>ERZ761607.31-NODE-31-length-363023-cov-51.250355_pt1 | contig 363023 bp, 314 predicted proteins | sample MGYA00511164_ERZ761607 | MGnify/ENA primary metagenome ERZ761607 (study PRJEB28899, sample SAMN02445080) | bioreactor sludge metagenome | biome: EBPR sludge | place: Australia: Brisbane, Thorneside Wastewater Treatment Plant | collected 2011-06-22 ... | reverse complement strand
GGTCACAAGGTCCAGGGATTCGGTCACAAGGTCCAGGGATTCGGTCACAAGGTCCAGGGATTCGGTCACAAGGTCCGGGGATTCGGTCACAAGGTGGGCGGATCGGACTACAAGGTGGGCGGATTCGATTGCAAGGTGGGCGGATTGGGTTAGCCCATGGGCGGATCGGTGCTCGCCACCTTCGGGCAGGGGGGCGGGCAGGGCTGCGGTTTGCGAGGTTCTGCGCGGAACCTCTGATACAATGAGCCGTAGGGAGAAGCAGATCCATGAACGACCTTCGAACGCTCTCGACCTTGGCCCTGGCAGGCCTTTCCATCGGTATCCACGCCCAGAACCTCCTCCGCAACGGCGACTTCGAGGCGATTCCTGGCCCCAATGTGGGGCAGGGCATCCTCCCCAGCGAGTGGATCGTCGTAATCGCGAGCCCGGACACCTACAGCAACGACGGCTCTTACGGGCTTCCGCCGAACGGGTTCGGTAACTTCCCTAGCGTCGTCGCCCATAGCGGCCTGCGATGGGTGGCGGGTTGGAGCGGAGTTCCGGAGGTCTTCGGGCAGGTGCTGACGGCCCCCCTCGTGGCGGGACGGAGGTATCGCCTAAGAGCCTTCCTGCACCAGGCCGTGCGTGTCGACCTCAATTCTCCAGGGACCTACGAAGTCACCCTGCGGCAAACCGGTCTGCCGAATCGGGTTCTCGGGCGCTTCGACAATACGGTCTCCGTGTCGGAAGGATGGGTCCCGCGGTCCTTCGATTTCGTCGCCCCCGCCGATGCCGGAGCCTATTCGACCCTGGCGTTCGACCCCAAGGCAAACCCCAGCTTCTTTTCCTACCCCGGGATGGATTCGGTTTCGCTCGTCGCAGAGGGCGCCACATCCGTATCGGTCCATGTCGACCTACAGGACTACCTGGCCAGCCCGGCTACGGTGTCGGCGGTGATCGAGGTTCGCAATCTGGGCTCCACGAGTCCGCTGGAAACCCACCAGGTCGCGCTGGACGCCTCTGGGAACGGCTCCTTCCAGACGAACCTTTCGGGCAGCTACGACCTGGCGGCGAAGGCCTCGCACTGGCTGCGGCATACCGTCCCCAACGTCGCCTTGGGCTCTGGCGCCAGCTTCGTGCTCATGAACGGAGACGTGGACGACGACAACGAGGTGGCCATCGGGGACTATGCGCTTCTTTCGGTCGCCTTCGGCTCGGAGCCCGGCGATCCGAACTGGAACTCGGACGCCGACCTGAACGGCGACGACGGCGTGGACATCGGGGACTTCTCGATCCTCTCGCAGAACTTCGGCGAGGCGGGCGACGATTAGACCCTCGGGCGATCTGCCCGACCACGTGCGTCGCAACCGCGAGTACTGGACGCGGACTCAACCCGACTGGATCGAGCCGGGGAGGCGGGCCTGGGCCAAGGCCGACATCGACTGGGGGATCTGGGGCGTCCCCGAGGCCGAACTGGGCGCCCTCGGCGACTTGTCCTGGTACCGCGGCAAGGACGTCGTCGAACTCGGATGCGGAACCGGATATTTTTCGGCGTGGATGGCCAAGGTCGGCGCTCGCCCCGTGGGTATCGATATCACCCCCGCCCAGCTCGAATGCGCTCGCGGCTTCCAGCGGGAGTTCGGGATCGAGTTCCCCCTGATCGAGGGGAGCGCCGAGGAGGTGCCCTTGCCGGACGGATCGTTCGACGCCGCGATCAGCGAGTACGGCGCGAGCATCTGGTGCGACCCGCATCGATGGGTACCCGAGGCCGCGCGGCTGCTGCGCCCCGGCGGCGTGCTCGTCTTCATGCGCAACACGACGCTCTCAATGTGCTGCTCTCCCGATACCGGCCCCGCCACGGAGACGCTGTGCCGCGATTGGTTCGGACTCGGGCGCATGGAATGGGGTGGCGACGAGGGGGTCGAGTTCCACTTGCCGACCGGCGCTATGCTTCGTTTGCTGCGCTCGTGCGGCTTCGAGGTGGAGGACCTGATCGAGGTCCAGGCGCCGGAGCAGGAGCCCGAGCGCCGGTGGGAGTACATGACCCACGACTGGGCCCGCCGCTGGCCGTGCGAGGAGATTTGGCGGGCACGAAAGCGCTAGAGGCGACGCGAGGTCATGGAGGCGCCCATGTTCGAGAACTGCGTCGGGCCGGAGAAGATCCACGGCACGTCCAAGGTTCCGGCGTTGAATGTCCCGCTTGCGGTGGGGACGCTTAGCCAGATGTTCGCATTGCCGTTCAGCATGGGATCACCCCAGGTGCCGAAGAAGCGGTCGGCTTGCTTCGAGACGACCGCCGCCGTCGGTTCGACCGGCACCCAGCCGTACTCTTCGAGCCAGACTAGCGTTCGCAAGTGGTGACCGGGCTGCCCGAGCAGGTTGCCGCTCACCACCCTGACCGGGATCTCGGCCGTTCGGAGGATGTTCGCGTAGAGTTCCGAGAGCCGCCAACACTCTCCGCTCTTCGTCTGGATCGAATAGACCCACTGACCGAATTCGCCATGCTTGCGGATGGCGGCTCCGTATGCCGGTTCCTCGTTCGGGATGCGATAGGTGTAGTCACGCGCGATGGCTTCGAGCACTCGACGAGCGAAGGCGATGTCGGTCTCGTCCGTGCGGCGTCGCAGTCCGGCGGTGTCGAGGTAGTTCGCGAACCATTCCCGATCCTCGCGCTTCGCCCAGCGGCAGTCGAGAAAGACCCGGCGATGCTCCGGGTTCAGTCCTTGGGCCTTGCCGGGGTCACCGAGCCGCGTCGTATAGGCCTGAACGACGACCTCCACCTCGACCTCGACCCTGGAAGGCTGCGGTACCTCGATCAGGAGCACCGGCTGCGCCAAGTGGGACGTGTCCCTGATCTGCCGTGCCTCGACCGTGCGCCCAGAGACCCGAGCGATCATTCGGCACGAGGTGACCGTTTGGCCGGGGTCGTCCGGCGGGATCGGATAGAGGATCGCTCCGGTGAATGCGGTCATCGAGCCGGTGAACCGCACCTGCCATCGATCAGCGGGCCGACGGATTAGCCCCGGATCGTCGCTGCCTTGCACGAGAAGAGCGCTGAGGAGTATAGCCAGAGTCATTCCAGTTACCAAGACGTGCAATCGGATCGAGAGATGCGGTCCTATGAATCGGTGGGTCGGCCCGGATACGGCTTGAGCGAGAGATGGTCCTCGACGTACGTATCGCTTTCGTCGGCGACCACGACGTGGACTCCCCAAAGGGGGTGCCCGCTCACATCGACGGCCGGCATGGGGGTCACGAAGCGTCGCTCATCGGCGTAAGTAAGCAGGTTCTCTCTCTCGAGTAGCTGGATGAAGTCGTCTCGATCGAGCGTCTCAAGCCCACGCAGCGGGAAGAAGAAGGTGATGCAGGTCAGTTGATCCTTGGCCCAAGCCTCTGCTCTCCAAGGGCGGCCGTCGGAGAGAATTCCCTCGTCCCATCCGAAGTCGATGGAGTCGTTTTCTGGCGTCTTCACTCGATTCGGGATCTTGGCGTTCGACCGGTCGGGTCGAGGCAAGCCGTTAGTGAAGGAAAGGTCGTAGAGACGAAAGGCCACCCGCATGACCTCTTCCGCCAGCGGGCCGGGCATCCGTTCGCGGTAGATGTGGCTCAGCTCCAGGTAGTACCAGAGGGTGCCGTCCTTGCCTCCCTTGAAGCGGGCCCAGAGGTCGTCGCCGAGTTGTCGATAGTCCTGCTCGATCGCCCGGAGATTGTGGAGCTTGTCGGCAGCGGAGACGAGGATCGTCGAGCGGTCCGCCTCGGGCAGGTGGGCGAGATACGCTTCCTTGCGAGCCCGCCACGCCGGTTTGGGCTCTGCGAGCGTGTCCGAGCAGCCCAGCACGATGTCGGCCACGCGGTCGCCGAATCTGGCCCGGATGTCGTCGATACGCTCCTGCCCACCCGCATCCTCGCCGGCGTCGTGGAGGACCGCCGCGACCGCCTCGTCTTCGTCGCCACCGTGCTCGAGCACGATCGCCAGGACCGCCAGCAGGTGGGACATATAGGGGATGTCAGTCCCCTTGCGGGCCCCATGGTGAATCTCCATGGCGTACCGTATCGAATCAGTCAGCCTGTCCGTTATGTGTGTCATCTATCTGTCAGTATGGCCGCCCGACTGGGGGGAGTAGGCCCAACGAACCAATCTCCGGCTGCACTCTTGGCATTAGCCGAAAGTTCGCGGATAATGAGTCCAGAGCTAAGCGCTCCAAGCAAGAGAAACAACCTCCTCCAAAACAACAACAGACGATCAACCGGCCGGCTTCCCATCAGAAGAAGCGGCCGGACAGAAAGAAAGCCAAGCCTCGCCGAGTCGGTCTCCTCTCCTCCCGACTCGGCGTTTTTTTGTGTAGTGGTCTAACGCCGCCGGCGCTTTCGAGCTATCAGACCGGCAACCGCAACCCCGAGGGCCACCAGACTCGACGGTTCGGGAACAGCCTTGATCCCGGTCCACCCGGTTACCCTGCGCGAGAGGGCGCGGTTGAAGGGTGTGAACTTGGAGATCGCGCCGTACCTGTCGTGGGCGACCCCGAGCCCGACCGTGCCCGAAGTGATCCCCACCATCGCCGTGATGCCGTTGACTTCGGCGAACAATCCTCCGCCGCTGTCGCCCGGGGCGATTTGGCCTTCGAGATCCAGCCAGGTTCGAGAGGATCGCTGGGAGTTCGGAAAGCCTGTGTCGTCGACGTCTTTCGCGTCCAGCATATTGTGTGCGCGATCGTTGCGATCGAAGTCGGTCAGATATCCGTGGACCGTCTCGTCGTCTCCGCGTCGCACGTTGAGGCCGTCGATTCGGTTGGTCATCGCGCGCTTGACCTTGTCTGCGTTGCCCATTCCTTTGGTACCGGTGCCGGGGCGGCCGAAGCCGACGGCGGTTCCGATGGTGCGTGAATCCACATTTGCAGGGATGGGGATCGTGTCGTTCCAGAATCGGGCGGGTCGTAGGGTAAGGCGAGATCGCGGATCGAGGATTCGGGCGACGCCGATGTCGTCCAGTCCCTCTTCTGGCGGGTCGACCCAGCGTCGGCTTTGGAGTTCGATGTCGTAGGTGTGCCCTCCGATCGTGAAGCGACACCAGTCCATTTCCTCGTTGAGGTTGTGGCCCGCCGTTACCAGCCATTTCTTGCCTCCGGTACCGACACCGATGTAGTTGGCGGTGCCGTATTCCGTGTCTCCGTCCGTCACCTTCCATTCGATCAGTCCGACTGCGGCGTACTTGTCGTTTGCCGCGAGTTCCCGGTAGAGGCGATCCGCCTTGTCGTGGCGCATGACGATCGCTTGTGATACACAGGTCGTGGCGGTGAGTCCGCAGTATGCGAGTGTTCTGAGTGCCGTGATGTTGAACATTGTCTTCTCCCGTCTTCGCCCCCCTTCAGGGCGACCGACAGGGTCAAGTTACAACCGGTCTCCCACCGTCACTCGATCTCACCGGAAGAGGGAACGATTCACGGAAAGTGGAACAGTGCGCATCCCTATCCGCGTGCCCGAGTGCATCCCTAGGACCAAGGGACCAATATCGCCCCCAGCCCTTGGCGCTGACCCAGAAGTCGCGGATAATGACCACAGAGCCAAGCGCTCTAAGCAAGAAAGTAAAACCTCCTCCAAAACAAACAGACGATCAAGCCGGTCAGCCTCCCACGAGCGGGGGCGACCGGAGCAGAAAAGAAAGCCAAGCCTCGACCGAGTCGGACTCCTCTCCTCCCGACTCGGTCTTTTTTTGTGTTTTTCTTGACCGTCCCAACCGAGAATCGAATTCGGCGGGTCGAAACACGGGTGTGGCGGCGTCTATAAGGACGGTAATATCCAAACGACCAAGGCCGAATGCCGCGAGAGCGGCAGCGGGGGAACCAAATCTGGGGTGTAGCGCACTGAGCGCCGGGTAGTTCTTGGCCCGAATCCGACAGCTAACCTCGTAGGCCGATGCAAGAACCGGGCAGAGACCCGGAGGAGGTACGAATGCTATCCGAATACGAAGTGCGGACGATGGTTCAGGCCATCGAAGCGAGTGGCGCGTCCCCGATGACCAAGGCGCGCGAGCTTCTCTCCCTTGTCCAAACATTGCGCAGGCAGCTTGCGTCGATCCGGCGCGGAGGCATGATTCTCGAAGGCGACCTCGACCATGACGCCGCAGCCCGGCTGGCGCGGCTGGAGCGCCAAACCGAGCGGCTCATGGAAGACGTGCGCCTGGCCGCTCTCCACGCGCTGCGAGCTCGACCCCAGAGGATCGGGTTCGAGACCACACCGACGCTCTCGGCGGTCATGATGCCGCCGCGCGACGTGGCTGCTTCGGCGAGGTAATTCCTTGGAGCAAGGAGCAGAAGAGCTCCTGGCTCCAAACCTCTTCATCGCTAGAACTTCTTCAACTCCCAGTAAACCGGAACCTCGTCGGATTGGCTCGACATCCATGCTGAGCCAACGATGATCGTGCCGCCGGCGCTGATGTCGTAGGCCGCGTAGTTCGTGTATGGCGTCCCCGCGGTGTTACTAGGCGCGGGCAGTACTTGAGCAAAGGTTGTGCCCGGAGCAGGAGTCTGGGTAAGAGGATTGAGGGACCAGTAGAGCGCCTTCGTCTGCGGGCCGGTTTGTCCGGTCCCGACGACGGCACTGCCACAGACACCCTCCGCGATTGAACTGGTGAACTTGAATGGTCCGACCTGAAACACATTCGCGCCTTGAAGATCGGTGAACTCCGCGATGCCCGCGCCATCTCGTCGGTACCACAGCCCCGCTCGACTGGCGCCGTTGATCGCGACGCTGCCGCAAGCGAAACTGTAGTAGGTGTCCGTCAGCCAAGATTCGCTGAAACCGGCCGGATGCCAGTTTTCGACGTTCCACGCTGGCCGTAGCCATGCCACGGCTTGCCTGAGCCCCGCTGCGGTCGGTCGCTCCCAACCAACGATGAATCGGGTATCGATGGCGCTACATTCGGAGTGATCGTTGATGTTTAGCATCGGCAGCAGTGATGGCGCCCAAGTGGTTCCGCTCCAAACGATGCCCATCCGTCGATTCGCGGAGGTTTCTACCGTGCCGCAAATCGTTGGCGTCAATCCCCCGAGCCAATAGCTGTCGCACCCGGAGGCCCAGCTCTCGTCGTAGGTGTTAGGATGGATATCATGGAGCCCTTCCCAGGTCGTGTTCACGACACTCCGGTCCCAGAGCACGGCATGGCGCTTACCCGTCGCCGTCAGGATCGCAAGACCGACAGTCGTGTAGCCCCGGGTCCCGTAGGCTTGGCTGAAGTTGTACTCCGTTGAATGCATGAATACGTACGGTGCATTGGGTGGCGTCTGCGAGAACTGAACGGCTCGACAAGTTGTCGAAGAGAAACTGCAGCCCACGATGATCAGATTGCCACTCGCGTCTTCCGCTTGAGATACGGCGTGGACATGACCGCGTACTGATCCCGTGCTATTCGTGATCACCGTCGGAACCCATTGCCACCGGGTTTGTCCTCGGCCCATCGAGGCCAAAGTCAGCGTAGTGCCTGCAACAAGAATAGGCAGACATGCATAGGGGAGATGTCTCATCGTTTCTCCTGCGAGAGTGTCGCAATAGAGAGTTTAGCCTCTGCAACGTAACAGGAACGTGACATATCTACGGGAGTCACACCGATTTCGACAACCACCGACCGCTCCAGTGAGGTGATGGTTCGTTCCAAGGCGAGGGGCGGATCATGCGAGCACGACCCCCACGGTCATCGAACCGGGGACGCTAGAGCGTCCCGTAGAGCCGGTCACCGAAATCCCCGAGGCCGGGCAGGATGTACTTGCGGGGATCCAGTTCGCGGTCGAGCGCCGCAGTGAAGATCGGAACGTCCGGATGGTCCGCCTGGACTTTTGCCACCCCCTCAGGAGCGGCAAGAATGCTGACCATGACCGGCCGTTCCGCACCGTGAGCCTTGAGAAGGCTGAGCGCCTGCGAAGCAGATCCGCCTGTCGCGAGCATCGGGTCGAAGCAGAGCGTGAAGCGGCCCTGGAGCCGCGGCAGTTTGCAGTAGTAACTATGCGCGATCGCGGTCTCGTGGTGGCGCTCAAGGCCGATGTAACCTACCGCCACGTCCGGGAACAGCGATACCGCTGCCTCCAACATCGCCAGGCCGGCACGAAGCACGGGAACTACCGCCAGCGACTGAGAAACTCGGCGGGCGTCGGCCTCCTCCAGCGGCGTATGCACCTTGCACGTTTCTGTCGGCACGTCGCGCGTGGCGTCCAGGAGGAGGATCGTCGTGAGCGTCCGCGTGAGATGGCGGTACTGCTCGGGCGGCGTTTTGCGGTCGCGCAAGGCGCCGACGATATGGGCCGCCAATGGATGCTCGACGACGAGGAGATTCATCGCGGGATTATGCGCGCCCCAACGCATCGCGGGTGCGACAGGATTCGGATCCGCGTGCTAGCCGGCCCCTTTCATCCGGGCGAGGTTCTTCTTGGCGTCCTCGTTCTTCGGATCGATCTTTAGTGCTTGCTCCAGCACCTTGATCGCGTCCGCGCGGCGATTAAGCTTCTCGAGGGTCACCGCGAGGTTGACGTAGGCCGGGAGATAGTCCTTTTTCGCAGCGATCGCCTGCCTGAAGTAGGTCTCTGCCTCGGTGTTCTTGGCCTCGTCCAGATTCCAAAGCCCCAGGCCGTTCATCGCACGCGCGTTGGCCTTGTCCTGCATGAGGACCTGCGTGTAATGGTACTTGGCGCCTTCCTTGTCGCCGAGCTTCCAAAGTGCGGCGGCGAGATCGAGGCGTGCATCCAGCTTCGAGGGTTCGGCCTTGACGACCTCCTTCCAAATCTCTGTGGCGCGCGTCAACTTGCCGGCCATCGCGAGCGCGGAGGCTTGGTTCAGCTTAGCCGAAGTATTCGCCGTGGCGATTCCGGCGAGCCTCCCGAAGAGGTCGGCGGCCTCGTCGTACTTCCGCTGCTTAAAGAGCAGCAGCCCCAGGTTGTTCAAGGTGTCCGGATCGTTCTCGTCGATCTGTAGTGCGTTGCGATAGGCGATCTCGGCTCCTTCCGCCTCCCCGGCTTCGTTGCGCAAGACCCCGAGGTTGAACCAAAAAGTCGCGTTAGCCCCGAGATCGGTTTGCATTGACTCAAGCAGTCGAAGGGCGTCGGCGCGCCGGTTGAGACGGGAGTAGCACTCCGCCAGGGCCAGCACGACAGATGCATCCTTGGGGTCGGCGGCAGCCTTTTCGAGGAAGGGAAGTGCCTTGGTGTCCTGGCGCAGGCGCAGATAGGCGAAGGCCGCGTTCCGAGCGAAGATACGGTTGTCCGGCCTCAGCGTCGCCGCCCGCAGGTAAGCCGCCGCGGCCTGCTCGGTCTGCTTGAGGGCCTCGTAGGTCGCGCCGAGGTTGTTTTGAACGAAGGCGTCGTCGGACTTGAGGCCGGCGGCCTTCTTGAAGGCGTCGAAGGCCTTGGGATAATCCTTCTCGGCCAGAAGAATGTTGCCGATGTTGTACCAGGGCTCGAACATCTTTGGGCTCAGCTCGGCCACCTTCCGGTACATCTCCAGCGCCTTGCCGTTTTCGCCCGTCGCGACGTAGGCGTTCCCTAGGTTGTTGAGAACCTCGAGGTCCTTCGGTCGGATGGCGGCGGCCTTCTCGAGAACAGGAACGGCTTTGGCGGGGACCTCGCGCCGCAGATACAAGAACCCGAGCCAAGCAAGGACATCGGGGTTCTCAGGGGCCTTCTCCTGCAGACTTTCGAAGGCGGAGATGGCCTCATCCAGCTTGCCCGCCCGGTAGATTCCCACCGCGCTTTGGACCGCCTGCCGTATCGCGTTGTCGTTCTGCGGGGGGTCCTGCGCGAAGCTGAAAGCCATGCAGAGCAGGGCGAGTAGGACGGTGAGCACTTGGGGGGTCTTCATGGGTCGTTGTCGTTCATTTTAGACGTTCATGGCGGCAGCGGGGTCCTCTTCGCACGGAATGGTGAGCCGGGCGGTCTGCCAAACTCGTGGCGATGATCCGGATGATCGCGCTCGACCTCGACGGGACGCTCCTCGATTCCTCGCGGCGAATCCCGCCGGAGAATGCGGCGGCGATCGAGCGTGCGATAGACCGAGGCATCGAGGTCGTGCTCGCCAGCGGTCGCAACGCGAGCAGTTTGGTGGGCTACTGGCAGGAACTCGGGCGTCCAGGGGCGATCGTGAGCAGCAACGGCGGGTATGTCCTAGATCGCGATGGGAAGGAACTGCACCACCGGGCATTGGACGATCCCTTGCGCGATTCATTGCTCACCTACGGTGAGGCCGAGTCGCTCCACACCGCACTCTATAGCCGTGACCGCATCCTTTCGGCACGGAGGAACGAGTGGGCCGACTTGTACGAGTCGCGCCTCCATAACGCGACGCCCGAGCGAGTGGACGTGAACGTTCTCGGCACTATGCCAGCGACGAAAGTGCTGTTCGTCGACGCGCCGAACCGGATTCTGGAGCACCGCGCGAGGCTGGGGCCTGAATTCGCCGATAAGACGTATATGACGATTTCGGAGCCAGAGTATCTAGAATTTCTTTCACCGGAGGCGAACAAGGCCGCAGGGTTGGCAATCCTGGCTTCCAGCAGAGGGATCGCGCGGGAGGAAGTCGCGGCGATGGGGGATGCGGAGAACGACTTGGAGATGGTTCAATGGGCCGGATTCGGGGCAGCGCCCGCGAATGCGATAGGCGCTGTCAAGGCGGTGTCGCAGCGGGTTTTTGCATCGAACGAGGAGGCCGGAGCGTCTCAATTCATTGACTCGATCGTCTACAATCTGTGAGAATAGGAGGGAGCCGTATGAAAGGAATCGCACGGATCGCCGGTTGTTTGTTCGTCTTGGTCGCTCAGATCGCCTGGGCGGGAACGCTCACCGTAACGTCGCCGAACAATGGCGACTTTTTGGGCCGCAACAACCAGATTCGCTTTAACATCCGAGAATCCGTTGTGCAGGTCACGGTGCGTGCGACGGTGACTCGCGACGCGAACCCGTCGGAGCGAATTCAGGTCGAGCGAAGATTCACTCCGGACGGCGACGGCAAGATCACCGGCGATCTTCAGTTGAACTTCAACGAAGGAACCCCGGAAGGGAACTACACCATCCGGGTCGAGGCTATCGAGCCGAACAACCCCTATAACTCGGAAACCCGAAACGTCGTGGTCGACACGAAGACTCCGCGATTCCTCGAATTCAATCCGATCAACGGAAGTTTCGTTCGCGGCGTGGTTCCTATACGCGTGCGCCTCGACGAACCGAACCTTAAGGAGTGGCGAGTTCAGATCGGCTCGCAAGACATTCCGAACAATTCAGGCAATCAGGCTTCGTTTACCGTACCGTGGGATACCCAGAACGTCATACGCGACGGAACGCAGACGATCAATGTGAAGGTGGACGACGAGGCCAACAATTCGGTGACGAAATCGATCAACGTCACCTTGGATCGGGTCGCGCCGGCGATCCAGATTCTTGCCCCCACGATCACGCCTGTGAATCCCGGCACGGATATTCCGGTGGCGATTAACATCAACGACCAGTTCGAATCCTCGATCCTTCAACCTGGAGTTACGGTCCAGCTTCGAACGATGTCGGGCCAGTTCATTTCGCACGTCGCCCGGCGGGGAACCCGCATCTCGGGCAACGTTCTGCAGTGGACGGGCCGGATTCGATGGCAAAACAACCTCCCCGGCCAGTTCAAGATGGTAGTGACCGCCGTCGACCGAGCGGGCAACCGCGCGGCGACCCAAGAAGTCGTGATTACGATTCGTGGGCGTGGGAGGCGCTAGGTCGGCAAATAGGAGAAACGCGTATGGATGCGAAAAAAATCGGAATGGCGACGCTCGGAGTCGCTGTGGGTACCTGTGCAGGAGCGCAGGTACCTGACCTCGTCTCGGCGTTGGACGCCGGAGGCCGAGCGATGGGCATGGGAGGCGGTATCTATACCGCAGGCGCCGACACGATGTCCTCGTACAACAATCCGGCTGGATTGGGCTACCTGAGCGACACCACGATCGGCCTCAATATCCGAAATCTGCCGGAGAGCGATACCGTGCTCACTCGGGACTTCCGCACTCCCCAGACCGAGACGACCTACGGGTCCGGCCCCCGAGCGATTACCCACGCGGGTATCGCCTATCCCTTTAAGGGCCGGGGCGGAAGAACCAACGGCACCCTTGGCCTGGCCTATACGACGGGCGGATACATGCGGGATTTTCGCTCGGGCACCGACCTCCGGGACGGCGACCTCACGATTCGGAACATGGCCGAGCTCAACAAGGTCAAGTCCGACTTCTTCACGATCTCGTATGGCACCGCGGGCAACTCGTTTGCATGGGGTGTGGGCGTGATCTTCACCGCCACGCAGGTCGAGACTCGGCAGTTCTATCAAATCTTCGACCAAGACAACCAGGACCGAGGCTTCGTGGACACCGATAATCGCGACACGGCCAACGGCGTCGGTGGCATTGTCGGCCTCCAGTTCATTCCACCCGGCGGCAACATCAGCGTCGGTCTGAGCTATCGCACTCCGATCGACCTGAACGGAAACGACAGCACGGAAGGATACTACGATCGAATTCCGGGTCGGCTGTCGGGCGGCCTCGCAATTCGATCGGGCGGTCTTCGTGGCGGCCGGGACTTCTTGATCTTCGGCGTGCAGGCCGACGGCTACATCGGAGGAAAGAAGGACGCCGTGCTCAGCCGAAAGGACCAGTGGGTGTTCGGCGGTGGTGTCGAATACAACTTGAACTTCGCCAACGCGCTCATTCCGTTCAGGTTCGGTTTCAACGCAGTGGGCAAAGGCGGTGACGGGTTCTTCGAGGAGCGGAACACCTTCACCTTCGGAATCGGCTACCGGCCCTTCGGGAGCACGGTCGGCCTCGACTTGAATTTCGCGACGACAGGTGAGGGCGGAGGCATGGACATGGCGCTCGGTCTCACCTACCGATTCGCGTCAAAATAGGAGCCAACACGAATGAAGGTTTCACGGACGATCGCTTTCCTCATTCTGCTGGCCTCCTGCGTCGGCGCCAGAACCCAATCCTGGGTCGACTCCTACGAAACAGGCCTCGCTGCCCTTCGCGCCCAGAGTTGGAGTGCCGCCAGGGCCGCGTTCAAGGAAGCGACGACCCTGCGCAAGGACGACACGAACAGGGGAACGACGCTACCTGGTCCCGTGACCGACCGGAAGCAGTGGCGCGGGGGCTTGCCTTATTCGCCGAACTTCGCCGCTGCCTACTGCGGACTCAAGCAAGCCTTCGCCTACCGCGATGATGCGGAGAGAACCGCTCTGCTAAATGTCGTGGCCGGTGAGTTCGAAGCCCTGATCGCCAAGAAGCAGCAGAGCCGAGAGACGTACTACTTTCTCAATATCGCCTACACCGCCATCGGGGAGAGCGAAAAAGTCCGCGACCTTGAGACGCGCTTCCAGAAGAACCGCAAGAAGCTGAACTGGAAGGTCGATCCGGATATCGTGGGTCCCGAGGAGATGGCGGCCATCGACGAGCTCGCCCGCGTGGACGCGACATCGACGACAGGCTCTGCCGCCGCAGCGATCCTCCCAGATCAAACGAACCCGACAAACCCGACGACCAGCCCGCGGACTCCGCCGAAAGAACCCAAGACATCCCCATCTGATCCTGCCAAAGCGGATCCGCCTCAGCGGCAAGATCCGACCAATCCCGCCAACCCGGTCGTCCCGAAGCCCGAACCGCGCCCGCCTCGAACAAGCGATGGAATCATCCGGCCAGGCGAAGGACCCGAGGGCCTGACGCCCGAAGGGAAGGTCGTCACACTGCCTCACAAGTTCGCCCTCGTGATTGGGAACTCGGAGGGGCGCATCGCGGAAGCGCCAGCTCCACCCTTTGCCAGCGGTGACGCACAGATAGTCCGTGATGCCTTGGTAGACAGTGCCGGATACGGCGAAGACAACGTCCAGATGTTGCAGAACGCGACTGCAGGTCAGATTAGAGGCGCTGCGGAAGCATTGGCCGCGCGGATGCCAGAAGGCGGAACCCTCTTTATCTTCTTCGCCGGCTCGGGTGTGAACATCGACGGAAAGGACTACCTCGCCGGGATCGATTCGGAGGGCGCCACCGACTCCGGCACGATGATCTCCAAAGACGACCTCTTCGCCCCCTTCATGTCGAAAGGCGCGAACATCTTCGCCTTCTTCGAGGTCAACCGCGGAATGAACTCGAGCGCTCGGTGCTTCGGGATGGACGTCCCAATGGTGGGCTCGATCGCCCAGGTTCAGGCGACGGTACCCGGCGGATCGGTGCTCGGGGTCGTTCGCGGAGGCAAGATGGTCGGTGTGTTCGCCTTGGCGATGACAAGCGTCCTCAATGAATACAAAGCGAATCGAGTTCCTGTTCTGGAGTTCTCGTGGCAGGTATTCTACAGGATGCGCCGGGGTGGGACCGGTGGAGAAGGCGGCGGCAGCCAGCAAACGCCGACGCTTCCGATCTTGACCAATATTGCCTCGGACGCCAAATTTTAGGCAATTGCGGCCCGGGGCCGCTTGGAGGAGTCCGTGTCTGTCGTGGAGTTGAATCCGCGGTCGGTCGCCATCATGAGACTGCTGGCGGGTGACCGAGCCGACCGGTACATCGGGGAGGTCTGGTTGCCCAGCCTTTCCGCTGCTACGCGCTCGGAATCCGCCACGTTGAAGGACCTCCGGGACGCGTTCTCTCACCCCTACCGATGCCTTCAGGCCTTCTACCAGCACTACGCTTTCTCCCGGCGTGGAAAGGACCGGGATGATCTTGCGTACATGGCCGTTCAGGCTCTAAGGCGAACCACCGCCGAGGACCAGATCGAGCGCCTTCTCGCCGAGCCCGATGGAACCAAGGTTTGGGAGGCTTTCGAAACCGTCTGCGCTGAGCGCAAGCGAAAGAACTCAGAGCAGCTGAACCGGGGCCTCGTCGCAGGCATGGTCGAGCTCGCTCAAGAAATTTACCGCCTCGACGGTATCGGGAGTATCGCGGGATGGATTGTCCGCGGCGTGATGCAGACCGACCGACTCGAACCGCAGTTCCTCCGCATCGTGGACATCCGCGGCGTGGGGCCAAAGACGACGTCGACTCTACTGCGCGATGTCTGTCATCTCTTCACCCTCGAGGACCAGATCGACCACGCCGACCGGCTCTTCCTCCAGCCCGTCGACCGCTGGCTCAGGATGGCCGTCGAGGAGATTGCGCCCGAACTCGACGACCTTGAGGTCGTCGATTGGATCGTCGCGGGCAAGGTCGCCAAGTACACGAGGCACGCCGGAGTGAGTGGGATACGCTTCAACATGGGGACCACGTACTTCGGAGTCCGCGAAGTTCACGAGACTAGCCGTTGGGACGAAGCCATCCAAAACCTCCTCCGTCCCGGCAAGCCGGCCCGAGTCTGAGACGGCGCATAATCGTCCATGCCCAGACGAGCGATGATCATCGTGCTCGACGGATGCGGAGCCGGTGAGGCGCCCGACGCGCCTGAGTTCGGTGATCACGACCACCCGGACACATTGCGCCACATCCGCGATGCCGTCGGCGAGATCGACGCTCCGCATCTCGCGGCGCTCGGGTACCTGGCCTCGGCCGGCTATCCCGCGGCGGAAAGGCTCGCCGACCGGTGCGTCTGCTATGGTCGGCTGCGCCCCCTCTCGATGGGCAAGGATTCCGTCACCGGGCACTGGGAGATGATGGGTGTCCTCGTCGAGCGCCCGTTCCCCACCTATCCGAGCGGCTTCCCGATCCCCCTGGTCAAGGAGTTCGAAAGCGCGATCGGACGGCAGACCCTCGCCAACCGGGCCGCCAGCGGGACCCAAATCATCGCCGACCTCGGGCAGCAGCATGTCGATACGGGCTTCCCGATCCTCTATACCAGTGCCGACAGCGTGTTCCAACTTGCCGCCCACGAGGAGGTCGTCCCCATCGAAACGCTCTACGAATGGTGCCGGATTGCCAGGGCCTTGTGCGTGAAGCCGAACGACGTCCAGCGCGTGATCGCCAGACCATTCGTCGGGGACACCGCGGGCGGCTTTAAGCGCACGGAGCGGCGCCGAGACTTTCCCCTGCCGCCGCCCGCGAACCTCGTGGACAGGATCGGTGATGTCTACGGCATCGGCGTCGTGCCCGAGCTTTTCGACGGACGTGGCTTTCGCTCGGTGCCGCGAACCCAGAACAACGCACAGCACTGGAAAGAGATGGAACGGGCCCTCGCTTCCGATGCGCGGTTTCTCTTCGCGAACTTCGAGGACTTCGACATGCTCTACGGTCACCGTAACGAGGCCGACGGGTTCGCTCGATGCCTCGAAGAGTTCGATGAGCGCCTCGGTGGCATGATCGCCGCGCTGAGGCAAGACGACCTCCTCATCCTGACCGCCGACCACGGTAACGACCCGACGACACCGTCGACCGATCACACTCGCGAGTTCGTCCCCATTTCGGTCCTGACTCCCGTCGGGCCCCCGTCGAGGTTGGGCGACCTCGAAGGGCTCGCGGCCGTCGGGGAATTCGTGGCTTCCTGGCTCGGCATACGGTAGCCGAGCCCGCCTGAACGGCGAAACCACCTAGGGGGCATGCTAAACTCCAAGCCGCATGGAGCACTCGACCGGCTTTGGGCTGCTGAGCCTCGTCACGTTCTTGCCGCTCATCGGCGCGATCCTGTTGATGTTCGTGCCGCAGGAGTTCTCCAAGCTCGTCAAGTACCTCGCATTCGGGGTGGCGGCGGCGACCTTCGCCGCAAGCTTGGTCGTCGTCAGCCGGTTCGAAGGGCAGACCTACCACCTGCAAATGATGGAGACGATGCCGTGGATCCCTGCCTTGGGGATCCAATACAAGCTCGGGATCGACGGGATCAGCGTGTGGCTGGTGGCGCTTACGACGTTCTTGACGCTCATCAGCGTGTGGTTCAGCTTCTACGTCGAGAAACGGATCAAGACCTACATGGTCATGATGCTCATGCTGGAATCGGCGATGCTGGGGGTGTTCCTGGCTCAGGACATGATCCTGTTCTACACGTTCTTCGAGGCTTCGCTCATTCCGATGGCGCTGCTCATTTACATCTGGGGCGGCGAGAATCGGAACTACGCGGCGGTCAAGTTCTTCATCTATACCTTCGCCGGCTCGATCTTCATGCTTTTGGGGATGATCGTCCTCCACAACCTGCACCTGTCGGCGACGGGTGTGAGCACGTTCGACATGGTCGCGATCCAGGACTCGGTGGCGACAGGGACCTTGTGGAAGGGCGCGATGCAGCTTCAGCCGTGGATCTTCTGGTCGTTCGCGGTCGCCTTCATGATCAAGTGCCCGATGTTCCCGTTCCACACCTGGCTGCCGGACGCTCACGTCGAGGCGCCGACCGCGGGCTCGGTGATACTGGCCGGGGTCTTGCTGAAGATGGGGACTTACGGGTTCCTGCGGTTTTGCCTGCCCTTGTTCCCGGACGTGATCCGGGCGCAGGTCGTGTGGATCATGGCGCTCGCCGTGGTCGGCATCCTTTATGGTGCGCTCGTCGCAGCGGTCCAGCCAGACGTGAAGAAGCTGGTGGCGTACTCTTCAGTCGCCCACATGGGCTTCGTCATGTTCGGGATCTTCTCGCTGACCCACGACGGGCTGGTAGGTGGCGCTTACCAGCAGCTGAGCCATGGCATCAGTACGGGTGCGCTCTTCCTGCTGATCGGCCTCATTTACGAGCGACGGCATACGCGGCTCTTCAAGGATTTCGGGGGCCTGAAGGCGCAGATGCCGATCTATGCGGCTATCTTTCTGATCATCATGCTGAGCAGTGTCGGCTTGCCTGGGCTAAACGGCTTCGTCGGCGAGTTCTTGGCGATGCTCGGCGGTTTCCAGGCCTCTTTCGCGGGGGCGTTCGGGTTGAACGTTTGGTTCGCCGTACTGGCAGGGTTCGGGGTGATCCTCGCCGCGGTCTACCTGCTGATCATGTTTATGCGGATGTTTTATGGGCCGAACGAGAACCCCGAGAACCGACGGCTGCGCGACCTCAAGCCTTGGGAGATTGCGATGGCGGGAAGCCTGGTTCTGTTCGCCGTTTGGGGCGGGCTGTATCCGAACACGTTCCTTAAGCCGATGGAGGCCTCGCTCGGGGCCGTGCGCATGATGGCGCTCAACCCGGTCGGAGCTCGGCCCAGCTACGCCGACCTCGGTATGGAGATCGACTCGAAAGGCAATCTCGTGCAGGTCGAGCCGCGCAAACGAGACGGCGAGCTCGGGCAGTTCACGACGATCCGCGAGATCGCGCCGGCGAACTTCCATTTCCCCTATCCGAAGGACGACGATGAACGGGTCGCCGCTCGCTAGCCGATGGACGGGCGTGAGCGACTCACGGTAACGGTTCGGGGCGGCACGGCAGACCGCAAACCGATCGTCGTGCGCTCGATCTCTCCCGGCCACCAGGCCGACGGGGTGATCGTGCCTGCGCTCGACATCGTGGATGCCATCCGCAGCTACGCGGACCAGGCGGTGCTAGCGGAAGTGAAGAGCCCCTTCGGATTGGCGCTGGAGCGAGGGCTTCCGCTCAACGATCTGCTGCGGGACCAGCCCGCGGAAGGCGAGGCAGTCCTGCGGGGCCTGGATGAGACAGTTCGATCCGCGATCGACTTGGCACTCGGAGCGGGCGCGGACGGCGTGTTCTACGTCCTCGACGGCGCTTATCCACCTGCCGCGAGCCCCATGCAGTATGGCGGCCACTATCTCGAAGTCGATCGCGCGATCTTGAGCGGCATCGCCGAAGCGAGGCTGAACATCCTGTACGTTCCCGGCGGTCCGGAGACCTATTTCGATTGTCTGACCGACCTCTCGGCCCACGCCATCGCCTGGGATTTAGCCGCATCCGGGGTGGCGGTCGAGCAGATGCGAGCGATGCGGCCTGGCGCACTGGCAGCAGCCGACTCGGCGGCAGACATCCTTCTGCTAGAGCGCTTCGAAGACGCCGAACTTCTTTAGCGGCGCGGCTATACTGGGCCATGCAGGGAGCCTGGAAAGTCGGTCTGTTCCTCTTGCTCTTCGCCGGACTTGTCCTCGGCGCGTACAAGATTCTCGGCAAGAGCATGTTCGCACCGGAGACGAACCAGTACGAGGCCGATTTCGACGACGCCGGCGGCCTCTCGGCCGGAAGCAAGGTCGTCATGGCCGGCGTCCCGATCGGACAAGTCACCAAGGTCGAGCTTGCCGGCCCGCGCAGCGCCATCGTCTCGCTCGCGATCGAGAAGGATTTCCAGATTCCCGCCGGCAGCGTCGCAGTCCTGCAGACGGCGCTGATCGGCATCGGCGACCGCCAGGTCGAGATTGCGCCTCCCCTGGCGCCGACTGGACAGTATCTCAAGCCGGGAGATCGCTTTAAGGGCGTCAAGAGGAGCGCCCTTCAATCGATCTTGCCGGAGAGCGATCAGATGCTCGGCCAGATCAACGATACGCTGACGGCGGTTAAGCAGGTGCTCAACGACCGGGAACTGAAGGGCAAGGTCGAGGGTGCGGTAGACGAGACGAAGCTGCTCATCGCCAAGACCAACAAGATGATCGACAGTTTCACTAGCCTCTCGAATCGGGTCGACCTCCTGCTGGCCCAAAACCAAGCGACCGTCCGCCGAATGCTCAGGGAAGGAGTGGACGTCCTCACCAGCGTCCGAAAGACGAGCGCTGAGATCGCGAAGCTGGCCGACGCGGGGAAGTTCGAAAAGAGAATCGACGTCTTGCTCGACAACATGAACAAGACCATCGCGAACGGCAATCTGCTGGTCGAAGACATGCGCGGACTCGTGACCGATCCCGAACTGCGGCGGTCGATGGAGGAGATTCTGGCTAACGCCAAGGAGATGACGACGAGCGGTACCAGGATCGCCGCCAACGCAGAGAAGATGAGCGAGAACGGGGTCGTGGTCAGCGAGAAGGCGATCGAGATCGCGGACAAAGCGAGCAAGCTCGCCGACGAAGCCAGCGAACTGATCCAAAGCTTCAAGAAGACTATCGAGAAGCTGCCCTCGACTCCGAAGGGCGCCGACATCCAGGCCTCGATGACGGTTACTCGAAACACGCGGCCGAACTATTGGCGTACCGACTTCGAAGCGAGCGCTGCGATCGGCAGACAGCGACTGCATCTGGGGCTATGGGACGCGTTCGAGTCCAACAGACTGAACCTACAGCTTGGCCAGCCATTCGGGGATGGGAGCGAACTCAGGTACGGAATGTACGCAGGGAAGCCGGGGGTTGGGGTAGACTTTCGCCTCTCGCCGCTAGTGAGTCTACGCGGCGATCTTTTCGGGTTTAACGAACCTCGCCTGGACCTGAGGGCGCGGATCGACCTCGGAAAGGACTGGACCGGGTGGGTGGGGATAGACCGGGTTTTCGAGAAGAACTCCCCGTCCATCGGAATAGGAATTCGGCGATAGGCGATTGTGCGCCGCCGCCACAGCGAGACGACGACCATGAAAGTGATTTTGAACCAAACCGTGCCCAAGGTTGGCAAGGCAGGCCAAGTGGTGACGGTGGCCGGTGGATTCGCCCGCAACTACCTTTTCCCGCGTGGCCTCGCCGTGGTAGCCGATCGTGGCCAGCTGAAGGCGCTCGAAGCTCGGCGCAAACGAGTGGACGCCCGGCTCGCCGAAACCAAGAGTGACGCTGACACCGTGAAAGACCAACTCCACGGGAAGAGTGTTCGGATCGAAGCGAAAGCTGGCCGAGAAAACACCAAGCTGTTTGGCGCGATCACCGCTGAGAAGGTCGCCGAGGCGATCAAAGAACAGCTCGGCGTTATCGTCGAGAAGAAGCAGGTCGGCGTCCTGGAGCCGATCAAGCGGCTCGGTAGTTACGCGATCGAGATCGACCTCCACCGCGACGTGGACGCAACGGTGACGGTCGAGGTGTTCGACCCGGAGGCCGTCGTCGTTGCCGAGCAGGAAGCGACTGGGACCGCCGAACCGACCGACACACCGGAAGGCGAGGCCGAAGAACTCGTACAGGCCTAGCGTCCGGGCGGTGGCGCCGCCCCAACCTGGACCGTCACCGAGACGATCTGCCCGCGTACCCACGCCTCGATGGTCGCTGAACCCTGCCCGAACGCTCGCAGCATGCCGCCTTGGTCGATCCATCCGGCTCCCGATGCTCCCCAAAACACCTCGGCAGTGGGAATCGTCTTTCCATCCTCGCCAACGATCGTGTAGAGACCTCGGCCACCGGCGTCGATTCTTGCCGGTCCCCTGATGACGACGGGCGAAGTCGAAGGCTCGGCCAGCTTCCCGACGAACAGGATGGCATTGCTGAGCGGCCGCTCCTTGCCATCGCTGGGCCTATTCATTCCCACGCCGTAGAGATTCAAGCCAGTGCTGCCGCCGCCATCGAGATTGATGGCGTCGATGCAGCCGAGACCGAGCATGACCTCCGCCATCTCGTCGAGCGTCGCGCCCTCGCTCATAGGCTGGCGACCGTCGACGGCGACGAGCCAGAGATCCCCTGCTTTCGTGCGGCCGATCGCGGTGCGCGGATGCCGCTGCAAGGCGAAGTTCTCCTTGAAGCCAGCCTGCTTCCAGTCGATGAACTTCATACCGTTGACGACGAGGAACGGCCCTCCTCCGATGACGTTATCGACCTTCTTCCAATCGAGCCCGAGGGTAGCGACGTCGATGGTCACCTTCTGCCCCGGCTTGAGTTTTGAAAGGCGTGAGATTCGAGCCTCGCCGCGCGCAACCAGGATCGCCCGGCCCTCGTCGATCTGAACGGCTTCTTGGTCGGTGATGACGCTCTCGAAGACACCGGTCACTTTTCCGGAGGGCGGCACCAGGCCTTCGTCCAATTTGATGACGAGATGCGCGTTGGGGAGCTTGGCCATCGAAAGCCCGGACGAAGCGGTGTTGAGGACAAACCCGTCTTGTCCCCATTCCTCGTTCATGGCGTCGATATCGAACTTCTCCGCGCCATCCGGATAGAGGGTGGCCTTCCACTTCAGGCGGCCGACCGCGGCGGCTTTCGGCCCCCAGGCAAAAACGGCGCGATCCGGGAAGGGTGGGCTGATGAGCTCGCCGTTGCGAACCATCGCTCCTAAGGGATCACCGGTAAACGGGTGGAAGTCGCCGTTGATGCCGGCCACCGCGCCGACGCGCTTGACGAGCGACGACAGTTCTTCCCGCCCTTTCGTCTCGTTGGGCGTGTAGACGACCAGGTTGGCAACCTCGGGTCGTGGGCGAACGAACGGGCTTCCCGGACTGTAGCGCAAGGCATGGATCACCCTGGGGGTTGCGAGATCGACCTCCATGCGGTAGCTCAAGCCGGGCATGACGAGCTTTTCCCAGGCCTGGGCTTGGGCGGCAGCAACGCCTAGGGCGAGCGCCGCGCCGGCGACGAGTCTTGATCCAACAAGCATCACAGTTAGTCCCCTCGAACCGCACAAGGTTCGAGGTAAGTAAGGGTACCCGCCTCGGCGTCCAAACGGGCTCGAATGCCGAGCGGCATCGTCAGCATGTTCTTGGCGTGGCCGAAAGGATAGTCGATCACGCAAGGCAGACCGAGCGGGATGAGTCGCTCGGCGACGATTTCTCTCCATGGCTTGCCGCCGATACTGGCGTCCGTTTTCTCGTCGGTGGAGGTCATTTCCCCGATGACAATGCCCACCGCCTTCTGGATGATGCCGGCTTGGATCAGGTGGGTGAGCATCGCGTCGACCCGATGCGGGTGTTCGTCCACGTCCTCGATGAGCAGGATGCGGTCGGTGACGTCGAGGGCGTCGGGAGTGCCGATGCTGTCGGTGAGCAGGCAGAGGCATCCTCCCGTTACGATTCCCTCGGCGTTTCCAGGGACCAGCGTACGGCCGGGCGGCGCCGCAACAGGCGTCCTCGTCTCACCGGCTAATGCATTGAAAAAGGACTCGTGGACCCAAGGGGCTCGTTCGATAGAGAACGAAAGCGCCATCGGAGCATAGAGGGTCGCGAGCCCGCGGCGGTTTAATGCAAGGTGAAGGGTAGTGATGTCGCTGAACCCCAGAAACATCTTGCCTGTTGCCGCGATGGCGTCCAAGTCCAGGTAGGGCAGAAGCTTGGCGCAGCCGTACCCACCCCGGGAGCAGTAAACGGCATCGACTCTAGGATCGAGGAAGGCCGCCTCGAAATCGGCGGCGCGATCGGTGTCGCTGCCTGCCAAGTAAGCGTCGGAATCGAGGGCATGCGCGGCCAGTTCGATCCGGTACCCGGCTTCGCGAAGCCGCTGAAGGCCTCGCTGGAGTTTTTCCTCCGCGATCGGTGAGGCGGGCGAGACGACACGGATGACTGCGGGCGGTTCGATGGCTCTCGGCTTGGTCATCGACTTGTACCGAACCGCCCGCTGAAATGAAGGACTTAGCCGATCTTGGTTCGGCTGCTGCGAACCGTCTGAACCTTGCCGGCGACGATGCCCTTGGCGATCATTTCCTGGCGAGCGGTGGCCGCGGAGTCCTTGCAGCCGAAGAAGTGATACTTGCCCTGGGCGTAGACCTTGAATTTGGCCTTGACGCCGACTTCGTTGCAGCAGCCCTTGTCACCCTTGGCCATCGGCTTGGCGGCAGTGGACTTGCAGCAGGCCTTCTTGCCTTCGGCAGCGAGAGTCATGCGCTGGGCTTCCTGCATGAACTCCTTGTCGGCCATGGCGTGAACGGCGGGCTTCTTGGCGTCGCAGCAGGCGCTCTTGCCCTCTTCGCACTGGGCGAAGGCGATGGCGGCGACGAAAGTGGCGAGCAGAACGGTGATCGATTTCATGATGCGTCTCCAGAAACAGGCGGACTGCGAGAATCCGCCTTTCACGATTATTGTACCGCCTGTGAGTCGAGAGGCCTCCTAGGTAAATTCGCGGTTATGGTCGCGATCGTCTTTCCTGGCCAGGGATCTCAGCGACCCGGAATGGGCCAGGACCTCTACTCGACTCACCCTGAGGCGCGGGCCGTATTTGACGAGGTTTCGGAATCGGTTGGAATGGACCTGGCCGCACTTTGCTTCGAGTCCAGCGAGGAGGGTCTGCGTCAAACACAGAACGCCCAGATGGCGCTCTTTACTTGCGGAGTCGCCGCTTACAGGGCTCTCGGAGTAATGCCGGCCTCCTTTGCCGGACACAGCGTTGGCGAGTACGCCGCCCTCGCGGCGGCGGATGTCGTTTCCCTCGCCGATGGCGCGAAGCTCGTCAAGCTCCGTGGGGAAGTGATGGCCTCGGCGGGAGACCAGCGCCCCGGGACGATGGCGGCGGTTCTCGGGCTCGAGCGGGAAGAACTTGAAGCCGTCTGCAGGGTCGTTGATGGAACCTGTGTCATCGCCAACGACAATTGTCCCGGCCAGCTCGTTATCTCGGGTGATGTCAACGCCGTTCAGGCTGCAAGCGCGCTCGCCGTCGAACGAGGAGCGAAGCGGGCGCTCCCGCTGAACGTGAGCGGTGCTTTTCACAGCCCGCTCATGGAGGAGCCCGCGCGCAATATGGCCGTTGCTTTGTCGCAGGTGGAGTTTCGTTCTGGGATCGCGCCGGTCTATTCCAACGTCACCGCTCGCTCGGTTGCGGACGCCGCGCAATGGCCCGATCTCCTGGAGCGCCAGCTGAAGAGTCCTGTTCTCTGGACCGAAACCGTTCGCAACATGATCGCCGAGGGCGTCGATACCTTCGTCGAATGTGGCGCGGGCGAGGTGCTCGGTGGCCTGATTCGAAGAATCGACCGCGAAGCGAAGTGCTTCCGCGTCGTCGACTCGGCAACCCTCGAAGAGACCCGGGCGGCGCTGAGCGGCTAGACTTTCCGAGCATGAAGGATCATCCTCGCTTCCAGGATAAGGTCGTCGTCGTGACCGGCGCGAGCCGCGGTATCGGCAAAGAGATCGCCGTTCGCTTCGGAGCCGAAGGAGGGAAGGTCGCTTGTGTGGCGACGAGCGAGGCCAACGCGCTGTCCACCGCGACCGCCATTTACGATTCCGGCGGTGTGGCAAGGGCTTACGGCTGCGATGTCGGCGAGGCTGATCAGGTGGAAGCGACCTTCTCCAGGATCACCGAGGAACTCGGCCCGCCTGAGATTCTCGTGAACAACGCCGGCCTTGCGCGCGATGCCCTCCTCATGCGCATGAAGGACGAGGACTGGGAGCGCGTGCTGGCGGTCAACTTGAAGGGCGCCTACCTTTGCATCAAGGCCGCATCCCGGGCCATGATGAAGGCCCGATACGGGCGCATCCTCAATGTGACCAGCATCATCGGTACATCGGGCGGAGCGGGGCAAGCCAACTATGCGGCAGCCAAGGCCGGCCTCATAGGGCTGACGAAGTCGGTTGCCAAAGAACTGGGCGGGCGAGGAATCACCTGCAACGCGGTAGCCCCGGGCTTCATCGAGACCGACATGACCGCCGACCTGCCGGAGGAGATGCGCGAGAAGATCGCGGCGACCGCGCCACTGGGCAGGCTCGGGCAGGCGAGCGACGTCGCCGGGGTCGTGCTCTTCTTCTGCTCCGACGATGCGGGCTACGTTACCGGCCAAACGCTGGTAGTCGATGGCGGCCTGACCCTTTAGTGCCCAAACGGGTCTTTCGTCCTGGGGCTTCGGACCGTGTGGCCGGTTTAGCCCTCGCTAGACTGTAGACATGACGGACCCGAGCATCGAATCCTTCTTTCGTTGGGCAAGCGGCCTGCTGTTCCTGGCCAGCGGCCTCATGGTGGCCGTCACCCGCGACTTCGGCCTCAAGGAGAGCCAGATCGCGACCGGTTGGCCCGCGTTCGGGGTCGGTCTTGCGATGACGGTCGCCGGAATCGCGATTCTTGCCTCATGCGTCAGGTCGCTGCGCGAGCGCGGCTAGTGGCTCAGACCGTCGCGAACGACGACTTCACCAACTCCAGCACCTCGCGGAAACGAGGGTGGTCGGACGCCTCCAGCCACTCGTAGGCAACCGACTCTGAGTGCGTGATGAACGCTCCCGAGTCGGACATCCGCCTCAAGCCGATCTCGTGAGCTTCTCGGCTCCTTGCCGAGACGGCGTCCGCGACTACGAAGACGTCGAATTCGGAGGCGAGCAGATCGAGGGTTGTTTGACAGACGCAGATGTGAGTCTCGATGCCGCACACCACGATCTGCACCTGGTTCGAGCGCTCGAGTCGCTTTAGGAACTCTTCATTGCCGGCGCAGCTGAAGGATTGCTTGTCGAGGATGTCCTTGGCCCCGAGCCGGGCCCCGATCTCGCGATCGAGGCCACCCATTCGCGGAGCGACCTGTGTGGTGGCGAGAACCGGCACTTCGAGGAATCGGGCGACATCGAGGAGAAACGCGCTTCTTCGGAGCACCTCGTCGGCGTTCGGGATCGCGGCGAGGAAACTGGGCTGCAGGTCGATCGCCAGGACCACGGATTCGCTCGAATTGGCCGTTTGATCGTTCATGGCCGAACCACGAGAACCGAGCACGATGCGCCGGCGGCGACGTCATAGGCCACGCTCCCGATCAAGAATCGCTGGATGATCCCGTGGCGGGTCGCGCCGACGACGATCAGGTCGGCAGCGATCTCGCGCGCAGTTCGAACGATCTCGGTGGAGGCGTGCCCGTGGGCTCGGAGCGCCTCTACCTTGGGGGCGATTCCCTGAAGGTCTTCGGCGGCCTTCTCAGCGACCGGGAGAGCATCCTCGCTTTCGGGGAAGCTGAGGGCGGCGACCGCGGGACCGATCGTTGCCGGGAAGTAGGGGACCGCGTCCACAGACAGGGCAATGACTCGCCCGTAGCCGGGGCCTCGCTCCTTGAGCCAATGGACGGCCGCCTGAGCGCCATCGCCCGCATCTACTCCCACCAGAAGCGTCGGGTCCTTGGGCCGCAGTATGGCACTGCTTTCCTCTGAGGTCTTGTCGTCGTAGTTCCGTGCGACCAACACGGACTTCTTGCAATGGGCGACGAGTTTCCTCGCCACGCTGCCGAGCAGCATCGCTGCCAGGGCGTTCTCGCCTCGATTGCCGACCACGACAAGGTCGAGCGGCTCCCGTTCGGCGTAATCGAGCAGCTCGCCGGCGATATCGCCGTCGAGCACGACGTGCCGAGCCTGGAATCCCGCCGAAGTGAGCCGCTCGGCTGATTCGCGAGCGGTTCGCTCGGCATGGGCGTGCAGCTCCTCCCAGAGTTCTGTGGATTGCTCGGTGTAGGTCGGTTCGGCGATCGCGGGAACGCCGACGCCGAGGATGGGGAGCGGTGTACTAACCGACACCACGTCGACCGCCGACCCGGCCAAGCCGGGGATCTTGGCGAGGACCGTTTCGGCGAAAGCCGCGTGCTCGGAGCCGTCGGTGGCGAGCATGATCCGCATGGTGGCCCTAGTCTAGCACCCGCCCACTCTGACCGACATTCGCCTGAAATCTTGTTCGCGGCGGTTCATTTGCCTTCGCTAGGCCGTACAATAGAGTGAGAGGCGGACGCTTCCTGCGTGCCGCTAGGTGACTTATGAAGAAGGTTCTTTTTCTGGCTTCGGCCGGCTTGCCCGGCCTCGCGATCGCGGGCCTTTCGGGGGAGTACGTCCCGGGCGAGGTGATCGTCAAGTTCAAACCCGGCACGACCGTCGTGCGTCAAGCGGCGCTTCAGCATGTCGGTGGCGTGGTGATGAACGAGAACACGGCAATCGGGACCATCCTGGTTCGCCTGCCCGCTGGCAAATCCGCCGAACAAGGGATCAACCAGTTCCGATCCCTCAGCGCCGTCCAATATGCGGAACCGAACTACATCTATAGGGCAGCCTTCACGCCCAATGACCCGAGCTACTCCAGCCTCCAGTGGGCGCCGCAGAAGATCGAATGCCCGGCGGCCTGGGACATCTCCCGGGGTGACGCGGGAACCGTCATTTCCATTATCGACACCGGTGTTCAGCTCGATCACCCCGATTTGATCGGCAAAACTCTTCAAGGCCGCGATTTCGTTAACGGGGACAACGATCCGACCGACGACAACGGCCACGGTACTCACTGCGCTGGCAACGCCGCTGCGAACACCAACAACGGGGTCGGCATCGCCGGCATCGGCTTCAACTGCCGCATCCTGCCCGTGAAGGTCCTCAGCGGTGGTGGAGGCGGCACGCTCGACTGGGTCAACTCGGGTATCACGTGGTCGGCTGACGCCGGCGCACACATCCTCTCGCTGAGCCTCGGAGGTCCGAGCCCGTCACAGGCGATGGAAGATGCGCTTCGCTATGCCTTCAACCGCAACTGCACGATCCTCGCCGCCGCCGGCAACAACGGCAGCTCGAGCCGCTTCTATCCCGCCGCATACGATCAGTACGTGATCGCCGTCGGGGCCACCGATCGGAACGACGCTCGCGCCGGATACTCGAACTTCGGCAGCGACTGGGTCGACGTCGCCGCCCCCGGCGGACTCGGCCAGGGCTCGAACCCGCAGCAAGAGATCTACGCAACTTGGATCGGCGGCGGCTATACCGCGATCTTCGGGACCAGCATGGCCTGCCCGGTCGCGGCAGGCGTGGCAGGCCTGATTCGATCGATCCTCGGAACCGGGGCGACCAATGCCCAGATTCGCAACATTCTGGAAACCACCTGCGACCCCGTCGCCAACTGGACCTTCTACGGCCGCGTGAACGCTCGAAGGGCCGCCGACCTCGCTGCCCAGCAGGTTCAGCCTCCGATGGATGTTTTGCCGAGGACGCTCTCCATGATCACCGGTAGCGGCGCGATCGGCAGTGCGCAAGAAATCGGCAACTCCGACAACATCTACTATGTGGTGAACTCCGTGATGTCGGGTGCGCTCGGTCAGGTGTCCGAATACCAAGCCGGATTCATTCTGCCGTCAGGGAACATCACGCAGGTCACTCTGAACCTGGAAACCTCCGGCGTGTACGGCGGCACCGGCATGATCTATCTCTGGAACTTTAGCCAGGGACGCTGGGTCCTCGTCCGATCGTTCGCGATGAACACTTTCGATACCACGCTGACCTATCGCCCGAGCCCGCTGAGTTCCTACTTGCGAGGTGGGGAAGTGCGCGTTAGAGTTCGAGGCCTGAATCCGTTCCGGCGATCCAACCTCGGACCGCTGCCTAGTCCGCAGCCGTACGCCTTCAAGACGGACAAACTCACCGCTCAGATCCGCATGCAGTAACCACTCCGGATCGAACACCCCTCCCGGCCACGGAGGGGTGTTTTTGTTGTTGGCCCAGGACCCTCATTCCGACGAAGGTAGCCTCGCAGATTCCCCATGCTCTTCTCGATCCTGCAGCGGCTGATGTTCGCACCAACCCTGACGCTCGGCGGTTCGCCGAGGTGGTTCTGGGTGTCGCTTCTCCTGCCACCGCTGCTCGGTCTCACGGCGGCGGCGGTCTGGCTGGTGGCGCCCTTCGCGATCTGGACGGCCTTCGGCGTTGGCTGGCTATGGCTGTGGCTCGTCCCCACCGGCGTGGCAGTGTTTTCCGCCGGTGGTAGCTCTTCCGAATTCGGATGAGCTCCGCCTGACGACGCGGACGGTTCGTCCGCGTGGGAAAACGCACCTGAGGACGCCGTAGAGTCCGAAGCACCGGAAGAATCGGAGACCGAGGCCTTCACCCCGCCGCCGAGATGGACCGGCATCGCGTTCCCTGCAATCTGGGGCTTGCTGAGCCTCTTGCTCGCCGTCACCGTCATGGCCCAGTGGTTCCTTTGGTTCGTGGCGACGTCCGCGCTGTTCGCGCCGTGGGGAATGGGTCTGGGGATCGTCGTGGTCGCCGCCCAGATCTGTGCGCTCTTCCTGCGAAAGACGCCCGAGAGTTGCTAAACCTCGGCGGATGTCGGCAAAGTGTCGTGTAGAATCGAACCGATGCCGACGATCGACGACTACGCCCCTTACGCTCCATTCACCATCGAGGAGCTCGTACGGGCGCTCAACTCCATCTTTCGGGACCGTCGGCGTTTGCACGTGCAGGCGCGGACCGTGCGCTATTACATCTCCAAAGGCCTGCTGCCTCCACCGAGCGGCGGGCCTAAGTTCGCTCGCTATAGTCTGGAGCACCTAAAGCGGCTCGTCGCGATCCGAACTTGGCTCGACGAGGGGATCAGCCTCGAAGAGGCCATGGTTCGGCTGGGCGGTCAACCGCTGCCCAACGCCCCCGTGGCCAAGCGCAGTCCCGTGCTTCGCGTCGAAGAGCCTAAAGCTTACTACGGCAACGATCGCGTCGTGCGGCGCATCCAGCTGAGCCCTACCTGCGTTCTCGAAGTCGATGCGAGTGCGGACCTCCGCGAACAGATCAGGGCGATCCTGCCCATTCTCGAGAAAATGGTCCCAAGCTAGGTCCCATTCGACACTATACGCCAGGCGATGCGGTATACTGTCGCCATGAGTACTGCCAACACACCCCTCTCATCCCTGGACGTCGTCCTCACCGCCCACCGCGACCCCGAGCAAAGCCTCCTACTCGCTACGGTCACCGCCCACGAAGCTGCAGATGCCGCTCCGCGAACTCCTCTGCAGGTCGCCCTCGTCATCGACCGGAGCGGTTCCATGTCAGGCGAGAAGCTGGCCATCACTCAGCAGGCAGTGGCGCAGTTCATCCGCTCCCTCGCACCCGATGACCGCGTCGCGGTCGTCGTGTACGACGACTCGGTCGATGTCGTCTGCGGTCTCGTAGCACCCTCCGAAGACCTGGCTCGCAGGATCGAGCGCGTCCAGGCGGGCGGGTCCACCGACCTCTATGGCGGATGGGTGACCGGCGCCAAGATCGTCGGCCCGGGCGGTCGCGTAATCCTCCTCTCGGATGGGCTCGCCAACCGCGGTCGCTTCACGGATGCGGCATCCCTGGCTGCCAATGCCGCCCACTCCTACCGAGAGTTCGACGTCACCACCACCACTATCGGCGTCGGTCGGGACTACGATGAGGCCCTCATGGCGGGCATGGCTCGCGAAGGGGGCGGCGCACACTACTTCGCCCACGACGTCAAGGCAATCACCGACGCGTTCAGCCAGGAACGCTTCTCGGCTGAGAGCATCGTCCTGTCCGGCGTCCAACTGTCGGTCGGCGATCAGACCGTCGAACTCGGACACTTTTGGGGCGGGGAGTGTAAGAGCGTGGTATTGCAAGTCGTCGGGTTGCCGGAACTCGCGACGCTGCGGTATACGGAACGGGCGAACGACACGGTCCACGCGAACGATCTCACGTTGCCCACCGCCTTCGGCTATTCGGAAGAGGCCCGCCTGCAGTACCTGGTCCAGGAGGCCGCCCAAGCCGAGGCCGATATGCTCTGCGTCCGCGATCCCCGGTCCGCTGGCGAAATGAAAGAGCGCTTGCGTGCGATCGTCCTCAAGATGCTCGAGCACCCCTCCAGCGACGAGCCGACCACTGCCGCCACCATCGACCGCCTCCGGGCTTCCATGGAGCGCCTCGAGCAACTGGAACGGCACTACTCCGAGCAGGAGGCCACGATCCACCGCAAGCGGAGCATGCAATCCAGCCACAATCTGCGCGAGAGCGCCAAGGCCTTCTCCTCGTTCGAGGAAGACCGGGCCTTCGTCGAAGGGCAGGTTCTTTACCATCGACCCAGTTCAGCGGCACCCGTCGAGCTGAGGTTCGATCGCGAAGCTCTCTCTCTTGCGCCGATCGAGCAATGGCGCGCGTGGGGCGTCCTGCCGATCGCGGTCGATCCCCACGTCGTACGGGTCGCGATGGAGAACCCCCGCGACGGCTTCCTCCTCTCGGAAATGCGCGCCGCGACCGGCCGCAACGTGAAGGGCGTCTTTGCGCGGATGTCAAGCGACGAACTCGTCCGCATGCTCGTCTGACTCCAACCCGACCGAACCCGGTTAAGACCCTCTTCCTCTCGCACGCGAGAGGAAGAGGGTGGGCTGCCTAGCCTTCGCCGGTCTGGCTGAACCTCGCCGAGAGGATCGCATAGTCGCCGATGTCGACCGTGAGGTCGCCGTTGAGGTCGGCGTTCACGTTCCAGTTCCCGTCGCCGGGCGAGCTGCCGAACGCGCTCGACAGCAACGCATAGTCGCCGATCGCCACTTCGTTGTCGCCATCGCAGTCACCGTTGATGACCGAGAAGGACTGACCGGTCGCGCCGCTCGAGCCGATCACGATGTTCCCACGCTTCCGGCGGAGCCAATGCGTGGGCTTGCAGTACAGATCGTAGTTGCCGCTGGCGATTGTGGTGAGCAAGACGTAATTGCCCGCCGAGTCCAGTTGGACGTTATGGGACTGCAGGACGATCGAACTGCCCACGTTTCGGATCTGGAAGTTGACCAGCGGCGACGTGTAGTCGCCCTCGTAGTCCTCGAGGCGCACACGACCGGTGATCGCTTTGCCGATGTAGATGCCGTTGCTGACGCCCCACGTGTCGAGGCCGCTCATGTTACGAGCCACCACGGTGACGTAATAGGTGGCGCCGGCGTTCATCGTCAGCCCGGTTATCGTGTGGTCGAACAGGTCGATGTCGCCCGTGGCGTGGAAGACCCAGTCCTGCTCGTCGCCCAGGTAGGGCGCGGTGCCGACTCGAGTCCAGTAGCCACTGATGCAGCCGTCGCCTTCACTCGACGTGGCGACGAAGTGGATCTGCGTTTGATCGGTTTGCGCGACGCCGTCGTCGGTGACCGTCACCGGCCCAGGCGCTGTCGCGTCCCACGCGATGATGCCATCGGTGTAGGCCCAGGTGTCGAGGCCCTCGATGTTCCGGGCCACGACGGTGATGTAGTACAGGGTGTTCGCCGCAAGGCTCATCCCCGTGAGCGTGTAGTCGTAGTTGTTTTGGTTGTTCGCCGCGTGGAAGACCCAATCTTGGGCATTACCGAGGCCGGGCGCCGTCCCGACGCGCGTCCAATAGCCCTGAATGCTGCTGTCTGCGTCGAATGCGCTTCCATAGACGCGCAACGAAGTCTGACTGTTGACGCAGTCTCCATCGTCGTTTGCCGCGCAGAAATCCGGTGGATCGGTATCTCGTATGACGTTGACCGAAACCTGCTGGTTGGTCCCGGGTTCCGCCGGATCGAGCAGTTGCCAAGCGTTGTCCGAACGGTAGTGCCCGGCCGTAACGGTATAGAGCCCGTACACGAAGTTCGGAGCGCCTGAGTTGTAGCCCGTCTGATCGGCGGTTAGCCAGACGTTACGGGTCGCTCCGGCGGCCAGAGGGGTTCCGTTGCCGTCCCCGCCGAACTGCCCGACGTCCTGGCCGCCTGGACCACGCAGCCAAACATAGCACTGGTTGAGGTTGTAGGCGATGCTCGAGTAGTTCTTGATGTCGAAAGAGCCTCGTCCGTAACCCCCGTAATACCATGTTCCACCATAAAGGCTCACGCCGCTGTAGAGGCCAATCGTCGGCCGTGTGATGCCTTGATTCATTCCGTGAACGTGCATCTGGGCGTTGATCTGCGGGCGGTACGCCCAGCCTCGCGAATACCAGCCATTGAAGAACTCTTGGATGCTATGGCAGTGGTGGCCGCCGGTCGTGTAGAAACGGAGCACGTCCTGTATCTCGTTATCACCCAGCGTCGTCCAGTCGTAAGGGTCGGTCGCGGAATTCCTCGCATCATCGAGATCGAGGAGGAAGGCGAGTACCGCGGATTCGGTGTCGTATCCCCAGTTCGGGTTATTGCTCAAGTTGTCGGCATTGCCGTTCGCCGCGCCATTGCCGTCCCAGTTGGCGTCGCAGTCGAAGTGAATCAGGTTGCCAGGGTTGTTGTCGTCGTACCACTGCTCGTCGCCCTGGGCGCTGCAGGAGTAATAGGTCGCATACCCCTCGGTGATCGCCAATCCTGGAGTGTAGTGGTTGGTAAACCAGTGGGATCCGCCCGCTCCCGGGGGCCAATCCGTTTCTCCGTAAACCGAGTCGTGAAAGCTGTGACCGAATTCGTGAATCACCACGTCCGGCGACATGAAGTCGGGTTCCTGCAGGAAGACCCGATCCTGGGAACGGGTGTAGTAGGTTCCGTCCGTGCTGTTGTCGTACCACTGAAAGTAAGTGTAGTGCGGTGTGAAGCCCAGCGTGTAGTTGCCATGGGCCCAGCCGGCCGACCCGATGTCGCACACCTGGTAGGCCCGCTCGATGCCGTCGGCCACCCCGGGAGTGCCCGTATCGTAGTACCAACTTCCGTAATCGAAGTTCCCGTTGGGAATGTTCGCGACGATCGAGCCCGCTCCCGTGTACCAGCCGCCTGATCCGGAATTGTCGTGAACGCTGATCGCTCCGTTATAGGTGCGCCACTCCACGTAGAGATCCGTCGTTCCCCCTTCGGGGTCGTTGTTGTCGAACGTGGCCGAATAAAACCCGTTGGAGTCGCAAACGACTTGCGCCATCAGGTCGTCGGGACTCAGCGTGTCGTCGTCCCATAAGAAGGCTTGCGTTCCGTATGCCCCGTGAAGGGTGCCATCGTTATGGCGATATCGAAAGTAGCCGGTCACGGTCACCGGCGCCTGAATTCCGACGCCTCCGCCTTCTTCCTGGAGAGGCTCCCCGTTGGGGTCGGTCTTGATCTGGCTGCGCGGCGTGATCGGCACCGGACCCCATTCAGCCGGTCGCTCGACGTCAGTGATCGTCTCGTTCAGCTGAGTTCCCATCGGAACGGGCGGGCTCTCGTGATCGGCTTTCGGTCCGGTCTTGCTTACCTTGATCGACGCGCCGTCATAGTCGATGTAAAGCGATTCGCGACGACCGAAACGCGCTTCGGGCACGCCGGCGACCGCCGAGGCGCGCACTTCGAACTGTCCGGGCCGCTCGATGGAGACGGTAACCGCGAACTCGTAGGCGCGGCCTTTCTCCAACGTGCCGCGCATGGTGGTTTGGCCGCCGTGGAGGGTCATCTCCGGCGGAATCTCGAAGTAGATCTCGGCATCGCCGCCCGCCTCCATCGCCATAGCGCGGAATACGAGGCGCACCGGCTGGTGCGGCGAGGGGTCAGAGACGAATCCGAACTCGGTCTCCATCGGCGCTTTCGGGGCGCAACTGATCGAGCGCTTTTCGAAGGCGCTCCGCATCCTCTCGATGGCTGAATCATCCCGAGTGAACGGATCTTGCTGAAGACTCAGGAGCAGCAAAGGCAACAAGGAGAGCGCGGCGCAACACCGGCTTAAACTCAATATGCGGTTCATATAGACTGTCCTCCCGGGCACGAAGCCCGAAGTCATCGCCGGTAGTCCGGCACAATTGACAGTATCAGTATAAGGCACTTTTGGAGGTTTGAGGCTCCGTCGCACAGGAACTTCAATGAAACTCGTGGAGGATCGGCGCAGACGGGAGAGAGTCGCCTCTTCGGGTACCGGGCCCGAACGCCGGCCCTACTCGGGCTTGGAGCGGGAGTAGAGTTCGCGGAGGTCAGCTTCGATCTGGCGGCAGCCCTCATCCCCGAGTTTGGCGAGCGTCTCGAAGACGAACGTCCGGATCAGCCAGCCCTCGGGTTCGCGGTTCTGGTTGAACAAAGCAATCGGCAAGTCAGCCTGATGGCACGGCGCCGAGGCTTTGAGCGCCCAGTTACCCGGGTGCTCGTGTCCAAGGCGGCGTATCTCTTCGATAACGCGAGGCATCAGGCAAAGAGGGCCCTCGAAGCGCCAAAGCACATGCCGGTTCCAGTGGAATTCCGAATCCCCGGGTTCCAGCCACCCGTGGGCGACCTCAATGGTCTCTACCCCCGGGCCGTTGACGCTTGCCCAATACACATGGGCGTAGTCGGGGTGACAACTCAGGTAGATGACCTTGTGAACTCCACCCGGCCGGTCCACCCGATCGTTCACGTGGACGACGGGAACCTCGAAGTTGCTCCGCTCCCAATCCTCGTCCTTGGGCTCGTTTTCGGGTTTGGCCCGTTTCTCGCTCGGCAAGTCGCCCTGGAGCGGAAGCTGCATCATGACGGGGACGATGTCGCCGTCCGTTCCCACGTCGAAAAACTCCCGCCAGGGTTGAAGCTGAGTTCGGGCGCATCTCTCGACCGGCGAGGCCCGAAGGAGCATGTCGATGAGCCCGTTGTAGTCGCGCGCGCGGATTTCGAAGGCCGGCTCTCCGCCCGGGAGCATCTGCTGCCAATAGACGTAGGGCTCCTTGAGGCGCAGCACGGCATAGAGAGGGCAGGAATCGAAGAACTTTCTCCCCTCCTCGTCCAGCCAAGCGCCGGAGTCGTTCGGGTCGGGCGGAGGCTCGGGATCGGGCGGGGCGAACCCAGGCGGCATGGCGTCACAGACCGCAAAGCGTCGCCCGGCTTCGTTCAGCAGGGCACAGGTGCCGGGGCGGCTGTTGGCAATGAGCCCGAGCGGGACGGCCCGGTAAGTGAACACCATCGCTCCGTCCTCGTCGATCTCCGGCTCGCCCTGAGGGCAAAAGCCGAAGTTGAAAATGTCATCGATCTCAATCTTCGTGGTGTCGTCGTCCACGGTTGTTCCTTGTACCCCTTTGGATAAACGATCGGTCCATGCCGCAGTCCCTCACCGCCGTGACGCCAAGAACGCCAGTAACGCAGCTAATCCGACGAATCCGTACTGGAGCAGGCGCACCACGAGAGGCGACAGTGTGTCGCGGATGGGCAAGAGGAAAAGCAAGATCAGCCCGAGGATTGTCGCTCCGAGGGCCACCCACAGCCATGTCGACTTCCGGCGTCGGGTGGCCGCCTCCCGTTCCGAGAACCGGTCGACAAGCTGCTCGACGATTGCCTTGGGCGGCCTCGGGTTTCCCAGCCCCGGCGCAACGAGCGACCACACGACGAGTTTCAGATCGTGCTTGGCATGGGCCGTCCCGAGCAAACGTATCTTCGCCATGTGCTCCGGAAACGGCTCCAAGGCCTGAGCGGCCGCATCGGAAAGCAGCACATGGCCCGGGTCGCCCACGTCCATGATCCGCTTTGTCTTAATCATTGCATCCCCGACGACGTCTAGCCGACCGTTGATGTCCCTCACGATATGTCCCGGGCCGCAGTGAATCCCCATTCGCAGATTCAGGGTGGGGTGATTTCGGATCGCCCGGTCGATCTCCATGGCGCACAGGAACGGCGCTTCGATGCCCGAAAAGAACGCAATCGCCATTCCGTCCCCGACCGGTCGACAGACGAGGCTGCTCTCGGCGGCTGCCTTGCGATAGACCTCGGTATCCCGAACGATGCTGTTCAGTTCGTCGCTAACGTTCAACAGTTCGGTCGGTGAGAGGCGAGACGACCCCACGATGTCCAGAAAGAGGACAGAGACGTCTGCCGAGTCCGTCCGCGAGAGCATGAGAGCCTGCACATCCGCGCGCTTGACCCTCGGGTACATGGCCAGGAACTCCTCGATGCTGTGCCCCCGCGCCAGGTGCTCGTCCAGCAGCGCGACCGGAACGAGGGTGTCGGGAAAGTTCTCGCCCCCGGGTTTTCCTTTAGGGAAGGCTGGCTCGTCGCCGCTGGTCACGCTGCCCCGAATCCTACCTTGCCGTAAGCGGTAGATCCGCTCCTCTTTTGGAGTGCGCGGGCCCGCCCGCGCTTTGCCGTCTCCCGCTCGCCCGGCTGAGAGTGCGCTGCCTTTCCTGGCGAAGTAGAATGATCGTGCTGACGCGGCGCGCGCCAAAAGCCGGGGAGATCCGTCCGCCTGCCATCGTTCCGGTCGGGATGCTGGGCGTGGGATCGCCCTGGCGATGATCCGGAAACAACAGGTCCATCCGACTTGGATTCCCCCGTATGACGGCAGTCATAGTCCTAATAAGCGCTGCCGCGAATCATGAGGCAAGTGGTTGGCCTCCTCGCCTAGCCTTGGTGGCGGACAAGACCAACCGTCGAGGTGTAACGTGAACAGGTTTGCATGTCTTTCGAGCCTCGTGCTCCTTTGCGTAGGCGGCGCCCGGGCTCAAGACTTCTGGACGAAGCAAAGTCCCATTCCCACGGACCGGAGCTTGTCGGGTGTTCACGCATTCTCCGGCGATCGAGTATTCGTCTCCGGCCTGAACAGGCACCTCTTGGAAACCAAGAACCGCGGCCGCTCGTGGATCACTCACCGATCGGCCGACTATGGCGCCGATCCGTTCTACGCGGTCCGATTCCGCAACGCCGAAGTCGGGATGGTCGTCGGCAACAACAACGACGCTCTGCGAACGACGAACAGCGGCGCATCGTGGTCGCCTGTTGGATCGGTCCTGCAAGGGTCTTGGTATCACATCGACTTCGTGTCGGACTCCGTGGCCATGATCGGCGCGAACGGAGCTTGCATGGCGAGCACCGACGGAGGGGCGACTTTTGCCCTGCGGTCGGCCTACCCCACCTGTCCGGTGATGTACGGCATGGACTTCCGGGACGCCGACGTCGGCTTGGTCGGCGGCTGGCAAAGCTCCACCCAAGAGTACGGGATCTTCAAGACGACCGACGGCGGACGCAACTGGGTCCGCAAGCACTCGGACGCTGCCAACGCCGTGCTGTGGATGAGTCCGCTCCGCGCCATCGCCGATAGCGGCACGACGATCCTGCAGACAATGGACGCCGGTGAAACGTGGTTTCCGATCGCCGTCGGCATCGGGTCGGGCATCCTGAACTTTGCACGGGCCGGCTCGGGCGAGGTCGTATGCGGCGTCTCCGGCAAAGGCGACATTTGGCGCAGCGAGGACGGCGGCTTTACCTGGGTTCAGACTCTCGACGGTCCGGGAGCCCTCCCTGCCGAATGGAACATGCACTTCGCCGATGCGACCCACGGTTGGGTGGTGGGCGACATCGGCTTCATCTTCGAAACCAGCGACGGCGGCATCACCTGGCATCAGGTCAATCATGGATGCGGGGCACAGATCACCGATATCCAATTGCTCGACGCCGACTTCGGCATGGCTGTAGGGCACAACGGCTACATCTTCCGGACCACGAACGGGGGCGCCTTCTGGGACGTGAAGAAACTCGAAGTCACCGGCCAAATCTGGGGTCGAGACGAAGACCTCGTCGCCATCGACGTCGTCGATCGCTCCTTCGCAGCGGCTGCGGGACCCGGCGGTACGGTCTTCAAGACGATGGACGGCGGAGAGAGCTGGGTCTCTATCGGCTATCCCGCCCTGTCCGGCAATCTCTGGCTCTATGACGTCGACTTCGTCGATCACGATCTCGGCTACATCTATGGGGTGGATTTCGATGGCACCCACACGCACTCCCTGTATCGCACCACGAATGGCGGGGCGAGTTGGCAGTGGATCGACCTCGGCCAAAGAGGCGGGGGCACGACCGTCCAGTTCATTGACACTCAGACGGGATGGATCTCTGCAGACAACGACTTCGGACAGCGAACCCTGGATGGCGGAGTCACTTGGATCGACTTTCACCTACCCGGCTACTTCACGGGCCCGGAAGTCTCGAAGGTCCGGTTCCTCGATCGGCTTCGAGGTTGGGCCGTCGGCTGGTTCGGCTACGCGGCAAAGACCTCGGACGGGGGAGCGACCTGGACCTTGGTGGACATGGGGACGATCGGCGACAACCTCTTCGACGTGGTCCCGGTCAGCGCATCGGAAATCTGGATGTGTGGTCGGGTGGATTCGTCGTCTGCCGGAGTGGTCTACCACTCGACCAATGCCGGCCAAACCTGGAGCCGGCAGGTGGTTCAGCCCTGGCCGACCTACCCGTACCGGATCAGCGCACTGGATTCTGGGCACGTCGCGTTCGCCGGATATGGAGGGACGATCTTCCGCCGGTCCACGCGGGTGACCGGGACCCTCACGCTGGGTGACTATCCGATCAGCCCGGCGGGGCGAGAGGTTCGCTTCGACCTGCTGCAGGGCGGTCAGGTCGTGGAAACGCGCTGGGCGGTGCTCGATTCGCTGGGTCGCTACTCGTTCGAGAGCGTGCGGCGCGGGCCGACGACGATTCGGGCAAAGGCGAGCCACTGGCTGGCAAGAACCGTCGCGACGGTTTCTCTGGCGAACGGGACCGTCGCCGCCCCGTCCGTCGCGCTCGTCAACGGCGATATCGACGGTGACAATGAAGTCAGCGTCGGCGATTACGCGCTCTTGTCCGTGGCGTTCGGATCGAGCCCCAGCGAACCCGCCTGGAACGCCGAAGCCGACTTGAATGGAGACGGCGCGGTCGACATCGGCGACTTCGCGATCCTGAGCCTTCGCTTCGGGGCAATCGGCGACTAAGCCCCCCGGCCCCGACTCGACAGTGCTTCGTGTGGAGTGGGTCGGCCTTGACGAAGCCCGCTGTGGAGTGCGCGGGCTCGCCCGCGCTTTTCCCGTAGGAAGCCTCATCCTCGCCGCGTCGAGGCATGTAGGGGGAATAGTCGAGATCTGACCGGGGAAGGAAGGCATGATTTGACACCTCTCCCGCGTCATCGGGAGAGGGCGCCCGAAGGGCGGGAGGGGGCAAGCAACCCAGTGCTCACACCACGACCATTCCGAGCTCCATTGGCGCTACCACCTGCCCTGTGCTTGCCCGAACGAACCGCGCCGCCACCGCCCACACCCCCGATGCGACGGGCAGCACCACCGAAAGCCCCGCATCGAACCCCGTGAAAGTGCCTGTCCGGTATCGCTGCAAGTAGGTTCGGCAGTGCACCGACGGCAGCCGCTGCTGCATCAGCTCGGTCACCACCCCCGGCGCGTTCGGCCGGTCCGCGGACACCTGCACTCCGCCCGACACGGACGCCAAGGTGAATGCGAGGGCATCGCCCCCGAACGGATCGCTCGGCGGGGTCAGGGGAATCTCCGCCTCGGGATCGATCTGCAGGAGCTTGGTGGCGAGGGCGTTGAACGCCTGCTGCGCACTGATCCCACCCGATCTGCGGCTTTGGGGCAGGTCCCCGTTCAGCGCCACGGCATACGCCCGCCACGCCGCCGCCTGCTCGAGCGTCATCGCGCGGAACGCTGCCGAAGCGCGAGCGAGCCGCATGCGGACTTCGGCCTGTGCGGCGCTCACCCGCGGGCTCCGTTCCGGCAACTCCCGCATCGTCATGCCCCAAGGGGTGTCGGCAAAGACCACGCCCCCGAGGCGCCCCGAGATCGGGCCTACAATCGCCGCTTTGACTCTCGCCATACTCCGATCTTCGGTCGCTATCCATCGGTTCTAGAGGGCTGCAGTACCGAATCGGCAGGAATCCGTAATGCTCTCCTTTCGGATGCCTTACGCACGCCTTTCGAACGCCTTTCGGAGGGAGGGCGAGTCACAAGCCCCCACTGGTCCCAGGCGCTTTGGTGCTCCTGTCGAGACGCCGCAGTTCAGCATCGCACTCGGCGACACCCGCCGCATCGCCGACCGTGAGGAACCCGTCGCGGGCTTGTTCGAGCCACCAGATAGCCTAACTTAGCACACTGGGCTTAAGTTGGGCTAACTTCGGCATCGTCGGAGAGCGGGCCAAGTACAATTCCTAGTAGGAACTTCGATTTTGTGACCGAGGAAGATGTCGGGTCCCCGGAGCCAGCCGCACACTGCGGGAGAGAGGATGGGGCCAGTTGCCCCCTTGGGAACTGCCAAAATTTCCTGCGAGTGGCGGCATGGCGCGGCAGATTTGTCTCTCTTCTAAAAGTAGCACGATTCCTTTTCCGGAGTTTGACGCATGACATACCCTAAGCAGCAGTTTCACGATCGCAATCACCTGTGGTTTGCAATGACCGTTCTCCTTGCGATGCTCAGCACGAAGGCCCCATGTCAAGGCGACACCTTTGCTGATGCCTCCGTTATCCGAAATCACCGAGTGCTGGTTCGCACGGGCACGCTGGATAGCTACGGACGCACACTCACCACGATTGACCCGTGGGTGTCGGTCAACCGCAATGGCCTGGTGGCCTTCAGTGCCCGAACGACCCGTGGCGACGGTCGGCGAGTTCAGAACATCTACGCTTTCAATAGCCGCATGTCTGGCGCCGTTCCCTATCCTCTGATGGCTCCAGGGGTCGAGTTGGGTAATGGCTCATATACATTGGAGTTTCCCGATTCTGGAGATAGGCCGTGGCAGGAGTTCACCCCACCGGTCCTGAACGATAGCGATGTGGCTGTTTCCCGGCGCCGCATTGATCCAACCCTCTTCGTCAACTACTTGATTGGCGGGATACCAGAGCAGCAGGTTCAGTATCCTCCGATGACCTACATCGAAAAGTGGGATGCAACCCAAAGCCGACCGAATAGCATCCTCGTAGAGGGTGCGGACCCTGGCATACGTGCCCTCGTGACCGCTCCCTTCCACTGGTTCTCTCACTTCGACGTGTATCCCATGGGCAGTTGGCCCCTTGGGATCGACGGGCGACCGACCTGGGAGAACGGCCTGCCGGCACCCTTCCGTCCACTCGGACCGAATCGGTGGCTTGCGTTCCAGGGACCACGCAACGAGGCGTTTCCCACGATGAATAACGACGGCCAAGTCCTCTTCACCGGACTCGGCGACGACAACCAGAACTATCTCTCCTCGCCTGGCAGGACGCGACAGCAGTCCTTACTGACGCCTGAGCCCCGGCGGCCAAAAGCGGGAGGCGCGTCTTTTGTCACTTACCGCGACCAGGGTCCTTCGATCATCAAAGGCTCGGTGACAAACCCTGCCTCGTTCACGACGATCGCGGCATCGCCTACGTTTCTGAACATCGGGCTCAGCCCCGGCATCTCAGATGATGGAAGTGCCGTAGTCTTCGCAGCCGACAGAGCAGCCGCCAGTTCCTCCGAAACAGCTGGCCCCGGCATTTGGCTGCACACAACAGGAACCCCGATTCGGGTCGTCGGCACGCGCGTACCATATGATCCCCGAAACGCGTATGTCTACGATCCCGGCGTTGACTATCGGGACACCGATCTCGATGGCCAATACGAACCAGGCGAGCCCCTCCGCTCGGTTGTGAAGTCCATCCTCAAAGATGAGCGAATCTGTGTCATTTCGAGCGCGGAAGGTGGCAATACCGTTTACGAGGTTCTCTTCGTCGCTCTCGACAGTCGGGATCGTAAGACGATCTTCCGATCTCGTGTCCAGCCGGGTAACGCCCAATATCGGGCTTCGGACCCGATGCCCATACTGTCGGTAGGGGACACTGTGTCCGGCGTCGGCGTCGTGTCCAACGTGGCTCTTTTCGACTCTCTCACCCCGAATAACGAGAGCCTCGACGGTGAAGCGGTCTGTTGGGTGGAAGCAGGGGCTGCTCAAGCAGTGGTGGAACTCCGTGCTCGATACGAACCCCTCATCTTTGTGCCAGGTATCGGAGCAACGATGATTGTCGACGGCACCGGTGACGTGAAGTGGATTGATGCTGGCACATTCTACGATAACTCCTACGCCCACGACCTCCGAGACATGGCTATGGGCATGCCCGTCGTACCAGACACGATCTACCACGACGCTTACCGAGACCTGATGTCCTTCATTCAGTTCAAACTTGGCTATCGCATGCTTGATATGAGCCGAACCAATCGAGAGACGTGGACCAACGATTCCAGATTATCGTACAGCGCGTTCACCTTTCCTTATGATTGGCGATTCTCGAATGCAACGTCCGCAGAAAGTCTAAAACAACTGGTTGACCGAGTTGTCCAATACTACAAGCAAGGGATGGGATCGGAGACAGAGCCGTCATTCTCTGTCATCGCTCATAGCATGGGAGGACTGGTTTCTCGCCGCTATTTACTCGATCACCGCACAGACCATCGTGTTCGCACGATGACGACAATTGGCTCGCCGTTCTTAGGTGCATCGAAGACCGCGCACATTTTGGCGACCGGCGAGTGGTTCCGGCACTGGCTCCTTGGATGGCTGCCAGTAGACGCCATACGGGAGGTGGCTCAGGACTATCCGGGCGCACACGAACTCATATCGAGTTCGGCGTACTTCGACCTTGGAGGCAGGCCCTTCCGCGAAGAGGGATGGGACGTGGACGGAAACAACGTCGCCTGGGAAACTTATAATTCACAACAGTACTTCACCTACGTCGACGGACTTTCAGTCCGTACTGATCCTGGCTCGCACTCTAAAGAATTTCATAAAGCATCCGGCCAAGACGATTGGAGTAGTTCTGGCCTCGGAGTCAAGTACCTCCACTTGGTGGGGAATCAGGCGGAGGATCAAACGATCTTGGCCGTCGTAGCCCGACACACTGCTTGGTTTGCGCTTCCGGATGCACTCGGTGGCCGGGAAGTAATGGCTGATGATGTTCTCGTTACGGAGACTGGCTCAGGCGATGGAACCGTCCCACTGTTGAGCGCCACCCGACGCACTGGAAGTACGGACCTCAATGCTCCAGATGCCGTACTTAGTGTGTTCAATGGAGGGTCCGATTATGCTGGCCAGGATGGTAGCGTCGAGCATACAGAACTATGCAAGAACACGGCGACGTTGCGCAATGCGTCTTCTATGATAAGATGGGAGACACCGTTTGAAGTGTCCCCCACCGTCACCGGCCCGATAACTCCGCAGATCCAAGTCGACGCGCAGGGTCTCGGCAACCGCTTGACAGTTATCGATAGTTCTGGCCGGCGGACAGAAGATGTTGGCGAGGGAGTCTCGGAGCCGCCAGGGGTCACCCGCAGTACGGGTTCTCCCAGCGCAATCACCTATCGTATGCCGGCAAATCAGTCCTATGCGTTGGAGTTCCGGACCATGACCGGACCGTTTGGGTTGGATATGATCCGGCGCAACGCACTGGGTGTGCCGAATCGGGTCGTACGGTTCCATGACGTCAGTTTGCCACCCGACACATTCATACGGATCGCCATCTCCGAAGACGGATCTGTACTTGCCCTCGTCGATTTGGATAGAAACGGCACGCCAGAACTGCCGCTCAACCCAGACTACAACATCTCTGGGCCAGAAGCAGCCGACATCGACCCACCGGTCCTCCGAGCACAAGCCGCGGGTCAGAACATCACGCTGCAAGCCACGGATACAGCGGGTGTTGATGATCTCTACTACTCCCTTAACGGCACGACGGCGTATCCTTACACCGGTCCTATTCCCTTCGATCCATCGGAACAAGTGTTCGTCTATGCGCTTGCAGTCGACGGCGTCGGGAATCGATCTGCCTTGCTAAAGATGGCACTCTCTCCGCCCATTCGAATCATAGGATCCATTGATTTGCAGGACTTCGTAGGAATGCCTCCTGCGGTCGTCCTCGAATTCAGGCGACCTGGTTCCATGGCGAGCCTGGGCACCGCGCGAGTGTCTCTGAACACGGATGGGACCTTCGAGACACATGTTGTGCTGCCGCCCGGAGCGTATCAAGTCCTTGTGAAGAGCGAGCATTGGCTCCGGCGCGCGGTGTCGGCGTCTGCAAACACTATGGAGATGACGCCGATTACCTGCTCCCTGTTAAACGGAGACTGTACAGGGGACAACGTGATTGATGTCCAGGACTTCACCTACATGAGCCGATCATACGGCTCGGTTCGTGGCGACGCGTCCTACGATTCAGGATCAGACCTCAATGGGGATGGGCAAGTGGCTCTGACAGACTATCAGATTCTTGCCCGGAACTTCGGACTCGATGGGGACTAAGAGATCTAAAGCGCTTCTCGGCTCGATCAGGCTTCCTTAGACCTGAAGAAGCCACTCCCGGTACGTCTACTCCGATGGAAACTAGATTGAACTCGGAGATACTCCGGCGCAGCATGTGGCGCCGGAGTATCCTTGTCCTCAGTCCTGACCGACTGCGCCGCAGGACGGGAGAGGTTCGAGAAGTCCTGTACGTCGACTCGCCCGAGACCGTTGTGGTCGGCATCGGGATGGTACAGGCCGTCGCCTTCGACTGAGCCGGAAGACCGGTGCGGGGAACCTGTTCATGGTGTTCGGGGAGCCGGATATCACGGTGCGCGGGGCGCCCCTCACCTCCAAACCGACCACTCCTCCTGGACCTGGGGAGGAAGGGCTAGAAGTCGAGCTCCATGGCCTAGACGTGTTCGACCCTACGACGGGCGAGATTCGCAGCGCGAGCACGGACGATACCGCGTGCTGGTTCATCGATACGGAATACAACGGGGAGTCGTTCTTCGTCCGACACGCTTACTTCACTGGGTCCAACGAGCCTTACGAGAAGCTGAAGAAGGCCCTGCGTGCCGATATCGACGAAGACGCGTGGGCTTCGCTGTACTCGACGAGATCTCGGCCTTTTCCGAAGCCGGCCTCGGGGAAGATCGCGGTGAAGGTGATCAGGACTTAGGGGTCTTTGGGGACTCGGGGGACACTGAGTCCCCTTAGTCACCTGAGCCCCAAAGACCCCGAAACCCTAAAGAGCCCCGCAAGATTGCCGACAATGCATGCTAGCGCGGGCGCCATCTAGGTAACCATACGGCGCTCGGCTAGGTGAACAGAATATATGGCTCGACTGAAGTTGGCGCCGCATCTCCTGGCTATGTCCGGTAGGATGGCGAGCGTCGTTTACAAGGTCACTCGATTCGGTACGGAAATGGCCGAGTTCGAAGCTCCCAGTAATCCGAATACTCCTGCGCAGCAAACGGTGCGCAACAACTTTCGGAAGTCCGCCCAGCAGTGGCGGACACTGACTAGTCCTCAGGCAGCGGCTTGGCGCGCTTATGCGGCAACGAAGCATGTCGAAGAAGAGATCACGACCGAACGGTACAAGCCGACGGGGTTCAACATGTTCGTCAAGCTGGCGGCCAAGTGGTTCGCGGTGAACCCGAACCAGTCGACGGCTCCGTCCAATCCTCCGACGAGCTCGTTCGCCGGGGATACGATCTCTCTGATCGCCTCCTCGGAGGGCGCAGGGACGATCGAGTTCACGGCATCGGGTGCGAACGCGGCGAACATGACGACGGCGATTCTGTTCCAACGCGTGAGCGGACCGAACAGCGTTCCGGTCGACGGGGCGTACAAGATCGCCAAGTACTTCCGATTCCAGTCGGGATCGCTCTCGACGACGATCAGCGTTCCTCCGGGCTACTACGCGGTGGGCTACCAGTTCGTGAATACGGCGACGGGCCAGACGGTCACGCCGGTTCACCTGGCGAACCTGGTGGGTCCGGTCGGCTTCACGATGGTGTCGAGCGGTACCTCGGGCAAGTCGAAGAAAGCGGCTTAGTTCGGTTTACTAGAGGGGCCTTCCTTCGTGAGGAGGGGGGCCCTGATTGCGTTTGTAACTCGCGGCGAGCCTTTCTCTCAGGGATGCCGGCGGGTATAATGGACGCTCATTCCGATGCGCCCGCGCGCGCATCGACGAGGACTTTATGAAACCCACCCGACTGCTCGCCCTTCTCGCCATTTCGTCCGTTGCTATCGCCGCCGTCCCGCAGGATATCCAACTCAAGCGGGAACTGAAGGAAGGGGCGACCGACTCGTATCTCGTGACCTCTAAGACGAAGCAGGTCATGGACATCCCGCAGATGGGAGAGCAGGAGATGTCGATCAACACCACCGTCAAGCTGGCCTACAAGTTCGGCAAGGTCACGGACGGCAAGGCCGACCTTCAGGTGGTTATGACCGACGTCAAGGTGACCGCGGAGGGGATGATGGCGGAAATGATGGACCAGGTCGCCGGCCAACTGCCTAAGGAAGTCAAGAGCACCGGCAAAATCGACGCCTTGGGACAGGTGAGCGAGCTGAAGGCGGAGAGCACCGGGATGGCCGAGATGATGGTGCTGGGCAGCCAGCAGATGTCGAACGCCTTGATGATGATCACGTTCCCGGACAAGGCGATCAAGATCGGAGACACCTGGAAGATGCCGGTGCCCGATAGCAAGATCGCCGGCATCAAGGGCGCCAGCCTCGACGCCAAGCTGGTCGGACAGAAGGACCTCGCGGGCACCCTCTGCTACGAGATTTCCTCAGAAGGAACGGTGCCGATGAAGCTGAACATCTCCGACATTGCCGGGGACGCGGGTGTGCCCGAGGGGATGGTCATGAGCGGCAACATCGTGATGAAGGGCACCTCGTTCGTCGAGGTTGCCAGTGGCCGACTGGTCGAGTTTAACGGAACGATCAAGTCGACCAATTCGATGGACATGGCCGGACAAGGCACTATGAACATCTCGGGGAACACGACGATCAGCGCGAAGCTGCAGAAGTAAGGCTTTCGAAGGGCCCTTCGCCGTGGTGAGCGGCCGAGGAGCCTTCTTGGGCTTGCCGGGTCTGGCCAGCAGGTATCTTGTAGCCGAATGCGGTTTCTCCCCTTCCTGGGTTCGAAGCAGCGAGTTTCGGATCCGGATGAGTTTCGCGCCTCTTTGGTCGAGCACCTGGAGGAGCTGCGAACCCGCATCTTCCGCATCGTGCTCCTGCTCGTCGCTGGGTGGGTGGTCGGCTGGCTCACCGAGCCGTGGATCTACGATCAGTTGAACAGCCTCGTCAAGCCCCACTTGGCGAAGCTGCCCGACTACAAAGAACCGTTCCGTAGCTTCACGGACCCCTTCATGCTGAAGCTGAAGCTATCGTTCTTCATCGGCCTCGTTCTCGTCCTCCCCTTCTGCGTGCTGCAGGTATGGGGGTTCGTCGAGCCCGGCCTCAAGGAGAACGAACGTCGCCCGCTCCGGGTCGTGGCGCCTCTGAGCGTGCTTCTCTTTGTCATCGGTGCCGGCTTTTGCTGGCTGATCCTGCCCAGTGCCTTCGCCTGGTTCATGAGCTACGTCGAGGATTTTCCGGGCACGGTCCTCTATCCCGAGCCGGGCACGATGGTGTTCTTCATTCTGAAGATGCTGCTCGCGTTCGGCCTAGGCTTCCAGCTTCCGCTTCTCGTCTACTTCCTGGCGAAGATCGGGCTGCTCAGCCAGGACGCGCTCAAGACGTACTGGCGCCAGGCGACCGTGTTCATCTTCTTCGGGGCCGCGATCATTACTCCGAGCAACGACATCTTCAGCATGCTCATGATGGCGGTCCCCCTGACGCTGCTGTTCTTCATCAGCATGTGGGCCGTCCAGATTTCGGCCAAGAGGCGAGAGCGACAAGAGGCGGCGGCGCTTTCCGAGAACGAGGACGACGTCCTCAGCGCCTGATGGGCTGACCGGCGAACGGCCATAATGAGCCGTGCCGGTCTGGGGGATCGTGAATCAAAAAGGGGGCGTCGGAAAGACCACGACAGCCGTGAACCTGGCCGCCGGATTGGCACGCCGAGGCTGCCGGACCCTGCTGGTGGATGCCGATCCGCAAGGGAACGCTACGACCGGACTCGGGATCGACAAGACGGCGGTTTCTGCGACGCTGTACGACGTCTTTGCCGCTCTCGTCGATGATCCGGATGCCCCAGATGCCTTGAGGAAGGCGGTCGTCCGGACGCCAGAAAACCTGGACGCCGTCCCGGCCACGCTCGACCTCTCCGGCGCGGAGGCGGTCCTGATGAACGCAGTGGGGAAGGAACTGCTCCTGCGCGACGCCCTCTCGCCGGTGCGAGACGAGTACGACTGGATCATCATCGACGCACCGCCGAGCCTGGGCCTGCTGACCGTCAATATCCTGGCCGCCAGCGATCGGGTGCTTGTTCCGATGCAGTGTGAGTTCTATGCTCTGGAGGGCCTGAGCCAACTGATCAAGACGATCGAGGTCGTCAAGCGCCGCATCAACCCCGATCTCGAGATCGTCAAGGTGCTGCTTACCATGCATGACCCACGGAATCGCCTCAACAACCAGGTGGTCCGCGAGGTCGAGGACTACTTTGGCCCGAAGGTATCCCGAACCGTTATCCCGCGAAACATCCGGCTCAGCGAGGCGCCCTCCTTTGGCGAGCCTGCCATTGCCCGGTTCCCGGAGTCTAAGGGCGCCGCCGCCTATGTGAAGTTCGTCGACGAGGTGCTGAGCGAATGCGGCGCGCGTTAGGGAAGGGACTCGCACAACTGCTGGGCGAGCAGGCGGACTCGGGAGTGCTCGAGGTTTCGGTCGACAGCCTCGTCCCGAACCAGAGGCAGCCTCGGACGAGCTTCGACGAGCAGTCCCTCGACGACCTCGCCGCGTCGATCCGGGAGCATGGCTTGCTTCAGCCCATTTTGGTCCGCCCGATCGCAGAAGGGAAGTACGAGGTCATCGCCGGCGAGCGCCGGCTGCGTGCTTGCAAGAGGGCCGGGCTGGCTCAGATTCCTGTGATCGTCCGAGCAGCCGGAGCACAGACATCGCTCGAACTGGCCCTTATCGAGAACCTCCAGCGAGAGGATATCGGTCCGCTTGAATCTGCGCGCGCCTACCGCCAGCTTGCCGACGAGTTCGGACTCAAGCAGGAAGAGATCGCGGTGCGCGTGGGAAAGGCCAGGGCCACGGTCACCAACGCGCTTCGGCTCTTGAAGCTCCCGGAGGAAGTGCGGACCGGCTTAGAAGCTGGAGCGATCACCGAGGGCCATGCAAGAGCGATCCTTGGCGTCGAGGGTGCCTCGGCGCAAGTGGCGCTGTATCGGAGAGTCGTCGCCAAGGGGATGAACGTCCGCGAAACCGAGCGCGCCGCTCAGCCCGCCGAACGCCAAAAACGGCCGCCGTCGCGGTCCACTCGCCCGGTAGTGGAGGATGCAGATCGCCGCGCCTTGGAGGAAGGCCTCTCTATCTACCTCGGCAGCCCGGTTCGGATCGAGCGAGCCGAGGCCGGCGGCCGTATGGTTATCGAGTTCTACTCCGATGACGATCTCCAGCGAATTCTCGATGTCCTCTGCGTTCACCTTTAGCGTGCGGCCCATGAGCGAAGATGACCTCGCCGGCGCGGTTACTCTGCAGAGGTCGTGCTTTCCGCTACCATTCCCAGAAGAGCTACTCTGGACACTCGAGCATCTTACCCGGCACCTTTCGGTCTTTCCTGAGGGTCAGCTCGTGGCCGAGCAGGGCGGCGATAGTATGGTCGTCGGCTCTGCTTCGAGCCTCATCCTATCGGAGGACAACTGGCAGCGACACTCAAACTGGGACGAGACCGTCGGAGGCTTCTTCTTCGCTAATCACGATCCAACCGGCACCACGCTTTTCGGTGCCGACATCTCGGTGCATCCCGACGCGAGGGGACAGGGCATCGGGCGGGCACTCTATCAGGCTCGGTTCGATCTTGTCCGGCGACTCGACTTGGATCGCTTCGGAACTGCTTGCAGGATGCCGGATTACCGAAACTGGGCCTCGGCGACCGGGGGCGAGCCCGCCGAATACGCCCAAGCCGTCGCCCGGGGTGATCTGCGGGACCGGACGCTGACCCCGCTTCTCCGAGCCGGGCTCTCGTTCACCGGCGTCATCCCCGACCACATGGAAGACCATGAATCGGGAAACGCCGCCGCGATTCTGGAATGGAGGCCACGATGAGGGTTGCGGCGGCCGCTTGGAAACTCCGGCCGATCAAGGAACCCGCCGACTTCTTCGCCCACCTCGATGAGTTCTTCCGCCGCGCGGTGGCTGAAGCCGCCGACTGGCTCGTTCTACCGGAGCTGCCGGTGCTGGAACTGCTCCACCTGCATTCCGGAATCGCGGAAACGAGTGCCCCGGCAGTGCTTGCTGGTTACGCCGTCGCCTACGAGGAGGCGTTAGTCGAGTTCTCCAGCCGGACGGGGATCTCGGTTGTCGGCGGCAGTCACTTCGAGGGCGAACCTGTGCGCCACGTCAGCGCGATCGTGGAGATGGGCCGGGTCGTGCGGCAGACGAAGAACAAGACGACGGGCTACGAGCGCACTCCCTGGGGGCTTGGCCCCGGCGATGGCCTGCGGCGACTCGCCGATCCGAGGGTCGGCGTTCTAGTCTGCTACGACTCCGAATTCCCCGAGGCCGTGCGCGTGCTCGCCGAAGCAGGGGTCTTGGCTTTGATGGTTCCTGCTTTCACCGAGACGAGGCGCGGCTTTCAACGGGTTCGTTGGTGCTGTCAGGCACGAGCCGTAGAAAACCAGATCTTCGTCGTGCACGCCTCGCTGGTGGGCGATTTGGGTGGCGAACCCGTCCCCAGCACGTTCGGCAGTTCGGCTATTCTCACACCGAGCCACGAGTCGTTCCTCGAGACCGCCATCCTGGCGGAGACACCGGTCGGCGAGGAAGGGCTCGCCGTCGCCGATCTCGACTTCAGCCTGCTAAGCAAATGCCGTTCGGCCGGCGACGTCCGAAACTGGAGTGACCGTGATCCGTCCGTCTGGCGGCTCCTGCCTTAACCCTCTGTGTTACTCGTCGCCTTCGACGCCGAAATTCGAACTGAGAATCGAGTAGTCCCCAATGTCGATCGTGTCGTCACGGTTGAGGTCCGCGTTCAGATAGAAACCCGGATCGCCGAGGTTGGTACCGAAGGCTTGCGAGAGCAGAGCGAAGTCAGCGATATCGATGGCTCCGGGGTCGTCCGCATCGACATTGCCGTTCACCATCGTCATCGAGGGCGCCATCCGAACTCCGGGTGTACCTGTTACCGCGATCGGACCCACCGAGCGGCGAAGGAAGTGGCTGTCGATGCACGAAATCGTGTAGCTTCCTGGCACACTGGGGGCCGCCAATCGGAACTGCCCGCTGGCCGGAATAGAGACGGTTTGCACGGAAACGATGTCGAGCGGGTCGCTGGCGACGCGGATGTAGAAGGTGGCGCTATCCGCGGGCCGCGTCGTGCCGGGGTCGATCCCCGAAAAGTCGATCGTGCCGCCGATCAGCTCTGCATTGGCATCGACGAAGAGGGCTGCCATGCCACCGAGCACTCGGGGTGGTACGAACGAGCCGAAGTCGTAGCTATATCGCTCGCCGAGAGGGCCGGGCGTGTGGTCGAAATCGGTCGGGTTGTCGTCGTCCCACTGCCACTGGTCCGAGCGGCTCGGGTTCGTCCCCGGATAGGAAGGATTGCCAGACCAGCGCGTGCCCCATTGCATCGGCTGGGCCAAGGTCGCAGGCACGAAGTTGCCGGAGATGAGCGTGGAGTAGTAGATGACGATCGCGCCGCTTCCGTCACTGGGAAGGGCGAGTGAATCACCGGTCGATCGAAGGTCGACATCCGCATAAAAGTAGTCTTGGCTGGGCGCAGTCACGCCGAAATCGATCGCGACTCCATGGAAGCCGGTCGCCCACGACGGCCCGGCATCGGTAGCCCCGAATCGGTCTGCGGCAAAGGCCAGCACGACAAGCGACTCTGGCCCAGGCGGATTCCAGAACCAGGCGATCTGCATCCGCTGGGCGAGGAGGCCGCCGGTGCCCGTGGCGAGGACCATGTCGTTCGAGATGTAGGGGTTTCGGAAGAACTCGCCCGAGAAGTACCGCTGGCTGCCCAGACCGAGCGCCGGACCGTAGATGTTGTCTGCCGGTACGCCCGTGGCGTCGCCCTCGTAGCAGTCGAACGCGACCTGCCAGTTCGGTGTTTGAGGCCACTGTGTTTGAGGGGTGTAGGCCCTCCACGGGCCCAGCAGACGACCATGAGAATCGATCGGCGCAGCCCGCACCGGCTCGATCCGCCTTGCGCCGCCGGTGAAGAGCGTCGGCGTACCCTGTGCCGAGCATACCGAAGCCGTTGCCACCGCCAATGCGGCACCTAATCCGAATCGCACGAAGCCTTTCAAACCAGAGTCCTCCTTTCGCCGAAGTCGGCGGGCCCAAAACAAAGATGCATTCGGCCGCCCGATAGTTCGGCGGGCTCCCCTCCAGTGTATCACCTGAATCGGCGAGGAGACCCCGTTTTTGGCCCGGACCCGGTCTGTGGGCGGTTGGGCAAGGTACGCCAAAGCCGGGTCTCTCCTCGAATCATTCGCGCTGCCTGGCCGACGAGCCAAAGGTAGTGATCATTCGAGCCGTCTTGAGCGAGGAAACGGACCGAACCGACTGGAGGGTCGCTGGTGACTTTGAAAATCGCCGTGCCCTCGTCGACCTCGTCGAACATGGCTTGGTACACCATCGTCGCACCTGCCGCCTTGGCCTCTGCGTATTGGGCCCAAAGGAATCGTCCTCCGCTTCGCGGGATCTTGTCGAAGGTGTCGCCCGGATAGAGGTTTTGCCAGCTGAAGCCGGGATAGACCACCGGCATGAAGTCCTTGAAGCGCTTGGTACACCAGGCGATATCCTCGCGCAAGCGTCGTTCGCCGTATTCGCGTACCTGCTCGACGTTCTTGAACCGCCCAACCGTCCACGGACTGATGATATCGGCCGCCTCGGCGATTTCTAGCAGCTTCGGGTCGGCAACGCTGTCCCCATTGAGCGTACGCCAATAGGTGGGCACGCCGACCATCACAGTCAGCCCTTGGCGCTTGAAACACTTCACCAGATCGAGGCATTCGTCGAGCGTGTAGTCTCGCCGGTCGTTGAAGCCCATCCCCCAGAGCCCGACGACGGGCTTGCCGCGGTGTCGCTGGTAGGCGGGGTCGCTGGTGATCCGCATCCGATCGACCAGCAGCTTCCAATCCTCCTGAATGATGCTCGTTCCCCCCTTGGGAAGGCTCGACAGGTCGTACATGATGGCGTAGGTTCGGCCGTACTCATTGGCGCCGGAGCGGCAGTGACCAAGAACGGTATTGGTGAACCGAAGATCGACAGGTCGTTGAATTCGGACGCCGAAGCGCTGAACGAAAACGCCATCTATGCCGTACTCCTCCATCCATCGGAAGTGCCGAAGGACGGTCTTGCGCTTATACGAGCTGAAAACTTCGGCGATACGGCCATCGCTATGGCGGAACGGGGTCGAAAACCGCTCGTCCGGGTCCAACTCGGAAACTTCGGGCCACATCTCGACATTCACGTTGTCCGTTCCGAAGCCGTTCTTGTCGCCCCAGTGGAACCAGCCCATCTCGGATCCGTCCCCGGCGGCGGCGAACCAGCCTTGGTAGCCGCACATGACTTTGCCGGTAAGGGTTCGGGACGGAATCGAACGTCGAGACTGTCCGGAGTACGGGGTCATCGTGGCCCGGATCACCGTCTCCCGGTCCAAGACTTGGAGATCGAGCAGGGCGGTGAGGACCACGCCCGTCGGCACGAGCATGGTCCTACTCTTTCTTCATCGGCATGAGGAGCGTGGCAATGAAGCCACCGTCACCCAATCCGCCGCGAACGCGGACTTTGGCGCCTGCAGTCAGCAGTTCGAAAATCTTGTCCTTGTCGCTTGCCTTGCCGGCGAGGTCTCGGAACAGCGTCTTTGCGTTGATGACGATCGGAAGCGTCTGCGCGTCAGAAGAGAAGCCAGAAATCTTGGTCGGGTTGATGGTCAGGGTCCCTGCAGCCTTATCGACGCTGACGACTTCGCCGATGATTTCTCCGGCGGCGGCGCCACCGCGGAGAATGTTGTCCTCGGGCTTGTCCGGTTCGGCCTTGCCGTCGCCTTGTCCTTCGGCCTTGGTGCCCGCGTTTTGGGCCGGGGCTGTCGCCCCGTCAGTCGCGGCGGGTGCCTTGGCCACGGTGATCGGGCCGTCGATTTTCAACCGGCTAGCTTTAATTCGGTCGCCCGCCTTGTCGAAAGAGCCGTCCACTTCCACGTGTGCCCCGGTCGCAAGCTTGAGGAACTCTTCTTTAGAGACCTTGCCTCCACTCGCCTGAAGATAGACGGTCTCGCCACTTGCGTCGATATGCAACTGGTGTGCGGCTCGAGCGGAGCCGGTAGTCGTTCGCGCGGCAAGAAGCAGTTCACCCTTTTCGACTGCCGCAGGATCGAGAACTCCGGTCACTTCGTCCCCCGCGCCCTTGCCCAGGACGGTGACCGCTCCGGCGTTAAAGGTCTTGGTCTGAAGGTCGAAAACGCCGCGTACTTCGACTTGAGCGCCGTTCGTCAGCTTAGCGATCGGATCACCCTTGGCGTCCAGGATCGGACTCGATTCGGAGGTCACCACCCGGAGCGAGCGGTTTGCGCCTAGGTTGAGTCCGAAGTTGTAAGTCGGGGGTTGGCCGTTCACGGCGACAACTTTGCCGGTGAACGAAGTCAAGGCGAGCCGGCTCGTGTCGGAGACGGCAGCGTAATCGGCTTCCTTAAGCGCGACGAGGGTCTTGCTCTGCTTATCGTCGGTCCCTGCTCCGAGGTTGAAATCGAGCACGATTGCCGGCACGCCCTTCTTGGTGAGGTTCAGGGTCAACTTGGCCTTGTTCTTTCCTTCGGCGAGCGAATCGGCGAACTGGCGTACTTCGCTCTCGGACTTGCCCTTGGGAACGATCACGAAGTCCTTACCGACCTCCATTTGGACTCGCACGAGGTCATTGGGAGTCGTAGCGGTGGCGCCGAGGAAGAGGGCACTATTGGTCAGACCCTTGAGGTCGACGACGAGACCCTCGCTTGAAGAGAAAACCGGGGTACTCGCCTTGGCGCCGTAAAGGCTTACCTCGTAAACACGCACGTACGCGTGATCGACCTGCGAATCGGAGGTGTCGGTGAGATAGACGGCGACGCCGCCAGCCAGCGGTGCTTCGGTCGTCGGTCCTGCCTGTCCTGCGCCTCCGGGCTGGTTGCGGGGCCCACCCGCTTGATTCGAGCGAAGCCCTCCGCCGGAGGTCCATGAGCCGGAGGATCCCCCGAAGCTGCCGGTTTGCGAGCCGCCACACCCGATGAGGGCTACGAGCCCGAAGAGTCCGATCCACCATCCCGCGCGCATTTGTTTCATAAGCATTCCGTCGCTGGAAATTATACTTTCCCCTGGGTCCAACACCCTTCTGGACTCAGGAGTTCCATTCATGAGACGTATGAAAACCGCCTGCGATGCGTCGTGACATGCAACCGGCATCAATGCCGGAGTAGGAACGGGGGCCACTCCAGAACGGAACTCTCGTTCGACAGCATAGGTAATCTCGCTCGGTATGAAGTGGTTCGGTCTCGTTCTTCTGTTCGGTTCGGCGTTCGCGCAAGCCCAAGTCGGTCCCGGGTTTTTCGATAACATACGGGCGCGGCAACTAGGGCCGACGACCATGGGGGGCCGCATCACCGATCTGGCCGTTTACGAGAAGGAGCCTCGCATCTTCTACGTCGCGAGCGCTTCGGGCGGGCTTTGGAAGACCACGAACGGCGGTTTGACGATGACTTGCGTCTTCGAGCGAGAGAACTCGATCTCGCTCGGTGCGTGCGCGGTCGGCCAGAAAGATCCGAACCTCGTGTGGGTCGGCACGGGCGAAGCGACAAGCCGAAACTCTGTCGCTTGGGGCGACGGCGTCTATAAGTCGACCGACGGAGGGAAGAACTGGGAACACATGGGGCTTACGGCGACCAGACACATCTCGAAGGTGATCATCGACCCCACGAACCCCGACGTCGTCTACGTGGCCGCCATGGGCGAACTCTGGGGCTACAACGAAGACAGGGGAGTCTATAAGACCACCGACGGCGGGAAGACTTGGGCGAAGGTTCTCTACGTCGACGATAAGACCGGCATCGCCGACCTGCGCATGGACCCGAAGAACCCCAAGGTGCTGATGGCGGCTGCCTGGCAGAAACTGCGAAAGGCGTATGACTTCACGAGCGGCGGCCCGGGCAGTGCGATGTATAAGAGCACCGACGGTGGCAAGACCTGGCGCAAAATCACGCGTGGCCTGCCGACTACGAGCCTCGGCCGTATCGGCTTGACCTACCACAAACAGGACCCCAGAGTGATGATGGCGATGGTCGAGTACTCCTTGCCGCAACGTCCCGCCGGAGAAGCTGCACCTGCTAGCCAACCCGGCCAGCCGGCCCAGCCAGGCCAGCAGGCTCGTCGCCGCGGGAGCGGGACCTTCCGCAGTACCGATGGTGGCGAGTCGTGGAAAGAGGTCAATGCTCTCAATCCGCGCCCCTTCTACTTTTCTGTCGTCGAGATCGACCCGACGGACTCTCAGCGCGCCTATGTGCTCGGCGTCGATCTGAGCGTAACGACGAATGGCGGCGAACGGTTCCAGACGCTCAATCTCAGAGTCCATTCGGATTGGCATGCCCTCTGGATCAACCCTGCCGATCCCTACCACATCATTGCGGGCACCGATGGCGGCGTGTACCAGTCTCGCGATCGCGGGGAGCGGTGGGAACATATCGACAGCTTGCCTTTGGGCCAGTTTTACTGCGCGACCTACGACATGCGCAAGCCCTACTGGGTTTACGGCGGCCTCCAGGACAACCTGTGCTGGGCGTTTCCGACTCAGACCATCCGGGGAGGGGCGATCGCATCGGACGCCTACACCGTCAATGCCTCCGGCGACGGATTCCACGTTGTAGTCGATCCGAACGACTGGACGACCGTGTACGCAGAAGCCCAGGGCGGCTCCTTGACGCGCATGGATCAGCGCAACGGAACGAGCCGCGGTATTCGACCAGGTGCGAACAACACGACGCCTCGCTTGGCGCAAGGCGAGCGTTGGCGGTTCAACTGGAGCGCCCCCATCTTCCTCTCGCCTCACAACTCCAGGACGATCTATTTTGGGGGCAACAAGCTGTTCAAAAGCATCAATCGTGGCGACAATTGGAGGGTCATCAGCCCCGACCTGACGACGAACGACCCGACCAAGCAGCGCCCGGGGGCTCGGAGCGTCACGCCGGAGGACACCGGCGCCGAACGACACTGTACGATCATCACCATCAGCGAATCGCCGCGGCGGCAAGGACTTCTTTATGTCGGCACCGATGATGGACAGGTGCAAGTCTCGATGGACGATGGAGGTTCTTGGACGAATCTTACGCGGAACATTCCCGACCTGCCCCTGAACACGTGGTGTTCCCGCGTGATTGCCTCCAAATGGGAAGAAGGGCGGGTTTACGCTACCTTCGACGGCCACCGGAACAACGACTACAGGCCCTATGCGTACGTGTCCGAGGACTACGGCAAGACCTGGACGCGCATCACGGATGGGCTCCCGGACTATGACTGCCTCTACGTGATCCGCGAGGGCGAGCAGAACCCGAACCTTCTCTATCTCGGCTCCGAGATGTCGCTTCGATTCTCGCTAGACCGAGGGAAGACATGGGTGCGGTATCGAGGAGTAGGGTTTCCAACGGTTGCCATTCACGACGTGCAGGTACACCCCCGCGAACTCGATCTCGTCATCGGTACCCACGGCCGGAGCATCTGGATATTGCCGGTTGCCGCTCTCGAGCAGCTAACGGCTGAAGCGCTGGCTGCCGACGCCTTCGTCTGCCGACCCCAGAACGTCTGGATGATGGGCCGCTCTACTTCGGGCGGCGCCGGTTGGAATGGCGATCGCGGATTCACTTCGCCTAACACGCAACCGGGAACCAGCGTCTATTACCACCTCAAGCAGGATGCCAAGGACGAGGTCCGGATCGTGATCACGGACATTCTTGGTCAGGAGATCGCCAGCCTACGCGGGCCGCGATCCGCCGGTTTGCAGGCCGTCGTATGGAATCTGCGCGGGCGCCGCCTGGCCGCAGGCGATTACCGGGTCACGCTGACGGTTGACGGCAAGGACTACATCTCGGCGGTGAAGGTGGAGGACCTCGTCGCGATGGGTGACGTGAAGGAGGGCATCGGCCTTCCTGCCGGAGACCAAGGAATGGACGATGGCTCCAAGGAGTTCTTCGCTCCATGGCCGGTCAGTCGATAGGCTCTCGTGTAACGATCGGCAAATTCGTGAGCTCGGCCAGTTCGGCCGGGCTCAGTTGCTCCAGGCTCATGAGGCGGTCGATAAATGGAACGGGATCGGTCAAGGCAAGGCTGCCGAGAACCTGGAACTTGTGTGTGAGGATCGATCGTAGGTCGGCGCTCGTGTTTCGCGCGTGACCGGCGGGATACATCACGAGCCCGGAATCGTAGGTGCGACCACGACTCGTGCGGATCACGACGCGGGTCGGAATCCCGTCGGGGTACTTGGCGTCGTATTCGGGGCCACCGTGCTCGAAGCGGATCCGCTCCATGATCGCGCGTGTTTCTGGGTCGAAGATAGCCGCCTGGGAATAGTCTTCCGGCGCGAGCATGAGCCTCTTCCATACGCCGTCGTGGGAAGGCGAGGAGTCCAGCGCGAACGAGCCCTCCATCCTGGACCGAAGCGCCTTGCGCAGAAGGGTCGCGACGATGTATACCATCGAATGATCCGCGCTTTGACGGGTGTGTGGGTCGCGCTTTGCCAGGTCGCCGATGATGCCGAACGCAGGCTCATAGGCCGTGATCACGATCTCGTCGATTGCCCCGGGGTCGAGCACTTCGGGGTGGTTCGATACGATGTCGATCACTCCTTGGAGCGCGCCCGCGCTTTGGTGCTCGTAGAGCCCGAGTTTGAAGTGCATCCCCATCACCGCGAAGTCGTCGCCCGAATAGGAAAGTTCGAGGTCGAAGGCTGAGTCGCCTTCGGTCCTCACGAATTGGCGAAACATGGACTCCGGGTTGCGGAAGATGTCGCGGGGGCCGAGGAACCCGGCCATGGCACGCTTCATCGAGAGGACCGCGGCTTCCGCCGAGATCGCGGCGCTGGCGCCCTTGGAATCGCTAAGCTGCTTTCCTGCTCGGATTGCCCGCCACGGGATGTAGTGCGCGACGAACATCCCGATCGCGCTCTCGATTTGTTCAGGGGTCGCTCCGCAAAGGGCGCCATAGGCGGCCGCGCTCCCGATGGCTCCGTGGACGACATGGTCGATCTTGTAGGTCTTGAGACTGAAAACCTCGGCCAGGCGGCCCCGAATCTCATCGAGGAGGATCATGCCCATGAGGGCGTCTCGGCCACCGAGGCCGCGCTCTTGGCAACCGGCGACCACGACGGGATAGAAGTCGTTATGCCCGAACTCCCCGGCGACAGCGCCCTTTTCGGGGCGGAAGCCGAAGTTCGTGCCGTTGCTGTCCCACTCTCGAACAGCGGCGGAGTTCGCGACGACGGCCTTTTCGGCCTTCACGCGGCTGGATGCGCCGAAAACAGTCGCGCCAGGTGTATCGGGATAGGTCAGGGCCTCCGCGCGAAGCAGCGTCGGCGCATTGGTTTGAAGGGCCAACGCAGAGAGCCCGCATAGAACGGCATCGGCGTGGAACAGGATCGTCCGCTCCCGAACCACGTCCCCCGGTTCTCCGCCGAGCCTGCCTCGGACGAAGTCCACGGCGAACTGGCCGATGCCGAGGGCTTGGTTGGAGGAACGGGGGAGGGCGACGCTGCTCATGGCGACGGATTTTAGCCGTGCCTGTTCGCTCGGCGCTCTAGCGGCGTCCGGCAGAGTAAATGGAGGTCGCCCTCTGGTTAGGAAAGCCCTTCTCGACAGCGGTACAAAGCTTCTCGAACTTGGCGACTTGGGCCGAGTGAGCCGCTCCGGAGTAGGGCTCGACCTTGCGACCGGCGATACGCAACGGAATGAAATCGGCGCCCCGGTAGTTCGCTCCGTCGAAGCGTAGTCTCATCAGACCGGTCTCGCCGGGCAATGGCGAGATGAGATTGCCCATCGAGTAGAGAATGGGCTTGCCCTTGTAGATTTCAGCTCCTTGGAGGCGATGCGGGTGGGCCCCTGCCACCACATCGGCGCCCGAATCGATAAAGGCACGGCCCAACGAGACTTGGTAGCGTGTCGGAACCGTCGTTCGTTCGACGCCCCAGTGCATTGCGACGATGAGGAAGTCGCACGATTGCTTCGCTTCGCGGACGATGGTCTTGACCTGCGCTTGCCTGGCGGTGTCCATCTTGCCTTGGAAGGCAAGCGCCGCCAATCCCGGGGAAGTTTTGGTTGCCGGCCAGGTCGCCCAGTTCGAAGAGTCATCGACGAACGACATGAACGAGATCATCCCCACGCGCAGATCGCCGACCTTCCGTACGGCGGGGCGAGTCGCCGCGGAAAGATTCTCTCCCGCCCCCGCATAGTCGATCTTGGCCCTGTCGAGTGCGGCCGTCATTTCACGCAAGCCTGCTGGACCGAAGTCCATCGAGTGGTTGTTGCCGAGGCTGACGATGTCGAACCCGACGTCGGCGAGGTGTTGAGCGTGGGCGGGCTCGGCTTTCAAAACGAACTGACTCTTCCGCGCGATTTGTTCCGCGGTCTTCCTCGGCGTCTTGCCGGTGGATGTCGTGAGAGGGACCTCTAGATTCGCGTAGGCGAGGTCGGCGGCCCGCACGTGCTTGGCGATCGCCGCCAGGGGCTTGTTGCGGGCGGAGATGCTGTTCATCATCACGTCGCCACCGCAAATGAGGGTCCAGGTCCGAGGCGCCACGACGAGCGCGATCAGCGAGATCATGAGCCGATTATGCGTTGCCCGCCGCGGCGGGCGATAATCGGGCGTGTTCACCGGGCTTGTGCAAAGTGTCGCTCCAGTTCTTTCGATCGCGCAGAGGCGCCTCGTCGTCGAGCGTCCACGGTCCTGGACCGGCGAAGATCGACTGTGTCCAGGCGAGAGTATCGCCGTCAACGGGTGCTGTCTGACCGCAGTTCCCGACAGCGACGAGCTCGCCTTCGATCTCAGCGCAGAAACACTGACCAGGACAACGCTAGGATCGTTATCGGCCGGCGAACGGGTCAATCTCGAACGAGCGACCCGGCCGATGGACCGTCTGGGTGGACACCTTGTTCAGGGGCACGTCGATGGCGCGGGACTCGTGCGGGCGATATACGAGGAGGGTAACTCCCGCGTACTGAGGATCGCCGTCCCCGAAGGCTCCGGCCGGTACCTGATCGACAAAGGCTCCGTTGGCCTCGATGGCGTCAGCCTGACGGTCGTGCGCCCTCACGGAGACGAGTTCGAAGTATGGCTGGTGCCCCACACCCTCGCGGAGACCAATCTCGGGGATCGCTCCCCTGGGGATCAGGTCAACTTGGAGTTCGACATGATCGCCAAGTACGTGGAACGATTCGTAGGGGCTTGGCAGGATCGCATCCGGTAACTCTTTCGGCTCGGCGACCGTCTGTATCATCGGTGAAACGCTCGGACGGGCGTACCCTGTTTCCCGATATACTCTTCGCCAACAGACTTGGAGGTTCTCAGGTTTTGAACGGAAAAACGACTTGGTATCGCGCGACGCTGGCCCTTATGGCCGTCGTCGCTTCGGTCGCCAGCTGGGGTCAGTTCGAAGGACCCGCCCCTATGGCTTGGCGGTGGGCGCAGAGTGGGAGCGTTCCCCCGACGGGTTCGCCGGTGGTGGGCAGTGACACGGTCTACTGCGCGATCGGACAGCGAATGTACGCTCTCGACAAGGCGACCGGCAACCAGAAGTGGCGATATCCGGTCGGCGACCCGCTTCCCGGTAACTTCCGCACCAGCTGCGTTCTCTCCGACGGCGTCGTTATGGCGGTGGCCGACAACAAGACGGTCTACGCCGCCGACGCTCTCTCCGGCCAGCCGAAGTGGCAGTACGCGTCCACCCAGCCGGTGGTCGGTGCGCCGGTCGTGGTCGGCAAGTTCCTCGTGTTCCTTCTCAGCGACAACAGCCTCATGGCAGTCCGTATCGCTGACGGTCAGCCTGCGTGGGAGAATTCGCTCCGCATTTTCGACGGAGTGCTCGGCAGCCTTGGCTCTCATCTGGGCAACATCCTCGTCTTCTCGAACAGCTTCAAGCTCTACGCCATCGATGTGGCGACCAAGAAGACGACGTGGGAGGCTTCCTTCTCCACCCTCGCGCCCGAAGTGAGCGCGACGGTCTTCGGCGACATCCTTTACGTGAACAGCGGCGATTTCGTCATCGCCCTCAATGCCGGCACGGGCAGAGCGCGCTGGCAATCTAACATCGGCGAGCGGCTGATGTACAACCCGGCGGTTTCGACCGAAGGGATTCTCGTTTCGACGCGAGACGGCAAAGTGTACGGCCTCGATCCGAACGGACGACGCACTTTCCGACAACCCGTCGATCTCGGGTCCATACCGGTTTGCAACCTGACCGTCGTGGACAAGCTTGCGGCGATTTGCACCTCCAACGGATCGATGCAGCTCATGAACATGAAGAGCGGCCAGGTCGTATGGAACTTTGTCATCCGGCCGATGACCGCTTATCAAGCCCAGCCTGAAGCCGGCGGCGGCGGCGCGGGCGGCGGTCTCGCCGGCGCGGGAGTCGGCGGGGCGAGCAGCGGCGGCGGCGGACCGGTCGGCGGCGGCACTGGACGAGGTGGCGGCGCGGGTCGCGGTGGCCTCGCTGGGGGCGGTGGCGGTGGTGGCGGCGCGACGGCTGCGGCTCCTCCGACGACGGTGAACGCGGCGGGTCCTCCGGTTCTTGCCGGGCAAACCCTTCTGGTCGAGGCTCGCGACGGCAGCATTCTCGCCTTCGACAAGAACGAGGGTGTCGACCTCACGGCGCCGCGCGTAACGATGATATTCCCGAATCCCGGTGATCAGATCAACGGCAATCCGCCGTTAGGATTCACCTTCCGGATCGTCGACGAAGCGACCGGCGTGCATGAGAGCACCGTGAAAGTCGACATCGATGGTCAGAACTACAACTACACGATTAGCCGTGACGGCTTCCTCTTCGTGGACATCGGCCCGACGGCGAAGAACCCCGCGCTTTCGAATGGACGCAAGACCGTCACGGTCACCGTATCGGACTGGATGGGCAACGAGCGCAAGGCCAAGTTTTCGGTGACCGTCGACAACCAGTTGCCTCCCACCGGTCGCGGCTCGGCGCCGCCTAGCCGAGGGACTTCTGGCGGCGGCGGCGGTGGTGCCGGCGGTAACTCACGCGACGGATAGCAAGTCAAGGGAGGCCCTCGACGACTCGGAGAGGGCCCTCCTAGCGTACGTTGAAGTACTTTGCCGCTGGGTGGTGGACGATAATCGCGCTCGTCGACTGCTCCGGCACGATCATAAACTCCTCGCTCAGCGTGACACCGATCTCCTCCGGATGCAGGAGCTCGAAGAGTTTCGCTTGGTCCTCCAGGTTCGGACAAGCCGGATACCCGAAGGAGTAGCGCGCTCCATGGTAGCGCGCGGCAAACAGGCTCTTGATGTCGGGCGGGTCCGCGTTGCCGATCCCGAGTTCATGACGAATCTGCTTGTGCCAGTACTCGGCGAGCGCTTCAGCGGTTTCGACGCCCATTCCATGAACGTATAGATAGTCTTGATAATCGCCTTTCTCGAATAGCTTGCGTTCATAGCGACTGATCTCCGGGCCGACGGTGACGATATGAAATCCCACTACGTCGGGCCGCTCGGAGTCGCGCGGGAGAAAGAAGTCGCTTAGGCAGAGCCGGCGCATGTCGGACTGCCTTGGAAATGTAAACCGGAGTCGTTCCGTGATGGCGTCTTCTTCGTATATGATAAGGTCGTTGCCTTCCGATCGACACCAAAAGTAGCCCCAAGCAACTTTAGGTTCGAAGATGGACGCCAACTCGCGCTGTAGCCGCTCGAAGATTGGGCGTGCGGTCTCCTCCAGCCACGCATTGAAGGTCGGATTATCCATGTCCGCGCCGCGCTTGAACTGCCACTGCCCACGCCACAAGGCAACAGGATTGATGTACTTGTAGAGCTCGAAAAGGTCGAAACGTGAGTTTTTGCGCGCACCGTAGAAGGGCAGATCGGGGATATATTCGGCAGGCGGCGTGTCGCTCTTCACCCCGTCGAACACGTAGAGGTTCGCACTCGTGTCTGCCAGCCGATGGCTGGCGACCCGGACGGCCTCCTCAGGTTCCGCGGTCACTGGTTCGCCGCCTCCGCAGAGGTCGCCCATGAGGTGCAAGCCTTCGAAGGCATCCTGTGCATAAAAGACGTTACCTCGATAGATCCGTCGCAAGTCCTGCTCGACGTAGGCGCGAGTGAGAGCGGCACCGCCGAGAATGACCGGATAGTCGTGAAGACCACGCTCATTGAGTTCGAGAAGATTGTCGCGCATGATGAGCGTGCTCTTCACGAGCAGGCCGCTAAGGCCGATCACCTGGCATTTCGACTTCTTGGTCTCTTCGATTATCGCGTTGATCGGCTGCTTGATGCCGATATTGACGACACGATAGCCGTTGTTGCTGAGGATGATGTCGACGAGGTTCTTCCCGATATCGTGGACATCTCCCTGCACGGTGGCCAGGAGAATGGAGCCCTTTTCATCGCCTTCGACCTTCTCCATCAGGGGCTCGAGATAGCGAACGGCCGTCTTCATGACTTCCGCGCTCTGGAGGACGAACGGGAGCTGCATCTTCCCGGCGCCGAAGAGTTCGCCGACGGTCTTCATTCCATCGAGGAGAATGTCGTTGATGATTTGAAGCGGGGCATAGGTCTCTAGTGCCTGCTCCAGGTGCCGTTCGAGGTTCTTCTTGATTCCGTCGACGATATGCTTCTTGAGGCGATCCTCGATTCCGAGCCCGGCGAAGGGGTCCGCGCTCGAGTCTATGGCGCGCACGTTCTCGAAGCGCGCCATAAGCTCGATGAGTGGGTCATACACGCAGTTCTGCTCGACCGGATTATCGCTCACCGAAGCTAGATTATGGCTTTTCCACCGTTTGCCCGCACTCCGTGGGCGAATGGAATGGGACGAAGGGCGCATTCGAACGCGGGTGCGGCACGGTTTCCCCTAGACTGGTATACGGCCCGCGGCGTGGTTGACCCAACCGAGGAGGAATGCGTCACAAACCCCTTGTCCGCCCCACCCGCCGCTGGGCCTCCTCGGTAACATCCGATGGCATGACGATCGCCACCTTCAACGCTAACTCGGTGCGGGCGCGGCTAGACCTGATCCTCGACTACCTTGCCGAGCATCGACCGGATGTGATTGCGCTGCAAGAGACCAAAGTGGAGGATGCCAAGTTTCCGGCGGAAGACTTTCACGAGGCCGGGTACAACGTCGTCTTCCACGGCATTCGAACCTACAACGGCGTGGCGATCGCCAGCCTCGATCCTCCGCGGAACGTCGAGATCGGGTTCGGCGACCTCGAATTCCAGGCCGACGCCCGCATCATCGCGGCCGACATAGGCGAGGTACGGATCATTGACACCTATGTCCCGAACGGCAACGCATTCGGCAGCGAGAAATTCGCCTACAAGCTGAAGTGGCTCGATCGTTTTCGCGAGTACTGTGAGGGCCTGGATCCCAGTCGGCCCATCGTTTGGCTGGGCGATGTGAACATCGCGCCGACCCCTGACGACGTCTACGACTCCGCCCGGAAGCTGGGCGGAGTCGGTCACCATCCCGACGAGTTCGCGGCACTCGACGCGATTCTCGAATGGGGCTGGGTCGACGTCTTCCGTAGGTTCCACTCCGGGCCTGGACATTACACGTTCTGGGACTTCCTCATTCCCAACGGCGTCGACCGCAACCTGGGGTGGCGGATCGACCACATTTACGCGTCGCCTGGTGCGGTGGAGAAGTGCGTGCGCTGCGAAATCGATCGGCAGCCACGCCTGCACGCCCGGCCTTCCGACCACACCGTCGTCTTCGCCGAATTCGAGCTCTAGGCGATCTCGAAGCCGTCGCGGGCGGCGAGCAGCGCGGGTTCGAGTCCCGCTTGCTTCTCCTGCAACTTCTGATAGTGTCGCTGGGCGTCGGCGAAGTCCATGGTCGGATTCTTATAAACGATCTCGCGCGCGGCAAGCATGACATCGAAAAAGCTCGTGTTCTGAATCAAACCTCCGCAATGCTCCTTTCCGGGGCCGAGCGCGGTGACCATCACGTTGTCCGAGGTGTGGTTGGTGCTGGTAAAGCCCGCCTTCGAATAGTTGCCGAGCACCATACCGAGTGTGCCCTGGAGGTTCGTTTTGAAGCTCGAGAGCCGGAACGGCGACCTCTTGTCCATCGAGTCCACCACTGCCTGCGCCTCGGCGCCAGAAAGCTTCACCGCTAGATCGGTTTCGACGACGTCCTGAACCTGCTTGGCGTTCGGTTTGACGCCGAACTTGGGGATCATGCGTTCGTAGCTGGCCTTCATGCGGGCTACCGATTCGAGCCCGGCCGTGCTTTCGATGTATTCGTTGCCAGCACCGTTGAGGGCGACGCCTCCGGTGGCATGGTCGGCCGTGATGATCACGAGCGTTTCCCCATCTTCGAGGGCGAAATCCACCGCTACCTTGACGGCCTCTTCGAACGCGATTTGGTCATGGATCATCGCAGCCAAGTCGTTGCTGTGGCCCCCGTGGTCCACGCGGGCGCCCTCGATTTGGAGGAGAAAGCCGTTCGCGTTGGAGAGATTGCGGATCGCAGTCCTCGCCATTTGGGCCAGAGTCGGGGCCGAGCGCTGGAGTGCGACGTCGTTGTCCCGGTCGACCGTATAGGGAAGATGGCCGTTTGCGAAGATGCCCAGAAGCTTGCCGTCACCGGCGCTAAGCGCTTCGTCGCGGTTGCGTAGCACGGTGTATCCCCGGGATTGGAAGTCCGCGTAGAGGTTCCTCTTGTCGGTTCGCTTCTCGGCGCTGAAGAAACGGTCGCCTCCGCCGAGGAGGACGTGGATGCCCGAGGAGAGGTATTCCAGCGCGATCTGGGCCTCGAGGTCGCGCTGCATGCAGCAAACGGCGAAGCCGGCGGGCGTGGCGTGAGTGATCGTTGCCGTCGTCACGAGTCCGGTGCGCATACCCGCCTCTTGCAGGAGGCTCGTCAGGGTCCTCAGCTTCGTTCCATCGGGGAACATGTTGACCATCCCGTTCCAGATCCACCGGCCTGATCCCCACGACGAACTCGCCGCCGACGAATCAGTGACGAGCGAGTTCAGCGAGCGCGTGTCCTGGAGGCCGTTCACGACGAACGGCTGGTTCATCAGCCAGCGCCAATAGGAGCCCTTGCCGTGGATGCGCTGCTGAAAGTGGTCCACCATGGTCGGCACGCTTGCCGCCATACCGTCGGAGACGCAAAAAATGACGTTCTTCGGGCGCTTGCTCTTTGGGATGCCCTGCGCAGGGCTCGGCAGGCTGCATGCGGCGCTGGCCAAGCCGGTCGCGCCGAGGGCGAGGAGATCGCGTCGAGAGAGGCTCATCTGGTGAGGATACTCCGGCGTTCGTTATGGCGTGGTGAAGGTGTGCCGCGGGTTGGGATTACCGTCACAGGAATCGCAGGAAGTTCAGGAGCATGCTGCGGTCCAACGGGGAGAGCGCCTCGTACCGCGTGCGGGCTTCCAACGCCTCGCCCCCGTGCTGCCGGATCGCCGCGTCGATCGAGGTTGCACGACCGTCGTGAAGGAACAGCGACCTGAAGCGAAGGCCCCAGAGCGGTGCCGTCCGGAACTCGGTCGGGGTCGCCATCTCCTGTGGCGTTCCGTCCGAAAGGTCGGGGCCCATGTCATGGAGGAGCAAGTCCGAATAGAGATTTACGTCCCTATTGGCGAGAGCGGCGATCGGGTGAGGGCCGGTTTTCAGCGTGGGGATGTGGCACTTCGCGCAACCGATATTCGAGAAGACGTTCCTCCCCGACTTGTTTATGATCTGTACGCTCGGCGGAGCGAGAAGGCGCTGGAAGTTCGTCACCGAATCCACCAGGGAGCCGTCGTCTTCGGGGTCTGGCACCAGATCTCCGCCAGGGGGCATCGCTTGTCCTTGCGGCAGATGCTCCATCGGGAAGGTCTGATTCGTGATCCCCATTTCGTCTTGGAAGGCCAGGCTGGTGAAGTAGTGGATCGTAGAGACCTGAGCTTTCCAGCCGAAACGCCCCAACTCCACCTCGTTTGTCTCTGGATTGAGCACATTGTTCGGGCGACCGGAGATGCCGTCGGCGTTGAGGTCGAGCGGATCGGCGTTGATCAAAATCGCGCTGTCGGGAATCGCTTCGATGAAACCGAGCCCGAAGAGCGGCGTGGTAATGCGCCGGGCCACGATGGTGGCTTCCGCTGGGACGACTTCCGGAAAGACCGGGTGGTTCGGAATGATCTCGCGCAGTGAGCGCCGTTGAATCACAGGGCCACCGAACGAGGGCATCGTACTGAAGTTTCCGTTCACGATGCGCCCGATCCGAGTTACCCTTCCGAGCACGAGATCGTTTCCAGCTCCCCCTGGCGCACCTGCGTTATGGCACTCGAAGCAGCTGATGCCATTGAAAACGGGGCCAAGGCCGTCCTCCGGTCGCATGACGTTGAGGAACTGATCGCGGCCCGCTCCGAACTGGGCGAGTTGGGCCGGAGTCAGGCCTGCTAGTGGCCCGCCCGGTGCTGGAGCCTCGGGGAGCGACAGCTGTGCCTGTCCGCGCCATGAAGGGAGTAAGACACCGAGGACGAAGATGGCCAACGGCGTCAGATATCGCAAGAGGCTAAGCCTTCGACTTCGCTTCCACATAACTGGGTGACCGGATCGCGACATGGCGTTCCCGATTCATTGTAGGCCAAAAGGGGGCCAATTCGGCCTCTCTGGAGCTTCCCGACCGCGATTCCCGCAAAAGATCGTGCCCACGGAACGCCAGGGCTCGCTCGTTCGCTCCTCGCCATTCGATTCGCGCCCTCGCTTCGGTACCATAGCGGCATGGCTGGAAAACTCGAAATCTCACAGGCCACCAACGGCGAGTACAAGTTCAACCTGAAGGCCGGCAACGGCCAGATCATCCTTACGAGCGAGCTTTACAAGGAGAAGCGCAGCGCGATAGCGGGGGCGGAATCGGTGAAGGCGAATGCCGACGACGATGGCCGGTACCAGCGCAAAACGGCCAGCGACGGATCTCCCTTCTTTAGCCTGACCGCCACGAACGGGCAGGTCATCGGTCGGAGCGAAATGTATTCTTCCGAGTCGGCGATGGAGAACGGGATCGCCTCCGTGAAGGCAAACGGCCCGGAAGCCGAGATTGTAGACACGACTGAGTAGCCTCTTGGACGACCAGTGTCTGCGACCCGACGAGGCCTACGCCCGGATTACCCAGGTGTTAGGTTGCAAGTGGTCGGTGCTAATCCTCGATGCGATCCGGCGCGGGGTCTGCAGGCCGGGCCGTATTTCACGGGAGATCGAGGGTTTGCCGGTACGGGTGATGCACCGCTGCATGAGCAGGCTCACCAAGGACGGCCTGATCGCGAAAGAGAGCTTAGAGGGTAAGACTCTCCACGTGGAGTATTCCTTGACCGACCAGGGCCGCCAGTTCTTGGCGGTGGTCGATGCGGTCAAGGACCTCTCCGAGTCGTGGCAGGGGAGCCAAGGCGTCCTGCGCCTGCGCTCTTGAGCGGCGGCCTTCCACCTGTCAGAATGGCCGCCATGGGGAAAACGCGCGTGGCGGTGATACCGGGCGACGGGATCGGTCCAGAGATCATGGATGCCACTCTGGGCATTCTGGAGGCTACCGGCTTCGAGGGGGAGTGGGTCTATCTGGATGCCGGCCTCGCGGCGATCGAAAAGGGCAAAGACCCGGTCCCTCACGAAACACTCGACGCGATTCGCGAGATCGGCGTTGCCCTAAAGGGCCCCACGACGACGCCCTCGGCCGGCGGCCACAAGAGCGCGAACGTCCAGCTTCGCCAGGCACTCGACCTGTTCGCCAACGTTCGACCGGCGAGAACGCTTCCAGGCCTTACCGGCCCGTTCGCCTCGATGCACCTCGATATGATCATCGTGCGCGAAAACACCGAAGACCTCTACGCCGGCATCGAGTACAAGCCGCATCCGGATGTCGCTCAGGCGATCAAGGTGATTACCCGGCAAGGATGCGCTCGCCTCGTTCATTACGGATTCATGATGGCGCGCGAACAGGAGCGCAAGCGGGTGACGGCTGTCCACAAAGCGAACATCATGAAGATGACCGACGGGATGTTCTTGGAAGAGTTCTACAAGGCGGCGGAGGACTTCCCCGAACTAAAGGCGGACGACATCATCGTCGACAACTGCTGCATGCAACTCGTAACCAAGCCGGAGCAGTTCGACGTGCTCGTAACGGAAAACCTGTACGGTGACATCGTGAGCGACCTTTGTGCGGGGCTCGTGGGCGGTCTCGGGCTCGCGCCGGGAGCGAACATCGGCGAGCACTGCGCCGTCTTCGAGGCGGTGCATGGCTCGGCCCCCGATATCGCGGGGAAGGGCGTCGCGAACCCGACTGCTCTCGTCCTCAGCGCAGTGATGATGTTGAGGCACCTGGGATTCCACGAGCAGGCGAACCGCATCGCGAACGGTGTGCTCCGCGTGTGCTCGCAAGGCCAATGCCTCACCGTGGACCTTGGTGGCCGGGCCAACACGAAGGAATACACCGTCGAAGTGATTGCCCAGGCCCACTAAAGCAGCATGGGCCACCTCTCCGGCTGGATCGCGGCTCCCCTCCTCATCGTAGTGGTTGCGTCCGCCTCGGTGTGGTTCTCATTGCTCGTTCGTCGTCGCCACGCGCTCGAGAAACTGATTGAGAACAACGAGATCGCGGGCTTCAAGTTCGGTGTTGTTGGGGTGCTGTACGCGGTCATCCTTGGCCTGGCGGTGGTGGCGGTGTGGGACGACTACAAGACGGCTCAGGCGACGAGCGCTATGGAGGCGAACGACGTTGCCGACATCTATCGCGATTCTGCCAGCCTCGACCGGAAGATTCGCGACCCGATCCACCACGAACTCAGGCGCTATGCGAAGGCGGTGATCGAAGAGGAGTGGCCGACCCTCCACGAGGGCCTGGCAAGCGTCAACGCTGAGAAGAGCCTTGACCACCTTTTCCCGATCGTGCTCGGCATCGATCCCATTGGAGCGCGAGAGCAGAACGTGGCCGACGAGTTGGTTCGAAGGCTGAATTCACTCGCCGATCACCGGCGCGGACGTATCCTCGATGCGCAGTCGAGGATGCCGAGCTTGGTTTGGGCGGCGTTGATTGCGGGCGGGGCGATTACCATCTCATTCACCTTCTTCTTCGGAAACCGCAACGCGCGCGCTCATTCCTTGATGACCGCTCTGCTCTCGGGGTTCATTACGCTGCTCCTCTATGTCATCCACGATGTGGACAGCCCCTATTCGGGTGACGCGCGGCTCGAGCCCGATGCGATGAAGGCCGTCCAAACACGGATCGCCTCCGATCTCGACTAGCTGGCCGATACGAAGAGCGTATTGAAGAGCAGCTTGAAGCTGCCATGCGGCTGGGCACGGAAGTTGATCTCCGGCCCGACGAGCAGCAGGGTTCCTTTGCCGACCGGAACCTCCACGATGGCGGCGGCGCCGGCTAGACGCTCCTGTCCCCACGCCCAGCCCGATCGGAGGGTCTTCTCGCCCTCGTAGACGCCGACTGCCTTTGCTGGGGCTTCGATCCGGAAGGCTGGGGAGTCGTCGAAAACGACGTCGACGAACTCTCGCAGACCGAGCGTCCATCGGCTGGGCAGGACTCTCATACGCATCAGCGATCCTGGAATGTAGAACTTGCTGTTCGGTAGAGGCTCACCGTTCTCGACGAGCGCATCGTTGACCGGAAGCTTCCAGTGCCGAGTGAGGTTGAGTGCGCTCGATCCGATGGCCATCACGCGGCCCCCCGCCTCGAGGAATTCTTTCAGCTTGGGCAGCGTGGCTTTGGCGGTGACGCTGCCCATGCGTCGCCGCAGATAGAAGGGGATCGTGGGGTCGTCTTCGAGACGGCTGGGGCGCCCGGGGGCGGCATCACGAGCGGGGACCGCGCCGGAGGGAAGCAGTACGACATCGTACTTTTCGGCAAGCCGGCCATAGTCGAGATCGGGAGGGAAGACGACTTCGTAATCGAAGCCGAAAGCCTCGAGGGTATGGCGCATCCAGCCCGACGGCATCGATCCGCCGTACCGATCCCACAGGGCGATCCGGGCGGGTTTCACACGGTCAGAACCGGGCGGCGGTGAACCGACGCCGAAGAAGTCGCCGTAATGGGTCATCGGCAGGAGACGGACGACCTCGTCTCGGCTCGCCTCTACGACGACCGACCCCGGCTCGAACGTGCGGTCCCCGACGCGTAGGGGTTGGGTCGTGCGTGATATGGGCAAGCGGACCTTCGCCGCCGCCGTGGCAAGGGCGAAGGTGTCGTTCTGCCGAGCGTCTCCGATCCATGTCCGGGCCGCGGTATCACCTGCGAGCGTGGCACCACCCTGCGAATCCAGGTCGATCCGCTCGGTCGGGCCCAGGAGGCCCGCTGGATCATCGAGCACTCGTTCGAACTGAACGCCCATCTGGAAGGCGAGGGTGTAGCCGGCATTGTCGTATGGCGGGATAGGAGGACCCCCCGGGTACTGAAAGTCGTTCGGGTGGTCTTGCGCTTCGAACATATCGAGCACATGAGGCCGAAATGGTTGGTTCCCGCGTACCACGAGCGAGCCTTTCGGCCACTTGCCGTCTGCAGTCGTGCGCTCGATCTCGATGCCGGTGAACATGAGGCGATCGGCCAACTTCTTGGCCGTCGAAAAGTCGGGCTGGTCGGAAGGCAGCACGTAGGCGCGAGCATCGCGCAGCGCGGGATCGGAGAGCGCTTCCTCGCGGCGCTCGCGAACCCGTGAAGAGTACCGAGTCCAAGAATCGCGCGAGCCGCGCTCGATCGAGTTCATGGCCATCGTCCAGTTGTCGAAGAGCACTCTCTCGCGATAGCGCGAGGCGTAATCGAGGAGGGCGTAGTTGGCGAGGACTTCGTACCGGAGTGAGTCGCGCAGATGCCACATGCGCACATCGATCGGCTTCGGCAGGTCGGAGATGGGAACCTGACGCTCCACTACGAACGGGACGCGAGTCGGATTCGGGCTTCCCCAGGTCTCGGTGAGGATGCCGATCATGTTGTGGAAGTACGTCGTCGTTCGCAGCCCTCCGTTCCACCAGCCGGAGTAAGGCGCCCCCCCGCGCATCACGGTGCCCCCGAGGCCCTCGGCGATCAGGCGCTGATGCATGTGGACGCCGGCAAGGTCGATGCCGATCTGGTTGAGCGGATCGACGTGATAGTTAAACGGATTTCGGAAGGGCGGAATGAACATGATCGTTCCGCTCGGTGCGCTCTGGTGATGGTTGTAGACGATCTGAGGCAGCCACTCCCGGTAAAGGATGCGGTTCATGTTTCGCGTCTCGGCCAGGTTGCTGGCGAAGAAGTCGCGATTGTTATCGTGACCGGCGTACTTCTGATACAGCACGGGCACCCCCTCGAGAGCGCGGTCTTCGGGCTTGGGCCTTCGCATATACCAGTCGCTGACCAGGTCCATACCGTCGGGATTCGCGTGCACGAGGAGGACGACGCAGTCCCTGAGAATACGGCGATTCTCTTCGTCGTTTCGGCTGACGAGGTCGTAGGCGGTCTGAAGCAGTTGCTGGGCGCCGAGAACTTCGCTGGCGTGAAGCCCGCCGTCGATCCAGACGATCGCCTTTCCGCGGCGGGCGATGGCCTTCGCTTCCGCCATGCTGGTACGTCCCGAGGCCAGCCGAACGTTGTCTCGGCGAATGGCCTCCAACCGTCGCAAGTTGGTGGGCTCGCTTACGATGGCCATGAACTGATCGCGGCCTTCCTCGGTTTTGCCGATGCTCACGATCTTGATTCGCGGCGATTCCTGCGCGAGGCGTGCCCAGTACGAGGAAAGGCCCCGGTAGTTCACGAGTTGGTAATCCTCGCAGATCTCGTGCCCGAAGAAGTCCTTCGGACTGGCAATGGTCTGAAAGGCGAGCGCGGCGATCAGGAGGGAGGTCATGCGCCTAAGTGTTCCTCACCGGGGCGAGCCCATGTCGGCGCTTCCTCTGTAGTAGTCGCCGAGGAGGTGCTCGGCGAAGTACTCCATCATCAACCGGGTGAAGTAAGGCTGCATGTCGCCGAAACCGTGAGCCTTGCCGGGGAGCATCATAAAGTCGAACCGCTTGTTCGCTTTGATGAGGGCTTCCACGAGACGCATCGTGCCTCCCGGATGGACGTTGTTGTCCATGTCGCCGTGAACGAGCAGGAGGTGACCCTTTAGGTTCGCCGCCAGTTCGGCGTTGGTGGGCACCTTGATCTCGAACTTTTTCTCGGCGGTGTCCTTGCCGTCCTTGTCCTTTACGGGGACTTCCTTCAATCCGTGGTGCTGCTCGCTCCAGTTAGCGTTATAGATGTTGTTGTCGTGGTTGCCCGCGCTGCTGACGCCGACCTTGAAGAACGTATTGTAGGGTGGCAGAAGGAGCGCCGCTGCAGTCATGAACCCTCCGCCAGAGTGCCCGTAGATGCCGACTCGGTCGAGGTCGATCCAGGAGTAACGGGCGGCGAGCTGCTCGATGCCGGCCTTCTTATCCTCGAGTCCGTAGTCGCGCAGATTGTAGTAGCCGTAGCTGTGGTAAGCGTTCGAGCGGGCCGGATTGCCGCCTCGGTTGCCGATCTGGATGACGATGAACCCCAATTGGGCAAGCCGCTGGTTCGTCGCCGTCGCAGAGAACCCTGCGGTCACACTCTCGGTCTGAGGTCCCGGATAGACATTGGCGATGATCGGATAAGACTTCCTGGGGTCGAAGTCGGTCGGCTTCCACATGTTGCCGTAAATGTCCGTGACACCGTCGGCCGCCTTCACGACGAAACGCTCGGGCATACGCCAGCCCACCTCGACAAGACGGCTGATGTCCATCTCCTCCAGTTCGAGGATGACCTTGCCCTTGCGATCTCGCAGCAGGGCCTTCGGCGCCATGTCGGTCCGGGAGCAAACGTCGACGATGAAGTCCTTGCTCGGTGAGAGGCTCGATTGGTGATCGGCTTCGTCTGGGTCGAGCAGTTCGAGGTCGGAGCCGTCGAGTTTGCTGCAGTAGAGGTGACGGTAGTAGGGGTTCTCGCCTGGTTCGCGGCCCATGCCCCGGAACCAGACCATGCCCTTGTCGGCGTCGACTTCAACGATCTGAGCCGCACGGTACGGGCCACTCGTGACAGCGTTGAGGAGCTTGCCATCGTTCGAGTATCGGTAGTAGTGCCCCCAGCCGGTGCGTTCCGAGAACCAGAGGAACTCGCCGCCGGGCTTGACGTAGCGAACGTCCTGGGTTTCCAAGAATGCGTTCTCGACGGACTCGCCTAGGAGGACCTTGATCTTCTGTTCCTTGAGGTCGATTTCACATACCTCGAGGTTGCGCTGCAAACGGTCGCGACGAATGAAGCGGAGGGCGTCGGAGGTCGTATCCTGCCAGTGGATGTTTATCAGGCGTTGGTCTTTCCATTTCTCGACGGGCAGCTTCGCGAGGGCCTTCTTGTCGGGATCGAACGCGTGAAGTTCGATCTGCGACACGTCGGTATCGCCAGGCATCGCGTACTTGTAGGTCAGCAGGGTCGGCCGCGGCTGCGATAGTGAGTTTACGAGCCAGAGTTCCTTCACCTTGCGAGAGTCGCTCCGGGTGACGTAGAAGCGCCGGGAATCCTTGGACCAGGTGACATTCGCTCTCACGCGACGCTCCTGACTTTGAGCAGTCGTCTGCTGTTGGGTGGTCTGTTCCTGCTGGTCTTGCTGGTCCTGCTGCTGCTGCTGTTGTTGTTGTTGCTGTTGTTGCTGGAATTGCTGCTGGGTGTCGCGGCTTCCGAAGCTGTAGTCCTTCTCCCCATCCTTCGTTAGCTGAATCGGTTCGCCTTCCTTCCCGTCGACCACTTCGACGAAGTAGAGGTTGTGGTCCATCGCGTATACGAAGGCTTTGCGATCGGGGGAGTAGTTGCGGAAGTTCTGGGCTCCGGCGCCGGGAGGACCCCCTTGGCCACCTTGACCGCCTTGCCCTCCGCCGCCGCGTCGTCCTTGGCCGGGCGCGCCGCCGGGGGCAGCACCGGGCGCCCCCGCTGCGCGAGGGAGCACCTTGAGAGTTTCCTTGACGAGGTCGTATTCGTAGCGGACGTTCTCGAGCGTGAAGCGCATCAGGTTCGCATCCTTCTCGTCGAAGGTCACGGTCGTGATGGGTAGATTCGTCGAATCGTAGGGCTTCTTGGTGGCTTCAGATAGCAGGGCAGCCATCTTCGCAGAGTCGAACAGCATGGTCTTCTTGCGAGCCTTCGAGTCGACCTTCCAGAACTTAACGCCCTTGTCGTCACGCCAGGAATACCAGAAGGTATCGGTCCGGTTGATCCATCCCGGCGTGAGCGATGAGCTGTAGACGAAAGGCCGAAGGCTCTCGGTGGTGAAACGGTCGGCGAGCTTCCAGTTCGCACGGTTGTTCTTAGCGAGCGGGCCCTGGGCGTGGACGACGACGGCCAGGGAAACAAGAGCGAGCGTGGCGAGGCCAGGACGAACGAAACCCTTCATAGCGCAGTAAACCCTCCTACGCAAGGGCCATCGGACCCTGCGCGTTCTGTGACGATACTATGGTCTATTCCTCGCGAGGTCGTCTCGGGTTCCCCGACCTCGGGCCAGGGGATCGTCGCGACCGTGAAACCGCTCGCAAAACGGGTGCAACTCGGCTCCAGAGTGCGTTGTATTATGAAACGGAGCGATGTTGATGCACGCCGACGCCGAGCCCGTGATTACTACCGAAGAAGCGCAAGCCGTCTTCGAGCTTTGGGCGCGGCGCAAGCAAGAACTCGACGCGCTCCGGCAACTTCCGACATCGGCAGACCTCGCCGAGGCGATGGGGGTTACGACGGAGGAGGTGGAAAGCCTGCTCCAGGAGGTTCGGCGAAACCGGGTCGTCACGCCGCCGCCTGTACTCCCCCGTCGCCGACGCAGAAGGGTCTTTCTTGCCCTCGCCGTCGTGGGCGGATTCGTCGTCGCGATGGGGCTCGGCTTCATGATGGGGGCCGAATCCTCGCCGAGCCGTTGGAGACCGGTGTTTCCAACCGCCTACGCTCGCGTACAGATGCAGCGGCTGCCCGCTGGACTGAAGGCTGAATATCGCGGGTATACGCTCATCGGCGAGGATCACGGCCATTGGGATGCGGCGGCGCTCGAGGCCAACCTGCTCGAATCCCTGGGGAGCGTCGTCGAACGGATGAGCCCGAGCCCTCCCTTTGGCACCCGTGGTGAGCCGATCGACGAAAGCGAAGTGATTCGCGCCCTGAGGGGCAACGAAGCGCCGCCTTCCCTCAGCAACGTCCTGGCCTTCGAGCCCATCGAGGTCTCTCTCGGCGCCAAGTCGACGAAGGTGTTCGTCCCAGTCGCCCTCACCGGCGACTACCAGCTTAGGACGCTGGTCGACGCCGAGCGTGAGCGCCGGCTGCAGGTAGCCGCAAACCAGGCCGCAAGGCTGGTCGTGGAAGCGCGCGCGGACAAGCCCGCCGTTGCGCCGACTCCGCGCTAAGGCAATCTCTCCAGCTCGCTTCCGGTCCAACACCGTGCGAATGGACTGTGCAGGGACCCTACGAGGACATAACAGGGACTCTTATGCGGCTTAAGAGTCCATAAAGAGTCCTGATCCGCTCGCTGAAGAGTCCACCCGCGAAGCCCCCGCACCGAGGACTCAGAGCACCTGCTCCGCTTCATCATTCTGCTGGGCGGCGGTGAATCGCGCGGCGAGCGCCGATCCGTCGAGGACCGTCTCCCATCTTCCGGAGTCCAGTTTTACGGAGAAAGCGATGGGCTCCACCTCGAACTCCAGCGAAGTCCCGTCTTCCAGCGAGAAACGAAGCACCCCGTCCTCGAATGCAGCGGTCAGGATCGCCTCCCGGGCAACCCGCAGCTTCCGCACCAAGCCCCCGAAGGCGAGTCCGTTTTCGTCGAGGAGCAGTTGCCCTGAGCCGAGGGGGGAGCGATTGTCGCCCGATCCCTCGACGCGTGCGGCCGGACCCCTCCAGATCACGCGAGCGTCCCGCGAATCGAAGGGAAGTTCGCCCGAGACATAGGCCTCGCGCAATGCGGTCGCCACCTGTGCGGTCAACGTGTCCTCTTCGCCGACCAGGGGCAAATCGCGAGCGATCCGGTGCCAATTTGCCAAAGTCAGGCTCTGGCCGATTCGCCCGCGCAGCAGGTTATGCGTCGATCGTGCGAGGGTCAGAACGTCGCCCGAGCCGTCGAACTCGGCCTCGCAGTCCCCGCAGACCAACCCTTCGCGGCCGCTGGCTTTGCCAACCGCTAGCCACCCGACGTCCTCGCTTCGCAAAAGGCGGCCCAGGTAGGCGCCGGCGAAGCCGAAGGGATCGCGGGATGCCGAAAGGAGGGTCAATCGGTCACCATCGAGAAAGTAATCCGCTTCGCAGGCATCGCACGTCGCATTGCCCGCGCCGGGATCGAGTCCGGCCGCAATTCGGGCCCACTCGTCGAGGAACAAGTCGTCGAAGTCGTCGGGCTTGGGCGCGGGCACGATTTGGCGCATGCGATCGTCGGGCAGGCGATCGAACTGGGCGGCACAGACGTCGCATCTCCGGACGTCCATCGATCGGCCGCAACGCTCGCGCCAATCGGCGGGCGACAGCGCGAGATCGTCGGACTCCCGCCGCCACGGGTTTCCCTCTACAACGTACGACTCCCCACAGTCGCTGCAGACCCGACCCCGTTTGCGGAGGCCGAATCCTCGTCGCGTGAGAAGCCCGACCCGGCAAGTGGGGCAGATTCGCAGGGGATTCGAGTTGACGATCTTCTGGAGCACTCCCACACGGCAGATCGGGCATGCCGCCTCGCTGATCCGCCTCAAGCGGATCGTGCCTTCGCGACAGACTGGGCATCGGAGACCTCCGCGCGCGCTGCGAAGGGGCAGCGGCTGCTCGAGCACTCCTCCGCAAGCTGGGCACTCTCTAACGCCATACCAGAACTGCTGAAGACGCACCAGCCGCTCGTCGAGTTCCCTGAGCGGACTCTTGGCCGGCGAGCTGGGGGTCGGCTCGTCGAGCATGGCACGCAGGGCGCCGGCGCTCGCGGGGCGGCGGTCGAGTTCCATCTCGAGACCGGCTTCGATTGCGGCGGCGACCCTCGGTTCCACATCCGGCCGGACGGCTCGCAGCGGAATCAGAGGGGCGCCCCCGGCACGATCCACGGCGGGCGTCGGCGGCGATCCGGTCAGGAGCGCGTATGCCAATGCGCACAGGCCGTAGAGATCGGTACCCGGCCCCCGCCGCCCAGACTCGCTCATCTGCTCGATGGGCGCATAACCCGGCGTGTACTCGACCGTATGGTGGGCCGAGCGGTCGGCATGCCACTCCCGTGCGCTCCCGAAATCGATCAGGTAAGCCTCTCCCTTTGGACCCAAAAGGACGTTCGAGGGCTTGAGGTCGCGGTGAAGCAGCCCCCGTGCGTGAATCGCCTCGAGTGCCTCCAGCAGTTGGTACACGATATCGAGGACCGCGGACACGTCCATGCGGCCTTCGGAGAGCAAGACCTTCTGAAGGGGCATCGCGCCATGGACGTAGTCCATGGCGATGTAGGCGGTGCCGTTCTCTTGCCATGCGATCCGGACGGGGATGATCCCTCGGATGTTGAGCCGCCCCAAGACATGAGCCTCATGGACGAACTGGTGTCGAAGCCGCTGAGCGGTGGTCGCCCCGAGCGGTCGGAGGTCAAGCCGCCCGTCGGAAAGGCGAACGGCACTGGCCGGGGCCAGTTCCTTCACCACGCACAGGTCCTTGCGATCGAGGTCGGAGGCCACGTAGGTGATGCCGAAGCCGCCGCGACCCAGCGGATGATCGATGCTGATCCGTCCACGCAGCACGAAGCCGTGATCGAGAGCCTCGGGCAGCGCGGACATAACCGAAGTTTATCGCCCCGCCGCGATCTGGCATGCGAGCAGGGTTAAACTAAAGGCATGGGCGCCATCAGCCGTCGCGATCTTCTTGCCGCAACTTCCGCTGGCATCCTCTTGCCGAACCTCGCCGGGGCCGCGGTGAATCCCAACCGCAAGCGGACGATTCGCATCGCACACCTGACCGACATCCACGTCCAGCCCGAGCGCGGGGCGCCCAAGGGAATGGAGGCCAGCATCGTCCATGCGCAAAGCCAGGTCGACAAGCCCGACCTGATCCTCACCGGTGGCGACCTTATCATGGACTGCTTCGGCGCCGATGCGGCACGCACCAAAACCCAATGGGACGTCTTCACCGCGGTGATGAAGACGGCTTCGCTTCCAGTCGAGCACACGATCGGTAATCACGACGTATGGGGCTGGGCCAACCCGGACAAGTTCGCGAAGGAGCCCAGATACGGGAAGGCGTGGGCCTGCGAAGTCCTCGGCCTCGAGAAGCCCTACCGCAGCTTCGATCGCGCGGGCTGGCACTTCGTGATCCTCGACAGCACCTACCCAGACGGCAAGGGCTATAAAGCCCGGCTCGACGACGAGCAGTTCGAGTGGCTCAATGGAGACCTCGCCGCCGTTCCGAAGACGACTCCGGTGATGGTCGTGAGCCATATCCCGATCCTCGCGATCTGCTCGCTGTTCGATGGCGATAACGAAAAGACCGGCAACTGGGTGATTCCTGGCAACTGGGTCCACATCGACGCGCGGCGAATCAAGGACCTCTTCAGGCAACACCCGAACGTCAAACTTTGCGTGAGCGGTCACGAGCACCTCATTGACCAGGTGGTCTACAACGGCGTGACGTACTTCTGCAACGGAGCGGTCTGTGGAGGCTGGTGGGCCGGCGACTACCACGAATGCACATACGGGTATGCGCTGACCGACCTCTTCGACGACGGTTCATTCGAAAACCGGTACGTGCCGTACGGCTGGAAGACGGTCGAGAACTAGCGGCTCAGCCCGTCGCGGGCCCGGCCATATACGGCTTCGAGGCGCTCCACCATCTGCTCCAGCGTGAACTTCTCCTCGATGAGCCGCCGCGCGTTCTCCCCCATTCGGGTCCGCTCCTCCTCGTGGTCGAGCAGGAACATCATTCCGTCGGCGAGTTCGGTCGGATTCTGGTCGACCAGCAGACCTGTCTGCCGATGCACGACGAGCTCGGACAGTCCTCCGACCCGAGACGCCACCAGCGCCTTGCTGCGAGCCATCGCCTCGAGCGCCGCCAACGGGCAAGCCTCCATCGAGGAAGGCAGGATTGAGAAGTCCATGGCGTCGATGAGCCGAGAGACATCGTCTCGGTTGCCGGTGAAGGTGACCCGGTGGTCAACGCGCAGGTCGAGAACGGCTTGCCGAATCTCTCCCTCGTAGCCAGCTTCGAAGCGCCCGACGAACATGAGATGGGCTTCGGGATGGGCCGAAAGCACGCGCGGCAGAGCCTGCACGGCCAGCATGTGGCCCTTCTCGCGGCACACGCGACCCACCAGGCCCACGACCTTGCGTTCCGAGGGGATGCCGAATTCGGTCTGGACGCCTTCGCGAGGTTCCGCAGAAAAGCCGGCGAAGTCGGTGCCGTTGTAAACGACGTCGATGAAGCGCTCGGGGATGCCGCGGCCGTGGAGGACGCCGCGAACATAGTTGCTGACCGCCACGAGCCGATTCGATCGGCGCGCAGCGGCCTTATAGATCGCGTCGTGGGTCGCCACGTGGACCGAAGCGACGAGCGGCACGCGCCGGAAGAGGCCGGACACGAAGCCGAGGTAAGTCGCCCGCGTGAGGTGGGCGTGGATGACGTCGAACTTGCGACGATGGACGAAGCGCAGCATCCATCGATGGGCGGCCAGCGTCGAGCGCCCCTTCATTTCGATCGGATGGACAGGAATCCCGTGCCGCTGGAGGTCCGTGACCATCCAGCCACCCTTGGGGCAGACGACCTCGACCGCATGCCCGCGTTTTCGGAGCAGGAGCGCGAGCGTGAGTGCGTGCTTTTCGGCGCCCGACGTCGCCGAACTGGAGATCACCTGCAGGATTCTCAGGTTCGCCCTCTGCCCTTCCCTCACGCTCGCGCGAGTATACCGGAGCCCCTCCTCTGGGCCGGTGCTAACGTCCGCTGGTTGCTCCCAAGGCGAGCATTCCGCCGAAGAACAAGATCCAGAAGAGGAATGCCGCCGCGAACAGCGCCACGCCGACGATGCCGAGGATTCGTCCTATCTGCACGAGGGAGCGCTCGTTCGGATCGCCGTATCCGCTGTCGATCGCCTTGAGGGCGTTGTTGCCCATGATCCAAGCGGGTATGGCGGTGAATATCCCGCACGCGATAATCCCTAGGATGCCGAGGATAAGGATGAGGGTGCCTTGACCAGATTTGGCTGCCATTCGAATGTGACCTCCGTTACGTCAAACGACGAAACCGGCCCAGCGAAAGTATCGCTGGGCCGGTCGGCTCCCCCGACGGCAAGCCGGCGGGGCAGGAGTGTTTTCCTCAGCCGTCCCGTCGCTGGGGTGCAGGAAACGTGAACGGAGCACCTTTCATCTGCGTCCACTGGCTCTTCTGAGAGGCCGTGAGCACCCCGAGGACCTTGCTTTCCACTTCCTTACGGTGCTTGTCCATCGACTCTCGGCTCGGGGGCGGCGAACCGGGTTCTGGTCGCGGCGGTCGGTTCTCTTCCATGACCTTCCGGATCTGGTCGATCTGGCTCTCGGAGAGCCCGAGCTTCTCGGCGATGTCGGGTCGAGTGACCGCCATCGGGCCTTCTGCTTGGAGTTCGAGTTGGAGCAACCGGTCGAATTGGCCAGCCGTCAGCGCCGCCTTCAGGTCTTTGTGGATCTTCTCCACCAGTTCGCGACCCTGGCCTTCGCCGCCGCCGGGAGGACCACCCGGTCCGCGGCCTTGGCCCCGTCCAGGTCCACCGCCTTCACCCCGCGGCGGACGGTTCTTCTCCATGATCTCGCGTACCGAATTCTTCTGTGCTTCGGTCAGCTTCAGCTCGGTTTGGACCTCGGGGATCATGACGATCCGAGGGCCACCCATCATGCCGCGGCCACCTGGGCCGCCCGGGCCACCGGGACCACCGGGTCCACCAGGTCCGCCTCGCGGGGGACCGCCCTGCCCGAGCGCGAAAGCGGCGAGCGCCACTCCGACGATCAAGAGAGAGATTCTGTTCAGTTTCATTTTCTAACCTCCACGGGATCCCGTCGCCGGGTTCCCTCGATCGTCACTATAGGCCTTGCGTATGAGAATTCTGTTTGGACCCGAAAAATCCACGGGTCACGAAACTTCACGAGTGACCGAAGTCAGCTTCCTCCGGGTCCGAGCCTCAGGCCCCCTTCTCGATCTGGGCGGCCTCGACGATGATCTGGTAGGCAAGGCGGGCGGTGTCGATCAGGTCTTTCCGCGAGACGTACTCGTCGTGGGTGTGGATCTTGTGCATCCCGGTGGCGAGGACGATGCTCTGGACTCCCTTGGCATTGAAGATGTTGGCGTCGCTTCCCCCCAGCGTGGTGCGGAGCGTCGGCTCGAGCCCGAGCGCCCTGCTCGCGCGCTGTCCGATCTGCACCACGTGCTCGTCGTCCGGCACCTGATAAGCGGAGTAATGCCGCCGATGGTCGATCTCCACGGTCGTGTTCCATTCGCGGGCGGCCCGCTCGAACTCAGCGATCATGTGGGCGATCTGGGCATCGAGCTTCTCCACCGAGGTGCTTCGCGCTTCGGCCTTGATCTTCACCGACGGGCAGACGACGTTCACGGCCGACCCGCCTTCGATAAGTCCGAAGTTCGCCGTGGTTTCTTCGTCCACCCGTCCGGACTTGATCCGCGCGATCGCATCCGCCGCGACCTCGATGGCGTTGATGCCTTTCTCGGGGTCCTTTCCGGCGTGCGCGGGGCGGCCCTTCACGATGAAGTCGATCTTGTCGTGGGTCGCGGTGCGCGTCACGAACGAGCCGACAGGTGGCCCGGTATCGAGCACGTACCCGAAGTCGAGGTCCAGCGGCTCGATATCGAGAGCGGCGGCCCCCTTCAGGCCGATCTCCTCGGCCACCGTGAGCAGGAGGACCACGTCGCCGTGCGGTTCGCCGGACTCGATCAGCGCGCTGACGGCCTCGATGGCGGGCGCCATCCCCGCCTTGTCGTCGGCACCGAGAATCGTGTCGGAGGCGCTATAGAAGACGCCGTCGCGCTCCTCGATGACGAGCCCAGCGGTAGGTTCTACGGTGTCGAAGTGTGCGGAAAGGTAAATCCTCGCCGCTCCCTTCTTGTTGCCCTTGAGAGTGGCGATGAGGTTGTTCGCGTTCCCTCCGATCTTCGAGCCCGCGTCGTCCTCGTAGACCTCGAGGCCCAGCCGCTCCAGGTATTCGCGGGTAAAGCGCACCGACTCCTTTTCGGCCAGTGCGGGAGCGTCGATCAGACAAAGGTCACGGAAGAGCGCGACCAGCCTTTCCTCATTGATCACGCCCGGATTATGGAGGAACAGTCCCGGTTGGTGGAGTTGGCCCGCCGACCGCGGAGTTCAGGCTACGTGCATTTCTGCCCTTCAAAGGAGGACCAGCCTGCCGTGGCAATGGATGGTGTATAGAATGCAGGGATGATTCTGTTTGCCGCCCTCTTCGTACTCGGCGCATCAGCGCCTTCCACGATCGAGCCCTATGTGCCGACGCCCTCGGAACTGCGCGAGAACTACCGGCGTGCCGACCGGCTGGGAGGCGAGGCAAACAAGCTCGTCGACCGGCTCAGCCTCACACCGAACTGGGTCGATGACCAAACTTTCTGGTACCTGACGCGCGATCGCAAAGCAGGGAAGCGCTTCGTTCTCGTGCGGTGCGTGCCACCCGGCAAGGGGCCGGCCTTCGACCACGAACGAATGGCCAAGGCCTTGGGCGAGACCCTGAAGCGCGATGTGCGGGCCGGAGAACTGCCCTTCGACTCGATCGAGATGGCAGCCGACCGGAAGTCGATCTCTTTCCGGATAGACGACAAGCGCTATCGCGTCGACCTCGACAAGTACGCCGCCGTCGAAGAAGCCCCACCGGCCGCAGAGCCTCGGACGCGCCGCGAGATGACCACGCGGATTCACGAGGGCCAGGTGCAAGTCCGCAAGAGCGGGGAGTGGACGACCATCACCAAGGAAGGGAACTACTCGTCGTTTTCCCCTGCACCGGACGACAAGCGCGGGGTCGCCTTCCGCTTGATTCCCGGAGAGCGGCGGAAGACCTTCCTCCTCCGGAGCACCAACGAGAGCGCGCGCGCGGCACTCAGCGAACGACTCTACGACCTTCCGGGCGATGTGCTAGATACCTTCGAGACCTGGGTGATCGACTTGGAAGCGTCGACTGAGCGCAAAATCGACCTCGACCCAATTATGGGGGGCGGCCAACCTTGGTCGCGCCCACCGAACTTGCAGTGGACGTCGAAGGGTCAGGCGATCATGCACTTTCCGATCCGCGGCTATCAACGGGTGAAGGTGGTCGGCATCGACGCGGCAGCGGCGACGGCAACGACCCTGGTGGATGAGCGCGCGGAAACATTCGTCGATCTCGGGCGCCTTATGCTCCATGTGTTGGGGGACGGCTCGCTCATCTGGCGCTCGGAACGGAGCGGATGGGGGCACCTCTACCTTGTCGAAAGTGGTCAAGCGCGGGCCATCACCTCGGGGGACTGGGTCGTGCGCTCGATCGAAAACGTCGACGAGGCCGGGGGGACGATGGACATCACCGCGAACGGTCGCGAGCCAGGACAAGATCCCTATCACATCCACCACTACCGAGTCGGCTTGAAGGACGGAAAGACTGTGCGGATCACCGAGGGCGATGGGACGCACCGCGTCTCGTATTCACCGAATCGCAACTACGCGGTGGACACCTGGTCCAGGGTGGACTCGCCGCCGAAGCACGTGCTGCGCCGCACTCGCGATGGAGCGAAACTGCTCGATCTGGAGCAGTCGAGCGACGAGGAACTGCGCAAGGCTGGGTTCCATGTCACCGAGCGGTTTACAGCTAAGGGCCGCGACGGCAAGACGGACATCTGGGGCGTCGTCGTTCGGCCCACATACTGGCAGGCAGACAAGAAGTATCCCGTAATCGAGAACATCTACGCCGGACCACACGATAGCCACGTGCCCAAGGAGTTCCGCGCCTACACGGGTATGAATTCGCTTGCCGAGTTAGGCTTCATCGTCGTGCAGATCGACGGCATGGGCACCAACAATCGCGGCAAGGCCTTTCACGACGTGTGCTGGAAGAATCTCGCTGACGCCGGGTTTCCCGATCGGAAGCTTTGGCTCAGGGCGCTCGCTGCAAAGGACCCGACCGTCGACCTCTCTCGCGTCGGGGTCTACGGTACGTCGGCCGGGGGCCAGAACGCGGCCGGGGCAGTGCTCTTCCATGCCGACTTCTACCATGTCGCAGTCGCCTCCTGCGGGTGCCACGACAACCGAATGGACAAGCAGTGGTGGAACGAGCAGTGGATGGGCTACCCAGTCGGTCCACATTATGCCGAGCAGTCGAACATCACCCATGCTTCAAAGTTGAAGGGCAAGCTGCTGCTGATGGTGGGCGAACTGGATCGCAATGTCCCGCCGGAATCGACGACCCGGTTCGCGGACGCGCTGATCAAGGCGAACAAGGAATTCGAGTTCGTCTTGCTTCCCGGCCAGGACCACACGGGCGGCGGAACGTATGGCGAACGGAAGCGCAGGGACTTCTTCGTAAAGCACCTGCTTGGCGTCGCACCTCCGGATTGGAACGGGGGATAGCCTCGGATCCCCTATCCTTGGATAGGGACCGTTTTGTCCATTCTTGATTCTGCCGACTCAAACCGACCAGCATTCGACTACGCCCCGACTGGGCGAAGGAGAACCTAGAATGCTGTGCACAAAACACTCGTTTCTGACCGGCTTCCTCGCGGGAACGTCAGCGACCGCGATCCTCTTCAGCGCCGTCCATCTTGGACCCAAGGCCGAACACAAGTCGTTCAAGAAGCCCGACGAAACACGGACTTTCCCGAAAGGCAAGCTCGAACTGGTGAAGGTGGGTGGCGCCATGATCGGAAGGGCGACCTTGGAGCCGGGTTGGCGCTGGTCGACGTCTGTCAAAGATCTCGCGAAGACCGATTCTTGCCTCGCGCCCCACTTTCAGTACCACGTCTCCGGGACGCTGCGGGTGCGGATGGACGACGGTACGGAATTCGACTGCAAGCCGGGCGACATTAGCCTGCTTCCGTCCGGGCATGACGCCTGGGTCGTCGGCAACGAGGCTGCCGTGGTCGTGGACTTCCAGGGCATGCTCGACTACGCAAAGGCGGACAAGGAGTAGTTAATGAAGAGGCCTGACTCGTGCTGCGGTCGGCGCGTAGCCGCCGCCGATCACGCTCAGTCCCGGCATTCCTCAGGCTCGACCCAGAAGGTAGGCCTGGTGAACGCCACGGCGAAGCCGTTCTTTTGGGCGTTCACGTGGGAGACCGACCCCGGCAACGCTCCCTGGCAGATCAGTTCGCAGCCCATCTCCTTGGCGAGCATCATCCGGTAGGCCTGCATGGCCTTGTGTAGACCCCGGCCACGATAAGGAGGATCGACCGCACCGCCTCCCAGCCAGGCGATTCCGTTGGCCAAACCAACGGAGCAACTCGCTACCGGAACGCCTTCGAGGAACACCTCGAAGGCGTTCGTTCCCTCCGCTCTGGTCATTGCGGAGACGACTCCAGCAAGTCCGGGAGGCGGTTCGCTTTGGTAGAACCGCTGTGCAGATCGCTGTCCGTAAGCATCCGCGTCGATATCGGGTACGCGCCGGATGTCGATCTGGGGTGGGGCGGCGTCGTAGTCGGAAAGTGCCTGCACGAGGATGGTCTCGAATTCCGGGATTCCGATCGCCCGCCGAACGACCCATTCCCGCAGCGACATCGGCGAGAGTACCGAAAGCTTGAATTCGAACCGGGCGCAGTTTCGATAGTGCGAGATGATGAGGTCGAAGTCAGTTTCTGCGAGATCCACCCCGCTAGCCACGCCTATCGCTTGGGTCATGACGTTGCCTTCGCCACAGTTCGCTGCGACGCCACCACCAATCGGCAGGACGGACCCACCGAATGTCTCCGCCGACACGCGTACACGCTCTGCCTCGGACCGCTCGATGCGTCGAATGAGCTCTTCGGTAACAAACATAAACCCGGAGATAGCGACGGATGCCGGCGACCCGGGGTTGCTTACGTCACTTCATTTCATGCCATAACGCTCGCATGTCCTGGTTCACGAACGATACGATGGCCTTCTTTCGGGAGCTCGAACAAAACAACGATAAAGTCTGGTTCGAGGCCAACAAGAAGCGGTACGAGGGCTCGGTAAAGCGGCCGATGGAGGAGTTCGCCGCTGAGATGATCGGGCGGATGCAGGCGCTCGACCCGGCGATCGACACCACGCCGCGGCAAGCCGTCTTCCGCATCTACCGGGACACCCGCTTCAGCAAGGACAAGACCCCGTACAAGACGAACGCCGGGCTCGCCATTTCGCGGGGCGGTAAGCACAACCCATCGACTCCCGGGCTCTACTTCCATGTCGACGGCAAGGAGGTTGCGGTCGCTAGTGGCTGTTACGCGCCAGACACGGCGCAGGTGCTCGCGATTCGAAAGGCGATCGCGGCAAACCTCGACGAGTTTGGCAAGCTCATCGGGGACAAAGGTTTCGTGGACAAGTTCGGAGAGGTTCGCGGCGAGCGCAACAAGGTCTTACCTCCCGAGTTCAAGGAGGTCGCGAAGATTCAGCCGCTCATCGCGAACAAACAGTTCTATTACTGGGCTACTTTGGATTCCAAGGCTTTGGTCGCCGACGACCTGCCGGATCGAGTCATGGGATATCTGGCTACAGCCGCGCCCCTGAACCTATTCTTAATGAAGGCATTAGGAATCTAATGGATAACCGCTCATTGAAGCGAGCCATAAGAGGCCAATATCATGCCGGTCTCGCTATGCTGCGGGAGACCATCGAGAAGTGCCCGGACGACCTATGGCTCGCAGGCGAGCATCCGCGCAATACGTGGCGCATCGCGTACCACCTCCTCTTCTATACCCATCTCTATTTGCAGACCAGAGAAGAGGCGTTCCGCGCTTGGGATAAGCACCGCGACACGATTCGCCTTCTCTGGGAGGACGAGGAGCCGGTCCCGGTGGACCCTGCCTATTCCAAGGCGCAGTTGTTGGACTACCTCGACCTCGTGGATCGGAACGTCGACGGGTGGGTCGAGGCGATCGATCTCGATTCGCCGGAGTCGGGGTTCGATTGGTACGACATGCCGAAGCTGGAGCATCAGCTGCTCAACATCCGCCACCTGGGAGTTCACGTCGGTCAGCTGCAGGAACTCGTGATGGCCCGCGGCATCGACCTCGATTGGGTGTCCACCGGCTAGCGATGCAACACAAGAACGACCAACTGTTCCTGTCGGCGTCCGACTTGGCCAATCATCTCGGGTGTCGCCATCTGACGCAACTCGACCTGCTGGCCGCGTACCGCCAACTCCGCCCACCCGTGTGGATCGACCCCAAGCTCGAAACCCTGCAGCGACGAGGTCTCGAGCACGAGGAGAAGTACGTCCGCCATCTGGAAGACACCTTCGGCATGCAATCGCACCGGGTGGAAGAGGGTCTCGAGGGACTCGCTGCGGTGGAGCGTACCGTGGAGCTGATGCGGCGGGGCCAGGACGTCATCGTGCAGGCCTCGCTTACCCAAGCGACTTGGCGGGGCAGGGCCGACATCCTGCTCAAGACCGACGCGCCCAGCGACCTCGGCGGCTGGTCGTACGAGATCATCGACACCAAACTGGCCCGGCAAACCAAGGCCGAAACGATCCTTCAGCTTTGCCTGTACGCGGAGCTCGTCGAGGCGATCCAGGGGCGTCTTCCCGAGCGGATCGGCGTCGTGACTCCGCTCAGTCAACAGCCGGAATGGTATCGGACGCGGGACTTCATGGCCTACTTCCGCTACGTGAAGCGTTCTCTGCTGGCGGCGATCGATGCGCGCGAGGAGACCAGCGCCGATCCGGTGGTCCGGTGCGAAGTCTGCCGCTGGTGGAGCCATTGCCGCCAGCACTGGCGCGAGATCGACCACCTCTCCCTCGTCGCCGGCATTTCACGGGGGCAGCGGCGAGAGTTGGAGGTCCGTGGCGTCGTCACCCTCGCCGCCTTCGCCGACGCCGAGCTCGACTTTCCCCGAAAGTCGCGAGAGTCCTTTGCGCGGGTGCAGAACCAAGCCCGGCTCCAGCTGACGAGCCGCCGGAAAGGGACAATCGTGCACGAGCGCAAAGAAGCCGTCGAGCAGAACGTGGGGTTGGGGAGGTTGCCCGAGCCGTCGGCGGGGGACTTATTCTTGGATTTCGAGGGCGACCATTTCGTCGGTGAGCGGGGGCTCGAATACCTCACCGGCGTGGCGTTCCTGGAGGAGGACGGGAGCGTGGGCTTCGCCCATCGTTGGGCGTTCGCCGCGCACGAGGAAAAGGAAGCGTTCGTGTGGCTGGTCGATTTCATTGAAGAGCGGCGTAAGCGCTATCCAGACTTGCACGTCTACCACTACCACCACTACGAGCCAACCGCCATCAAACGGCTGATGGGGGCCTTTGCGTTGCACGAGGACACCGTCGACGATTGGCTGAGAGAGCACGTCTTCGTCGACCTGCAGCGCGTGGTGCGGGAGGGGGTCCAGGTGGGGGTAGAGGGGTACTCGCTGAAGGATCTGGAGCCTTGGTTCGGGTTCGCCCGCGAGGTGCCCTTGGACGATGCTCGCCCCGCGCGAATGGGTCTGGAAGTGGCCATCGAGGTCGGCCTCCCGAGCAAGGTCGACCAAGAGACTCGCGACACGGTGCTGGGATACAACCGCGACGACTGTGTGTCGCTGATCGCGCTACGCGATTGGCTGGAGGGCCTGCGCGGAGATGACGATCCGCGACCGAACTACAAGGAGGAGGAACGCAAGCCGCTCACCGATCGCCAGGCACTCATCGCGGAGAAGACCGAGCGGCTCGTCGCCGGCATATCCGATAACGAAGGGGAGCGAACGCCCGAGGAGCAGGCTCGATGGCTCCTGGGGCATTCGCTCGGCTACTACCGCCGAGAAGAAAAGGTGTACTGGTGGGAGTTCTTCCGTCATAAAGAGATGGCTTATGAGGATTACGAAGGTGAACCGCTAGCCCTTTCAGGGTTGGCATTCGATGGCGAAGAGTTAGACGGCAGGAAGGTTTACCATCGCTACAAGTTTCCGCCACAAGAGTGCCAGATCAGGAAGGGAACCGTCTACGACGAGGAGGGCGAGAAACTGGGCGGTTTAGTCTCGATCGATACGGTAGCCGGACTCTTCATGTATAAGCCGACGAGGAGAGCCCGGGAGAAGCGGCCTAATGGCGTCTACGTCCTCGAGTCCCTCATCGGCAGCGGAGAGCTCGAGGAGTCCCTCATGCGCATGGCTGATTGTGTCGCCGAGCAGGGGCTCGGCGGTGACGGCCCCTTCCGCGCCGGTCGCGACCTCCTGATGCGCGAGAAACCACGCCTCAGCAGCGGTGCATTCTTGTCGGACGAGGGTGCCGACATGATCGAACAGGCCAAGGTCGTGTGCCTCGACCTCGACGAGTCGATCCTGCCGATCCAGGGACCACCGGGAACCGGGAAGACCTATCTGGCGGCGCGCGTTATCCTCCATCTCGTCCAGAAGGGGAAGAAGGTCGGTGTGACCTCGAACAGCCACATGGTGGTCAAGCACCTGCTTGCAGGAGTCGTCGATGCCGGCAAGGAAGTCGGCATCAGCCTCAGAATCGGAAGGAAGGGAGACGAGGACGAAGAGGGTGAAGAGTCCATCGAATGCGTGAAGGCGAACGATGAAGCGCGGGCGGCCCTCGACGACTGCCATGTCTTCGGCGGGACGAAGTTCCTCTGGGCGCGTGAGGAGTTCATGAACTCCGTCGACGTCCTCGTCGTCGACGAGGCCAGCCAACTGGCTCTCGCCGACGTGCTCGCCGTCTCCCCTGCCGCCAAGAGCGTGGTCCTAATCGGCGACCCGCAGCAGTTAGAGCGCCCGCAGAAGGGCAGCCATCCGCCGGGGGTCGATGTATCTGCCCTCGACCATTTGCTCGGCGAGGCGGCCACGATCCCTTCGGATCGCGGCTTCTTCTTGCCGACCACGCGACGCCTCCATCCGAGGATCGCCGAGTTTACGTCGGAGCTATTCTACGACGGCCGCCTCGTCTCGCTGCCGGATTGCGAAAGACAGACCCTCGCTCAAGCCGGGCCCTTCGACGGCGCCGGGCTTTGGTTTGTGCCGGTGGAGCACGTCGGTAACCGCTCGAGTTCGGCGGAGGAAGTCGAAGCGGTGCGCCGCCTCGTCGACCGCCTGCTCGCCGGATCGACATGGACCGACGCCGAGGGCAACACTCGCCGCCTGGTGAGCGACGACATCCTCGTAGTCGCACCCTACAACATGCAGGTGCAGGTCCTACGGGATAGGCTGCCCAGCATTCGGGTCGGCACGGTCGACAAGTTTCAGGGCCAGGAGGCCCCCGTCGTGATCTACTCGATGGCGACATCCAGCCCGGACGAGGCACCTCGCGGGCTCGAGTTCCTTTACAGCCTCAACCGCCTCAACGTGGCGACCTCGCGCGCGAAGTCCACGGTCATCCTCGTCGCAAGCCCCGGCCTTTTCACCGTTGACTGTTCGACGCCCAAACAGATCCGCTTAGCGAACGCGCTTTGTCGATACCTCGAAATGGCGACCACTGAGGCGAGTAGCTTCAGGAGAGCCTCGGACGGCGGGGTAACTTAGGGTGTGCCGAGCCTCGTTCACATCGCCAAATCCGACGTCCGTTGGGCGATGATGCGGCATCATTTCACCCCGTGCGCCGATCAAGTCGGCGTGTTCGACCGGCTCCGCAGTATCCAGTTCGACCCCATCGCACCCGTGGGCTGTAACCATGATCTCGTCTTGCAATCTCGGTTGAAGGACTACCGAGTCGGCGATTGGCAGAAGCTTGCCTATGAGGATCGTCACGTCTACGACGGCTGGGACAAGATGGCGTCGTTAGTGCCCTTCGAGGGCTGGCCCTTGCGACGACACATCTACACGGTTCATCGTCGCGCTTTCGAAGAGAAGATCTTCGGCGAACACAAAGACGCCGTCGACCGGGTCCTGAAGGAAATCGAAGAGCGCGGTCCCCTGATGCCGAAGGACTTCGACTTCCAACAGCGCAAAGAGGAGTGGAAGGGATCGTGGTTCGGCCCCAGCGTCACCAAGCAAGTGCTTCGAGCCCTCTGGCACTCGGGCCAGATCATGACCGCGGGGCGCAAGAACGGTCAGCACATCTACGACCTCACGGAGAGGGTCGTGCCGCAACGCCTCCGCGAGGTGCCGCCCCTTGCCGCCAAGGACGCCGAACGTGAGTTGGTCTTGGAGCGACACAGGGCCATGGGGATCGTGCGACCTGCCGCTCCCGGTGAGGTCTGGTCGTACTCGGTGCTCGCGTACGCCAAGCACGAGGCGATCGCGGCTTTAGTGGAGCGTAGGGAACTCGTCCCGGTGAGCGTCGAAGGCGTGAAAGCGCATGCGACCCCGGCATTCCTTTCTCTCCTCGATCAGCCCCTGCTAGAACCTCGCGTCGTCTTCGTGGCGCCCCTCGATCAATTCATGTGGGACCGGAAGATGATCGGCCATCTCTTCGACTTCGAGTACGTGTGGGAGATCTATGTGCCGGAGGCCAAGCGCAGGTGGGGGTACTACGTTTTGCCGGTCCTATTCGGCGATGCCCTTGTCGCGCGAGTGGAGTTCCATTGTCGGGAGGGCGCGCTCGAAGTGAGGAGGTGGCACTGGGAGCCGCGTGACCCGGGCCCCGGCTTCCTGCCTGCGCTCGAAACTGCTCTGCGCGAGTTCATGTCCTACTGCTCAGCGACGAGCATCCGAGTCGAGGCAGGCATCGACGAGAAGATCGGTTCAGTTGCTGCCTCTCTTAGTGGCGAGCGACGCCCGATCAACGAGTGATCGGGCGTCGGGAGGACGCTATTCGATGCGACGTACCTCCAACTTGTAGTTTCCGATTCCCCCGAACATTCCGATGAACACCGGGAATGGTCCTTCTTCGATCGTGAAGGTGGTCGGACTGTCGATCGCGGGGACAGTACCGTTTCCTCCACCGATGTCCAAGAAGTAGTTGGAAGCGCCTTGCGGTTTCTCCAAGACTCGTACCACGTAGGTTCCGGGGTCCAGCATGATGAGGAAGTGGTCCTTGTCTTCCAGATCGCTGAGTGATCCGCCTGCGGTCTTGACGCCACCGACGTTCTCGATGGGAGGGATCAGGGTCGCGGTGTCTTCGAGATCGTTCGGCTCGACCTCACGGACATCGACTCCGCCGCCGCCGCCGCCACCGCCCCCACCACCGCAGGGATTGCCGGGGGCGCCGGGCACGCCGTTGGGAACGCGAGTGCCCATGCCCATTGCACCGCCCGCGCCGGGAGGCATGCCGTCTCCGCCTGCGCCCCCGTCGCCGGCCACGCCGTTCGTCATTCCCGCGGCGCCGTTCGGATTGCCCTGACCGGGGTCTCCGGGCGTCGCGATCGCCTCGCCGCCGCCGCCGCCATTACCGCCCTTGTCGGGATCGTCTCCGCAGCAGTCGTTGCCGTCTCCGCCTCGGCCGCCATTGGTGGTCGCGTTGCCGCCGTTGCCACCCGGACCGTCTGCGAGAGCTCCGGCCACTCCGCCGGCGAGCGAAGTCGTCGCATCGCCTCCGTGGCCGCCGATCGAAGTCGCCTTGCCGCCTTTCCCACCGTGGGTGCCCGGTTTGGCGAGGTCGTTACCGCCTCGGCCTCCGGTGGTCGTGGCATCGCCCCCGTCGCCGCCGTTGTTCGAGTTGACGATCAGGTTGAACAGACCCGTGACGTCGCTTCCGGCCGATCCCGGAAGAGCGCCGAGCCCGCCATCGCCGCCGGTCGCCTTGGCGCTGTACCCATCTTTGCCCGGCTTGCCGTCTTCTCCGGGCAGGCCGGTGGCGGTGGCGTCGCCACCTCGTCCTCCGCGTCCGAAGTTCAGTGTGAGCGGCTGTTGGATGTCGATGCCGTGAAGGATCCCCAGGAAGGCGCTGGCCATGATGAACTTACCGGTGTTGCCTCCGTTCCCGCCTTTGGCAATCGCCTTGGCGGACGTCGCGGGTCCAGCGATCGCGCTGCCGCCGTCACCACCGCTCCCGAGGTTGAACGTGACCGGACCGGTGACGAGAATCCGGTCGGCCTGCAAGGCCACCGAACCTCCGTCTTTCCCGTGTCCTCCAACGGCGTTGTCGCCGGTTCGATTGGCGCCCGGGGCGCCGTCGGGAAGAGTGTAAGTGATCGGAGGGGCGCCCGCAGTGCCGCCGACGTGCAGCGGTCCGAGGACGTTCACCCAGAGATTGCGCTGGCGTGCGCCGGGCAGCCAGACGATGGGTGGCAGATGGGTGGGGTTTCCGAAGAGGTCGCGTCCGCTCGGCGCCATGCGGGACTTCGTCTTCTCGGCGCCGATCGCGAGCTTCTTGTCGAAGGCCTCCTGCATTTCTGCGTCGGTCGGCACGTCGGTGGGCGCACTGACGATGACGACATCGCCGTCTCCCGCTTCGATCCCGCCCGCAGAGCCGACGTCCAAGCCTCCCTGAGGAATGAGCGTGAGTTTGCCGGAGGCGCTGATCCTTCCGTTCAAGGTTGTCTTGCCCGACACTTGGATCACGACGTCGCTCGGGACGGTGAGCTTGGCGCCGGCGGCGATCGTCAGGTTCCTGGCCTTGACCTGAGAGCCGAGCGTCCTGTCACGATCGATGACGAGATCGGTCGCGAGGTCGTTGCCTCCACCTCCCGATCCGCCTCCGGTCGAACCGCCTCCGGTCGATCCCCCGGAGCTTCCGCCCGTCGATCCGCCGCTGGAACCGCCGGTCGATCCTCCGAATCCGCCCGAGCCTCCGCAGCCGATGAGAACCGCGAGGGCGATGGTGAGAAGGGCCCCGCCGACGAATCGTCCGCCGACCGGTCCTTTGTTTTGAGTGTTGAGTTGCATTGTATTGTCTCCTTGATCCGATTTCGCATCGGTGAGGAGACCGTAGCCGCCGACTCTGACAAGACTCTGACAGGCTTAGGCCGAGAGTCCTACATCGGGATCCGCCCGCTTCCCGCGCGGGAAGCGGTCAAACTGGCCGGCATGGAAGTTGCCCCATCCGAGGCCCGCGCGGAAAGGCGCGGATACGTCATCGAACTCGTCACCGCGCTCGTCATCGGCGCCGCCACCGTCGGCGCGGCCTGGGCGACGTACCAGGAGTCCCTCTACAGCGGGCAGAGTCTGGACCGCTACAACGAGGCCATCGCCAAGCTGGAGGACTCGAACACCAAGAACCTGGAGGCGCTACAGGGCTACTCCTTCGACATGATCACCTGGATGGAGTGGCAGAACCACACCATCGCCGCCGACAAGTCCACCGGGCCCGCGGCAAAGGTCGAGAAGGAGATTGCCGACACCATCTTCGCCGACTTCATGGAGGAGCGGATGCGCGACGCGCTCGCCTGGGCCGAAGAGGAGAGCCAGAAGCAGAAGAAGGTGGTCCATCCCACCGACTCCGACGAATACGCGATGAGCCTCTTCGGAGACACCTTCCAGGTCCGCGAAGAGAGCGACCAGGCCATCGAGGCCGCCCGAAAGGCCAGCGAAGTCGGCGACCAGTACACCTTGATTACCGTGTTCTTCACGATCGTGCTCTTCTTCGCCGGCATCGCAACGGTCTTCAAGCGAGACCCGATCAAGGTCGCGATGCTCATCATGGCGGTCGTGATTCTCGTGGGGACAGGGATCATGCTCATCGGCCAGCCGGTCGCCGGCTGAGTGGCGAGCGACGGCCCCTCCCTATTACTCCCCCTGCCGGCACGGGCTGCGCCCGGCCAGCTTCCCCCTCGTCGAGACGAGGGGGAGCCCGGAATCCCTCTCGCAACGGCGAGAGGGACCTTCGCCGCGGAGCGCGCGAAGAGGGAGAGTAATAGTTGAAAGCTCCCTATTACTCCCCCTGCCGGCACGGGCTGCGCCCGGCCAGCTTCCCCCTCGTCGAGACGAGGGGGAGAGCGACGGCCGCTACCGATTACTCCGCACGGCGCTATCACGATCCGCGCCGGCGCTACCCTTCCCCAGCCCTCCCCCGCAAACGGGAGAGGGAACCGGAAGGAACCGGCGGGAGAGGGGACCGGACAGAACCGGGGGGAAAGGGGAGCGGGCGGAGCCCGTCAGCCGCCGGTCGGGTTTCCCTTCGGTTTCAGCGTCGGCGGCTGCCACTCGGCTTCCAATTCGTACTGCCGTGCGACCTCGGGGCTCAGCGAGAAGCGCTGGGGAGCCATGTCGTAGGTCACCTCGGTCGAGACGAGTTCTTGACCCTCCTGGGCCAGCTTCCAGCGGATCGTGGTTCGCAGGCTGCCCTGCGCTATCCGGACGAAGTAGCGAAACTCCTGACCCTTGGGCAGATTCACGCGGTGGCGGCTGTTCCCGCACCAGGCCCAGTGGTGATACTCGATCGGCCGCCACTTGCCGGTGGCGTCCTTGGCCTCGAGCCAGCCCTGCAGGCTGCCGTCGGAAGCGCGCAGCCAGGAATCGCTCCTGTCGTTGCCGATATGAAGCACGACGCCGGCCTTGGAAGGTAGCAGGAGCGCGGTCAGGCCCTTTCCGCGAAGTTCCTTGCGGGTGATGGGGGCGGGGAAACTGTCGGAGGCGCCATGGCCACCCGGAGCCTCGGGATCGGCGATGGCTGAACCCGCGGGATACGAGGCGAGGCTCATGTAGCCGGCGTTTTGCAAGGCGACGAAGACGAGGTTGGCGAGTACCATCGAGTTTGGGACGGATGGCGGGCCGCCCGGGTTACACGAGTCTGCCAACATACTCCCAGATGTCCGAAGCGATCCTTATCGTCGACGGCGACAACCTCGCCCATCGCGCCTACCACAGCACTCCGAAGTCGCGCGACGGGGAGCCGATCAATGCGATCATCGGGTTTTTCTCCATACTCCTGCGGCTTTACGAAGCCGAGCGGCCAGGCCGCGTGTTCGTCGCGTGGGACACCCTGGGAGTCGATACGTACCGGAACGAGCTCTGGCCGGCGTACCAGGGCGGTCGGGAGTTCGACGCGGACATCCTCGTGCAGCTCGATCGACTCCCCGACCTCTGCCGATCCTTCGCGTTCGGGGTCGGGAAGGCTTCGGGCTTCGAAGCCGACGATCTGATGGCGTCTGCAAGGGCCGTCTTCGACGGCGAGGCCCTCCTCTACACGACCGATCGCGACGCCTACCAACTCGTGGACGAGCGGACCACCGTCCTCTCGCCGCGGCGCGGGGGCGGCGCGCCGGAACGCATCGGGGTCCCACAGGTCGTCGAGCGACTGGGCGTTCTGCCTGCGCAGGTCGTGGACTTCAAAGCGCTCTGCGGCGACCCGTCCGACCGCATCCCGGGCATCAAAGGGATCGGACCGAAGTCGGCGGCCTCCCTGCTGCTCGCCCACGGGACGTTGGATCGTGTCGTCGAGGCGTGGAGCCGTCCGTCCGAGGACACCGAACGGGCTCGGCTTTTTCGGAAGGTCGTGACGATGCGCCTCGACGCGCCGGTCGTGCTGCCCGAGTCGGCGCCCGATTGGGTCGGTGGGGCGGAGGCCTTGCGGGCGGTGGGGGCGGCAGGGCTGGCGGCTCGGTTGGAGCGCGCCAGCTTGGATCTGCATATTTACTGAACCCAAACGATACCGTCCGATCAGCACACCGAAAAGTACGAAAGTGCAGGCAATTCAGATTGGGGCTTGACTGAGCCGGGGGGGGGGTAGGATTTGTTTCATGGAAAGTGGCCTGTATCCGAAACTTGCTATGATCTTTGTAGGGACTCTCGTCTCCTCAGCTGGCTTAGCTGGCGACTGGAAGCAGAGTTCGTTTTCGCTCGTTTCTGCGAGGTGGACGAAGATCGTTCATGAGGTCGGCAATACTGGTCCCTCGGCGATCACGGTCATGGGTGTAAAAGGCAATGATGTACAGTACCAGCGCGTAATCGGCGCTGCGGTTCAGAACCCGCCGACCTGGCACGCGAAGTTCACACCCCTATCTTCTACTCAAGTGACATACCAGTGGGACATTGTTCAGTATGTCTTGCCCTCGATGCATGTCGGAAGAGGTATCGTGCTTTGGGATCGCGAACTGGGATGGCAGGAGTTCGAATGGCACGAGGATGACCTGGGGACAGGTTTGAAACTTCGGCGTGATCGCGAGTGGCATGAGAACCCGGGGTTCGTGTTTGGGATTTTCCCGATAACTGAAGAGGATTAGGTAATGTATAGCGTTTTTTATGGGCTCGCGGTGCTAACGAGCCTTGCCTCCGCGAATCAGGCATCGACGTCTCTTGAGAACATACCGAGACCGATCGCGAGAGTGATTGCGACCCTTGACGATGGTGAAATACCGACCTGGTTCCAACAGCGCCAGCCAGAGGGTGCGGATCTGCAGAAGAACGCCCGGCAACACGAGTTCGATTTCGAGGTTGTCAACGGTCGAGCCTATCTGGTTCACCAGCAGCTCTACGACCTTCCTGCCAAGGAGCGGCACCATGCCGCACTGGAGGAACTTCAGACGGCTCTCCGGTCGTCCGGGGTGTTCTCGGTCGGGAACCACCCAGAACTGTCCCGGCTGGTTCGGGCATGCTTCGGCCCACCGAGCATGAACCATGAGGACGTCGGCGACGCTAACTATACGGTGTTACCCTCCCTTGCTCTGGCACTGAGTGACGGCTCCAAAGCAGTCACGGTTTACCTTCAGCCAACGCCTTCTCCGGAGACGGTCCGCTCCCTGCAGGAGCGACCAGTGCGGCCAAGCTCACGCGAGGTTCCAGCGGTTGCCGCGGAAAGAGAAATCGGCGTTGGGTATAGCACACTCAGGGGTTTGAAGTTCGAGGTCCGAGGCCGAGATGCCTTGAGCAGAGATCAGCGAGCTCGTGATCTGCACGTCATCACCCGCCTGATCGTGGCCAAGGAAGAGGAGTGGGCAGCCAAGCTGAGAGATCGCCAAAGTGCCGTACTCGATTCGTTGATGAAGTTCTATCCCGAATTCGAGAGAGTCGAGAACTTCAATGGCAGCGCGGACCGATTGCCGGAACGCGTGCGTGTTCAAATGACGACCACCATCCTGGGAGACTTTCAAGGTTACGGCTTTAGCTCCGAGGCCGAAGCATCGGCGTTCCTTTCCCGCGCAAACGCCCGGACGACACCCTTCCTCGCTCTGGCGGCTGGCAGTCGCATGGCTACTGGTTTCGGTCTCGTCGTCTATTCTCTTCCGATCCCATAGGATCTGCCTCGGAAGGGGAAAGGCACGAACAACATGATGCAAACATGCCCCCAGACAGGGGTAGAAAGAGGCATGATCGCTACCCTTCTCGCCGCCACCCTCGCCCAAACGGCCACGATCGAGGTGTTCGTCGTTTCGTTCTTTCCCTGCAGAGGCGACGAGATCGACCAGAGCGTGACCCACGATGTTGGAGGCAGCTACGCCGATCTCCGGGCGAAGACCCGCGCGCTGACCATCGATGCCGCCAAGGCGCTTGAGGAGGGCTCCCGCTTCCGGGGCTACAAGACCCAAAATCCGCCCTCCCTGCGCTACCGGGTCGTCGGCCAGGTGGAGTACAAGGAGGCTATCCCCCTCCGTCCCGCCCGAGGGAACGATGCGCCGCTGCCCGACTATAACGCGATCATGGAGCGCATCGACGCGAAGAAGCTGGTGGAAGAACAGGGCGTCGACGAGATCTGGATGTGGGGCTACCACGGCAAGATCGGCTTGTGGGAATCGAACATGTCGAGCCCAACCGGCGACGTAAGCAACTCGAATCGTGACCAGAAGGACCTGCCGGTCTTCTCAAGAACTTACACCGTTTACCACTACAACTACGGCCGTGGCCTTGGTGAGATGCTCGAGAACCACATGCATCAGCTGGAGCACCTCCTCAACCACGTCGACGGCCGGGAGACCACGCCGCCGGACAAGTGGAGCGAGCTTCTTTTCTGGGGCAAGTTCGTGGGCAGCGACGCCTCTCACAAGATCGTAACGAACCCTGCCCGCTGTGGCTGGACCCACTATGCCCCTAATAGCGAGAAAGACTACGACTGGGCCAACCCGCGCTATGTCGAGACCGACATCGAGGATTGGAAGCCGGAGGGGATCGGCAAGACCCAGCGGATGAACGCGGATCGCTGGGATCGCGACCCGATCAAATGGCGGATCTACTGGCTACAGGCTATACCCGGGCTAGGACACAAGCTAACCTATCAGGGCCGCCCGCTCAGGAACTGGTGGAGCTTCGTCGCTGACTGGGACAAGGCTAAGAAGGAGAAGTGGACTCTCGTCGAATAGGCCTGGCCCAGTGTCTTCCGGATCGTCGCCGCCTCTAGTGGCGGGCGCGTTGCGGAACGACCGCACCCGAAGCGTCAGCGAGACTTGCCCTCCACCCAGGCATGGGCGCCGATAGCGCGCGCCGGGCTGTTCGAAGGAACGGTCACCGTGCCGGGGGGTACGAGCGTCGCCTGTGGGTTCACCCCATAGGTGCCCCCGATCTCGGCGGTCGGCAGGGTCGGCGTGCTCCGGTCCGGGCGATCCGTGCAATACCAGAAGTTTCCTTCGAAGCGAAAAGAGCGCGGATAGGTGTTCGGCCCGATGTTCACGCCGCCTTCGCCCCATTGCGTCGAAGTGAAGACGACGAGGTTCTTACGAAACGCGCCCGACCGGCACGGGACGAATCCGGCGGCGACCGTCTCCTGAAGAATCCGCATGGCCCAGCGCTCGGGTTGGTAGATCGTGCAATAGGCGACGGTCGCCCTGTCCACCCCGACGAACGCGACCGGCGCGCGCCCGCGCACGAAGGTGCATCCCTCGACGGTGAGGTTCTTGGCCTCGTACTTTTCCGTCATGGTCTCGATCGGGGGGCGGAAGAACTCGAAATCGGTCGAGCCGCCGAGGTTCACGCCTCGCTGACCGTAGTCCACGAAGCGGCAGCCGTAGACGGCGACGTCGCTCGACCCGCCCTTGGCCTGGACGCCGCTATCTCCGCCGTTTTGGAATAGGCACGCCCGGATCACGCCCTTATGGCAGCCCACCATATCGATCGCCGAGCCACCCCAGGCCTTGACGATGCAGTCCTGAACGACGAAGTCGTCGACGCCGCTCAATTTGATCCCGTCGTGAATGCCCGTGGGTAGCTCGGAAACGTCGAGCCGTTCGATCCGAATGTGGTGAGAGGGCTGTGTTCGAACCCCGCCGTCGTCGATGTTGATCCCGTTGTTGGCCATCCGCCGGATGACGAAGTCCCTCAGGACGATGTGGCTGGTCTTCGAGATCTGGAAGGCGGTGCTGCCGTCCTGGATGATGGGTGGATTGGTCGAGCTTTGGCCGGCGATCGTGATGGGCTGTCCGGCCTGACCGTGGATGTCGGAGAGAAAGATCCCGCCCGTATAGGTGCCCGGAGCCAGAAGGACCGTGGCGCCGGGAGTCGCCGACTGAACGGCCGCGCGGAGCGAGGCAAGGCTGTTGACCACGATCGGTTGACCGGCGACATTCAGCGAGAGCGCGAGGATCAGGGCCGTCATGGCCTTAGCCTACACCATCGGCGGAATGAGCCCTAAAGATTTCCGGCGAGACCTCCGAGATCTTCAATAGGCCGCCATGGGGCGTGCCGCCGGAGCGAAGGATCGGGCCGGCTCGCAAGCGTAGGGAAGCGCGGGAGGGAAGACCGACCGTGCCAATGCTGGACAATCTGTTTCATCCGAACCTGAATAATCTGACTCGCGCCCTGCAAAGAACCCGGGATCGCCAAGGCATGCTTATGGCGAACCTTGCGAACGTGAATACGCCGGGCTACAAGCGTCAGGACATCGACTTCGCGATCGAACTGGAGCGGGCGGAGGGCCGGCCCTCGGTCGGCGCCACCCGAATGCAGGAGCGCCTAGCGCGCTCGACCGCGAACCGCGTCGACGGCAGCACCGTCGATCTCGAAGTCGAAGTATTCGGATTGGCAGAGACGGAGCTTCGCTACCGCACGCTGACCGAGATGACGACTCGTTACTTCTCGGGGCTCAAGAATGTGATTCGGGAGGGACGGTAAATGACTCTTAGCCAATCGATGCGCGTCAGCGCGACAGGAATGTCGGCAGAACGGACGCGAATGGACGTCATCTCCGTAAACATTGCCAACGCAAATTCAATGCGTACGGGTTCGCAGGATGCCTATCGGCGAAGGAACGTCGAACTGGCTGGAGGGCCGGATGGGGTCCGCGTCGTGCGAATAGCCGAGGACCAGAATCCTCTGCGGCAGGTCTACGACCCAGGTAACCCCTTTCGGGACGCTAATGGCTTCGTTTACTACAGCAACGTCAATCCGATACAAGAAATGGTGGATATGCTCGCTGCGGGTCGTTCTTACGAGGCGAACATCGCCGCCTTCAACACCGCCAAGTCGATGGTACAGGCGGCGCTAGGAATCGGTCGAGTCTAGGTAGTCTGGAATGAGAATAGACGCCACGCCAAACGTCACGAAAGTAGCTACCGAACAAGTTCTATCGCCCAAGAGCGAGAAATCGGGCGACTTCGGGGAAATGTTGATGGACGTCCTAAAGGAAGTCAACCAGGGCCAGCAGGATGCTCGGTCCAAGGGTGAAGCCTTTATGGCGGGTCAACCGGTGGACATCGACGAAATGATGATCACCATGGAACGGGCGAGCGTTGCCATGCAGCTAACGCTGCAAGTACGAAACAAACTGCTCGAGGCCTACCAAGAGATCGCTAGGATGCAAGTCTGACGAGCGAATGATCCGCCGGACGTCATGGCAAGCCCATGAGTTCGATATTCTTAAAACTGAGAACGTGGTGGGAAACCGCGGACCGCACCCAAAAGGTGGTCAGCCTCTTCGGCGGCGCCTTCTTGATCGCGATCTTGGGGATGACCTTCTTCTTTGCGAGCCGTCCGAAGTACGAGCTGCTCTACGCCGGCCTGACCCAGAAAGACATGGGGATGGTGACCGACGAACTCGGCAAGGCGGGAATACCAAATCGCTACGACGTCCGTGGAAACGTCGAGGTACCGAGTGACGTGAAGCCGGAAGCACAGGCGGTACTGGCCCGAGCGAACGCCCTTCCGAGCAGCGGCCACGGCGGCTATGCCGACTTCGAGAAGATGGGCTGGATGAACACCCCGACCGTCGAGCGTGAGCGGATCAAGGCCGCCATCGAAGGCGAACTCGCCAAGTCCGTCGAGCAGGTCGAAGGGGTGGGCTCCGCCCGCGTCCACATCACGCCAGGCGACGACTCGCGCTTTATGAGCGATCGCAAGCCTCCGACGGCCAGCGTCTTCGTGACGCAGGACGGCAATGGCGGCATCGGCCCGGACGAAGCCCGCGCCATCGCACGGCTCGTCGCAAATGCCGTTCCGAAACTCGAGATGAAGCACATCGCTGTTATCAGCAACGAGGGACTCACCCTCTGGGACGGTCAAACCGAGCAAGGAGCCGATGGACGGGCTGCCGGCAAGGTGCAGGCCGAGATTCAGGAATCCAAGCGACGAGAGCAGGAGATCCAGCAGAAGCTCGATGCGGTTCTCGGTCGAGGAAATGCCGTCGTGAGCGTCGACCTCACGATGGACTTCGACCAGACCAGCCAAAGCGAGACGATTGTCACACCGTCGGATGGGCCAATCAATTTCGAGCAGACCAAGGAACAAATGGGACCGGGCGAAGCGAGCGGCGCAAGCGGCGACGCCTTCAATAGCAACACATCCGGTGGAACGCCCAGCGGTCCTGCTGAAGGCGGGTCGAAGGCGGGATATTCGAGCGAACAGACCGCCAAACAGTTCGACCGCAACGTGACACGCAGGAACACCGAAAAGGCCGTCGGGGCTATTAAGACCTTGAGCATCAACGTGCTCGTCAACAAGTCGAAGGTCGAAGACGTCGGTCCGGTCAACGAGTTTCTCGACGGCTACCTCGGCCCAAACCTCGACCAACCCGGGTTCAAGGCGAGCGTCACCTCGCTCGAATTCGATACGGCGACGGCCAAGAAGTCGGAAGAAGCGTCTTCGGCGGTGGCCAGCCAAGCGCGGATGCAACAACTCATTTCGATCTTGCCGATCACGGCCTTGCTCTTGGTGGGCTTCATGGTCGTCAAAGCGATCGGGAAGGCGGTTAAGCCGAACGTGATGGTCGCCGCGATGCCCGATGGCACGATGATGTCCATGGGGGTCGGTCCGGCCAATTCTGGAACACGAGCCCTCATGGAGCCCGTGACCAGGGTTGTCGGCCCAGATGGGCGCGAAATGGTCCAGGTCCCGAACGGACCATTGCTCGACCCAGACACTGGTGAGCCGATCGTCGGCATCGCGGAGAGGGTCGACGTGCCCCTCGAACAGATAAAGAAGATGTCCCAAGAACGCCCGGACGTAGTCGCGATGCTTCTTAAGAGTTGGCTGTTGGAGGAGCGCCGATGAGAAAGGTTATTCCCGGTGAAATGTCCACGCGGAAGAAGGCCGCGATCATCCTGACCGTGATGGGACCGGATGCTGCCGGCTCAGTGCTCAAACGCTTCGACGAAGATACGGTCGAAGCCCTTTCGCTGGAAGTCGCTCGACTGGAGAAAGTAACTCCCGAGCAGCGCGAGGCCGTCGTGAACGAGTTTCACGACATGGCGATCGCGCAGGACATCATCGCCGAAGGCGGTATCGATAACGCCAAGAAGGCGCTGGAAGCGGCCTTTGGATCGGACAAGGCCGAGAACATGGCCCAGAAGATCATCACGGCGATGCAAGTCGTCCCCTTCGAGTTCCTGAAGCGGGCGGACCCGCTCCAACTGCTCAGTTTTATCCAGGACGAGCACCCTCAAACGATCGCGCTGATCCTCTCGTACATGCCGATGAATCAGGCCGCCATGATCCTGACGAGGCTGCACGGGGAACTGCGGGCCGAGGTTGCAGAGAGGATCGCCTCGATGGAGCAAACGCCGCCCGAAGTCATTCGCCGCGTCGAACAGGTCCTTGAGAAAAAGGTCAGCAGCCTCCTCAACCAGGAGATGGCGAAAGCGGGCGGACCTAAAGCCCTCGTGGACCTTCTCAATCGGGTCGATCGCTCGACGGAACGCCTGATCCTCGAGTCACTGAGCGAAAACAATCCCGAACTCGCGGATGCGGTCAAGAACATGATGTTCGTTTTTGAAGACATCGTCACGCTAGATGACCGGGCGATCCAAGCGGTGCTGAAGGAAGTCGACGCCAAAGACCTCGCCACAGCCCTAAAGGGCGTCGGCCCCGAGGTCGCCGACAAGATCTATCGGAACATGTCGGAAAGGGCCGTCAACATGCTCAAAGAAGACATGGAGTTCATGGGCCCGGTGAAGCTACGGCTGGTCGAGGAGGCCCAACAGAAGATCGTCGCCGCGATCCGACGCCTGGAAGAGTCAGGCGAAGTGCAGATTGGTCGTGGCGAGGAGGACGTGCTTGTCTAGGAACATCCTGGACAGAGCCACGAAGGCAGGCAGCTTTGCCGAGGCGATGCCGCCACTTTCGGAACTGCCTCCCCCCGAAGCTCGCGGAAAGAGCAAGATCGCCGATTTCGTCAATCGACAGCGTGAGGAGGTCCGGCAAGCCGCCAGAGCCGAAGGCTACGAGGAGGGCTTCCGACGCGGGCTCGAAGACGGTGCTGAGAAGGCCCATGTCGAGGCCGAAGCCCGCTATCGGGAGGAGATCGCGGCCTTCGCCGATCGACTTGCGGGGCAGGAGAAGGCCTTCGACGACTTCATCCGTGCCTGCGAACATCGGCTGGCGATCCTGGCGATCGTCATCGCCGAGCGACTCGTCCGCCGCGAATTGGAACATAGCCGTGAAGCCGCCTACGATATCGCGCGAGACGTGGTCTCGGAGATTCGAGACGGGACGAGAATTCGGATTCGAGTCAATCCGATGGATTCCGGCCTCATCGAGGGCCGGAAGGCGGAGATCCTGGAGGCCTGTTCGGGGCTCCGCTCGATCGACGTGGTCGTCGACGGCTCGATCGAAGCCGGATGCGTCGTCGAGACTGATGCCGGGCTCATCGATGGCCGGATCGAGGCCGCGCTGGAGCGACTTGCCGTCGGCTGGAGAGGTGAGACGACGTGAGTCTCTTTGCCCGGCTCGACGAGTGGGTCCAGCACCAACCGCTCACCCAGCAGCGTGGCCGAATCGAGCAGGTGATCGGGCTCGTTGCTGAGGCGGCCGGGCCCATCTCGCGGATTGGAGATTTGTGCCAGGTCGTGCCGGAGGGAGACGAACCCGTGATCGACGCGGAGGTGGTCGGCTTTCGGGGCGAGCGAATTCTCTTGATGCCGCTGGGGGAGATGACGGGCGTCAAGGCGGGTTCTCTGGTCGTCAACTCTGGCCACTGCCTGAGAGTCCCTGTTGGCGATGGCCTGTTGGGGCGAGTCGTCGACGCCCTGGGACGCCCTCTCGATGGTCTCGGCCCAATCAGCGCCGAAGAGTCCTACCCCGTTATTGCTGCGCCACCGAACGCAATCGAGCGCCAGATGATTGCTCGTCCGTTTCCGACGGGAGTGCGGGCCATCGACGGCATGCTGACCTTTGGACAGGGCCAGCGCGTCGGAATCTTCGCAGGCTCGGGAGTAGGGAAGAGCACCCTGCTTGGCATGATCGCGCGAAGCGGCAGTGCCGATGTGAACGTTATAGCGCTCGTCGGCGAGCGTGGTCGCGAGGTCCGCGAGTTTATGGAGAACGATCTTGGAGAGGAGGGTCTCGCGCGGAGCGTCGTGGTCTGTGCAACGTCGGACGAGCCGGCCTTGCTCAGGATCAAGGCCGCTCAGACCGCCACAGCGATCGCCGAGTACTTCCGCGACAGGGGCCAAAACGCGATGCTGATGATGGATTCGGTCACCCGCTTCGCGATGGCCCAACGGGAGGTCGGCCTCGCCGCTGGCGAGCCGCCCAGCACCAAAGGCTACACACCAAGCGTCTTCGCCCTGTTGCCACGCCTGATGGAACGCGCTGGCTGCGGACCGAGGGGCGCGATCACCGCCATCTACACGATCCTCGTCGAGGGCGACGATACGAACGAACCGATTGCAGATGCTGCCCGATCGATCCTCGACGGGCATATCATGCTCAGCCGAAAGCTGACGAGTCGGGGCCACTACCCTCCGATCGACGTGATGAACAGCCTCAGCCGCGTGATGCCGATGGTGGTCGATCCCGAGCACCTGGCGGACGCCAACGCCTTGCGTGAACTGATCGCCGCCTATCGCGACGTGGAGGACCTCGTCAGCATCGGGGCCTACAAAGAGGGAAGTCGACCGGCCAGCGATAGGGCGATCGAGCGGTGGGAAGCCGTCAGCGCCTACCTGCGCCAGGATCGACGCGAATCCTCGACCCTCGACGCGTCGGTGTCGGCGTTACAGGAACTGGTGAGCTGAAATGAAGAAGTTCGAGTTTTCTCTTCAGCGCGTCCTCGACTACAGGCAGATGGTCGCCGAATGGGCGCGTGATGCTTACCTCGAAGCGCGGAAGCGCCTTGAGGACGCCCAGGCCGGACTGGTGGAAATCGATGATCGCCGCCGCCGAGCTTCGGAGTCGGCTGCCGCGACGGTGTCGGAACTTCTCGACCACGAGCGCTACCGCGTTCGCTTGGATGACGAGCGTCGAGCTCAGGAAACGATTATCGCCATTCTCGATCAGGAGGTCGAGGCCGCGTATCGGGCGTGGGTGGAGAAGCGAATCGAGGCCGAGGCCCTCGAGAAACTTCGCGAGCAAGCCTTGGCCGAGTACGAGGAAGAAGCGCGAAGGGCCGAGCAGCGCGAGCTGGACGAGTGGGCGGTCCTAAGAAGGAGGGCGGCATGACGCTGAAACTCAAGGGTCCCGATGCAATCCAATCACGGATGAGAGAGATTCAAAGTCGCCTCGACGCGCTCTACGGTCGCCGCTCGGAACCCAAGCGGGATCTGCCGTCAGAGTCGCCAGGCAGCGGCCTGACCGGCGCAATCGGCGCTGGCGGGCCCGGCGGATTTCGTCCGATGAGTCCGTTTGTGCCTGGCTTGGACACCGGAGGATCGCTGGCCCCAGCAGACCTAAGGCCCCTTATCGAGAGCGCAGCCGAGAACGCGGGCGTCGACCCGCAGCTGTTCGAAGCCCTCGTCGCCCAGGAGAGTGCCTTCGACCCGCACGCGAAGTCGGCCGCCGGCGCTATGGGTCTGTCGCAGCTGATGCCCGGAACCGCCAAAGCGCTGGGTGTCGAGAACCCCTTCGATCCGGTTCAGAACCTGTTCGGTGGCGCACGCTACCTGAGCCAGATGATGACCCGATTCGGAGGCGACATGCGACTTGCCTTGGCCGCTTATAACGCAGGCCCGGGTGCAGTCGAGAGGCACGGGGGCATTCCACCTTTCAGAGAGACGATGAACTACGTCCAGCGTGTGATGGGCCGGTATGAGGCCATGAGGAATCGATGAGCGAAATACGGAAGAGCCCGGCCCGGCTGATCCTGATGATCGTCGGCCCACTGGTCCTGATCGGCGGAGGCGTGGTTGGCGCGGCTCTGTTCGGCGTAATCAACGTCCCGGGTCTCACGCCCGCCAAGAAGGCGAAGGCGACCGCTGGGGCGCACGAACTCTATGCCGATGTCCCGACGCCGAAGGAGCCCGCACCTGCCGCCAAGAGAGTAAAGCCGCCCGTTCCGAAACCCGAACCACCCAAGCCGGACCTCGAATCAGGTGCGAAGCAGGTGGCGAAACTTTGGAACGGCATGCCGACCAAGAGTCTGCTTGCGGTCATCAAGGAATGGAGCGATGAAGACCTGGCTCGCGTCCTTCGCAAGATGGACACCGACAAGGCCGTCGAACTCCTGGCTGCTCTCGATCCCAAGCGGGCTTCCGCGCTGAGTCTGCTGATCCAGAATCAGACCGCTCTCGCGATCGCCCAGCCGACGGGCGGGTAAGAGGACCGCAGAGCAAGAAGTCTAGTTTTCTGATAATCATTATTATGTCTTGATACACTCTCACGTGCGATTGGACCGCCCCGCGGTACCCTCTGGCTAAGATGTTCCTCGACGAGGCGATCGTGACTTTCACCTCAGGCACCGGAGGCTCGGGCGCGGTTTCCTTTCATCGGGAGAAGCACGTGCCGAGAGGCGGGCCCAACGGCGCCGACGGCGGCAAGGGTGGCGACGTCATCCTCGTGGCCGATCGAAATCGCCGCACCCTTTACGATCTGAAGCTCAACGACCACATCGAGGCGGACTCGGGCAAGCACGCTCTGGGCAACAAGCGCGGCAAGAACGGCGGCGATATCGTTGTGAAGGTGCCCGTCGGGACGGTGATTACGGATGTCATCCTCGACGAGGTGCTGGTCGATCTCAGGGTCGACGGAATGAGATACGTCATTTGCAAAGGTGGGCGCGGAGGCTTCGGGAATCTCCACTATGTCTCAAGTGTACGCCAGGTCCCGAACTTTGCTCAAAAGGGAGCCCCCGGTGAGACTATCCGGGCCAAGCTCGAACTCAAGCTGCTTGCCGATGTCGGCCTCATAGGGCTTCCCAACGCCGGCAAGAGCACACTCCTCAGCCGGATCAGCGCGGCCCGGCCCAAGATCGGGGATTACCCCTTCACCACGCTCGAGCCGAACCTCGGGGTAGTCAAACTCGGAGATGAGACCTTTGTCGCCGCCGACCTTCCCGGCCTCATCGAGGGCGCCAGCGAGGGCCACGGCCTCGGCCATCGGTTCCTCAAACACACCGAGCGAACCAAGGTCCTCGTGCACGTCGTCGACGCTTTCCCCATCGACGACTCCGACCCGCTGGCGAACTACGGCATCGTCGAGGAAGAGCTCCGCCTTTACTCGAAGGACCTCTATGACAAGCCGCGCCTCATTGCCCTCAACAAGCTGGATCTCGCTCCTCCAGACGAGGCCGCGAAGGTCGAGAGGAGGTTCTCCGAAGCCGGACAACCGGTCTTCCCTATCAGCGCCGTCAGCGGGCAGGGAGTGGAGAGGCTTCTCTACCGCGTGCTCGAGTTGGTCCGAGCCGCCGAAGCGACCGAACCCACTCCGGTCGTTTTTTCTCCGGAAGAGCGAGAGATGGATTCGAGTTGGGATGTGGTCCGCGCGGAAGACGGTTTCGAGGTCACCGGCAAGCGGATGCTGCGCATGGTTGCGATGACCAACCTGGAGAATCGAGACGCCGTGCGGTATCTTCATAAGCGGTTGGTGCGTTTGGGAGTGATCGATCGACTGAGGGAGATGGGAGCGGAAGAAGGAGACACGGTCTACATAGGCGAGGCGGTCTTCTCGTTCACCGATTGGTCATGAAGATCGGATTCCTTGGCGGTACGTTCGATCCCCCCCATGTGGGTCACCTTGCCTTGGCTTCGGCCGCCCTCGAGCAACTCGTACTGGACGAGGTCATGTTCGTGCCTGCAGGAAGGAACCCGTTCAAGGCCAGAAGCCGAACGACGCCAGCCAAGACCAGGCTCGAGATGGTGGAGCTCGCCATCGAGGGTGAGCCCCGCTTCTCGGTCACCGACATCGAGACCACTCGGCCCGGTCCCAGCTACACTGTGGACACCCTAGAGGAGCTCGCAATGGCTCGCCCAGCGGAGTATTGGGTTCTGGTTGGCGCCGACGTTCTCACGGGGTTCGCCGACTGGAGACTTCCCCGCCGCGTTCTCCAACTGGGCCGTCTCGGGGTCGCGAACCGGCCACCCAGCACCCGCGAGACCGCCGAGCGGGTCCTTCCCGACTGGATACTGGAAAGGGTGGACTGGATCGCCACCGACCTGCCCAACATCTCCGCAACCGACATTCGAAGTATGATCGTCAGAGGAAGGCGCATCGATCGATGGGTTCCCCCGAAGGTGGCCGCTTTTATCGCCGACCACGCCCTATACAGAACCATGGAAGCATCTTGACCTCCAAAGAGAAAGCTGACCTTATCGTCGGGTACGCCGATGAGTTGAAGGCAGAGCGAATCGAGACCCTTTCGGTTCGCGATAAGACCTCCATCACCGACTACTTCGTCGTCTGCACCGGCAACAGCGACACCCACATGAACGCCATCGCCGAGAAAGTCCGCGAAAAGATGAGTGAGCACAAGGTCAAGCCCTTGCGGAGCGATCAATCCGGGGGAGGATGGGTCTTGCACGACTACGGCGATGTCGTTTTCCACGTGATGCGGGAAGAAAAGAGACAGTTCTACGATCTGGAGACCCTCTGGGGATCGATACAGGCCGACCCGAACCTTCTCGAATAGGATGATGAACACCGACGACCGCAAGCAGCACGAACCGGAAGAACCGCTTCCTGCGCCTCCAGATGCGGAAGCCCTTGAGAAAGCCGAGCGGCTCATCCGCGAAGCCAGGCTCCTCAAGATGCGCGGCAACAAGGCCGCCGCTGGAAAACTCCTCGAGGAGGCCCTTGAAACTGCCCCTGGATCGGCTGCGATCCTCGAAGCGGTCGCCGACGACCTTATCGAACGTCGGCAGACCCGCGCCGCGATGGATATCTACAAGCGAGCCATGCGGATTGAGCCCCAGAATGCCTCGGTCGAGCGCAAGTATGCCGAATGCGTGCTCGGAACCGCGAGGAGCCTCGACTTCCCTACCCCTGGCGGGGACGGCATCGACGCGGCGAGCGGGAAGATTGCCTTGTTGCTCTCGATTATCGTCCCCGGCCTCGGTCAGATCGTTACCGGGGCGACGGGTCTCGGGGTCGGTCTCCTCGCGGGCTGGTTGACCGGCTGGGGCCTCGCTTGGCTGATTCCCGGCGGAATGCAGGGCGTGCTAAGCCTGTTCGGCGTTCGTGGGCAAGGGCCGACTGCGGAGTTCAACGGCATAGTCCTCCTACCTCTCCTACTGGCCGCGATCTGCCATATCTGGGCAATTTTCGATGCCGGAGGAAAGGCGAACCGCTACGAGCGCAAGCCGATCGAGCGCCCGGTTCCGCCAGTGGACAAAGACTTCGAGCTCTAGGGTCGTCCGCGCCGGCGAGTCTTGCGACCAAGCGGAGCGAGAGGGCCTTAAAGAGCACCACTACTTGATTAGGGTCGCCGATTCGTGCTCGCCCGGAGCGAACCGGGCGAGCACTTGATTCAGCTATGCTTGCGTTCTACGGCCGCTCAGGAACGAGAGGAGCGCGAAGACCAAAAACACTACAAACAGAACCTGTGCGATCCAACTCGCGGTTCCCGCGATACCACCGAACCCCAAGAAGGCTGCGATGATCGCGATGACTAAGAAGACTAATGCGTAATGCAGCATACTGCTGGTCCTCCTCTATTTCTGGATTTTCTCCTTCAGCTGTTCAGCCCACTCGCGCGAGCGGCGTCCCGCTGATTCAATCAATATCGCTTTTGGATGAGGCCCTCAAGTTGGTCGCGCTTGCCTTCAAGCTGGGTAATCTCGTCATCCGTAAGATCTCCCCACTTCTCGCGGATCGCTCCGGTGAGCTCCTTCCAATGGCCTTCAATGATATTCCAGTTCATCGTTAATCTCCTTATGGCAGCGACGATGTGCCTAGATATCGGTTAGACCCCGAACGCGTTAGTGATGTTCCCAAAATGCCACACGGCTTCATCCAGCGATCGCGATCGCTCCGGCTATCCGTTTGGGAAGGTCACGATGATGCATTGTGGCTTGTGATGTTGCTGAAAAAATGGTCCGCTTGTCAGACGTGCCACAAGGATAGCGAATCGACGTTGTCTGGAAACTCCGTCGACAAATCATCGAGTACTATGGGAGTCTTGAGTGTTCGCTTCCTCTTTCTTAGTACGTGAACTTTGTGGAGCCTTCGAACTGACGCCTGGCTTGCGTGATGGGCGACGCGGGAGGGCCGTTGTCGGCAAGGTCGCCGAAAGGCCGTAATCGGCCTTCGATCAGCGATGACCAGATTACGTAGCCCCGCGTGCGACGGATCAGTGAAATGGCCGAACTTCGACTGGAGCCCGACAGGCTAGAGCGGCTTTGCGGCCCCACTGCAGTGCCTCGTCCATGTCGGCGCACTCTAACACCCAGAAGCCGCCAACGTGCTCCTTGGTCTGAAGGTAGGGCCCGTCGTCGATGAGTAACGTGCCATCGGGATGAGCCCTGAGCGACTTTGCGCGGCTTGCCGGGTGCAGGCCGCCGACGAAAATCCGGACCCCCGCCGCCACCATCTCGTGGTTGAGCGCGTCGATATCGCGCCCCATTGCTTCGTCCTCAACGGACTGGTCGTAGTCGTCGGGGTGGTGAATTGCAACCAAGTATCCTGCCATTTTTTCTCCTGGAGCAGCCACGGGTGAGCGGTTTATCTTCTGCCCTGAATGCCGTCGACGAGGCCATCAACTGGTGCGGGTTATACCTGGCAAGGATGACGACGAGGCGTCGCGAACAAGCCTGACCTCGATGGTGTCGCCGTTCGGGGACGGAATTCCCTCTGCATCAAGGAAATGGCCGTAGCCACAGAAACGGGCTGGCGAGCCTGTCAACTCGCCAAGCCGTCATGCATACGCTAAACTGAATAATGCACTCCCCTTCAGACGACTGAAGGGGAGTCCAACTATCAGGCCTTTCGTCGGCGACGAAGCAGCGCAATGGCGCCGAGCGTGAGCGCGGCCAACGACCCTGGCTCAGGTACGAGGCTCATGTTGTCGTAGTACACGTTCGAAGTGCCGTTAGCGAACAGGTCCACGTTCGCCAAGTTCAGTGCCGAGTCACCGTCGGTGGTCCAGGTCCCTGCCGAGAGCAATGCACCGTTGATGTAAGTGGATTGCGTGTTGGCAGTGAGATCGATGTCGACCCGAATGACGTTCCACGCATCGAGTACGAGTGACCGAGGGGTCTCCGGACGGAAGTCGTCCAGCACGGCGCCGGTGGCGGACATGGAGAGCTCGATGCTCCAATGCCCGTTCAGCCATGGGCCGGACGGACTATACGTGTTCATGAGGATAAAGTAGGTCGTGCCGGCACGCCCGGACGGCATGTAAATCCCCGTGCTGAAAGTCCAGGCGCCGGAATTGACACCCGAAAACTGGTGAACGAGGTCGCTGCCTCCGCCGATGGCGGCAGCATTCGGGGCGCTGAGTGCTTGAGCGTTCGAGGTGAGAGCCCCTGCGCCGGGATCATTCCCCCAACCTTCCCACCCACCTTGGCCGATGAGTTGCGAACCGGTTGCATAGGAATCGAAGTTGTCGCTCCAGACTGCGAAGGCATTAGCCGACAGCGCGGCAAAGGCCACCAGACAAGAATAGAATTTCAATGGAATCCCTCCCTAAAAACGGGCCAGAAGCCCAAGTCGAACCAACTAAGTCAGATTACAGCAAACTGGGCGAACATGGGCGCCCTCATAACATTTACTTGGCTAAACTAGCAATCTTTACAGGCAACGACGAAGACCTGCGCAACGGTGGCACCGAGGGAACCTCTCCTCGGTTCGCCCGAGCATGGACCTTCTTCGCGATAAAGGTTCTCGTTCAACCGCCGTTGAGCGGCCCCATCTTGACGACCTCGAATTGGTTTCCGCGAATCTGCTTGAGTTGGTTCATTTCCTCGTCGTTCCATCGCGAATCTGCGGTGCCGGAGAGGAACCAATCAGAGCCGTTGTCGGCCACCATCATGCCGTACTTTTTGAGCGCGCGGAGGATCACCTGGCAGCGAGGCGAGAAGCCGGAGATGTTTACGCCGGCCTTGAGGCGAACGCGCATCCCCATCGGCGGTAGGTTCGGATTCGTGTCCGAGCTGGCGAAGTGCCTTGCGGGATGGATATAGGCTCGCCGGGTCTTGGAGACCGTGAAGCGCAGGGCGTGGGCGATCTCACCCGCTTCCACCTCGTCGTAGCGAACGAGTCCGGGGAAAATCGGGAGCCCGGCGGCATCTGCGGAGGTCCACCCCGCGGGCCGCAAGGCATTCGAGTTCAAGGCCCAGATCGCACCCGAGCCACAGGCCCAGCCATTGCCAGAACGCTCAGCATCGAAGACCTCGTAGAGCCTCCAGTTGTCACGATCGACGACGAGGATGTGGCGGTCGCCGCCCGGCTCGATCGGTGGGTTCGAGGGGATCGGGTACGGGCCGGGATCGCTTTCATCGGGATAGTAAAAGGAAACCGGCACCTTCGCTTGGCTACCGGAGACGACGACGTAGGGAATTCCGAAGGGGCCGCCGTTCCAGTTCGCGCCGAAGTCCGGATGCAGGTTGTCGTCGAGGCCGATGCTCGCGATGAGGGCGGCGGAATTCGGGTCCACCGGTTCTTTGTCGATGGGAGTGTTCCAGGGGTTGTCGTCCGGGAAGGGTCGGCGGCCCCTCATGTCGGCATTGGGTCCGAGGTCTGGGAGGCCGCCACCGCTCGATCCGGTCGTTCCGGTGGTCGAACCGGTATCGCCGCCGTCGGTACTGCCGGTCGTCGCTCCTGTGGTGCCCGTGGTAGACCCGGTGGTACCGCCGTCTGTGGTCCCTGTGGTCGATCCCGTGGTGCCACCGTCCGTGCCTGCGGATGTTGTGCCGCCATCCGTGCCCGCCGTCGTCGTACCTCCGTCGGTACCGGCGGTCGTTGTTCCGCCGTCGCTGCCGGCGGTCGTCGTTCCGCCGTCGGTGCTGGCCGACGTCGAGCCGGAACCTCCATCGGTGCCGGCATTCGTCCCGCCGTTTGTTCCACTGTTGGTGCTTCCATTCGTGCTGCCGCCGTTCGTGGTTCCTCCGCCGGTCGAGGTGTTGCCTCCGGTGTTGCCGCCGTTGGTCATGCCGCCCGAGGCTCCGCCGGTCGTGTTCTTCGCTCCGCTAACGCCACCACATCCAATCACGATCACGAGAGCGGCAATCGCCACGATTCCCCAGGGCCTTTCCATCCTGTCCATGATACAAGGAAGACGCGCGAAAACCGAAGATTAACCATATGCCGGCAGAATCGACGGCTCGGAGGCGCCCCGAGACCCCTTCCCTTTCCGTCTTCTATCCCGATGCCCACGCGAAATCCACGGGTGGCCGAACGATGACGCTGCTTTACACGGCGACCATCTTCGTCAGTGCGTTCCTCCTTTTCCTTATCCAGCCGATGTTCGCCAGGATGGTTTTGCCATTGCTCGGCGGCTCGCCTTCGGTTTGGAACACGGCGCTGCTCTTCTATCAGGCTGTCTTGCTGCTCGGGTATGGCTATGCCCACCTGAGCGGCCGGTTCACCGTCCGGACCCAGATTATCGTTCAGGCCGTGCTCGTCCTCTTGCCTCTGGTGGTCCTGCCGATCATGGTGCGGTTCGGCAATCCGGCGGGAGGGGCGAGCCCGGTCCTCTGGCTGCTCTGCGCGATGGGGGTCTCGGTCGGTCTCCCGTTCTTCGTCGTGTCGAGCACTTCCCCGCTGCTCCAGCGATGGTTCGCGGCGACCCGGGTTCCGGGCTCCGGCGACCCCTACTTCCTCTATGCGGCGAGCAACGTGGGAAGCATGCTCGCGCTGCTCGGGTATCCCTTCTTCTTGGAGCCGCGCCTTCGTCTGAGCGAGCAGAGCGGCCTGTGGGCGATCGGCTACGGGCTGTATCTGGCGCTGGTCCTCGCCTGTGCCTCTCGACTTTGGCGAACGCCGGGCGGCCTGACTTGGTCGCCCCCTCCGCCCGATGACGAGGGTCGTCTTTCCGCGCCGACCTGGACGCGCAAAGTGCGGTGGATCCTTCTCGCGTTCGTGCCGTCGAGCCTGATGATCGGCGCGACGACCTCGATGAGCACCGATATCGCGGCCATCCCGATGCTCTGGGTGGTTCCCCTTGCCCTCTACCTTCTGACTTTCATCCTGGTCTTCGCGCGCAAGCCGCCGATTCCTCATTCGTGGATGGTGGCCCTGTTACCACCTCTTCTGATCGCACTCGTGCTGGTGCTCGCGATCCCCATCACAAAGCCGCTCTCGTGGTTGTTCGGGCTGCACCTCTTCACCTTCTTCGTCGCCGGCATGGTGTGCCACGGAGAGATGGCGAAGGATCGGCCTTCGGTGCGCTACCTGACCGAGTTTTTCCTGCTCATGTCGGTCGGCGGCGTCCTCGGTGGGCTTTTCAACGCGATTATCGCGCCGATGGCGTTCCACTCGATCCTCGAGTATCCGATTACCTTGATCTTGGCTTGCCTGCTTCTGCCGACCGCCGTCCCTCGTTCGCCGGAGAGCGGGCGCACCAAGCTGTTCGACTTCCTGGCTCCCGCCGGAATCGTGGTTCTCGCCCTGGCATTGATCCGCTATCAGTCGGGCCAAGGCTACACGTTCGGTTGGTCCGCTTGGAGCACAATGTATGCGGCACCCGCCCTCGCCTGCCTCCTCTTGGTAAAGCGCCCCCACCGTTTCGCCTTGGCCGTCTTCGGGTTGTACATGGTCGGCGTGTGGCACTCGACTTCGAATGGTCGAGTGGTCTATGAAAGCCGCGGGTTTTTCGGAGTCCTTCGCGTGCGCGAGGACACGGCTGGCGATTACCGGCGCCTCCTTCACGGCACCACCCTGCATGGCGTCCAAGCCATCGACCCCGCCAAGGCGACGACCCCCCTCTCGTATTATCACCCGACTGGCCCGATCGGGCAGGTCTTCGAGTCCATCGACCTCGCAGGGGCCGACATCGCCGCCGTGGGCCTCGGGGTCGGATCGCTAGCGGGCTACGCCAAGCCCGGGCAAAGGTGGCGATTCTACGAGATCGATCCCGAGGTCGAGAAGATCGCCCGCGACCGACGGTTCTTCACTTACCTCGCCGATTGCCCCGCCGAGCTCGCCGTGGTGCTCGGAGATGCTCGCCTGTCCTTGGAATCATCGGACCGGAAGTACCGTCTGATCGTGCTCGACGCCTACAGTTCGGACTCGGTCCCAGTCCACCTCCTCACCAGAGAAGCCCTTCGGCTCTATCTCGACCGATTGGAACCCGGGGGAGTCCTTGCCTTCCACATTTCCAATCGGCACTTGGACCTGGAGCCGGTGCTCGGTCGGCTGGCTGAGGATGCGGGACTCTTTTCGATCACCCGTGCGGACTACACTACGCCCGAGGAACGCCAGGTCCAGAAAGCCAGCTCGACCTGGACACTCATGTCTCGTGAGGCGGCGGACGTCATGACGATCGCCGGCGACCAGCGATGGGAGCCGACGGCCACACGCGATGACGTCCGCGTATGGACCGACGACTATTCGAGCGTCCTCACCGTCTTGAAGCGGCTGTGATTGTGCCCCCGGATCGCGACCGTCTTCCCGCGGCACGAGCCATCCGCGGGCTACCGCAGGCTCACTTGCCGTTGATCTTGAGGAGTTCGATCTCGAAGTCGAGCACCTGGTTCGGGCCGATGGGCGGCTTTCCCGAGGCACCGTAGGCGATCGCCGGGGGAATGATTAGGCGTCGCACGCCGCCCTTCTTCATGCCGGCGAGGCCGGCATCCCATCCGGGAATCACTCCGCCGGCTCCCAAGCTGACGTCGAAGGGTTGACCTCGATCCTTCGAGGAGTCGAACTTCTTGCCGTTGAGCAGCTTGCCCGTGTAGTGGACCGTCAAGGTGTCCCCCTTCTTCGCGGCGGGCCCGGTTCCCTCTTTGAGGTCGAACTTCTCATAGACCCCCTCTTCGCCTTTCTTGACGAGGTAGAGGCACTTGATCTCGAAAGTCAGATCCGCCTTCGCTGGGATTTTCGGGGGAGAACCGTCCGGACCGTACGCTTTCATGTAGGGGATCGTTAGTTTGCGAACGCCACCCTTCTTCATGCCGACAAGCCCTTCGTGCCAGCCCTGAATCACAGGAGAGACCCCGATTACGACCCCGAAGGGCTCCGCTTCGGGGGCGGTGTTGGAGTCGAACTCCGTCCCGTCTTTGAGCTTGCCGGTATAGGTCACCAAAACGAGGTCCTCGTTTTGGGCCGTGGCGTCACCCTCGCCAACTTTGATGTCTTCGATTTCCACCTTCGCATCCGTTGGCGGTGGCTCCGTCTTGCCGGAGTCGGCGTTGTCCTTGGTGTCGTTTGGCTTCGCGCCTTCAGTCGTCGTACCTGATGTCTTAGCAGCGTTTTCCGTGGCCTTATCGCCGCATCCGCCAGTCAAGAATAGGGACGTAGCGAGGCAAATCCAAATGCACCATCTCATAGCCGCCGAGTTTACATCTCGCAGGCCCGGGCCGGCGCGCAGGGCGCCGGTACACTAGCCTCGATGGCCAAGAAGGGGAAAGCCGAGGAGAAGAAGGCAGGTCCGGCCACGATCACGAATCGAAAGGCCCGTTTCGACTTCGAAATCCTCGATACGTGGGAGGCAGGGTTGGTTCTGGTCGGGTCCGAGGTCAAGAGCATTTACCTCGGACGCGTGAACCTGTCCGACGCCCACTGCCGCATCCTCGACGGCGAGGCTTGGCTCATCGGCGCCGATATCGAACCCTACGACAAGGCCGCCCACTTCGCACCCGATAGGCGGCGGGACCGCAAGCTGCTCCTCCATCGCCGCGAGATCGCCTTGATCGGTCGCCGGGCTCAAGAAAAGGGTCTCACGATCGTTCCCCTTCGGCTGTATTTCAAGGGCGGGCGAGCAAAGCTCGAGATCGGGCTCGGTCGCGGCAAGCGGCAGTACGACAAGCGCGAGCAAATCGCTCAGAAGGAGTCTCGCCGTGAACAGGAGCGGGCCAGGGCGATGCGGGATTAGCCACAAGGCCCCGGTCAAAGGACCTACCGAATCGCCAAACCGAGCTAAGTGCCCGTAGTTGGGTGTATGCTGAACGGAAGAGTTGCCAAGGAGTCGTTTATGTCGAGTCCGCTGAAAATGGGTGTGTACCTCTTGGTCGGCGTTGTCGCCCTCCTGATCATCGCGAAATTGATCGCGAGCCTCCTGAGTTGGATTCTCCCTTTGGCGGTGGTCGTAGCAATTGCCCTCGTCGTGTATGGCCTCGTGAGCCGCAAGTCGCTCGGCGGCAGCGGCAGAAGTCTCCCCTGATAACTCTCCATCGGCCTCGACCGGCAGGCAAAAAAACGCGGGAACGCTGAAAGGAGAGCAAAGCACGTTCCCGCTAGTTCTTTCCAAGTCCTTACTCTTCTCAGATCGACCGGTCGGCCTCCCAGCGAGAGCATAGATTCTTGGTAGTCGTTATTATTACAACGTAAAGACCCCCCGAAAAGCAACAGCCAAAGGATGCTAGTCACACTTTTTTCCACACTTTTGTGGAAATCTTGGGGGCAAGTGGTCAATTCGAAGGTCGCGGGTACGGGTAGCCGACCGTACTAATTTCCTGGTTTCCCTTCGTCCAGCGGACTTTATCTAGCCCGCGAAGGCTCCAGTTTCGAGGCACGAGGCGATTTGCTATGCTCCCGCAGGGAGTAAGCAGAGAGAATGATCGAGATCCTTGTTGCCGCCTTCATTGCCGACGATCCGACGAATCCGCTGGACCTGGCGCAGCGGGAGATCGCGCGCCTCGACGGTGCGGCTCGGCAAGCCCGGATAGAGGTCGTGCCGGACCGGCGGCGCGAGGCGTTCCGGATCGAAGTCCAGGGCGCGAACACGAGGATCGTCGCTTCCGATCAGGTCGGTGCGATGTACGGCGCCTTCGAGTATGCCGAGCAGATGAGGCGTCGGGGCCGAGCGTTCGCGACGTCGAAAGAGCCCTATCTGGCGGAACGGGGCCTCAACCTCTTCCTCACCTTGCCTTGGAACCTTAAGACGAACGATACCGATACCGACATTCGCGCCCTTACCGACCCCGCGCGCTGGTGGTTCCACGACGACGACTACTGGCGTAGCCTGTTCGACCTAATGGCGCGCTCGCGGCTCAATTGGCTCGACATCCATGGCACCTGGGACATTGCGGTCACCGACGCTCCGAATCTTTACGCCTACTTCGTGACGAGCCCCAGTTTTCCCAAAGTCGGCGTGCCGGAGCCGGTGAAGGAGGCCAACCTCAGGCAGCTCAATCGAGTCATCGAACTCGGCCACGCGCACGGGATTCGTGTGAGTCTCATGGCCTACCAGGCCGGATTCAAGATCCCCCAGAACCCAAACCCGCCCTACGAAGCGACAGAGGCGAACGTCTACACCTACACCCGCGAAGTCGTGGAGCAGATGATTCGCCGTGCTCCGGCACTCGATGCGATCGGCTTCCGCATCGGCGAGAGCGGCAAGGGAGAGTCCTTCTTCAACTGCTATCTCGAAGCGGTCAAGCGCAGCGGGCGCGAGATTCCCCTGATTACGCGCTCCTGGATCACCCGCCGGCAGAAAGTGCTCCCGCTGGCAGTCAAGTCGAAAGACTTCACCGTTCAGATCAAATACAACGGCGAGCAATGGGCTGCGCCGTACCAGATCGCCGGCGGGCGGATGGCCGACTGGTACTCCTACTCCTTCGAGGATTATCTTAGCGATGCCGGCATTCGGCGGCCGGCCAAGCTCTGGCCGGGTCACTTTGACGAGTCCGGTGAGCGCTGGCCCTCGAACCCCTACAAGATCGTGTGGCAAGTCCGCTCCAACGGAACTCACCGAATCTTCCCCTTCTACAACCCCGATTGGGTGCGGCGCTCCATCCGCTCGATGAAGATCGGCACGACTTCCGGCTACACCGTCGAGGGACTCGACGCTTACTATCCGAAGGACCCGCTCTACTATCTTGCCAATCCGGACCACAAGGCCTATCGCTGGGTTCATGAGCGAGACCGGATGTATTGGACTACCTGGGGTCGCCTCGGCTACGATCCGACGACCCCGAACGAAGTATTCGACGAGGAGGTGTCGCGGGAATTCGGGCCCGGCGGCGCCGCCCTCGCCGGCGCCTGGAAGATCGCCAGCCTCATCATTCCCCACGCCCTCCTCGCCAAGGCCATCGGGTCAGACCACCGCGATCATGCTCCTGAACTAGAGAATGGGGGCGACATCGATGCCTTCATTCAGGGCGATCCGCTCGACGCGTTCGTGTTTCGGCCGATTCGTGAAGAGGTCGCCTATCGCGCACTGGGTCTGGAGGACGGGCGAATGAGCTTGATGGAGGTGCAATACCGCCTGCGCGAGTGGGCCAAGAGCATCGACGAGGGACTCGCGAAGATCGACTCCTCCTCGATACCGCCCGGCGCAAGGACCAAGTTCAAGGAACTCTCAACGTCACTTCGGATGCTGCGGAACCTGGCGCTCTACTATGCTTCGCGGTTCCGCGCGGCCTATACGTTGGCCACGCTCGAACGGCTGACCGGCTCACGTGGGTCGAGTGCCCTGCTCGCAAGTGATCTCGACTCTGCCGTTTCAGCCTGGCAAAGCCTCGTCGACGAGCCGTTCTATCGCCCGTTCACCGAGCGGCTGCGGATGCGGACGAACACCTTCCAATGGCGCGATCAGCTTAAGCCCTTGGTCGACGAGGCGATACGCATCAAGGCACTGCCCACAACAGCCGATCCCCTCTTACCCTCACCGGCAAGATCGGTCGTCGAATCCGAACTGCTCAGGTGGAAGTCTGTGGACGGATTCGTCGAAGCCTGGGTCCCAGAAGAGGGCGTTGACGGGGCATGGCTCCTTCACAAGCCCCTCCCCAGTTCGACTTTCTTCCACCGAATACCCATGCGACGAGACTCTCGCGAAGAGCGCTGGTTTGCACGGATACCGCGCGAGCGCTGGGGGCACTGCCTCGCGTTCGAGATGAAGATCGATGGCGAAGTGCTTCGCTTCCCTTGGCAGGCCGAGGAGACGCCCTACAGAATTGTCCCGTCGCAGCGAGGTCCGACGCCTCCGATCTATTCGACCGAAGAGGCGATGACCTATCTCGACCCCAAAGTCCTCGATCCTGAGAAGCACGGCACCATCCTCCTCGCCCCCCGCGCCTGGAAGTTCTTCCGGTTTTTCGACAAAGGGACGAAGCGCAAACTCCTGGAGCCGGTGGCTCGCGGAATGAGGCTGATCGTCCTGCAGCAGGACTATGTCAGCGGTCGCTATCCACTCGACTGGCTGCCCCCGATCCGCACTCGCAACCATCCCGAACCGAATGTCTTTGACCCTGGCGACGCCCTTGGTCTGGCGCGTGTTGTCGCACCGGGAATTCTCGGGCAGTCCTTCATCGCAGGGGCGGGATGGGAGGTTTTTGGATCGGGCGGCGTTGCCAGGCTCCGGCACGGCAAGGGCGAAGTCTGGCTGATTCAGGCACGACTCATTCAGAACCTCACCTACCCAACCGCGGCAGCCGCATTGCGGACGATCCTGGAATCGAACGGACGCGCCAAGCCGGTCATCCTGGTGGATGCCGGGACCGAAGGGGCCGCCTTCACGACGGCCCTCGTTCCCGATTTCCTCAACGCCCTGGGCATTCCCTTCTTGACCCTCGGCGAGGTGATCGCCAAAGAGCAGGGCATGAATTCCCTTGTTCCGGTGCCTGGAGAGGCGGACGACGACGTCCTGAAAGGCAGGGGCCGTGAGATCGCCAACCGGTTCCTGCGCTCGCAAGTCCAGACTCTGGCCCGCCGACCGGTGCCCTCAAGCGGAACCGAATTCGAGACAGATCGCCGACGTCGGCGTGCAGAGTTATTGCGGTGCCTCGGTTTGGATCCGTCACCCACCCGGACGCCGCTTAACGCGAGGCTCACCGGGATCATCCAGCGTCCGGGCTACAGAATCGAGAAAGTCGTCTACGAGAGCCGACCGTCGTTCTTCGTGACCGCCCACGTGTACGTACCTGAAGTCGTCGGACAGCCCCAGAGGCTGCCGGTTATCGTACACGTGAACGGACACTGGGCCTACAAGAAGGGGCAGGATCGTGTGCAACTTCGAGCCGCCTTCTCCGCCCTTCGTGGCTACCTGGCGATCGCCATCGACAGTCCCGGTCATTCGTTCGAAGGCGATCGGCCAATCGAGCGCCGGGCCGAGGGCGATCACAACGATTGGAACCTTTTCCTCGGCACCAACGCGACGGGAATCTACGTGTGGGACATCATCCGAGGCCTCGACTACCTCGCCACGCGACCTGATGCCGACATGTCCCGCGTTGGAATCACCGGCGCATCGGGAGGCGGCCTGGCCACGCTCTATGCGTTTGCCGCCGACGATCGTTTTAGCGTGGCGATTCCCGTCGTTTACGCGGCAAGCCTCGAGGACGCACCCGACAATGGCTGCCTGTGTAATCATGTCCCCGGTACGGTTCAAGTGGGCGACCGGTCGGACATTCTGGCAATCCAGGCGCCGAAGCCCGTCCTCATCCTGGGAGCCGAGGATGATCCGGAGTTCCCGCCCGGCGCGACGCGCAAGACCTATGCGAAGCTTCGTCGCGAGTACGCCCTCGTGGGGGCAGCCGCTGCAGTGGACTGCCAGATCTTCCCTGGCAGCCACGACTACAGCAGACCCATGCGCGAGGGTGCGATCGGATTCTTCGATCGGCACCTTCGAGGAATCGGGGCCGGGGCGCCGGTGCCCGAGCCGCCGATCGAACTCTTCGACCCGGAGGACTGGACGACCTTCGTGCTGCCGGCTCCGCCGAAGAATGAACGGACCATGCGAGACATCGTACGCGAGTACCTCGATGGGTCGAATGCCAAACCGAATGCCGAAACGGCGATCCGCCTCAACGGCGGAGTCCCCAAGCGAACTCCGATGCGTTACGCCGAGGTCGGCTTTGGCAGCCATCGAGCGGTAACGTTCGAGAGCGAGCCTGGGCTGGTAACTCCTGGCATCCTTCGGTTGCCCGCCCTGGGCAACCCTAGCTCTGTCGAGATCGTCGTCGACGACCAAGGCAAGCCCAGCCAAACCCCTCTCGCCGCGGTAAGCCGAGCCGTTCTCTACCTGGACGTGCTCGGCGTCGGTGAACTGGCGGGCATCGAAATGCGCTATCCGATCGTCTTGGGGCGATCCGTCGCCTTCATCGCGGGATGGCAAATCGTCCGCGCGGCCGAGGCGATGCGACGCTATGCTTCACAAATCAGCGTGCGGGTACGCGGACCGCTCTCAAGCCTCGCCGCGATGGCTGCAGGCTTGCTCGAGCCAGGCTTCGCCACGATCGAAGCGACCGGGGCGATGAAGACTTGGTCCGAAGCGAGTGCCCCGGTCCTCGTTCAGCCTCGCGCGCACCTTCTCGGCCCGCTGGACGGGTACTACGCACTAGTGCCGGGCGGCCGGTTTCGGCGCTAACACCGCCTGGCCTGAACCGGCCGGCCGCCCTCGCCCACAGTCTTACCTCTCCCCTTGCCCCTCGCCTGCGCCTGAGGTACATGGGTAAACCGGGCTTGGTGAGGCGCAGGAGAAGGGAGTCCGACGGTTATGCTGCCCTCGCATGCACCGTCGATTCCGCGAGTGAGAGCCTGTTGTATCATACAGAGAGGTGTGCGCGGGTTGCCGCGCGCCGGGAGGAGTTATGAAGTATCGAGCTTTTGCTTTCGCCGCCTGCGCCGCGGCATCTCTCACCACTTCGATGGCGGTCAGCGTGGCGATCTGCGCCGCCGCGAACTCGACGATCGGACCCAACTTTACCGACCCCCAGACGAAGCTCCTTAATACGGGCCTCTTTACGGCGGTCGACATCATCAACGCCACGAGCGCGACGCCGACTCTTGCCCAACTGCAGGCCTACGATGCGGTCCTTGTTTGGAGCAACGTGAACTTCCAGAGCAATGTCGCCCTCGGCGACGTGCTCGCCGACTATGTCGATTCCGGGGGAGGCGTCGTGGTATCCACCTTCGCGAACAGCACGACCACCGCGAACCGCTTTCTCGCCGGCCGATGGCTGGCCGAAGCCAATACCTACGAATGCATCGTCAGTCAAGGCGGAAACACCTCGGGAACCTTGCAGACCCTCGGAACCGTGCTCGATCCCTTGCATCCGATCATGAACGGGGTCGCCACGTTCTCGGGAGGGACGTCCAGCTTCCGGCCGAACACGACGGCCGTGCGGCCAGGAGCCACAAAGATCGCCCTCTGGTCGGACGGGCGCACTTTGGTTGCCGTCGGCCCGCATCCGCGCCGCGCCGACCTAGGCTTTTATCCGCCTTCCAATGCGGTGTCCGCCTCGTGGTGGGATCAAAACACGGATGGCGCCAAGCTGATGGCCAACGCTTTGCGGTACGTCTCCCGGCGGCCCAGCGTGAGCGGCACCGCGATCCTCGAGGCTTACGAGGGCCCGACGGCGGGCGGTTCCCTCGTGATCGAAGTGTGGCAGGGCGCGGGCCTGGTCGAAACCTTGGACGGAAACTATGGGGCCGGCGGATCCTTCACTTGTACGCCTACTGCAATCGGACCGGCGACCCTGAAATTCAGGTTCCATACGTCCCTCGTAAAGGGTGTCTCGGTCGTTCTCGGCAGCCAGATCGAGAACCTTATGGTGGAGCTTTTCAACGGGGATTGCGATCACGATAACGAGGTGGCTATCGGCGACTTCGCCATCATCTCGACGGCCTTCGGCACCAATGAAGGTGATCCCGGTTACGATACGAATGGCGACACCAACGGTGACGGCTCCGTCGACATCGGCGACTTCGCCATCATGAGCTTCAACTTCGGAATGGTCGGCGACTAGCCAAGGAGAGACCTAACGACCGCCCGCGCGGATGGGAGTGAACCGGAACTCCTCCCGCGCGGGCTTCTCTTTCTCGACGCCCTCGATCACGCACAGGAGCGCTCCCGCCTGCTTCGAGTAGGTGATCTTCGAGGGAAAGTCGTTGGTCGGGCACTCGAAGACGGCCTCCCCGGCGTTGGCCTTCGTCATCTTGAAGGCTACCGGTGCGGCGACGCTCTTGGACGGCTTGCCCAGGAGAATGAACATCGTCAAGACGCCGTCGACGCTCTCGATCGAAAGGAACTCCATGAACGTCGTCTTCCCGTCCACGATCAGGCGTCCGGTACCCATCATCGTGCCCGCGGAGGGCGGCGACCAACGCTCCTCGAAAGTACCTCCCCACTTGGGACACGACCAATCGCCGGCCAGCCATGCCAGTTGGTCGATGGGGTCGGTCGTGAAGGCGCCGACGACCGCAAAGGCCAGAGAGAACATGGGCCTAGGCTACCATTCCGAACAGCGTTTCCGGCAACGAGAGCCAGCCCAGACCGCGGCAGAGACAGATCCCTGCCGCGTCGAGATGCACCTATCTGCGTCGTCTGCGCAACAGCGCGAGGGCGCCGAGCGAAAGGGCTACGAGGGTGCTAGGCTCCGGCACCATTCCGCACACTCGGTTTATGTGACTGATGTAGTTTTGGCCATCATGCGTACCGGTCGTCCCGCTAAGCCAAACGTGGTACTGATCCATGCCGTAGTCTCGGAACTGCCGACCGACTCCCCGTCCTTGCCCACCTTGATGCACGCCGAACACGTCGTAAGCGTAGTACGAGATCCCCTGACCCGGCTCGGAAGCGACGCCGCTCGTGAACAGTGGCGCTCCGGAATCACCGTCGTAGGCTGCCCCCGTCCCGGGAAACACGGTGCCCGGATCGAAGATGATCTTGGAAATGACGGCGTCGTATGTATAGCCGCCATTGCTAAAATTGGGAGAGTATCGGTTGACGACGTTGTTCTCGTACCGTTGCGTTCCGTAGTTTCCAACGCCTTGGTACCCCGTCGCAACGCGTCTTGCCTCTTGGCCGAAGCCGATGATCGAAAACGTTCGGTGCGAGTTGTCGGCAACCAGATTCCGAACATAGATATCGTTTCCAGCGTTATACGCGCCGTAGTTGACAGCAACCAGAGCGAGATCGACCGCCGATGCCGGGCCGAAGAGAGACTTGGTTCTGACGGCGTAGCCCGCCATGACCGGCCATGCGGCAACACCATCGTCGCCTCCATTGCCCACGGAATTCATCTGGACTGCGCCGATCCCTGCTGCGGTCGGGTCGCCCGGCCCATTGGTACTCACGACATGGTCGGCCGTCAGGATGCAATACCAACCCTGGCCCTGCTGGTTCACGTTGCCGATGATCGTCCCCGTCCCATTGAACGAGCCGGTATTCGCACCGACGTTCGTGTTCAACAGGATGCGAACGACACCGCCCCATTGGGACCCGATCGCGCCGCCGACGACCTGGTTATCGGGGCCGATCGCCATCGCCGGTCCGATGAGCGCCAGCGGGATCGAGACTGCAAGCAGCCGTAAAGCAGAACGAAACATTGTTGCCTCCAATAGATCAGTTACAGTCACCACTATACGAGGAAAACCCCACCGGCTGGCCCGTACTGTTGCTGGCTTTTTGCCTGGCGGACGGGATCGGATCCCTAATCGCAATCCGACTGGGGTCCCGGCGGATTCGGCTCGGTCTCCACGTCCTTGATCGCGGCGACGATATCCGCTACGATCTGGCTTGTGGGGACGCTGGTCTCGTTCGTGCAGAGCGCGACGCTTACTCCCGCGTGGACGTAGATCGACATCTGGGCCGAGTAGCCTGGCAAGCCTCCGTCCTTCCGGTAGATCTTATAGTCCTCGGTCTCGACGACGTTCCACCCGAGACCCCACTGGCTGGAGCGCGTGGGAAGCTCGACCGCGGTCCACATTGCCTCGTAGGTGGCCGGCTTGAGTATTTTCTTCTGTTCGAGCGCAAGGAGAAACTTGGCTAGGTCACCGGCAGTCGTCACGACGGCGCCCGACGAGAAAGACGAGAGCGGCGAGCGCTTGGCCGGCTCGATCCAAGCCGAGCCCTGCCACGAATACCCCTTGGACAGCGTCGCCGGTGTGTTCCCAGGCAGGTGGACGATCGTGTTCGTGAGGCCGAGCGGAGTGAACACGTACTGCTTCATGTAGTCGGCGTAAGCCAGGCCGCTCAACTGCTGGATCACCTCGCCGAGGAGCATGTAGCCCGGGTTGCTGTAGCAGTACCCGGTGCCGGGACCGAAGTCGACTCCCTTCGCCGCAGCCTCGGCGACGATGACCTGCCAGATCTTCGTGTTGCTCGACCCGTCGGGGATACCGCTCGTCATGCTCAGGAGTTCGCGCACCGTGATGTTCTCCCACGCAGGAGGTATCGCCACGTTAGGACTATCGGCCAGGTAGACCGCCACTCGCTCGTCGAGGGCCAGCGCGGCGATCCCCGGCTTCGTGATGAGCGAGGGATCGTCCAGCATGCGAAGAAGCCCGAAAGCGGTGAAACTCTTCGAGCAGGAGCCGATCTCGAACGGCGTGTTGGCGTCTGCGGAAGTGCCAGGCCCGAGGTCCGAGACGCCGTAGCCTTTGACGAGGACGACCTTGTTATCCTTCACGACGCCGACCGTCGCTCCTGCGATATGGTTCGTGAACTGATAGTCGCGGACGACCTGGTCGACGCGTGCCTCGGTAGCGGCATCCAAGAGGCTGATGTATCCGGGATCGTTGGGTCCAGGGTTTCCGCCGCCCCCACCTCCACCCCCACCGCATCCTACGAGCAGGACCGATGCGAGAACGAGAATGCCGATTCGATTCATCGCCCTATTCTACGCCTTCGCGAAGTACGACAGGACTCCGGAATCACTCCGCGCCGGCGAGCGTAAACTACGTGAGTGGTGCGGCGCGCGTTTACCCTGATCGAGCTGTTGGTCGTGATCGCGATCATCGCGATCTTGGCTGCGCTGCTCTTTCCGGTCTTCAGTCGAGCCAAGATGGCCGCCAAGCAGACCCAGTGCATCAGCAACCTGAAGCAAATCGGGGCCGCCATCTCTCTCTACATGACCGAGAACGACGACATCTTCCCCCATGCCGTCGATCCGACCGATCGTTTCACGCCAGAGATTTGGAACGCCCACCCGGAGTTCCAAGCCCGCATCCCGTACATGCCGATGCTCCACGAGGTGCTTCAGCCCTACTTGAAGAGCGCCGAGATCTTCCACTGCCCCGCCGACAACGGCTCGGAAGTCCTCGATTCCCACCCCTGGATGACCTTCCAGACCGCGCCCACGATGTATCGCGTATACGGCACGAGCTACCTTTACCGGACCGAGATCGCTTTCAAGTTCTTCTCCCAGACCTCGTTCGAGCTTCCGGCCAATGTCAACGTCATGTTCGACGGCGCCGGTCACTGGCATGGCAGCACCCGGCGTCTGAGGATCGGCGAAGCTCCCCAAGACATCTTCCGTCTCTGGAAGGGCTATCGCTACGGAACGCTCTACGGCGACATGCACGTGAAGTCTCTCAGCTACGACGCTCTCCAGGCTGCCTGGGACACTCCTCTGTGATCCTGCGGCCTTACGGGGTCGTCGTTAAGGGGCGCCTCGAAGTCGGCCTGGAGGTGGTCGTCGATGATGGGCAAATCACCGAACTTCGGCCTCATACGGGGATTCCCGAGAGGTACGTACTGTCGCCTGGGTTCGTCAATGCCCATTCCCACCTCGAATACCGCGGTCTGCAGGATGCGATCGACGATCGGGCCTATTGGCCCTGGATCCGGAGCTTGACCCAATTGAAGTCCGCTCAGGACCTCCAAGGCGTCCGATCCGATACTCATCGGGCAGCCCGAGAGAACGTCGCTACCGGAGTCCGGTTCATCGAAGAGCACTCCGATCGGCCCTTCGCAGGTGAGGCCCTCACCGGGGTGGGACTCGGCGGAGTTATCTACCAGGAACTCATCACTTTCCTCGAGCGGGATGACCCCGCCCCGAAACGGGCCAAAGTCGAGGAGGCCGCGGCGGCCAATCGGTCAGTGTTTTCTCCGGTCCACGTCTCGCCGCATAGTCCGTACACGGTAGACGAGGACACACTTCGGTCCTTTGCCGAGGGCGGACCGTTCAGCATTCATGTCGCCGAAACGCCCTTCGAGAACGAGTTCTTTCGAGAAGGCAAGGGACCGATCGCGGACCTCTACAACCAAGCCGGCTATCCCACTCGAAGCACCGGCGAATCCGTGCTTCGCCTTTTAGCACGCCTCGGGCTCGTCCGACCCGGTGCGCAGTTCGTCCACGTCTGCGACATCGTAGACGAGGAGATCGCTTTGCTGGCCGAAGGAAGGGTCAGGGTCGCCCATTGCCCCCGATCGAATGTTCGGTTGGGATGTCCACCGTGCCCGGTCCGGCGCATGCTGGAGGCGGGGATCGACGTTGGAATCGGCCTAGACTCGCCGGCCAGTTCGGGGCCGGTCGACTTCTTTGCCGAGTTGCGCGGCGCCCTCGCGGTTTCGCTCGATCGCCGAGAGCCGCTTTCGGCCGAGACCGTCTGGCGCATGGCGACGGGACATCTGGAAGACTCGACGAACTTCGCCGACTGGATCGGCCTCGCCATCGAGGGCGCCCATTCGACCGATGGTCTGATCGAGCGAGCCGAGCCAAGCCTCGTGTTCTCGACCAGTTTGCTCGCGTCGTAGTCCGTCGTGGTTCCGAGCCTCTGCCGTCTATCCTCTGATTTACCTTTGATCTGCGCTTGATTTCCCTCCGATTTGGATCATAGGAGAATCTTGGGTAGGTCGGAGGAGGATCATGAGCCGGAAGGCGTACCGACGGTACCGCGAGGGTCTCGTCGGCGCAACATCGGCGCGGGTATCCTGCGCACTACCGGGCGGTTAGCTCAGTGGTAGAGCACTTCGTTCACACCGAAGGGGTCACTGGTTCAAATCCAGTACCGCCCACCACCTGCGGGCATGTGGACGGTTTACGTCTTGCAGAGCGAGTCGAGTGGCCGGTTCTACGTCGGGCATACCGACGATCTTGCTCGACGGGTGCCCGAGCACAATAACGGGCAAACGAAATCCACCCGCAATCGGGGGCCGTGGAACATCTTCCATACCGAGACCTTCGACTCCAAGAGCCAGGCCTACGCTCGCGAACGCCAGATCAAGTCCTGGAAGTCTCGCCGTTCGATCCTCCAGTTGGTCGAAAGGCGGTAGAGCATCCCGGCTCGCCGGGAGGGTCACTGGTTCAAATCCAGAACCGCCCACCACTTCGCAAGGCGTCAAGCCTGAGGCCTGGTCCGAGGAAGGGGCGAAGGGCACTCCTCAGCAGAACCGCCGAGCGATGACGAACTGCCTTCCTTGATCGTGCTCGCGCTGCAAGCGGCGATCGTTGAGCTAGCCTGATCAGCCGGGCTCTCCGGCGCCCTCTTCTTGCAGACTCTGTTCAATCGGGCCAGAGGGGGCGCAGGCCCTGAACTCCCTTAGGCAAGAACCTCTCGAACGACTTCCCGTTGAATTTGTACGGCCCGCCCGTTTGGCTGGCGATCCACAGGTCGCCCCGACGATCCTTATAGATCTGGCTCATGTACGCATCCTTGTCCCCGTCCTTGACCGGGTAGCGGGTCATCCTCTTCCCGTTATAGCGGAAGATTCCGCCGCCCCACGGCATCATCCACAGGTCTCCCTCCTTGCCCTTCACCACCGACTGGAAGTACAGCCACTCTCCGCCGATCACCGACTTCAGACTTCCGATTCCTACCTCGCTTTTGTAGTGGATCAGGCCATGAGCCGGGAGGTTCCTTGGCGAGACGAGATAACGATTGCGGGTGTTGCAAACCCAAAGTTTTCCCTCGCGATCCTCGATGATCGAGCGGATTCCGAACGAGCCGCCGCCGGGCACATTCGTCAAGTGATCCTCATAGAGCCAGTTGATCGTCCTGCCATCGTAGCGGCAGAGCCCAGCATCGGCCGTACCAAACCAGAGATATCCCTTCCGATCCTTGTAGATGGTGTAGATCGCATACATGCTGGAGGCGGGCTTCAGTGCGAGCTTCGCCTCTTCGAGGTGGTGCTTTGGAAACCGCAAACAATAGAGGGACTTGCCGTCATATCGGGACGGCCCACCGTCTTTGGACCCATAGACGAACCACAAATCGTCCTTGTGCAGGCGCCAGCCTTTGTCGGGGGCGTCCATCACGACGGGGGTCAGCGTGGTAAAGGCCTTTCCGTCGAATCTGCTGATCCCGGCGTATGTGGTGAAGTACAAGTTGCCTTTCTTGTCTTCCTGGATTTCGACCACTTGGTCGCTTGGTAGACCATCCTGCTTGGTGTAGCGCAGCAGGGTCTTCCCGTCGTAGCGATAGAGCCCCTCATGGTCGCTGCCGATCCAGTAGTGGCCGTTGCGATCCTGGTAGATGGTTCGCAGGTTCGATGCGAACGCAGTGACAGGGGCACCCAGTTTTGGCGGCGCCTTGCAGTCCACTGCAAGAACAGGTGGCACCGACAGGAACAGAATGGAATGGAGCAACATAGATGACCACCACAGGCCCCGCGGCCTTGTCTCTGTGCTTGCAACGCTGCGGGACTCCTCTGCAGTTCCCCGATCCGGATAGTATCGGGCGAGCGATCCGCATGAGCATGCCCGAGCCCATTCATCTCGTCGTCCTTTGCCTCGTCGGCATGGTCGCCGGTGGAGTCGGCGGGGTCGTCGGCTTCGGCAGCGCGATCCTGCTTCTGCCTGCCTGCAACGCCGTCTTCGGCGCGGAGCCCAGCGTCGGCATCCTCACGATTGCTGCACTCATCGGCAACTTGTCGCGGGTGGCGCTGTGGTACCGCCAGGTCGAGTGGGTCGTCGTTTGGCGCTATTGGCTAGGCGGAATTCCCTTGGCGATAGCCGGTTCCTTCTGCTTAAGCAAGATCGACTCCAGATTGCTCCCTGCTCTGTTCGGGGGATTTATCCTAGCGCTGATCCCCGTCCGGCGATGGTTGGAACGGAGGGAGCGGCGGATGCCATTGTCGCTCTTCCCGGCCCTCGGCGCGATCATGGGCTTTCTCTCGGCGGTGGTCTCCACGACCGGACCGCTCAACGCCCCCGCCTTTCTGTCTTACGGCCTGATACGAGGAGCCTATCTCAGCACGGAAGCGCTCAGCACGGCCGGCATTCACCTTACCAAGAGCCTAGCCTATCGGCGGTTCGAACTCTTGAGTGCCGACGGTATCGTTGTCGGTCTGGCCCTCGGCGGCTGCATGCTGATCGGGACCGTTCTCGTCAAACCCCTGGTGGAGCGGCTGGAGCCCAGACGTTTCGTTCTCGTGGTCGAAGTACTGCTCGCCAACTCGGGTCTAGCGATGATCGCCCAGGCCATCTGGCCCTGAAGACCGGTCTAGGCGCGGGGGTACACTCCCGGGCATCACGCGCTCGTAGCTCAGTGGATAGAGCACCAGCTTGCGGAGCTGGGGGTCGGAGGTTCGAGTCCTCTCGAGCGCGCCATTCGCTAGACCGGTCGGCTTGCTAGGCACGCCCGAATCAAGGTCAGCGTCTCTTCCCTTTCCGCAGCGGCAAGCGGGAGCCGCGGCGCCCTCACTCGCTCGTTCCCCATCCCGACCTCTTGCTGTACCAGCTTGATCAGCTGCACGAACTTCGGGACTGTATCGAGACGCAGCAGGGGCAGAAACCAATCGTAAAGCCGCCGCGCCTCCTCCCATCGCCCCGCCATCGCCAAATCGAGGAGCCGGACCGATTCGCCCGGCAAGGCGTTGACAAGGCCGGCGATCCAACCCGTCGCCCCCGCCGCCACCCCCTCGACGAGCACGTCGTCCACGCCGACGAACAGGGCGAGGCGGTCGCCGAGTCGCGCTCGCAGAGCGGTGACCCGGCGCACATCGCCGCTGGACTCCTTTACCGCATGGAGATTCGGCCACGCGCACAGCTCCTCCACTTGTTCCGGAAACACGTCGACGCCATAGGCGATCGGGTTGTTGTAGAGCATGAGGCTGAGGTCGGTTGCCTCGAAGACCGCTCGGAAGTGCGCCCGGGTCTCACGCCAATCGCCCCTGTAAACGTAAGGTGGAAGGACCATCAAGCCTCGGCATCCGAGGCGCTGTGAAGTTCGAGCCAACTCGACCGCGTCGTCCGTTGCGAGCGCCGAGATGCCCGCCACGACCGGCGCGCGATTGCCCGTAGCCGCAACACAGGCGCGAAGAACCGCCTCTTTCTCTTCCCTCGTCAACGTGCCCGCCTCTCCGAGTGACCCGAGCGCGACCAAGCCGGTGCATCCTGCATCGATCATCCACGCGGCATGGCGTGCGAGGAATTCGAGATCGACCGAGCCGTCCAGGGCAAAGGGAGTCGTTATCGCGGGAAAGACGCCTTGCCAATTCATGGCGGCATTGTGACGCGCCACGAGCACGGAGGACCTGGCGCAAACGGAATCAAGTAAGGCGTCGCTTCGCGTTTACCGTGTCATAAACCTGTCGAAAGCCGAGGGCGACGTTCAGCGCGAACATGGGGTTGTTCTCTTCGTTGTCCGTATACACCTGCCGGACGCCGGCCTCCCTGGCAAGCGCGAGGGCGTGGCCTTTCATCGCGGAGGCGAGGCGGCGACGGCGGTGTTCCCGCCGAACGCCGGTTAAGCCGGTGTGAAAGAGGGCCGGCTCCACCCAGTTCGGGAGCAATTGCGTCATCGCCACCGGCCGACTCTCGGCCAGAGCGAAGAACTGCCAGTCGAAGCGGGTCGGATTGGCATCGAGGTCACGCACCCAGTCCTCGAAAGGCACCTCGACCCAGGGGTCGGGTAGGGGCACGTCTTTGAATAGGTCCATTTCGATTCGCCAGAGGTCCTGCTTCCACGATTCCGGACGAGCCTTCGCGTACGACGCGAGGTCTACGATTTCGTATCCCTCGGCGAGAACGGCGTCCCTGCGCTCGAGCCAGGGAACTGGATCGAAATCGGCCAATTCGAGACACGCGACCGGGTTGCGCTGTCCGTCCTCGTACCCGCGTCGTTTCAGCGCTTCGCCGAGGACGGGGCGATCGGTCCGGTACCAGCAGGTCCCTGCGGCACCACCCAACTCCCTGATCGTTGCCTCGGAAAAATCGATACCTGGATCGACCCCGTCTTCGCATTCACCGAACATCAGGTGGAACCCGAACAGATCGGGATTTGGCGTCCAATAGTACTGGATGATGCTGCCGTACACGAGGTCGATGCCGTCACGCGTGAGCAAGAACCGCCGCTTCGGTACATCCGCCTTCTCGGCGAGGGCGTAGTTGACCGCTCTCTCGACGGGAATCGGTCCATCCGGGTTGTATGCGTTGCGCAACTTGACGGCACGGCTCCATTGCTCGGGCGACTCGACGTTCTCGACGGTGAGGGTGCTCATGCGCGAAAGTTTGACGCCTGTGGGAAGGTCGCCTAGGTCTAAGGCCCCCGGGACGTAACGGTCCGGCTTGTGGCGTTGCATTCCGCAAGAACCCCTAGGTAAGGTGAACAGAAGGTTCCACCGGCGCATTTGCTCTCCCCTTGGCGCTCGGTCGGGACCTTCTGCACGTCCGCTGCGCGACGAAATCGGCGCGCTTTGCCGTAAGATCGCATAAGCCGATGAGAATCCTCGCCCTCGCCTTCTTCGCACTGCCGTCGCTCGCGCTCGCAGACGTCCACTACACGTTGCGGACGGAGCCCGCCTCGCAGACGATCCGCGTTTCTGTCCGAATGGACGACGCCGCACCGAACACGGTGTTCCGGATTCCCGCGTGGTGCCCGGGGTTCTATTCCATTAAGGCCTACCAGGAGAAGATCTCAGACGTCCGAGCCGTGAACGGTGATGGGAAGGCACTGGAAATTCGCCGCCCCGACGAGCGTGCGTGGCAGGTCGCCAACGAGCGTGGCCCGATCACCCTAAACTATTCGGTGCTGGGCGACGATGGGGGACTGGGATTCTTCGGCGTGAATGTGCGGGGGCACACCGCCTTTGTGAACGGGCCGGCGGCCTTCATGTATGCCGACGGCCGAAAGGACGAGCGCATGCTCTTGACGGTCGTCAACCCACCCGGATGGGATACCGCCGTTTCTCTGGATCGCACCGAGGCCGGGGCATACGTCGCCGCCGACTACGACGAACTTCTCGATAGCCCGATTCGGGTCGGCAAGTTCGAGCGGCGGTCCTTCAACGTGAACGGCACGCCATTCGAAGCGATCTACGCCTCGACCAACCAGCGCTATAACCCCGACCTAGAAGAGCAAACCAAGATGCTTGCCACGATCAGCGCGCCCGCGATGGCACTGTTTGGGAGTCCACCCCCCTTCAAGCGATACCTCTACTTCGTGAACCTCGCGGTCGGGGACTTCGGCGGTGGTTTGGAACACCGGGCCAGTACCGTCCTGGCGATGCCGAACGTGCGCAACCTGCAGATGGAGACCCTGGCCGCCCATGAGTTCGTGCACGCCTGGAACGTGAAGCAGATGCGACCTCTTCCGCTGGGCCCGTTCGACTACACCAAGCCGTGCCGCACAGGCAATCTGTGGCTGGCGGAAGGCGTGACCGACTACTACGCGCAAATCGTGGCGTATCGCTCGGGGCTCTTCGACGAGGCGTGGCTCCTGCGCTCGCTGTCGGACAACATCCAGGAGCTTCAGCGGGGCTCGACGCGGCTGAAGGTAACGCTCGAGGAGTGTTCCAATCAGGCCTGGGAGCACGGCGGATTCTCGGTCGGCGACCTTAGCTACTACACGAAAGGCCTCGTCGCGGGTTTCGTGCTCGATGCCGCCATTCGGGGCGCGACCGACGGCAAGAAATCGCTCGACGACACGATGCGGTCGATGTTCGCCAAGTATCGACTTCCCTTGCCGGGATACCCGGAAGACGGGCCGCGACAAGCCGTCAACGAGACTGCCGGCAAGGACCTCTCTGCGCTCTACGACGTGCTCGTTCGAAGCACGAAGGAGGTGCCATACGAGGAACTCGCCGCGATGGGCCTCCGCGCGCTCGCTCCGAACAAGGAAGTCGAGACGCTTGGCTTCTCGTGGAGCGGCGACAAGGTCACATCGGTCGGACCTGGCGCACTCCTCGTGCAGGTGGGCGACCAAATCGTGCTGGTGGACGGCCAGCCGTTTGTGCCGGGTGCCTTCTCCGGCAAGAAGCAGACTTACCGGCTGACCGTCGAGCGCGACGGCGTGCGCGAGGAGATCGACTTGCAAGTCGCCAAGCAGGCTGCCCGGCGGTGGACCCTCGAGCGTGACCCATTTGCCGATGCCGCGGCGATCGCCCGTCTCGAAGGGTGGCTTAAGCGCTGATCACTGCATCGTGAAGAGCACGACCTCCTGGGTCGCCTGAGACACCATCGTCGAGCCCGGAAGGTAGTACTTCTTTCGATCGGCGTTCGCCGGCCTCCACACGTGATAAAGGCCGATCGCCCCACTCTGGCGGACGGTAATGACAGAGAATCCGAAGTAAGGCACGCCCATCGCTTGCCACTCGGGCGGCGGAGGCGTGCCGTTGAACCAGTTCGACTCCAATTCGCTGCCACCGTTTCCCGCGACGATTTGAAGCACGTTGGTCCCTGAGGCAGTCTGAGGGCTCCACAAATGAGCGTGCGCGCAAGCATAGAAGGCGAACTTCGGCACTCCAGCAAGGAACGTCGACAACTCGCTCCCCAAGGTCGGATCGATCGGATTCTCCGAAGCGATCGTCGGGACGGTGATCGGCCGATGACCAAGCAAGACGATCGCGCCGACGCTGGCGTCCGCTGCCGCCGCATCGATGTCTGCCTTGATCCAATTCAAGGGAATCCAAGCCGCCGTCTTGTAGTTCGAGTCCAGCGGCGAAGTGACGGTGTTCATAGTGTCCGTGTTGATCACGACGAAGTGGACCTTGCGTGTGCCCATCGAGAGATTGAAAGTCACGTCGAAGGAGTAACTCATCTTCGAGTCGTCGAACATGAGAGAATCGTCCGGGTAAGCCGCCGGCGTTGGTCCATTGCCCGCGAGCGCCGCATACCCATTGGAGGTCACCCAATCGAGCCAGATCGCTTGCGTGGGCGGATTCGGAAACTCAGTGTCCTCGTCGCTTCCGGTCTGCTGGAGCATTTCGTGGTTGCCCGCCACAGCCACCATCGGTACAGGCACCTGTGACTTGAACGCGGTCGCCCAGGCAGCGAGTTGGGAGGTTAGGGTCTGGCCCTGATCGGTCGCTTCGTTGTCCACGATGTCTCCGAGGAAGAAGAAGAGGCTCGGCTTGGGACTGACCAAAGTGGAATTGGCGAGATCGGCAAGCGTTTGGGTCAGCTGGGGAACGTTGGCGGTGCTGCCGTTGGCCCGCGGGTCCTTGGACGCGTCCCCTCCAGATATCCGGTTGCAGCCGACAAGAGCATACGTCGCGACGATCGGATCGGCAGGCGCCGGTTGGGCGAACTGAACGAGGCCAGGGTGCGGGTGAATCTTGGCTCGCGGGCTGGACCCGCCATCCCCCCCACATCCGAGGAGCGCAGTAATGAGCAATGCGAGAAGCGGCAGCCGATTCATGGTTCATTCCACCCCATCACGTCCTCGTTCGTCGCGGTACGCACTTGCCATTTCCACAAATTCTCCCGTCCACCCTCAAGCTCCGAGGAAACCTGCCGACAATTCGAGTGGGCCGACTCCGGCCGACCCGAGAAAACCTGAAGCAGGTTGTGAGGAATGCAGGTCCATAGCGTCGAATGTCAGCTCGCCCAGGCCCAGATGAATCTCTATCTGGCCGGCGACACGATGGCAGAGGAAACCGTTGCCGAGTTAGAGCGGCACATCACGGGATGCGAATCGTGCCGCCAGGTTCTGCGCGTCAAGAAGCAGTCCCTGCAGTCGATGCTCAAGGCGGTCGGCGCTCCCGATCCCGCACCGGCGACGACACGGCAAGAACTCCGAATCGAGCCACGCGCCGCAGAAGAGGTTCCCGACGAATCCGTGCCCGCCGCGCTCCGACCCGCCACGGCGAAGGAACCCTCCAAGTCGACTCCGACCCGGAATTGGAAGCCGGTCTACTACTCCGGCGCCCTCGCGCTCGTCCTTGGCGCCATGAGTTTCATGGGTGATCCGACCCGCCTCTTCGGGGCGAAGACGGCTCCGCAAGATAAGACCTCGAAGGAAGTCAAGACGGAAACGCCTAAAGTCGCCGACACCAAGTCCGCCAGCGCCGATGCCGCCCTCGAGGCGGCCGGTGAGGCCCCGGACGACGTGCTCGACGATGTCGACGCCATGCCGATGTCCGAGGGATCGGAGCGCCCGGTCGGCCGTTACGCGGTGTCGATGGCAAACGCGGATCCTGACGACAAAACTCCCGCCGTCGAGCCGACCCCCCCAAAGACGGTCACAAAGCACGTCACGACTTCGAAGGCCGTTGCCAAGCCCAAATCCAAGCCGAAGGCTAGGCCGGCGCGGACCAAGCGCCGGGCGATGCCCGCCAAGAAAACTGCGTCGTCGATCCCCGGTGGCCTGAAGGTGTACGACGAAGCAGGCAAGCCGATCAAGTTGAAGAAGTAGCCATGAGAAGCCTCTTACTGATCCTCATTTTTGTGCTCAGCGCCGCGGCTCTTGCCCAAGATCCAGCCGCCTCACGTCCGCCGACTGTTTCGATTTCTGCTAAAGGCGACGACGTCCGCCGCGTGCTGGTGGACCTGTTCTCGCAGGCGAAGAAGGACTTCGTTCTCGAGCCCAATATCCGATTCGTGCTGTACATCTCGCTGACCGACGTCGACTTCGAGGACGCACTCCGTATCATTTTGCGCACGGCCGAACTGAAGGTCGATCTTCAAGACGGCATCTACTTCATCAGCAAGAAGAAACCGATCCCCCAGGTTGCTCCCCTCCTCGCTCCTCAGCCGAAGCCGGTCGTCGAGCCGCCGAAGGGCAAACTCTCCGCTCAGGTGCTGTCGAAGATCGTCACTACCCGGCTGTCGAAGACCGACCTCCGAGAGACCGTAGCAGAGATCGGTAAACAAGCCGGTATCACCATTGAGGTTGCGGAGTCGATCCCGCGGTACAAGTTGGATGCCTTCTTCATCAAGACTTCCGTGAAGTACGCCCTCGACGTTCTTGCGCGAGCGCTCGGAGTGCGATACGTCTTCACCGACAGGCAAACGATCCTGCTGACGAACGCGAAGTAGGCCGAAATCACCGGGACGAGGCGCCCGGAATGGGATCGGGTTCGGGCTCCGACTTCGCCAGACAGGAGCCCACCATCTGACCCAGCTTGTCGCCCACTAGAGTCTCTTCGTCGACGACGAAGTCGGCTCCCTTGACGTTGAGTTCTTCCGCCATGATGTGGTAGCGGGATCGGACGACCACGGGGACGTGCGGCGCCAGCATCTTCGAGAGACCCGCAATCCCGCCAGAGAGAATCGGCTCCGGGATCGTAATGACGAGTGCGGCGGCTTCCGGCAGGTGCGCCTCGAGCAGGTTCTCGGCTTGGCTGACGTCCCCCACTCGGGCGAGGAACCCCTTCGATTCCGCCTGTCGCACGAGATGTGGGTTCAACTCCATGACTAAGACCTTGAACCCTGTGTCGCCAAGAACCTCCGCCGCACGCTGGCCCGCTTCGCCGTAGCCGGCGAGGATCACATGGCCAGTGAGTCTTTCTCTGCGTTTGGTCTCATTCTCCGCGCCAGCCAGCACTCGACCGGGCAGGACGCGCTTCGCAAGGGCACGCGACCACGAGGCCGCCCGAGGCACCACGAATGGCGTGAGCACCAGGCTCGTGACCGAGACGGCAACGACCAGTTGAAACAGAAACTCGTCGAGGAGCAAGCCTCTGTGGGCTACTTGGGCAAGAACGAACGAGAACTCTCCGATCTGGCACAAGACGATGCCGGTTGCCGCGCTGGCGATGACCGAGGGTACGAAGGGTTTGCAGGCCAGGAATGTGAAGAGAGCCTTGCCAATGCAGACCGGGATGAGAGTGCCCAAGATGAGCAGCCAATGGTCGGCGAAGAAATGGACGTCCAGCACGAGGCCGATCGAGGCAAAGAAGAGAGTGACGAAGAGTGTCTTGAGCGGATTCACGTCCGAGCGCATCTGGTCGGCGAACTTCGATTCCGCGAGCAGCATGCCGGCCAGGAACGCTCCTAGTGCCGGCGAGAGACCCGCCGCGTGTGCTCCCCAAGTCGCCGCCATGCACGTGGCGATCGCGATGAGGATCGTGAACTCTCGGTTGCGGGCCACGGTACGCGCGTCCAAGATCCGTGGCAGCACGAGCATGACCAGCAGAAGTAGCGCCCCGACGAGCATCGAGGCGTTGAGGAGGGTCTGGCCGATGCCCCCGGCTCCCTTGCCGCTCGTTGGTGTTACGCCGCCGAGAAAGGTCAGGAGCATCACGAGGGGCACGACCGCGATGTCCTGGGCGAGCAGGATGCCGATCGCGCTCTTGCCGTGTACGCTGTCTAGGTCGTTGTGGTCCTTGAGCAGCCGGAGGACCACTGCGGTGCTTGCGAGGCTCGCGATCGCGCCCAGCGCGATGGATGCCTTCAGGTCCATGCCGAACGCATACGCCGCTGCGCCGCCGAGGCTCAGGACGAGGATGACTTGGAGGGGGCCGCCCACGAACGCAACCTTGCCCAGCCGTACGAGCCGACGCCAAGAGAACTCAAGGCCGATCGTAAAGAGCAGGAGTGCTACGCCGAGTTCGGCGAGAATAACGACGGTGTCGGCATCACGAATCCACGCCGCTGCACCCGGGCCGACCGCCACCCCGGCCAGCAAGTAGCCGATCACGGCGCTCTGCCGAAGCTTCTCCATCACGAGCCCGAGCAGCAACGCGGCAGTCAGGGTGACCAACAGATCGAGCAGTAACCCCCAGCCGTCCGGCATTCCCCCTTTTACCCGCCACAGCGCTCAAGGGGGTGAAGATCGAGCAAGGCTGCCCGTATACTATGACTAGCGGATTTGCCGCAAAGGGATTTCGGTATGCCAAAGCTCGTTCTGTTGGGTTCTTTCGTCTTGGCCGGAGCGCTCGTCCTGGGAGGGTTCGCCACCGATGGCGAGAAAGCCACGCCGTCGCGAAAGGCGACAGTGATGTTCTTCTTGAGCACCGACTGTCCAGTCGCGATGCAGTACACGCCGCGCATCAACCGGCTTGTCGAGGAGTTCGGTGTAAAGGGCGTAGAGTTCAAGGCGTACTTCCCTAACGAATTGGAGTCGAAGGAGGCGGTCGAGCGGTATGTCCGCGAGCGGAAGTACGTCTTCGATTACGAACTCGATCCCGCTGGCGTACTGGCCCGAGCGATTGGGGTCAAGACCATCCCCACCGCCGTTGTCCTGGACGAGAACGGAAAGGTTGCCTACCTTGGCGCGATCGACGACTCGAAGCAGTCAGACTCCGTCAAGAAGACCTACCTGCGCGATGCTCTCGCCGCCGTCGTCAGCGGCAAGAAGCCTTCGGTGACCAAGACGAGTGCGTTTGGCTGCCTGCTCATGGCTGGCCCCGAGCCGCCCTCCGTCGCAAAGGTGAACTTCGCCGAGCATGTCGCGCCGATCCTCTTCCGATCGTGCACGACCTGCCACCGACCCGGCGAAGTGGCGCCGTTCTCGCTAACGAGCTACGACGAGGCACGGAAGTGGGCGGACAATATCGCCGCCGCCACCAAGCGCCGTTCGATGCCGCCCTGGAAAGCGGTGCCCGGCTACGGTGAATTCCATGCGGAGAACCGACTCACCGACCTCGAGATCGCAACGCTGCAAAATTGGGCCCTGGCTAAGGCTCCTCGCGGTAACATCGCCAAGGAGCCCAAGGCTCCCACGTTCCCGAAAGGCTGGGGGTTGGGCGAACCCGACCTCGTCCTGTCTCCGAGCAAGACTTTCAAGCTGCCCGCCGAAGGGCGGGACATCTACCGCCACTTCGTCCTGAAGACGAATCTGAAGGAGCCGGTTTGGGTCACCGGTATCGATGCCAAGCCGGGCAACCGCGCGGTCGTCCACCATGTCATCGCTTTTCTCGACGGCAAGGGTCGGGCCGCCAAACTCGACGGACGCGAGAAGGACGGGCAAGATGGATACAACGCCTTCGGAGCCCCTGGCTTCATCCCGGACGGCGCGCTAGGCGGTTGGGCTCCGGGATCGCAGGCGGTCAACTTGCCCAAAGGCGTCGGCTTCCGACTCGATCCTGGCGTCGACGTCGTGCTCCAAGTACACTACCACCTCACCGGCAAAGAAGAGGTGGACCAGACCAAGCTAGGTCTGTACTTCTCGAAGAAGCCAGCGGACCGCGAGGTCCGCATTCAATGGCTCGCGAATCCGATCTTCCGCCTCAAGGCTGGCGACGCGAACGCGGTCGTCAAGCTGACGGTGCCCATTTTCCAGGACCAGATCTGCTACGGGGTCATGCCGCACATGCACATGCTGGGCAAGTCGATGAAGGCCGAAGCCGAGCTGCCCGACGGCAGCCGCAAGCCCCTCATCTGGGTGCAGGACTGGGACTTCAACTGGCAGTTCACCTACGCCTTCAAGGAGCCGATCCGTCTGCCGCGTGGCTCGAAGGTCCACATCGAAGCCGTGTACGACAACTCGGCCAACAACCCGAAAAATCCGAACAGCCCGCCGAAGGACATCACTTGGGGTGAGGAGACCACCGACGAGATGTTCTTGCTGGTCGCCCTTACGGCGCGCGATACACCACCTCAGAACTGATCGGTGAGGAACATCTGGGGAACCCGCTGGGTTCCCCAGGCGAGCAGGAAGGACTCCGCCACCCGGCTCCGTAAAGGCACCGCCAGCGCGTCGGTCAAAGTGCTCAGCCCCATCCACTGGGCTTCAGACACGACCGGCCAGGCAGAAAGGTGGCCGAGGCCTACGGCTTCTCTGACGAGGCCCGCCTCATGGCAAACGTACCCCTCCCCTGCGCTCTCGCACGAGCGCATGTGCCACTTCCAAAGCTGCCAATGCCTCTCGCTGCGGCGAAGCCGGTCCGGATGCTCGCTGGCCCAGGCGGTGTAGAGTGCCTGCACGTGCTCGAACTCCATCGGGGGCCCTGGCGGGGTGTCTTTGTCCACCTCGATCAGCCCCCGCACCTTCCGATCGACCTCGACGAAGCCGTGCCGCACGTAGAGGCGGGGATCGTCGGCGAAGAGATAGGCCGCCTCCACGCCGTGGGTTGCAGCGGCGGCGAGCGAGGCGTTAAGCAGGCGACCGGCCAAGCCGAGGCCCCGGAACCGAGGATGCGTGGCGACACCCGAGATACCGACCGCCGTCCCCCATCCGAACTCAAGAGGCGTCAGCGTGAGGACCGAGCGCATCTGGCCGCCATCGAAGAGCGCCCACTTCCGTTCGAGATCGAAGAACGGCTCGGTCATGAACACGCCATGCGCTCGGCCGTAATCGAGATCGAAAACGTCGCACAGCAGACGTAGAAAGGTCTCTGCCTCGTCGAGCCTGATCGGCCGCGCCTCCATCGCGCTCTCATACCCGATGGCACCTAGGTTTCACCCTTCCTCGCCGCAAAGGAAGGCCGCTGAGCGGTCGAGACCCGCACCCTCTCCAGCTGCGGTGGAGAGGGTCGGTGAGCGTAGCGACCGGGGAGAGGTCCGCGAACCGCGGAGAGGTCCGCCGTCCTTCAGGCAACTGGGCTAACCTCTTCGAAATGTCTCTCACCAGCGAAAAGCTTCTGCAAGCCGGGGAACTCGTTCGAGCGGCCGGCATCGATGTTTGGCTGACCTTCATCCGTGAAACCGCGGGCGGCTCCGATCCCGTGCTGCCCCTGATCCTGGACGGAGGGCTGACTTGGCAAAGCGCGCTCGTGGTGGACCGAAGCGGCCGTCGGGTGGCGATTGTCGGCAACTACGATGCCGATCCCCTGCGCGCATCGGGCGATTGGGACGAGGTCGTGCCCTATGTTCAGAGCATCCGAGAGCCGTTCCTGGAGGTCCTCGAACGCTCGTGCGGCCCCAATCCACGCATCGCGGTGAACTTCTCGGAGAGCGACGTCAAGGCGGATGGTCTCACCCATGGCATGTACCTCGTCCTGCTGCGGCACCTCGTTGGCACGCGCTTCGAAGATTCGCTGGAGAGTGCCGAGGGCCTCGTAAGGCGTCTGCGCGGGGTGAAGACACCCACCGAACTGGTCCGCATTCGCGCGGCCATCGCCGCAGGCGACCTCATCTTCGCCGAGGTGCCGACCTTTGCCCGGGTCGGAGTGAGCGAGCGCGAGGTCTACGACCAAATACAGCGCCGAATGCGCGAGCGCGGCCTGGATTTCGCCTGGGACGAATCCGGTGATCCGATCGTGAACAGCGGGCCACACAGCATGATCGGCCACGGCATCCCCTCGACTGGCATTCGCCTGGAGGAGGGGCACATCTTCCACATCGACCTCGGTGTCACCTTGGAAGGCTATTCGAGCGACATCCAGCGCTGCTGGTTCGTCGGCTCCGAGCCACCCGCCGATGCCCTCGACGGGCTGACCGCCGTGAACGCCGCGATCTCTGCCGGCGCCGAGGCGCTCCGGCCGGGTATTGCCGGCTGGCGGGTGGACGAAGCCGCCCGCACCGCCCTGGTCGAGCGCGGCTATCCGGAGTTCCTTCACGCCTTCGGGCACCAAGTCGGCCGGGTCGCTCACGATGGCGGCACCCTGCTCGGCCCGAGATGGGAACGCTACGGCAACACTCCCGAAGGTGAAATCGTGCCCGGCGAGGTCTACACCCTCGAACTCGGCGTCGACGTTCCTGGGCGGGGCTACCTAGGGATCGAGGAGATGGCTGTCGTTACTGACACGGGGTGCGAGTTCCTGTCGGTGCGTCAGTTGGAGATGCCAGTGCTGAGTGAGGAGCGACGCTGAACAGCGCTCGGCCCGGTGGCTTACATGCTCATCGTTCCCACCGCGTCAACGAAGAAGAGTTTCGGGACGCTCATTTGAACGACAAAGTGTGGCGGACCCTTGCTGGTGCGCCATACTTCCTTTGGTAGCCCATCCCATGATCAACTTCCTCCCTGTCGCATTCTCCGTCTTGGCGTTGACAACTCGGCTCGATCAAGTGGTCTTCGCGTTCGACCGTCCGGAACCGAAACTTGAGGCACGGATTTTGTCCTGCGAGACCGAGGAGTCCCTTCGCGAGTTGGCGAAGCAAGAGAAGCTGACGGTAATCATCGAGGGCGAAGTCACGTACGTTTCGCAACGAGACATCCTGTCGATCGATCAAGCCTTGGGGCGCGCAAAGCTGATTCAGTTCTTGGCTTCTTCGAGTCAGGAGGCGCGGATTCCGAAAAACCTGAATGATCTTCCTCCCGAACATCAAGAATTGATACGGCGGGAGATCGCTCGACAGGCGGGCGATCGAACATCGATGCTGCTACGATCGAAGAGCGCCCCATTCACCTTCGAACCTCAGCTCTTGTTAGAGTTCAAGCGCGGAGATCGAAGCGCGACGGTGGATATCGGCCCGAAAAGTAAACGCTCTTTCGACGACACGCTGGGGATGCTCGTTGACCCGACGCCAGTACCAGGGGACAAGTACCCCATAGGCATCGGCCCCGAACAGCCGGAGACTAGCCGGCGTGCGAGCCTCACTTTCACATTCGCTGATTCATCCGGCTCTCAGGAAGATCGGCTGGAAGGTATCCAAACCTTTACCAAGATTCTGAGCGAGCGGGTCGCTGAAGCGACAGCGGAATACGAGAGGGCGGCGAACCTCGCTATGCCGTATTTGCTCGCGGAGTATAGCGACATTCACTTGAGCGAGAAGCCTAAGTCGCTTAGCGATCTTTCCGACCGTATGAAATCCATGGCCCGATCCCTGATCATCGATGGGGACCTCCTTCGGCTTGGCTCTCGTGCGGACGCCACATCATTCGCCGATGGAGCTCGGATCGAGGGAATTGATTACGTTCCATCCATCGTCTTTCGCATCAAGGATTTCTATCACGAGGGTCCAGGATCGCGAGGGGTGGGCCTAACGACCCCGATCATCCGACTGGACAATCCGCTCGGAAAGTCGACCCGTCTTCGCTGAGGAGTCGGTCGGCCAATTGTAGAGCGATGCGGTCTGAGACATCGACATCAGCCGGCGGATGCCCAGACGGGTGGCTCGCGCTCATCGCGTCAGGTCCGTATGAAATGGTATCGCAGCACATATTCTTGCAGAGTCCTTGACATGCGCCGGGGGGGGGGGGGTAAGGTGGCCCCATGAGAAGTACGAGACGTCTTGCCATCTTGGGCGCTATCCTCATGGCGGGATTGGAGGCTGCCGCCAGTGATGGCTATAGCCTCGGACCCGATGGCTTCACCTTTACCTTGCAGAGCATGGCGTGCCGGTGCACGACGAACGATCCTTCGACCTACACGGTCACCGTGCCGCTGGTCACAACTTTGGAGTATGGTGGCGAATGCACGATCGAGGGTTGGTGCAGCATAGTGGTCACGACAAGCGGAACGACGCAGCATCAGTTTACGATCCCCTTGGGCTATTGTCTGGTTGCCGGCAGCATTAGCTTCTTGAACGTCGGTTACTTTCCGATGCCGTGCATTTACGGAACGGATAGCTGTCCCGACCCGCAATCATTCCTGATTGGCTCATCGAACTACTCGTGGGTGGGGGACTTCATCCCGTGTCCCCCTTAGTCCACCTATAGATCTTCCCCGGGAGGACTTGATCAATGATTGCTGTAGTGTCTATTCTTCTCTGGGCACAGACGTCGGCGCCCACTTGGGAGGCTGCCCTTCGAGACGTTGCGTCCCGCATGGAAGGTAACGTGGTGGTCGACGTCGTGCGCAGCGTCGAGCCTCTAGTTGCCCCTGCGACCTGGTCTGCTTCTAGCGCGCTCTCCCTCGTTGCCGGTGCGACATGGTGCACACTAACGGAGATGGACTCGGGGCTAGTAGTCCATCGCAGTGCACCGGATGGCTCCGATAGAGGACTCCTCGCGAATCGATTCGTCCAGTTTTGCGAAGGCTTGACGAGCGAGCAGGTCTTATCATTGTCTAAGGGTGAAGCCCATCTTTCGGACCTGGATATCGCCGCCGTCGCTCCGCTTCTGGCTTCTCTCAGCCTGGATCGGCAGAACCTAGCGGTCATGCTTGGGGAGCCCGAGGCGGTCGGAATCAGTTTGGGATTCACGTTAACTGCAGAATACATCGACCCCACGACGAGCCTGCCGCGTACCGCTACGGTCGTACAAACCGTTTCCGCCCCTCCTCAAAGGGCTGCTGCCACGAGGCCTAAGCCTACGGCCGATCCCGTGATGCGAGCGACGCCGCGAAAGCAGATCAAGGACGCTTTTGTCGTGGAGCCAGGCCGAATCTGGAGAGTGAAGGATTTGATCGAAACCGTTACCCGAACGCTTGGTGTCAAGTTCATATACGACAAGCGGTTTGCGGACGCGGAGGTATTCCTCTCGGGTTCCTTTACCGCCGAACAGCTCGATGAGGCACTTCGGCTCGTCTTAGCTGCCAGCCCGGTTCGGCGGCGGCTTGACGAATCGGATGAAACGCTAAGGGGCGCGTTTGCTCGCGAACCGCTTCGGTCGCTTGTCGATCGCTTGTTTCCGAGGTCAGAGGCTAGGGACGCACTTTCGGGCGCGCTCTCGGGAGAGAGTGTTCTAGCGTCGAAGCTGACCGTCCCTTTCAGCAGCTTCCGGGAGCGGTTGGAGCGTGAGAGCATCGACCCGACCAACCTGAATGTTCGGCTCAAGTTGGAGCCAACTTTCAAGATTCGTATCGAAGGCCTTCCAGTCAACTTTTCTCGGTACGGGATCGTGGTTCGCTAGTTCGCGGGGCCACAGCCCGGCGGTGCATTAGCGGTTCAAGAGTTGCTTCGCCTCAAAGTCGCTGCATTTTGGCACGGCAGACCCAGACTTACTCGAAGGCAACTTCAGTCTGCCAACTGCAAGGCGATGCGGTCGGGAGCGGGGGCATCGCCCGGCTCGACCCAGAGCCCATCGGCTTTCAGCAGCTCGATCAGTGCGTCGACGCCCTGCTCTTGCGGAATTCCGTGCCGGACGGGTTCGCGTTTGCGGTAGAGGGTGATCTTGCCGCCGGCAGCGCCGACGTAGCCGTAGTCCGCGTCCGCCATCTCACCGGGGCCGTTGACGATGCAGCCCATGACCGCGATGTCTAGGCCGACGAGGTGCTTGGTGGCTTCGCGGACTTGATGGAGGACCGTCGGCAGATTGAACTTGGTCCGTCCGCAGGAGGGGCAGGCGATGTACTCGACCTTCGTCTTGCGCAGGCCGAGCGATTGGAGGATGTCGTAGCAGACGGGGACCTCGTTCACCGGATCCTCGGCGAGGGAGACGCGGATGGTGTCGCCGATGCCCTCGAGGAGCAGGGTCGCGATGCCGGCGGTGGACTTGATGCGCGCATACTCGCCGTCGCCGGCCTCGGTGACCCCGAGGTGGATCGGGTAGTCCATGCCTTCCTCGTCCATTCGCTTCACGAGGAGACGATTGGCGGCGACCATGACGGGCACACGGCTGGCCTTCGCGCTGATGTTGAGGTTCTCGTACCCGTGCTTGCGGCAGATGCGGAGGTATTCGAGGGCGCTCTCGACCATGCCCTCGGGCGTATCGCCGTAGGTGACGAGCAGGCGCTCGGCGAGGGAGCCGTGGTTGACGCCGATGCGCATCGCGATGTCGCGCGCCTTGCAGGCTTCGATGACCGGGACGAGGCTGTCTTCGATGGCGGTGAGTTCTTCCTGCCATTCGCCCGGGTCGTATGCGAGTTCGGCCCGCAGTCGCTCGACCTCGTCGGCCTCTTCACGCCCGCGCAGGTCGAGTTCTTCGCCGCCGACGCTCTTGGCGCGACTGCCGTGGCGCTTGAACACGAAGAGCCCCGGATTGAGCCGGACTTCGTCGACGTGCTTGGCGGCCTCGATGGCGATGACAGAGCCCTGGTGGTGGACGTCGGCGGTCAGGGGCACTTCGCGGTAGCGCTCGCTCACTTTCGCCCGGATCTCTCCCACGCACTCCGCTTCGCCGAGTGTAGGTGTCGTCACGCGGACGATCTCGCATCCGGCACGGTGGAGAGCGATGATCTGCTCGACGCACGCCTCTATGTTCCGGGTTTCCTCAGTGATCATCGACTGGACGACGACCGGATGATCGCCGCCCATCGTGACCGAGCCGACCCGCACGGTACGCGTGCGGCGCCGAGGGTAGGTCGTTTCGAGGTTCACGAAGTGATTCTACGCCGTCGGCGCCTCTTCCACCTGCCCGCCCTGCAGACGGAACACGACCGCGGCGAGGATTCCACCGAGGAATGGGCCTGCCAGATAGAGCCAGACTCCGGACCAATCGCCTGCGTCCACGATCGCCTTCACGGCCGTCGCACCTGCTCCAACTGCCGGATTGTAAGCTCCGCCCGAGATGGGTCCCCCCACAAAGGCCGCGACGACGATCACAAACCCGATCGCCAGTCCGTAGTACGAATTGCCGGCCGTCTTGCTCGAGGTTGCGACGTTGAGGACCGTGAGTGCGAGCATGAAGGTAAAGACAAGCTCGATGACGAAAGCCTTGACGATCATCTCGTCGGGAACCGATAGGCCCGGCGTGCTGCCGGTCAGCCAATAGCCCAGGTAAAACGCAGCGAACGAACCGAGGAGCTGGGCCACGACGTAGCCGACGAAATCCTGGAGCGTTATCTTTCCCCGGAGGAGGACCGCCAGCGAGACCGCCGGATTGTAATGCGCCCCGGAGATGTGCCTTCCCATGTAGACCATCGTCATTAGAGCGGCGCCGATCGCCAACGGCGCGAACGGGCCGATCAACACCACAGCCATGGCGATCACCAGCATGAAGAGAAACGAGCCGACGAACTCGGTGAGCAGTTTCATGCCCTAGAGACGATCCTGGGATGGGCTACGCTTCCCGTTCCGCGACTCGCTTCGTCGCGACCCATTCAGCCCACAAGAGAGCCGTCCTGCCAACGGGCTTTCCGGGTTCACCGCTCGCCAGAACGGTGCGACCGTGTCGTCGTCGGCGCCCTCGGACATCTTCTCCAGCACGACTTCTGCCACGATGCGCAGGAAGATCGAGGTCGAGGTGGGGCAACACAGGTCGGCCTGGTGCGACCTTGCCAACCGACGCCGGAACTCTGACAGATCGATAACCGTTCCCGGCGGGATTCGGCGAAGTTCCGCTTCCACAGCGGCTGGGCTGGAGATCACCATCCGGTCCCCCGCTTTGCCGCCACCGAAGGGCTTTGGCAATACGACGATCTCAGGTTCGGTTCTTGCGGCGTACTTTTCTTCCCAGGTTTTGCGCGGCACCTCGATCCCGATTCTACTTTCGCAGCCGCGTTGCCATCGCCGCCGGCAGGACCACGTCCTTTCGTCTCGCAGCAGGCGATACGTCGAGCCGCACGATCGTGCCACCGCGCACCTCGGCCTCTACGACTGTCCGGCCAGGGGCCCAAAGCTTGAAGCGGACGTCCCAGTCGCGCGGCCAAGCCGGCAGGATGTAGATTTTGCCGCGGTCGGCCTGAAGAAGCATCGCCTGGAGGGTGGACATGATGTTCCCGCCGTGGCACTGGTCCGGCAGCCAATCGTAGTTCGGTCCCCACATTGCAGGGAATCGGTAGGCGGGATTGGAGTTCGCCACCTTGGCAAGCAGGCTTTTGGCGGCTTCGTGGGCAAGGCCGGCGATCGCGGCGCATTGCCCGTCGTACTGCCATCCGCTGTTCGACTTCTCGATGCGACTGAGGAAGGTGTTCTGCGCCACTTCGAGGTTCAGCCGTCCCACGCCGTAAATGCGGAACGGCCAGAGCGCATACAACTCAGGGTTCTCGACGTTGTTTCGATCCTTCTTATTCTTGGCCGCCGGCTCGATGATGATCTTGCCATCGCGTTTTCCCAAGGGGATCGGTGGGAGCGCCTCCCGGAGGCGGTCCAGGCGGGCGCGGTCCTCGGCGGTTAGGGCGTTCCGGTGCGGCGAGAGCCGTTCGATCACGGTGTGAAGCCCCGCCACGCTCGGTGTGTCGTTCACGACGCCGAACCAATAGGTCTCGGCAGACTGCGTTGGTATGATCGTCAACTGGCCGAAGGCGTCCCGCGGAAACCGAGTGTCGTAGTACGCCAGCACCGAGCGCGCCATCGGCGCGAGTCGGGTCTTCACGAACTTCCGATCACCCGAATACTCTGAATAGTCGAGCATCAGGACCAGAAGTTCTAGGCCCTGCTGCCACGCGTATTGCCACCAAGGACAAAGCACTTCGCTGGGTTTGCGGCCTGTTCGGTCCCAGCCATAATCGCCGTTGGCGTAGGTTCCGAAAATCGTCATGGTTTCGGGGAAGTACACGCCACCCGCCCCGTAGTAGAGACTCGCCCGCGCTTCACAGGCCGGACGCGTCCGCTCGTAAAGCCCGAACAGCGAGTGCATGAGATCGAAATCCCCGGATGCGGGGAGCGGGGCATAGGGCATGCGAGTGTTCTGCCACCAATAGGCGTCGCCCCATCGACGCCAGTCCGGGTTGTGGTCGGGACCTCCGGTGACAGACGGTTCGACGGTAAAGATACTGCCATTGAACTTGATCGGATACTCGCCGCGCCCTCCGCAGGCGGTGATCCATCGCTGCAGAGCATAGGCGCGATCAATCTGCAAGTTCCCGGTGAAAACGTGGCTTCTCGACCAAAACGAACGCCACCAGTGGACGGTTCTGCGCTCAGCCGCTACGGAGTCTCGGGTCGCCATCGCTTGCCGTCGCAAACCACCGATGAAGGCCGTATCCGTGGCGGTCTGCTCCGAAGCGGTCACGATTTGGACCCCGAACTTGCGAACCGGAGTGGCGGACGCCAGCACGACGGCGTCAGAGGTCACGGAGATCGACTTCAGTTCAAGGCTGGCCAAGCGCGTGCCGAAGCAGCGGTCACGCAAAGGATCGTCGATGGTCTGGCGAATCGGCCCAAGACCCTGGTGCTCGATCGTCTCGGGAACGATCGAGCCCTCGTTTCGGTGATAGACCACGCCGGCCTCTCCATCCTTCGCAGCCAGGTCCGGGGATTCCCAGACGGGTCTCGGCGACCCCTTCATTGTCCAGGCAGATTCGAGTTCTGATCCCTGCAGCGAGCGTCGAGCGGTCCGCCACGTCTCCAGCCGAGCGCGGACGCTCATCCCTTTGCTGCTCTTCCCCACGATCCAGGCAACCGGGTGCTCGGCATCGACGAAGACACGGAGGCGGCACCCATCGGCCTCGATCTCGATGAGTCCATCTTCGAGGTGGAGCCGCTGACGCAACGGCTTACCTGTTGCAAACGGATTCGGCGAGAGGGAGAGCCTTACACGACCAAGCTTCAGGAGCCGGCACGCTTCCGACCAGGCATCGGTTCGCGAGACGAGCAGGACAAGGTCGCCGCCTTCCTCGACCCAGGCGTTGAGACCTACAGTGCCGTTGCCGATCGGCATCGAGCCGGACGAGTTCTTGCTGGGAGTAGTCCAAACGACGTCGCAACGATCGATGGGGCTGGAGGAGGCCAGGAGAGGCACGCCCGAGAGGAGCACGGCGAGTTGTGCGCGCATAGGCCTGCAGATTACACCGCGAGCCTAGGCAGCGCGTGGCAAAACGGATTCCTCCAGCAGTCCTTCGCGTCCGACGACTCGAGCGAGAACCTCGATCAAGCCCGAGTCGAAGCGGCCCATCAGGGCTTCGCGCCTCAGCTCGTCGAGAGCGACCTCGAATGAAAGCCCCTCGCGATAAGCTCTGGTCGAAGTCATCGCATCGAACGTGTCGGCAATCGCAGCGATCTGGACGATGAGCGGAATCTGGTCGCCGGCGAGTCCATCGGGATAGCCGGTGCCATCCTGGCGCTCGTGATGCCATCGGACGATGGGGGCGCACTCCTGGAACATCGGAATCCCCTCGATCATGCGGTAACCAAGGTCGGGGTGCGTCTTGATCAGGGCGTACTCGTCGTCCGTGAGTTCGGCTGGCTTGTTGAGGATGTCGTCCGGGACACCGATCTTGCCGACATCGTGGATGAGAGTCCCCATTTCCAGTATCTTGAGTTCGCGCTCCTCGAGCCCGAGCTCTTGGGCAAGCCTAACGCTGTAGCCCATCACCCGCGCGGAGTGCCCCGCCGTGTACTGGTCTTTGGCCTCCACCGCCTTGACGAGGGCATAAACCATCGCCATGAGGTTCGCCTCGAGGTCTTCGAGCGCCCGGGAAAGGAGTCGGTTTTTGTTGCGGATCTCCTTGTTCTTCTCGTTCAATTGCTTTCGTGCGTTGACGGTGCGCGTGATATCGAGGCAAAAGGCGAGGACGTGGAGGAAAGTGCCGTCGGTGCCGCGGACGGGAACGCCGTGCAGTTCGAGATAGCGGTTCTCCCGTCCCCAGTCGCCGATACGGCATTGGATGAAGAACGGCTCTTGCGTAACCTCGGCGCCATTCAGAGTGGCCTCCACCCTCCTTTCGTCCTCGGGATGGATCGAGCGAATGAGGGCAGCCTCGCGTGATTCTTCGGCCTTGCGGTCGGTCAACACGTCCCAAGCGGAGTTCGCATACACGCACTTGCCCTCGCGATAGGCGTAGAGGCCGATCGGGAGGCTCTCCACCAGATGACCGTGGGCCGCTCGCTGCTCGACGTGCTGGTCGTGAAGATGTTTGAGGTCTTGATCCTGACGCGCGGCCGCACGGATGAAGACGAGAGAGGCCAGCGAGAGGATCGTCGCCATCGCGAAGAGCGAAATGAGTGAGTCGCTGCGCTCGCCGATCCTCTCCACGGCCTCGGCGCGACCGACGACCGCGTTGCGGATGGCGCCGATGAGCCCGATCGAAGCGGAGTTCTGCAGGCTGTTCCAATCCGCCTCGCCTCGGGAGGCGCGAGTCCGCTCGCGATCGATGTCGTTGACGAGCCACGACTGGCCCAGGCCGGCGGCTTCGCTCCTGATCTTGTCGAGTCGGGCGCCATCGTAGCCGCTCCCGAAGTGCATAGAATCCAGATTCGCCTTCAGGGAGAGCAGGCGCTGTTCTGTTTCCGCGGTTTCCCGGATACTCTCGATGTCCGATCCGGCCTGATAGTAGCTGACGATTCCTCCCACCGCGAGCGTTGCCACCACCGAGTACAGCGCGATCTCGAAGAGGGTCGAGCGGACCAGGCCAGTCACGAGGCGAGAACGAACGAGGCCGGTGGAGCGGCGAGCGAGGCGTGAAGAAAGCAGGTTCGCGACGAAGAGGCTCAGAAATGCGGCGAGCAAACACGCGCCTAGAGCCTGCCGCTTGATCCCGAGCTCGTGAGCCAGGATCAGCGAATAGTCTCGGTCGACGCCGAGAACCGCCACCACTCGTCCCTTGCCGTCCTTGACGGGGGCGTAGGCACTCAGGAACGTTCCCCAGCGATCGCGATTCGGCTCGGAGTCCACCTGAACCGTCCCGGTGCGAAACGCGGCAATCGCATCGGGCGCGATCTCGGGGTAGGGATCCATCAGGTGCGATTTGTCGTTCACGCCGTCCCCGTCGCGATCGCCTTCGGGCGTCGGGTCGAGGACGAAACGGAATCCGTCGCCGTCTTTGCGCAGGGTGTAGATATAGCGGATTCCGCTCGTTCGCTGGAGGGCGCGGTCCAGCTTCTCGATCTGATCCCGATAGAGCGCGGTCGATTCCTGGCCGGGTTCGCGCAGCTGCTCGTGAAGCTCGGCGTCCACCTGCAGCGCCACGACTTCGGCCACCGTCGCCAATTCGCTGCGAACGGCCTCGCGGTAGTTGCTCAAGGAGGCCGAGAGGAGCAGGCCACAGACCGCGCCGCTGACGATCATAAAGCCGATCGTGAGAACGACGAACATTCTGAGCCCAGTCCGGTCGCGCTGTGGCATCGTTGTAACGATCAAATTTTCGGCAAACGACGCAAGGAACTTCAAGGCAGTTCGTGCCCCATTCCGAGCACGATCGTCCTTCCCGCCCAGGTACAATCGAGCCTGATTCCGATGAGCCAGACCGCCCTCGAGCCCACCACGAGCCGACCCGGCGCCGGCGGAAGGTGGATGACCGTGATCTTCGACGACGACGTGACCCCGGTCGACCTCGTCCTCGTCACGCTCGTCGCCGCCACCGGTTGCGATATGCAGGAGGCGGCCATGGAGGTCTGGGAAGCGGAAGCCTATGGCAAGGCCGCCGTTCATTTCGCCACCGAAGAGGAATGCCGCCAAGCCGCCGCGATCATCGCGCGAGCCCGCATCCAGGTCGACGTGCAACCGGAATGGAGCGAGTGAGCGCCAGCGCAAACGGCCCGGGCATCGGCGTTATCGAAGCCCCCGAGATCGAGTCCACCGGCACTTCCCGCGGCGGCTGGATCGTCACCGTCTACAACAACGACACCAACACCTACGACGAGGTGATCTTCATCCTCATGGTCGCCACCGGCTGCGACGAGGAAGAGGCCTACATCGAGACGTGGGAGATCGACCATCTCGGGCAATCCGTCGTCCACGTCGCCGACGAGCCCGAGTGTCGCCGCGTCGCCGGCATCATCGCCACCATCGGCATCCGCGTCGATGTGAGCGAGACCTAACAGGCCTTTTTGGAGTGCGCGTGCTCAACGGCGCTTTTCCCCGACCACGCGGAAGTCCTCCCCGATGGAGAATAACTCCCCCTGCCGCCACGGGCTTCGCCCGGGCCGCCTCCCCCTCGTCCTGGACGAGGGGGAGTCCGGAATCCCTCTCGCAGCCGCGAGAGGGACCTTCGCCGCGGAGGGTGCGAAGAGGGAGAGTAATCGTTGAAGCTCCATTCATGACTCCCCCTGCCGGCACGGGCTTCTCCCGGCCAGCTTCCCCTCGTAGGGGACGAGGGGGATCGGGTATCCTCAGGCGCGATCGCCGGGGCCTTCGGGAGCCCCCGCCCCATTACCACGACCATGGCTATTCGACCGGAAGAAATCACCTCTATCCTCGAGCAGGAGCTTCAGAAATTCGAGCGCAAGGCCGACGTCGAGCACGTCGGCACCGTGCTCCAGGTCGGCGACGGCATCGCCCGCGTGTACGGTCTTCCCGACTGTCAGATGGGCGAATTGCTGGAGTTCCCGGGAGGGATCATGGGCCTTGCCCTGAACCTCGAAGAGGACTCCATCGGCGCCGTCATCATCGGCGACGACACCCAGATTCGCGAAGGCGACCCGGTCAAGGAAACCGGGCGCATCATCGAAATCCCGGTGGGCAAGGCGCTGCTGGGCCGCGTGGTCAACGCGCTGGGACAACCGATCGACGGCAAGGGCCCGATCGCCTCGACCGAGTTCCGCCGCCTCGAGACCATCGCGCCGGGCGTCGTCGATCGCCAGCCGGTGAAGGAGCCGCTGCAAACCGGCATCAAGGCCGTCGATGCGATGATCCCGATCGGGCGCGGCCAGCGCGAGCTCGTCATCGGCGACCGCCAGACCGGAAAGACCGCCGTCTGCGTCGATACGATCATCAACCAGCGCCGGACTCACGAGCCTGGCGGCAGTCCTGTCTACTGCATCTATGTCGCGGTGGGCCAGAAGATGGCGAACGTGGCCCGCGTCGTCGATACGCTCCGCGAGAATGGCGCCCTCGACTACTCCGTGATCGTCGTGGCCTCGGCCTCGGACTCGAACGCGATGCAGTACCTCGCGCCGTTCGCGGGCGCCTCGATCGGCGAATACTTCCGGGACAACGGGATGCACGCCCTGGCGGTGTACGACGACCTCTCCAAGCACGCCCAGGCCTACCGCGCGCTGTCGCTGCTCCTCCGCCGCCCGCCGGGCCGCGAGGCGTATCCGGGCGACGTTTTCTATCTTCATAGCCGCCTCCTCGAGCGCGCGGCGAAGCTGTCCGACGAGAAGGGCGGGGGCTCGCTGACCGCGCTGCCGGTCATCGAGACCCAGGCCGGCGACGTATCGGCCTACATTCCGACGAACGTCATCTCGATCACCGACGGACAGATCTACCTCGAGCCCGACCTCTTCTTCGCCGGCGTGCGCCCCGCGATCAACGTCGGTATCTCGGTCAGCCGCGTCGGCGGCAACGCCCAAATCAAGGCCATGAAGTCGGTCGCCGGCCGCCTCAAGCTGGAGATGGCGCAATACCGCGACGTGGCGGCCTTCGCTCAGTTCGCGAGCGACCTCGACCGCGCCACGCAGATGCAGCTCCTGCGCGGCCAGCGCCTCACCGAGCTTCTCAAACAGGGCCTCGCCACGCCCTACGACGTCACCGACCAGGTCGTGCTCGTCTTCGCCGGCACGAGCGGCTTCCTCGACGACATTCCGAACGACGCCGTCGGCCGCTTCGAAACGGGCCTGCTCGCCTTCGTCAAGGAGCGGTATGCCGACGCCGTCGAGACGATCCGCATGACGAAGGAGATGTCCAAGGAGACCGAAGACACGCTGAAGAAGGCCTACGCGGAGTTCGTCGCGCAGTTCGACAAGAGCGGCCAGAAGGTCTACGACACCGGAAAGACCTCCGAAGACGCGCTCAAGGACGCCGTTCAAGCGTAACCGATGGCGACCCTCAAGCAAATCCGGCAGCGGATCAAAACCTCGAAGAGCATCCAGCAGATCACGCGAGCGATGAAGCTGGTGGCGGCGGCGCGCCTCAAGAAGGCGCAGGACCGCGTGCTGGAGGCCCGGCCCTACTCGGACAAGATGCGCGACTTCATGACCAGCATCTCCGGCGCCGGCGACCTCCCCGCCCACCCTCTGCTCGAGAAGCGGCCGGTGCAGCGGGCATGCCTGATCCTCGTGACCGCCGATCGGGGCCTCGCCGGCTCCTACAACACCAACTTGATCCGCAAGGCCTGGGACTTCCTTAGGGCGCAGACGGTGCCCACCGATCTTATCTGCGTCGGTAAGAAAGGCGGCCAGTTCCTTTCAAAACGCGGTTACAGCGTGCTCCACCAGATCACGGTGCCGACCTCGGGGGCCCGCGTCGAGGACGCTCGCGAGGTCACCCGTCTGGCGCGAGAGGTTTTCGAATCGGGCGAGGTCGACGCGGTCTATGTGTGCTACAGCAAGTTTTACTCGCCGATCCGCCAGGTGCCCCAGATCGTGCAACTGCTTCCGATCGAGCCCGTCAAGTCCGAAGGCGGCGCGGCGGCGAAGAACTACATTTACGAGCCGGGCCCCGAAGAACTCCTGGGCACTTTGCTCCCCAAGTATCTCTCGACGCTGATCTATCAGGCCCTCCTCGAAGCGACGGCCTCGGAGCACGGTTCGCGGATGACCGCCATGACGAGCGCGACCGACAACGCCGGCAAGATGATCCAGCAGCTGACATTGACGGCCAACCGTGCCCGCCAGGCCGGCATCACGAAAGAGATTCTGGAAGTCGTCGGTGGCGCCGAGGCGCTGAAGTCGTAGCGTGAGGCCGGCATGAGCTTCGCCCAACGCACGCACGGTTGCGGTGAGCCACGCGCTTCCCACGCAGGCGAGCAGGTGATCCTGAACGGGTGGGCCCATCGCGTACGCGACCTCGGCGGCGTGTGCTTCGTCGACCTTCGCGACCGATCGGGCATCGTCCAACTCGTCTTCGACCCTTCCAGGTTCCAAAACCTCGCTGAGATTCGTAGCGAATCCTGCCTAAGCGTCACCGGAACCGTCCGACTACGCGACCCCGACACCAAGAACCCGGCGATGCCAACCGGCGAGGTCGAGATCGTTGTCACCGGCTACAACGTGCTAGGGCCGGCTAAGACGCTTCCCTTCCCCGTCAGCGACGAGGAACAGATGACCAGCGTCAACGAGGAACTGCGAATCAAGTACCGCTACCTCGACCTCCGTCGTCCGGCGATGTACCGAAAGTTCGCCATCCGAGCGGCCGCAATTCGTAGGATCAGGGCATACCTCGATCAACGCGAGTTTCTCGAGATCGAGACGCCGATCTTTACGAAATCCACCCCGGAAGGCGCCCGTGACTACCTGGTGCCCTATCGCCTCGAGCCCGGCCTCTTTTACGCCCTGCCCCAAAGTCCGCAGCAGTACAAGCAGCTGCTGATGGTGGCCGGCGTCGAGCGCTACTACCAGATCGCCAAGTGCTTCCGTGACGAGGCCCAGCGTGCAGACCGTCAGCCCGAATTCACTCAACTCGATCTCGAGATGTCGTTCGTGACCCAGGAAGACGTCCTTCGGCTGATCGAGGGCCTCACGGTAGAAGTCGTAAACGGTCTTATCGAAGAGTTCGACCTGCCGAAAGACCGGGTCGAAGGCTTCGCGAGGCTCACCTATGACGAATCCATGCACCTCTACGGGTGCGATAAGCCTGATCTTCGGTTCGGACTTCAGTTGTTCGACATCTCCTCTGTCGTCAAAGACTGCGGTTTCGGCGTCTTCAAGTCCTGCATCGATGGCGGCGGATTCGTGCGAGGCATCCGATACCCTGGAGGCGCGTCTCTTTCGCGAAAGGAAATTGGCATTCTAGAGGAGTTCTGCAAGGAGTTCGGCGCCAAAGGGATGGCGAGTTTCGGCCTCGCCCAGGACCCTGCGGATGCGGGCGAAGGTGCGGTGGTCCTGGCGGACGGTCGCGCGGTGAAGGGCTCGATCGCCAAGTTCTTCAAGCCCGAAGAGCTCGTGCAGATTCTGGAGACGGCCAAGGCCGAACCGGGCGATCTTCTCTGCTTCATCGCCGACGCCTATTCGGCTGGAAACAACGTCCTCTTCCGGCTGCGAAACGAGATCGGCGAACGCTGTGGCCTTCGAGACCAGCGAAAGGTGGCCTTCTGTTTCGTGCTCGACTTCCCTCTCGTCGAGTGGAATCCAGAATCGAGCCGGTGGGACGCCACCCACCATCCGTTTACTGCTCCAAAAGCTGAAGACCTGATCTACATCGACACCGATCCTGGCCGAATCCGAGCGGACTGTTACGACGTGGTCTGCAACGGGACCGAATGGGCCAGCGGGAGTATTCGAATCCATCGGCCCGATATCCAGGAGCGCTGCTTCAAGCTGCTTGGCCTCGACGAGGAGACGATCCGTGCCCGATTCGGCCATATGATCGAGGCTTTCGAGTACGGCGCCCCTCCCCACGGCGGCATCGCACCGGGAATCGACCGACTTATCATGTTTCTGACCGACGATGAGAACATTCGAGAGGTCATCGCATTTCCCAAGATCGGGCAAGGAATGGACCCCATGATGGGAGCCCCGAGCACGATCGATCCCCAGCAGTGGGCCGAACTGGGCCTACGCTTGGGTGAATAGGAGGCGCCTGTCGATCGTCGAACCTTCTATAATCCTACGGAAGGGATCCCTATGAGCACGATCGCCTTAGTTTTTGTCACCGCCCTCGGACTTCAGAGCAAGATGTTCAACAGCCCGGAGTTGGACCTCTCGTTCCAGCATCCCGCAAACTGGAAGGTCATCCCGGGCAAGAAGGGAGACACGAAATTGGAGATCCCGCTGGCCGGTGGCGGGAAAGCGACTCTCGAAATCTTCTCCGTTGCATTCCGCGAACCCGCCGAACGCTGGCAGGAATATCAGCTTATGGCGAACCAGAACCTCAAGCGAACGGTCGACCGCCAATGGCAAGAAGAGGTACTCGGCTCGCCGCTCCTGATGACGCGCATTTTTTACACCGTCAAGGCTGAACCGATGGCGACCTTGGTCGGACTGATGTACCGTTCGCACCCGAAGAAACTGAACTTCCGACTCACCGCGTCGAGTTCGGTCTACGAGGAGGCCGAGCGATCTTGGCGGGAGGCCCTCCAGTCGCTGCGCACAATGAGCGGCAGCATGCCGGAAGCCGAGAATCCGGATCGGATCGTCGACACGCCGATCGTACCGCCGAAAGTCGAGAAACCTAAGCCGCAGGTGACCTTCAGCGCGAAGGGTCCGACACCGTCGAAGCTGTATCGTGGACCGGTCAAGGTTTCGGCTCGAGCGGCCGGCAAAGACATCCTTCTGCTCTTGCCCGATGGCTGGCGAGCCGATCCCGACGGTGACGCGTTCATTCTCACCCGGAAGGGCTTCAATGGAGTCGTTCGAATGGAAGTGGCCGGTACCCTCGACTCGCCGCCAGCCCAGCGAGCACTCCTCGCATCCGCCGCTAAGACTCTCGGCGAGTTTGCTCAAGTCACTATGCGCGATGAGAGTCGACCCGTCACCACCAAAGCCGGCGCCCTGCTTCAGATCGTGCGGCGCGAGGGCCGGTCGATGGACGGCGGCTTGGTGATCCTCCACGCCAGCGGAGCGAGCGGAGATTACTACTGGCTGCTGACCTACCGGGCGAACGACCCGAAGCACTTCCGAAGGGACTCGGGATCGCTCGATTCGCTGATGAACGGGGCCAGCGTGGTGCTGGCACCGTGATCGCAGTCTTCAGCACGTCGAGCCCGATTGCAAGCGTCGCTCTTTTCGAGGGTGACCGCTTGCTCGCCGCCGAGTACCGCGAAGCTCAGGGCAAAGCGGGAGCCGCATGCCTGTGGATCCTCGAAGCGCTCTTGTCTGATCCGGGAGGGACCCTCGGCGACCTCACTGGCTTCGTAGCCGACGTGGGACCGGGCGGGTTCTCGGGTACACGGGTAGGCGTGACTCTGGCCAAATCTCTCGGATTCGCCAAGGGCGTTAAGGTGGCCGGCGTTGACGCCTTCGACCTCATTTCCTCGGCTGGCCCTGTCGCGATTCCGGTTCGCCGCGATACCTATCTCGTGCGAGAGCCAGGACGAGCGGCCTCCCTGACGAGCGAAGTCGAGGGATCGGTCGGCTACGGGCCGGCCTTCGAATCTCCGATCTTCCCACTCGCCGAGCGGGCGATCCCGAGTCGATTGACCTGGATCGAGCCGGAGGCACTCCTTCCCGAATATCTGGTCGAGCCTAGCATTAGCACCCCCAAGAAACCCTTCGCGCCGCGGGTGGCGGAGGTCTAGCATGGAGGCTCCCCTACGGGAGACCCGGTCTAACGTCTCCCTTGCACCGCTGACGACGCTGAGGGCCGGAGGCGCCGCCGAACGTTTCTGGGTCGCTCGGACAGTGGACCAGCTGGCCGCAATCTCAGGTCACTTGCACGCAGAAGGGACTGTCCCGACGATCCTAGGGCACGGCAGCAACGTCCTGCCCTCCGACGACGGCGTGCCGGGTGATACGGTTCACGTCCTTTCGCGCCGGATCGAGATCGAACCTAGCGGCGTGGTGACAGCCGATTGCGGCTGCGCTTTTCAGGACTTGTTTCTGGCGACCGCTCAGGCTGGGTTCCTCGGGTTCGAGTACGCCGTGGGCATTCCTGGCACCCTCGGCGGCGCGCTTGTCAGCAATGCGGGCGCCTATCGGAGCAACGTCTCGGAATTCCTCACCGAACTCGAGGTCGTTCATTCTGGCGAAAGGCGATGGGTTGAACCGACGTTTATGAGTTTCTCCTACCGCGACTCCAGGCTTAGAAGGCCTAGGCCCGAAGCCTGTACTCTCTTGCGGGCTCGCTTTCGGCTCCCTCGCGGCATTCCCAAGGCGATCTACGACGAAGCGCGGGAATACCAGCGCCAGCGAATCTCGAAGCAGCCGCCGCCCGCGAGTGCCGGATCGTTCTTCAAGAACGTCACCGGCGCAGACTTTGCTGCGAGCCTCGAGAACTTGCCAGACCGACTCCGCAATGCCGGAGTCGTGCCCGCCGGATTCCTTATCCAGGAGGCCGGGCTCTCTGGTTTCCGGCACAAGGGTGCGATGATTGCACGGCGTCATGCGAATTTCATCGTCAACGTCGGCGGGGCCACCGCTTTCGCAATTCGAGAGCTTGCCGAATTGGCTAAGCGACGAGTGCTCGACCAATTCGGCGTCCTCCTCGAAGAGGAAGTTCTCTACCTCGGCGACTGGAGCCGCTTTGGAACGGCAGAGGCCTAGTCTCCGGCCATATTGAAGTTCGCGGAAACTATCGCGTAGTCCCCGACATCGACCACCCCGTCGCCGTTGATGTCGCAGTCCCGCGGCGTGACGAATTTCTCGTTCATCCGGGTCCAGGTGGTCGACGACTCGTCGAGGCCCAGGTTGTCCGAGATGAGCGCATAGTCTCCGATGTCGATCGAGTTGTCGCCATCGATATCGCCGTTAACCAGTGTCGCGCTCAGTCCGGAAAGCTTGCCGTCGGTGACCACCACGTCGTTGAACTTCTTCCACAAGAATCCGCGGACCCTCAAGAAGATGTCGTAGGTCCCGTTGGGGTGGACCCAACCCAGGAAAAACTTGCCGTCGGGGCCGATGTCGCATTGGCCGGTCGAGATGACTTGGGTTCCAGTGGAGTTGTAATAGACGGCGTCCAGGATGAGATCGCGCTCCCCTTCGAAGCCCGACAGGGTCAAGGTGCCCGACCATTGATCCGTAGGCGTGACGATGGTGTGGCTCTTGTACGCCCGATGACTCTTGGCTGCCGCGATCGAGCGTACCAGGGCACCGGAGGGCTCGGGCGAGTTCGCAAAGGCATCAACGTGGCTGCGGTCGGCGAAGACCGTGACGCGGGTCTTCCACTGTGAGCCGGTCTGAGTCCAATTCAAGTTCCTCCAAGTGCGCTCGGCATCGGGGAGAATCTTCCAGCCGTCTTCGAGGGGTCCGGGGAGATCTTGTGAGTAGTTACCCATCGAGGAGTGCGTGCGAGGTCCGACCGAGTACGTTTCCTTGTCGGCTTGGATCTCGGCCTTCGATGTGCCAAACGCTCCACCGGGTTCCGAAGCGTGGCTGAGATCGATTTGGATTTGCGCGCCGATCTTGCGAGACAGGACGAGGGTGAGCCGAGTCGAAGAGTTCGGCTGCTGGCCGGTATAGACATCGATGTCATACGAGGCTAGGAGCGAGTACTTCAGACCTAGAGGTCCGTTCTCGTCGCTAGCGACGTCCGCGCCGCAGCCGATGAAGAACGAGCAGTTAGCGGCGATCCTGCCGGTCGTGATCCAGTCCGGACAGCCCTGACCGATCGAACTCGGATAGGTGCTCCATCGGAAACTGTTCTCGACCAAGGAGACGTCGGTCAGTTGCGCGAGCGCAGAACAAGTCAGGGCGATCCCTGAAGAAGCGAAGACGAAACGATGCATGGTGTCCTCCAGATGTGTGATTGGAACTTGTAGTATATGGTGCGCGTCCTCGAATGCCAAGCGACTGCCGGCACCAAGGGCGGCCTGGGGAACGTAGACTTATGGAGAACGCATGACACTCGCCGACAGCTTCCAAAGCGCACTTCGCGCGATCGCCGCCAACAAGCTCCGCTCCGTCCTCACGATGCTGGGGGTCGTGATCGGAGTCGGTTCGGTGATCGCCATGATCGGCATAGGCGAAGGCACGAAGCGCAAGTCTCTTGAGAACATCGAGATCATGGGGACCAACATGATCATGATCTTCCCAAACTGGAATCGGGGAGGGAGCAGCCTCGGCTCGTCGGCGACGAGCCTTAAGCAGGAGGATGTCGATGACCTCGGAAAGCTGCCCTTGGTGAGACTAATCTCCGGCGGCGTCAGAAGCAACGAAACCGTCAAGTTCCTTTCGCGCAACACGCGGACTCAGATCATGGGCGTCGAACCTCAATTCGCAGTCATCCGAAATGCGACGAAGATGCTCTACGGGACCTGGTACACCACCGAGGATGAAGCCATGATGAACCGAAAGGTGGTGTTGGGCTACCAGGTGTACGACCAGCTCTTCGCCGGGGAAAACCCGCTCGGCGCGACGGTTCAGATCAAGGGCCAAAGCTTCGAAGTCGTTGGTGTCGTGAACTACAAGGGTGGATCCGGCATGATGAATGCGGACGACCAAGTGTACATTCCTCAGAAGACGGCGATGAAACGTCTCATGGGCAAGACGAACATCGACATGATCTACATCCAGACCGTGAATACCGAACTGATGCCCTTAGCCCAATCGCAGATCGAAGAGACGCTCGCCCAGAAACGGCGCAGCGCAACCGGAGAGGCCCAGTTTCGCGTTATGAACCAGGGCGAGTGGATCGAGCAGATCGAGACCCAGACCAAGCTCCTGGGTTTCCTGCTGGCAGGCATCGCGTCGGTATCGCTCCTCGTCGGGGGCATCGGGATCATGAACATCATGCTCGTTTCCGTCACCGAGCGGACCCGCGAGATCGGCCTGCGCAAGGCGATCGGCGCCCAGCGAGAAGGCATTCTCACCCAGTTCTTGCTGGAAAGCGTGGTCATGTGCGTGATCGGGGGGACGATCGGAATCCTCCTCGGCGCGGGGGCGACCTACTTCGTGGCCCAAGCCCTCAAGGTTCCGCCCATCGTCAACCCCCAAGCGGTTCTTCTCGCATTCGGGTTCTCGGCCATGGTCGGCCTCTTCTTCGGACTCTACCCTGCGCTACGCGCCAGCAGCCTCCAGCCCATCGAAGCCCTGCGTCACGAGTAGGGTTCCCGGGTAACATTTTTTCGCCGGCCTCGTAGCTCAGCGGATAGAGCGCCTCCGTCCTAAGGAGGGCGTCGGGGGTTCGAGTCCCTCCGAGGCCGCCAATCCCCCTCGGGTACCCTCGCCTCGATGACCGAATCCGAACCCGCGAGCGGGCGACTCGAAAGCGTCGGCGTGGGCCGCTGGCGCGGCGTTGACGTCATGCCCTACAAGCCGACCGGCACGCACTTTCAGGCCATCTCCCGTCAACTGCTGTTCGGAGGCGATCGAGACCTGCCCATCGAGATTCGCTACTTCGAAATCGAACCGGGTGGTTACTCGACTCTCGAACGGCATGAGCACACGCACTGGGTGATGGTCCTCGAAGGAAGCGGCCGTGCGCTCGTCGGGACCGAGGTCGTACCACTCCATATGCATGACATCGTTCGAATCCCAGCCTGGACTTGGCACCAGTTCCACGCGGGAGAGTCCCACGGCATCGGGATTCTCTGCGTGGTCGCGGCCGATCGCGATCGACCGAGCCGGCCCACTAAGGAAGATCTCGCTGAGTTGATAGCGTCGTCCGAGGTTGCCGAGTTCATCCGTGTCTAGCCGATCGTCCATACTGGGCTATGGCCGACCCGAAAGACGTTGAAGCCACGAAGATCGTCCGCCGCGAGTTCAATCGCAGGGCGATCGACGTTACCCTCGCCGACATTCGCGTCTCGCACGGTGTGGTGTACATTCGAGGCACGATCAAGCCGATGCGGGGCGGCGTAACCGACGTCAAGCACGAGGTCGAAATCATCGCGCGGAACCTTCGAACGCGTCCTGAAGTCAGGGACGTGGTGATCGACGCGATCTTCCGTACCTAACCCTGATGGAGGCGATCCGTGGCAAGACCGCCGTTCGCGAGCTCTTCAAGACCTACCGTCGTGAGCACCCGTCCGCCATCGAGATCGCATTCCTGCTCCAGGATTGGACCGACGCTTACAACGTCGGCGGCATGTTTCGGGTGGCGGACGCCTGCGGAGCGCGCGAACTCGTCTTCACAGGTCGAACGCCCACCCCTCCGAACCCGATGATCAGCGTAACTTCGCTCGGTCACCATCGGCGCATTCCCTTTCGCACGATCGAGCATCACGAGGATGCGGCCCTTGCGTTGAAGGAGGAGGGTTACCACTTGGTCGCGGTTGAGATCGCCGAGGGTGCCGTTTGCTACACGAGCTACGAATACCCGGAAAAGGTCTGCCTGATTCTCGGCAACGAGGAATCGGGCGTCTATCCGAAGGTCATGCGGCATCGGGACGGGGCCGTTTTCATCCCCATGTACGGCAAGGGACGATCGATGAACGTGCACGTGGCGGCGGCGGTGGTCGCCTTCCACGCCCTCATGGCGACTCTGCAGCACTAGGGGGAGCCGGCCTCCGAAAGGTCACAGCGTTGCCGCAGCCTTTGCACTGTCCCTTTAGGCCCTGCGGCGGGATCTTGTCGAGTGGAACGGTCATCAAGTTCCCGCACTTGGCGCACTTCGCCGACAGGACCTTTCGAGGCCCCTTTGCCGCGGGTGTCTGCTTCGGACGACTCTTTCCCGGAGGATCGCCGGGGGCGCGCGCCACGAAGTCCCAGTGGCACTTCTTGCACTGGCCCAGCATCAGGGTCGTGTTTGGAGTGCCGCATCGCGGGCACAGAACGATAGTTCGGTCGTGATACTCCAGTCCTTGACAGCGAACACAGACGAAACTTGGGTCGGCGTTGCTTCGGCTGATCGCACGAACGATACTCCGCTGCCACATGAGCACCATGTCAGCGGTGCGTCGGCGCTTCTGCATCTGCTCGTAGTCCGGGTTGATGATGCGTTCCAATTTGCACGAAGCGCAGGTCCTCAGAATTCGCTCCTCGAGTCCGTCCCGCAGTTCGACATCCTTCAGGCACCGATTGTAGAGGCTCACCTCGGCACCGGTGAGGGTGAACGATGCGATCCAGGTCGAGGGGTCTTGCTGCAAGGATGGCTTGGCTCGCCCGACGCCCTTGAGGAGATTCGAACTCGTCGTCTTGACGAGATGGGCGGCCTGACCCCCGAGCCCGGGCATCCCGTGGAGCCCGACCAGATGCTGGAAGGCCTGCTGGAGTTTGGTGTCGAGCGACAGCGCGACGTGGGGATCCAGGTCATGGGTCGTTGTCGCCATGGAATCCCGGGCCAGACCTTGAGTAACGTCGAGCACGTCGGTCAGAGTCTCGAAGGGAACGTGATTCGGTCCTTCGACCGCAGGCAGTCTCGCCGCTCGCACCGCTGTATGCGCGACGACCGGCGGCTGGTGATGCACCGGCGTCGCCATGGGAGGCTGATAGACGGTTGGGGACGCCGGAGGCGGCGATGCCACCACCGGGGGAGGGCCGGAAGGCGGGGCCGGAGCGGCAACGGGCGGTGGAACCGCGCCCGCAACATCCCTCGTCGCGGGTTCAGGAACAGGGGCGCCGCAGGCGTGGCAAAACTTTGCGCCAGCCACGAGCCCCGCTCCGCATGACGAGCAGGACAATTCGTTCGCCATCGAACCTATTCGGTCGACCCTGTGTCGTAGCTGGTGTCATACGAGGTGCCTGCGTCATAACTCGTTCCGGCGTCGTAGGTGGCACCTGTGTCGTAGCTGGTCCCCGCATCGTACGCGCCCGCATCGTATGCGGAACCGGCGTCATAGGACGTGTCGTAAGACTCGGCCTCGACCTCGGCTTGCCAAGCGACGCTGTCGGCCGACTCGGTGCTCTGCCAATCCAGCGGATCCGAGCCTTGCGACACCTCGTCCCTGTCGCTCCAGGCATCGCCATCCGTATCGGTTTCGAGCGTATCGGTCCCAATGGCATGCTCTTCCACGTTGGTCAGGCCGTCGCGGTCGCTGTCCAATGTTTGGTCGTTCGTCGTGATCCAGTCCACGCTGTTGACGTCGGCATCCATGATCGACGTCAGATTCTCCTGACCCCACCCCGAATCGAACTTTCCGTCGGCGTCGGTGTCGTACTGCTGCATGTCGGTGACGCCGTCGTCGTTCACGTCGCCTTCGGCCATGTCGGCATAGCCGTCGCCGGTCGTGTCGAATACTTGCACATCGGCGACGCCATCCCCCGTCGTGTCGATCTCCTTAAGCAGTTGCGGTGTCGGATCGGGTTCTTCGGCGACTACGGCCTCCAGTCCTTCGATGCCTTCGATTTCGTCGGGTTGCTGCATCCCTCTATTATCCGCCTATTTGCTGCAAAACCTTCGCTCGAGGCCTGCGTTTTTATGAAGAGAGGTGAAACCCGACGTTTCCCAACCACTCACCGGAGGCGATTCCATCGCGGATGGCCTCCATGAGATGTGCATAGTAGGCGAGATTGTGGAGAGTTGCCAAACGGGCGGCCAGTGGCTCGCCGCACTTGAAGAGGTGGCGAAGATAGGCCCGTGAATACCGATCCAAGCCGGGGAACTCCGAGAATGGCCGATCGTCATCCGCCCACTTTAGGTTCGAGGCGTTGACCCGTCCGGAATCGGTGTAGAGGCAGTGATGCCTCGCCATGCGAGTCGGCAACACACAATCGAAGAGATCGACGCCCGCCATCACGGCATGAACGATGTCACCGGGATGACCGACGCCCATCAGATATCGAATGCTCGCTTCAGGAAGTTGGGGCGCCGTGATCGTCACCACGGGCCGTTGCATCTCCATCGGCTCGCCCACGCTGACTCCTCCGATCGCGAACCCATCGAACGGGAGCGCGGTGATCGCCTCGACGCTTCTGGCTCGCAACTCAGGATGGACACCGCCCTGCACGATGCCGAACACCGCTTGACCCTCGCGTCTGGCGGCCAGATTACGCGGGGCCCAAAGGTGCGTCCGCTCCATCGCCTGCTCGGCCTCCTCGAAAGTGCAGGGGAAGGGCGGGCACTCGTCCAGCGCCATCGACACGTCCACGCCCAACTGAGCCTGAATCTCGATCGCGCGTTCCGGGGTGAGAACCATTTCCGAGCCATCGAGATGGGAGCGAAAGCGCACACCCTCGTCGTCGATCGACCGCATCTTGGACAGGCTCATCACCTGATAGCCGCCGGAGTCGGTGAGAAGCGCACCGGACCAGCTCATGAACCGATGGAGGCCCCCTAGCTTCTCGATACGTTCGCTTCCTGGCCGCAACGAAAGGTGATAGGTATTGGCGAGCACCAACTGGTATCCGAGCCGTTCGAGGTCTTCGCTTCCGACGGTCTTCACCGAGCCTTGGGTGCCCACGGGCATGAACGCCGGAGTCTCGATCACCCCATGAGACGTGTAGAGGCGCCCCCGCCGAGCGTGAGTATGCGGGCACGTGGCAATGAGTTCGAACTGCAACTCAGTACTTGCGCTGGTAAAGCTGGATCACGAGATCTCCGGGAGCCTTCAGGTAGGTGATGAAGCCATACCCGTGATCCTCGATGTCGCCGACGAACTCCACGCCGTTGGACTTTAGGTCAGCCACCGTCCCCTCGATGTCGTCGCAGTAGAAGGAGATGTCGTGCCGATTATCGCCCGTTTCGGGATGGCAGCCGATTTCCGCCTCGCCAGGATTGAAAATCAGCCAGCCGTCCCCGACGTCGATGTAGGGGAAACCGAGCTTGTCCCGGATGAACGCCCTCAGTGCTTCCGCCTGAGACGTATAGAACATCGCATGAACGCCACGAATCATGTCGCCTCCGTCCGGAACTCGAATCTACGGTCCCGGCGCAAAACCGCCGATGATTCTACCGGTGATCTCAGCGGTTCTCTCCATGGTCCTGAGCGTTGGAACGACCAATTGGGCAGGTTTTGTGCATGGCTTGGTGACCCAGCCGACGTACTTCCCCCCCGCTCCCATTCCTGTCGAATTCGCAATGGGGCGCACCATCGCCGGTCGGCGCACGGCCACCCTTGCCAGCACCTACCTTGCCGATCGTCAGACGATAGGATCGTGGTACGACGGCATGATGAGCCGGGATGTCGAGCATGCAGTCTGGCTCTCCCCGCGACTGATCTCCCGAATGCTCGGATTCCTCAGCCGACGCGAGAGCCTGGAAAGCGACGAGGTCCTGCGCCGATGGAACGCAATCCGAGGTGAACTCGAAGGTCGGCTCACCTTCATTCTCGACCTCGCCGCTCTCAAGAAGGTATCCATGGCCGATCTCACCCCGGAGGTACCGGCAACGACGATGGATATCGAAGGCATTCGCTGCTTCGTCGATATCGGTGAGGACGCCCGTAAGCCGCTCCACATCGACCTTGCCGATCAGTCGAAGGAACGCGAAGAGCCGGTCGCCGTCTACCGGTGGGCTCCCGGCTCAAGGATTGTCCGGCAACGGATTCCGGCGACCACCACACAAATGGGACTTTGGAGGGTACGCGACCGAAAGACTCTCTTCGAGTTCAAATGGTGGCTCGAAGTGCCGGTCGGCGCCCACGTCACACCCCTAGCCGAATCGCGTCGCCGCGGTCCTCTCTACCCACTCGGCGACTACTACGGGGCTTGGTATTGGGTGCAAACTCGAGCGCTGCCCGGAACCTACTACACGCCGCGTTTCACCCTTGTCGTGCAAAGCCCCTCGAAGGAGCGACGCGCCAAGTTCGACGCGAACCTGGCTCCTCCTGGCCGCGACGACTAACGGGTAACGTATCGCCCATGCCGGACACGCTCGGAGAGGCGACCCGTCTCGTCGGCGAACTGGAGCGGTTCATCGACGCAGCCGTCGCCGCCAACGGTGGCCGAACCGAGGCGGAACGACCCGCCCACCGCATTCCCTTTCATTGGCCGCCCCATCCTGTCGCGCCCGCCTACCACGTGCTGGAGAGCGACTGGACCGGCCAGGCCGAAGTGGTTATCGACGACACCCGCTATTCAGTGCGGACCGCACGCACCCCGTATGGCGTATTCGGGCGCTGCGAGTCGCTTTGGGTCGATGCCCGAGCGGACTCCCAGCATGAAATGCTCCGCGAGTTGACTCGCCGCGCGGAGCCGCTGATCGCCCGACAGCGAATCATCGGTTCGACCCTTGGAATCAACGGTCGATACGAACGCTCGATAGGAGACCTCGAGCCGATCGGCGTCATGAAACTGCTCTACTGTCCGGACCGAGACGTGGCCAACGAAGCGCGGCTAGAAATCGAGACGCGAGCCAGCAGCGGTCTGTTCGGTCCCGCGCTCGTCGCGATTCTACAGGATCGTAGGCATCCCCATCGGCGGATCGCTCAGTGGTGCGTTCTCGATTTACTCGAAGACATCGGCAGCTTCTTCCCTGATGCGAAGTCGCAAACCGAGGCGATTGCGGCAATCCGGGATTTGATCTGGAGCGCCGAAGACGATTACGCCAGGACCGTGTATAAGGCTGGCGTTGTCTTGGGCGGTCATGTCTCGACCGAGCCGGCTGCTGAGGCCCTCATCGAGTGCTTCGAGGCTCCAAGCCGAATCGGTCGACGGAGCGCTATCCACGCCTCGTTCCACCTTGCCGAATGGCTGCCCGAACGGCGCAGCCAGATACTCACCGCGCTCTCCAAACGCGCAGAATCTGATCCTGAACCCCTCCTGAAGGACTTCGCCGCGGGCATCGCTCGCGACATCGAAGGCGGTGAAGTCGATCACGTTATGGAGCCGGTCTTCGAGAACGAATAGTCCTGGTCCCAGCGAATCCGTGACGTAAGAAGGAAGCATATGACCAAGTTCCGGCGCGATCAGCGACTCCTTCTTTGGGCAAGCGCGATCTCATTCGCCCTGCTCTTGCTCCCGCTGGGCCGCTTCATCCTGTTGCCGCTGACGTACCTCAACACCCATATCCACGAACTGTGTCATGCGCTCGCAGCACTGGGGACAGGTGGCCAGCCCTTGGAAATCAAGGTACTCGCCAATGGAAGCGGAACGACACCGGTAACGGGCGGCTTCTTGTCCGTGATCGCATCCGCGGGCTACATCGGGAGCGCCGTGATCGGGGCGGCACTCATCTTCTTCGGCAGAACCGAGCACGGCGCTCGCACCGCGCTCACGGCACTGGGAGTCGGTTTGGCCGTCAGCATGCTGTTGTATGTTCGCGGAGACACGATCGGCGTCATCTCTGGCTTGGCATGGATCGCCGTTTTGTTCGCGTGTGCTCGCTTCCTAAGCGCTCTCCACGTGGAGTTTGCTGCCCAGTTTGTCGGCATCCAGCAGTGCCTCAACGCCACGCTGTCGCTCTGGATTCTCCTGAGAATCAGCACCATACCGGAGATTCAAAGCGACGCCTCGATTATGCAGCAGGCCACCAGCGTCCCCGCAATTATCTGGGCCCTTCTCTGGACGCTAACGAGCGGGGCCTTGCTCTTCCTCACCTTGCGGCGTTCCTGGCGCGAAGCACCCTCCAAGCGCCCCCGATCATAGGCCGAGAGTCCCGACTTTCCTGACGAAGACCTGAATAGTGCGAGGGATCGGGAACTTTTCTACCGCGAAATGTGCCTGATTCACCATATACGCTATATCAATGGCATTGCGTATGCCGTCCAACTACGCGTATATTAGCAGCGGCATGGCCGACGCATGGTCGCCGCCGGATTAGGAAAGGAGAAGAATTTGAATAGTCGAACCATCGTTTCCGCGCTGGCCGTTGTCGCCAGTTCCCTTGTTGCCACCTCGGCCAACGCCCTCGTATTCAATCTGGACACGATTTACACTGGGTCTACTCCCGGTGGAACGGCTCCGTGGGTCACGGTGACCATCTCGGACGTAGCCGCGAACAAGGTCAACATCCGGGTCGACCACAATGCCTCTTCGGCGGCCGGGCAGTTCGTTTCCAACGTGTACCTGAACATGGACCCGTTCGTTGCCAGCCTAACGATCAGCAACGAGATGAACTCGAACAAGCGCGACGGCGCCTTGTCGGTCTCTCTGAACGGCGTCAATGGCGCGGCAGGCAACCAGTTCGATCTCGGAATTCCCTTCGAAACCTCGAACTCGGGTGGCGGCGTAAACCGCCTGAAGCCGGGAGAGTTCTGGTCCGCGGATATTACCGGAACCGGTCTTGCCGCTTCGAACTTCAACGCGGTGTCCAACCGGGGGCTTTATGTCGGTGCCCATATGCAGGGCATCGCCGGCGGCCTTTCCGGACATATCACGACCGTGCCCGAGCCGGCGTCGCTGGGCGTTCTTGCGCTCGGAGCCCTCGGCTTGATTCGGCGACGACGCAACCGTTAACCGGCCAAGGCAGGTTGCATCGAGGCCTTCCCCGGTATGTCCGAGGGAGGGCTTCGTCGTTGGCACTATGTCAAACTCATGCCATGTTTATCGTCGTGTCCCGCTGGGCCGTCCCGTCACAACATTTGGAGGCCATCGACCATGCTGGCAAGCAGGTGCGCGAGGTCTTGCGCAAGCAACCCGGGGTCCTCGATGTTCGTGGATTTCGCAACGAGGAGGGCGTGTTCGTGGCGGTCGTGTCGTATGCCGATGAGGCCACCTATCGTAGGGTGATCGACGACCCTCAAGGTGCGTTCGTCCGAGCCTTGGAGGAATCCGGCCTGACGCAACACGCCGTATGGATCGGCTCCGAACGCGGCGAGGCGCAGGACTAGCGGTCGCCTACTCTCGACGAAGAGCAACGATCGGGTCCAGTCGCGAAGCGCTCACGGCCGGATAGAAGCCAAAGACCATCCCGATCATCGCCGAGAAGGTCGCCGCCATGATCGCTGCAGGGAGGGGGAAGGGCGTCGCCAGGCCGTCCTTGTTCGGCCATTGCGCCTGGATCGTCCACAACGTCACCAGGTTGCCCAGCGTCCACGCAATCCCCATGCCGATCAGCCCGCCGACCAGCGACAGCGTGGCCGCTTCGACCAAGAACTGGCCGAGGATCGCCCCGCGCTTCGCGCCGACCGCCTTCCGCAGTCCGATTTCCTTGGTTCTCTCCGTCACGCTCACCAGCATGATGTTCATGATCCCGATGCCGCCAACGAGCAAGGAAAGGGCGGCAACTGCGGCGAGCGCTGCGCCCGCTACGCCGATCACCGACTGAAAGACCTTCAGCACGTTCTGTGACGACTCCACCATGTAGAGGGAGCGATTCTTCGACTTTGCCATCAATGCCTGGTGGATTTCCTCCAGAGCGTCGTCCACCTTTACGCTCTTCTTGGGCCTCACGAGGATGAGATCGATCCGGTCGCCGCCGAGCCACTTTGCGTTAGCGGTTGCCAGCGGCATGAAGAGCGTCTTGGTGTCGCGATCTCCCATGAGTTCGAGCGGCTCTGAGACGCCGACCACCTGGAGCGTGATCCCTCCCATCGTCACATACTTGCCCACCGGGGCTTCCTGACCGAAAATCGCCTTCGCAGCATCCGAGCTTAGAACGCAGACGTTGGCCCGCTGCGTCTGGTCTTGCTCGCTGATGTACCGCCCCTCCTTAAGCTCGATTCGATTGAGCTCGATGAAGTTCTGGTCTACCGCCCGTACGCCGACGTTCTTCACTTCGGATTCACCGAACTTTACGGTATGGCGACCGGCTTCGCGATACCCGGAGGCGATCTCGATGCTTCCGGTGCGCTCCTTCAGGTAGTCGATGTCTGTAAGCCGCAGGCGGTCCAGATCACCTTGGATCTGCCCGCGCTCCAGGCGCGATGGCTCGAACGCGATGAAGATCGTGTCCGATCCGATCTTGGCGAATTGGGCCTCGAGGTAAGACTGAAAGGCGCCCGAAATCATGACGATGATCGTGACGCTCATGACTCCGATGATCACGCCGAGCATGGTGAGAAACGCTCGCATCTTGTGCAGCTTGAGCATCCCCAGAGCGATGAGGAACGACTGTCCGAGGTTCACCTAGTTCTCCTCGTCGGGTCCGAACTGAGCGCCCTTGCGTTTGGGTCCACGGAACAGGGGCTTGTAGATCTTGGTACCCGCGGAAACCCCCGACACGATCTCGACCGAGGAGGCAGTTTCCAGTCCAGTTTTCACGTAAACCCGGTCAGCATCCGTGGAGGTCGCGGTCTCGGGCTTGATCGCGAGATAGGCCTTCCCATCTTTCACGCCGACGTACTCGGCGGGGACCTTCAGCACGTTCTTGACTCGAACGGCATCCATGACGCACTTGGCGCTCATCCCCGAATTGAGCCGGACATCACCGCCTTCGATCCGAATCTCGACCCCGTACTTGACCACGGGTGAGGACTGGCCATTCGGCTGACTCTCCGCACCAGTCGTCTTGCTAGCCGGGGAGATTCGGTAGATACGGCCCTTGAAGACGCGGTCGGGCAAGGCATCGACCGTAACTTCGGCCTCCAAACCCGGCTTGAGCTTCGCCACGTCGATCTCGTTGATGTCGAGTTGGACCAGCATCTCCCTGCGATCTTCGATGCGCACGATAGGGGTTCCGCTGCTGAAGCTGCTTAAGCTGGAAACGAGTTCGCCTACTTGAATCAGCTTCTTGGTAACGACCCCCGAGATAGGAGACAGGATGTCGCTCTCTCCAAGAAGTCGCTCCGAGTCGCGGAGAACGCTCTGCAGCTGATCGACCGTGGCCCGGCTCTGATCTCTGCTGCGCTCGAGCACTTGGACGTCTCGAAGGTTAGCCCGGGCCTCTTCGAGGGCCGACAGCGCACTCTCGTACTCCTTCCGCTTGATATCGTCTTGGATCGAGTTCGCCTTCGCCCGCTCGAGTTCGGCCTTCGCCTGCCGCACCCGCTCATCGGCTTGTCGCCGCTCGATAGCCTGTTGACCTTCCAGGCGGCTCAGGCGGTCGCGAGCGCTTTGGAGCCGGGTGGCGGCCAATGCCATCTGCAACTGGGCATCCTCGACCGACTTGAGAGCGACGTAGCCCTTTTCGAGAAGATTCCGGCGTCGTTGGAGTTCCTGACGAGCGTTGGCCTCGTTCGCCTCCGCTTCTCGAACCGAGCTTTGGGCTTCCGTTCTCTCGTTGGGCTGTGTAGTCGTAACGAGTTGGTCCCGTGCCTGTACCGCCGTGTTGTAAGCGGTGTCCGCAGCCTCGATTTGAGTTCGAGTGAGCGTCGGCTGGGCCTCGAGCTCCTTTTCCAGCTGGGCGACCCGCATCTTCGCTCGATCCACACCGCTCTTGGCGGTGACTCGGCGCTGTTGTATCTCGATCGACGTCCGAGCAACCGCGCTCTGGGCGCCGCGAAGCTGGGCTCGGTCCTGCTCGACACGAAACTGAGTTTCCTGGGGATCGATAACCGCGATGACATCGCCAATCTTGACGACCGAGCCCTCGTCGACAAAAATCTGTACGATGCGGCCCGCAACGCGACTCTTGACCTCCACAGCCTTCACCGCATCAACGGTGCCGGTCTCCACGACCTGCACTGCAAGGTCGCCGCGTTCGACTTCGATCGGTTTGGGCCCAGTGTCGCGCTTTTGCGACATCGCGTTCCGAAGAGCATAGAGCCCGCCGCCGCACACGACGACGAGCACGACCGCCAAGATCAGGCCGACTTTCTTCATGCTTGCCGAGGAGGCCTACGAGGAAGGTCGAATCGCGGTTGCGACGGGAGCAGCTCCACTAGGACTTCAAGGGCCACTTCTCGATCGTGATTTGCTCGATGGTCGCCGGGTTCTTCGGCAGCGGATTGTCGCGAGCGTCACGCTCGAGATTGACGATCTTATCGACGACGTCCATCCCTTCGACCACCTTGCCGAACGCGCTGTAGCTGCCGTCGAGCGAAGGGTACTGGTTCACCATGATGAAGAACTGACAGCTGGCCGAATCGGGATTGCTGGAGCGGGCCATGCTGAGAATCCCTCGCTCGTGCTTGATGTCGTTGAATTCGGCCTTCACGTACTGGCCGCTGTTCCCGGTTCCGTCGTTGGATCGGTCGCCGTCCTTGCTGTTCGGATCGCCGCCTTGGATCATAAAGCCGGGGATGACGCGGTGGAATTTCGTTCCGTTGTAGAACTTCTCGCTCGCCAGCTTCTTGAAGTTGGCCACGTGGAGCGGCGCCTTGTCCGGGAAGAACATCAAGACCACGCGGCCCAGGTTGGTCTTCATCACCGCCACTTCTTCGCCGTCGGCAGGCTTACGATCGGCGGGGTTCTGCGTGTTGGTCTCGGTCTTCTGTTCTTCGGTCACAGGCGGACTGTCCTCCTTCATCGTCGTCGTCTCGTTCGAGGTCGTCTTGGTCGTACTTTCGGTGGTCGTGGCCGACCCGTTTCCTGTTTCGGTGGGCTCGGTTTTCGAGCATCCCCACAGGGCGATGGCGAGCAATAAGATTGTCGTTGTCTTCACGGTTGCACACTCCTTCGGGCAAGGCGCCCGACTAGACTTCGGACGCCGGAGTAACGCCCAGCGTGCCCATTGTGACAGTCCAGGGCCCGACTCGGCATACCCCTACAGCGATTCGGCTGCGGACGAGAGTTTGGCGATCGTCTGTTTGGCATTGCCGAAGACCATGATGGTGTTCGGCTGCAGGAAAAGCTCGTTCTCGATGCCGGCAAAACCCGGGCTCATCCCGCGTTTGCACACGATGACCGTGCGCGCCTTGTCGACGTCGAGGATCGGCATTCCGTAGATCGGGCTGGCCTTGTCGTAACGAGCAGCGGGGTTCACCACATCGTTCGCTCCGATCACCAGAGCGACGTCGGTCTCCACAAACATGGGGTTGATTTCTTCCAGGTCAAAAAGCTGGTCGTAGGGGACGTCGGCCTCGGCAAGCAGGACGTTCATGTGTCCAGGCATTCGTCCCGCAACCGGATGGATCGCATATTTGACGTCGATGCCCTTTGCGGTGAGCCGATCGGCGAGTTCCTTGACCACATGTTGGGCTTGGGCGACCGCCATCCCGTAGCCGGGCACGATAACCACGCTCTCGGCGCTGGCAAAGATGATCGCCGCATCCTCGACGCTGTAGCTGCGCACGCTGCCTTGAAGTGCCGACGCCGTCGAACTGGCTCCGGATGGCGCGCTGCCGAACGCGCCGAATACGACGTTTTCGAGAGAGCGGTTCATCGCCTTGCACATCTCGAGCGTGAGGATGAGCCCGCTCGCCCCCACGAGGCCGCCGCCGATGAGCAGAGCGGTATTGCCCAACACGAACCCGGCCAGGCCCGCGGCACAGCCGGTAAAAGAGTTGAGCAGCGAGATGACAACCGGCATGTCTGCCCCCCCGATCGGCAGCACGAAGAGAATTCCGATGGCCAGACTCGCGCCGAGGAGCGTGAGGAACAGCGGGAGCGAATACGGCCCTGCGCAGAGCAGGATCATCAAGGCGATACATCCAGCCAAGAGCAGCAGGTTCACCACTTTCTGGCCGAAGTAGGTGATCGGCCTACCCGTCATCAGTTCCTGAAGCTTGGCAAACGCGATAAGGCTTCCCGAGAAGCTGATCGCGCCGATGAAGAGGCTGAGGACCGTAGTGACCGCCTGCACCATGTCGCGGTGTCCCATTCCTCCAACCTGCATCGCCTCGATGAGTGCGACCAGGGCCACCGCGCCACCGCCCAACCCGTTGAACAAGGCGACCATCTGGGGCATAGCCGTCATCTGGACGCGTCGAGCGGACCAAACGCCGGCGACGGTGCCGAAAACGAAAGCGCCGGCCATCCATTCGTAGTTTCCCAGCACCCATCTGCCCGAGGTGGGATCACGCAGGAAGAAGGTGGCGATGAGCGCCAGCGCCATTCCTGCCGCCGCCAGCAGGTTTCCTCGGCGCGCAGTCTTCGGCGAGTTCATCAGCTTCAGGGCGAGAATGAAGCAGACGGCGGTGGCGAGATATGCGACCTCGATAAGGTCGTTCATGACTTCCCTTCCCGTTCGCTCGGCTTGGGCCTCCGCTTGAACATCTCGAGCATCCGATCGGTGACCACGAATCCGCCGACGACGTTCAGCACGGCAAAGACGGTCGCCACCGTGCCGAGGACGAGTGTCGGTGTATCACGGGCCGCACCGAGCACGATCATCGAGCCCACGAGGATGACTCCGTGAATCGCATTTGTCGCCGACATGAGCGGCGTGTGAAGCGTCTGAGGCACCTTCGCGATGACTTCGAGACCGACGAAGACGGCGAGGACGAAGATGGCGATGACGGCGATAAGGGTCATAAGCGTCAGCCTCCTTTTTCGATCGCGAGCCGAACCACGTCGTGAACGATCCGCCCCTCATGGGTGACGAGAGTGCCTCGGACGATCTCATCCTCCAGGTCGAGCTTGAGCCCTTCTGGTCCGAGGATCACGCCGAGGAACGCCACGATGTTGCGAGAGTACATCCGGCTGGCATCGGCCGCCATGCTGGCCAGCAGGTCCGTTCTACCGATCACGGTAACGCCGGACTCGAACACGGTCTCGCCCGGGACCGTCGCTTCGCAGTTGCCCCCGTTCGGCGCGGCAAGATCGACGATGACCGAGCCGGGTCGCATGTGCGCCAGCATTTCCTTCGTGATGAGCACGGGCGCGCGCTTGCCCGGAATCAGCGCAGTGGTTATGACGACATCGACGTTCGGCAAGCGAGACGCGATGAGGTCCATTTCCTGGGCGTGAGTGTCGGCCGTTACTTCCTTGGCATATCCGCCGGCGTCCTCGGCCTCGTCAGAGACGAGCGAGAGGCCGACGAACTTACCGCCGAGGCTCTCGATCTGCTCCTTCACGGCAGGCCGAACGTCGAACGCTTCGACGATTGCGCCCAGACGCTTGCAGGTCGCAATCGCCTGCAGGCCGGCAACGCCCGCGCCGATGACTAGTACCCTTGCTGGTGGCAGCGTGCCCGCGGCCGTCATCAGCATCGGGAAGAAGCGAGGCAATGAAGCCGCGGCGAGAAGGGCTGCCTTGTATCCCGCAATCGTGCTCATCGACGAAAGGGCGTCCATGCTCTGGGCCCTCGAGATTCGTGGGATCAGGTCCATTGCGAAGGCCGATATCTTGCCTTGCGCCAAGGCTTGAACAATCGTCGGGTTGCCCATCGGCGAGAGAAGGCATACCAAGCCACTCCCCGGGTTTAGTGTGCCGATCTCGGTTCCCGACGGTGGCTGGACGCGAACGACTAGCCCGTCATCGCTCGGCTGATCGACCACTTCGGCGCCCGCCTCCGCATAGGCCGAGTCTGGAATGAGCGATCCATGCCCGGCAGCCCTTTGGACTTCGATACGCCTTGCGACAGGAAGCATCGCCTTGACACCATCCGGCGTCAGAGCCACTCGCCGCTCACCAGCAGCGGTTTCCTTCGGGACGACGATCGTCATAAGCCGTTGTCGTGAAGACGAACATGCGATGCGATTCGAACCTCTCATGGCGGCATCGCATGACACTTCCTCCCGATGCTGTTGAAAAAGCGCAAGGAACTAACCCGGAACGGCGCCCGCGACGGAGACGGTGCGCGGGCGATCGGCGACTTCGAGCACGAACTTCGGCGACGCAGGGCGGCTCTGAACACAGACAAGTCGTCCAGCTCGCTGGTGAACGGCCTGGAAGCGTATAGAATAAGGTCGTGAGGCGCCTGTCAAAGCTTGTCTGGTTGGTCGCGGCGACCCCCTTCGCGATCGGTCTAACCGCGGATTACGAGTTGCAGGAAGTCGTTTATGGGCGCGACATCCTGCCCAACCTAAAGGGGCGATGCGGTTCTTGCCATGCCGGCCCTTCGGCTGCCGCCGGTCTGGATCTAACGACCATCGACGGCATGCGTCGGAGCAAGGTCGTCAAGGCGGGTGATCCTGACAACTCGACTCTCGTGCGTCGGCTGCGCGGCCTCGATGGCAAGCCCCAGATGCCGATGGGATTCGTGCCGTTGGACGAACGCGAAATCCAGCTCATCCGCAAGTGGATCGCGGCTGGGGCGCGCATCGAGGACCGGGTCGCGGCCCATTGGGCATTTGAGCCGGTCGAACGTCCGGCCGTGCCTGTGCTCGACGACAAGTGGGTGCGCAACCCGATAGACGCCTTTGTTCTCCACCGTCTGCGCACCGAAAAAATCCAGCCGTCGCCCGATGCGGTCAAGGAGACCCTCCTTCGAAGAGTGAGCCTCGACTTGACCGGGCTTCCCCCGACGCTGGAGGAACTGGACGCATACCTCAAGGACGGGCGCCCCGACGCTTACGAGCGAGTCGTCGATCGTCTCTTGGCCTCACCCCATTACGGCGAACGCCAAGCCCAGTTTTGGCTCGATCTTGCGCGTTACGCCGACAGTAACGGCTACGAAGTCGATCGCACGAGGGCGCATTGGCGGTATCGGGATTGGGTGATCGCGGCGTTCAATACGAACATGCCCTACGACCGCTTCTCTATCGAGCAGTTGGCCGGCGACTTGCTGCCGCAACCGACCGCCGAGCAATTCGTCGCCACGGGTTTCCACCGCAACACGATGTGGAACGAGGAGGGCGGAGTCGACCCCGCCGAGGCCATGTTCGAGACGATCTCGGACCGTGTCGCAACCACCGCGACGGTCTGGCTCGGCGTCACGATGGCCTGCGCCAAGTGCCACGACCATAAGTTCGATCCGATCACGCAGAAGGACTACTACCGAATGTATGCCTTCTTCGCCAACAACGCGTTCGAGGCTCAGGGAGACCACAACGTCGGGCAGAGGAAGTTCTACGAACCCACGATGCCGTTGCCGGCCCCGGAGGATCTGCAGCTGATCGCGGACCGAGAAGAGGAACTGCGCGATCTCGATGCCGAGCTCGAAACAGCGCGACAGGGCGCCAAAGCCCGCGTGTCGAGCTGGGAAGAGGCGGCCCGTAAGCTGAAGTGGACGAACTTAACCACAAGGGTTACCGCTCGTGCGGGATCGGTCCCTGCGGCCACCGAGGACGGAGGCGTTCGATTCGAGGGTCCGACACCCGATCAGGAGGCCTATACCCTCGAATTCGATCTTCCCGATGGCCAAACGACGGGCGTTCGGCTGGAGGCACTCCCCGATCCAGTTCTGGTCAACAAGGGCCCGGGCCGATCGAGTTCGGGCAACTTCATCCTTTCGAAGGTCGTCCTGACCATCGATGACAAGCCGGTCACTCCGCAGTTCGCGGCCAGCTTCGTCCAGGATGGCTACGCACTCTCCGGTCTATTGGACGACCTCCCCGACACCGGCTGGGCACTCTATCCGCAGCTGGGGATTGGTCAGGAGCTGATCATGGCCTTCCCCGCTTGTCAGGGAGGGAAAGCGAAGCTCGTGCTCCGAATGGACTCGGCCACCTGGCCGAAGCACGTGATCGGCAAGCTTCGCATTTCGACGACCGATGCCCAGAGCCCCGAGCGCTTCGCCATGACCGAAGAAGTCCGCAAAGCGCTGGCCGCCGGCGACAAGGCGATCTTAGAGTCTCACTACGAGAAGGTCGACCCGATCTTGGCCGACCTTCGCGCGAGGCGAATGCGTACGAAAGCCGTCATCGACCAAACCAAGGCCGCCATCCCTCACGCGCTGATCCTGCGAGAGCGTTCGGACCAGTTGCCGCTGAAGGCCCGCATCCACAATCGGGGCGAGTTTACGAACCTCGGTGACGAAGTCGAAGCCGGCACGCCGGCGTTCCTTCCCGCCATGCCGCCCGATCTTCCCGTGAATCGGCTCGGCCTGGCCAAATGGCTGTTCGGACCGAGCCAGCCGCTCACGGCGCGCGTGCAAGTCAACCGCATGTGGGCCCAATACTTCGGGACTGGCCTCTCGGAAACTCTCGACGACTTCGGTACCCAAGGGTCCAGGCCGACCCATCCGGAATTGCTCGACTGGCTGGCCAGCGAGTTGGTCTCCAAGAAGTGGGACCTTAAGGCCATTCATCGGCTGATCGTGACCTCGTCGACCTATCGCCAAAGCAGCCGCCTACGGCCCGATTTGCAGCGGATCGACCCCGCCAATTCGTTGCTGGCTCGGGGGCCACGATTCCGAATGGATGCCGAAATGATCCGCGATCAAGCGTTGATCGCCGCTGGCATTCTCGAGCGCAAGATCGGTGGCCCGAGCGTTATGCCGCACCAGCCGGAGGGAGTTTGGGACAGCCCCTATAGCGGCGAGCGCTGGCAGGATGCCCAAGGAGCAGAAGCCCGAAGGCGGGGCCTCTACACGTTCTGGAAACGTACCTCGCCCTACCCCAGTTTCGCCGCTTTCGACGCTGGTTCGCGAGAGTCATGCATCGTCCGAAGAACCCGAACCAATACGCCACTCCAAGCGCTGGCGCTTCTGAACGACCCGGTCTACCTCGATGCGGCGCGCGCTCTCGGGCAGCGGATGGCGAGCAAACAAAACGATCACGATCGAGTTCGCTTCGGCTTTCGCCTCGTCACATCACGGAATCCAACCAAGGACGAGGAGGCTCGTCTCGTCAGCCTTCTGGCCAGTCTGCGCGCCAAGTATGAAAAGGACCAAGCTGCTGCGTCGAAGATCGCTGGCTCGCCCGATGTTGCCGCGCTCGCAATGACGGCCAGCGTCCTGCTTAATCTCGACGAGGCGATCACCAGGGATTAGGCGCCCGCTGTTCTTTGGAGTGCGCGGGCTTGACCGCGCTTTCTGCAAGCAAGCCAGGTCTATCTAATGGCTCTGGACGATCGCCGAATGGGCCTGGATGTAGTCGCCGAGCATCTTGAGTACCTTGCCTCTATGACTCACCGCGTGCTTCTGCTCGGGCGTCAGCTCGGCCATCGTGCATCCGAGTTCAGGAAGCAAGAAGATCGAATCATAGCCAAAGCCGCCGGTGCCCCGTGGCTCGAGCGCAATCCGACCTTCGCACACGGCCGCAAAACTATGAACCGGCTGGTCGGGCCGGGCGAGGGCGACGGCAACGCGGAAGCGGGCGGATCTCTCTGCGTCGGGAATCCCAGCCATTTGCTCCAAAATCGCCGCGATCTTCTCTTCGAAGGGCGTGTTCTCTCCCAGGAATCGCTTGCTCTGAAGGCCAGGCTTGCCGTTGAGGAAGTCGATCTCGAGGCCTGCATCGTCAGCGACGCAAGCCTCGCCTGTCGCGGCGGCGGCAGCTTCAGCCTTGATGACCGCATTCTCGGCGTACGTGGTGCCGGTTTCGTCGGGCTCCTCGATTCCGGGATAGTCTGCCAAGGTGAGGAGTTCCAAGTCGGGAAATCGCGCGACTAGGATTTCGCGCATCTCCTGCCCCTTCTTCTCGTTATGGGTGGCGACGACAAGCCTCCTCATAACCGGATTGTGCACCAATCGGTCGAGGAATTGGCTACTCAGTTAACACACGTTCAGCCAACACGTAGGCGGCGTAGTCGTCGATCGGTACCGGCGGTACCCACATCGTCGCTGGTAGGAGCCGGCGCCAGCCGCGACGCGGGTTTCGCTCCCAGTACCGCTCCCGGGCCTGCATCGTGGTATCGCGCTCGTCCACCACGAGGATACCGACGCTGGGAATGGACTCTCGCAGGAGCTCGACGAAGTTCCGAGACGCCGTGCCCGAGCCTACGATGACCATGCTGAACTCAGCCTGCCGAGCCGCTTCGTCGAGAGCGTCACAGAAGGCCTCGACCTTGGCGATCGTGTGCCACAAAAGCTCGATGTTGCCGCCGGGGTTGCGGCGAACGAGTGCCAGCCCGCACTTCGCCGTTCCCGGGTCTATTGCGAGGACAGTTTTTGAGCCCAAGCTCATCGAACGCGGAACTCCACCTTGAGCGAGTCGGCGGCCCGAGTATCCTGGGCAGCCATCGCCAGGAGGCGAATGGTCCGGCGAGCATCTTTGATCTCCTTGACGAGGGCGAGGATATCTTCCGCCGGCGCCTCACCCAAGGGACGCTCTGCGCCGATCGCGGGAATCATGCCGCTCTTGATCGCTTCTTGACCGACTTCCTTGAGCAAGAAGGTCTGAATCTGCTCGAGGATCGTTTCCTCCGGCAGGGTCCCGTCTACCCGCGTCTCCGTGATTCGCTGCCCTCGCGAGAACACGATCGGATTCTGATATGCCTCGATCCGCAGCGGTAGGAACTCGCCGGTGAAGCCATTCCAAAAGGCATACGCAATCAGCACCGTTTCCTGGGGGCGTTGGGTGACCGCCCGCGCCAGGGCGTCGAACTGTTCCTGGGCTGTCACGACCCCGCGTTCCATCGGGATGTCGACCAAACCAGCGCTCACTCCCTCCCCATTCGCCGAAGCGCCCTTCTTATCGGCCCAGAGGCGGGCGCTTCGGAGAAGGCTTGTCAGCGCTCCGCGCGCCGCTTCGAGAGTCTGGTTTGCCCCCAAGCGAACCCGCGTCAGCTCCTCGCCTCCTCGAAAGATAAGCGGTTGTGTCCGCGTGATACGCAGGTTCAGATCGAGGCCCTGCTGAGCGGCGGCTTGAAGCTGCCGCAAGCTTGCGAGTTCCCATTCGACCCGCTCCTTTTGGCCCTTGATGGTCTCGTAGGCAGTCTGGGCCTCATCCCTGGCGGTTCTAAACTTCTCGAGTTCGGCGCGGGCCGCTCCGATGTCTTGTTCGAATGTTTCTCGCGCGATGTCGAACTGCTTGACGGTGGTGTCGAGCTCCTTCTTGGTTTCGCTGAGTCGTTGCTCTCGTTCGCTCAGCTCCTTGTTGATGGCAAACACGTTGTCGTTCAGGTTCTTGACTTGCTTTTGGTAGTCCTGTTCGAGCTGGCCGTACTTCTGGGCCAACCCCTTGTACTTGGACTCGAGCGAGGCGAGACGGGCTTGGGCCTGAGCCCGCTGGGTTTGCGCAGCGGCGAGTCTCGCTCGCTCCCCTTCGAGGAGCTTCTTGTTCTCTCGAATCTCCTCGTTCTGACCGGCGACTTGAATCTGAATCGTCTGAAACGACTGCCTGAGCTCAAGGGTTTGCTTGCCCAGGCTCTCTCGCTGCCGTTGGAGATCGCGAATCTCGGCCTCGAACGTCTTGCGATCCTCCGAAGCGCGCCGAATCAGCTGTTGATTCTCCTGGATAGCCTTGCGACCTTCGATGAGCCAAACTCGCACATCGCGCGAAAGCAGCGCCACGAGGGCAACCGTGAGGATTGGAATCAGGAAGCCTGCGCCGGTCGTGATGAGGGCGGCGGTGTGACGCGGGCGCAGCTTCCTGAACGAGAGCCGCTTCTTGCCGATGGTGCGCCCGAGCCAGTCAGCGCCGTAGGCGATCGCCGCCCCGACGACTCCGAACAGCAAGATGAAGCCAATCCCCAGTAAATCCACTTTGCTTTGCTAGACCATTTTGTAAGACGCAATCGGATGCCGTCTCTGCACCGAAACCCTCAGCGATTCTTCACGGCAATGAGGAAGGCGGCCACGACGAGCCCGATCGCCAGGGGAGTCAGGCTCGCCACCGCCGCAGGCAGAAGGCCGCCGCGAGCCCAAACCGCCATGAAGTTCGCCAGCATCATGTAGCCGAAGATGATAATGACCGCGAGCCAGAAGCCGCTTGCCGCGCTGGTTCGGTGGTTCCGAATTGCGAGCGGGGCTCCGACCAGGCCGAAGGTCAGGGCCGCCAGCGGAACGGCGATCTTGTTGTAGTAGCCGAACTCGAGATTGGCGATCTGTCCGCGATCGAACTTGGGATTTGCTCGTGCTTTGCGAATCTGCTCCCGTATCTGGCGCATGCTCAGCGAGTCGAGGTCTCGCAAGTTAGCGGCGAGCAATTCCTCGGGAGTGAAGGACTGCTTGGGCACCTGGGTCGGCCAAACGTCGGTTAGGCGGGCGATCTGGCGCCCGTCCGGGCTCGTCAACCGCGCGCCACCACGAATATGCCAACTCTTGTCGTTCAAGAAGACGAGTTCCTTAGCATAGAGATAGAAAGTGGGCGACGCATTTTGGTCCCAGACCGTAATCAAGGCATCGCGCAGCGATCTTTCGCCGAAGTCGAAGTCGAGCGCTTGAACAGTGGCGACCACGCGGCCGTTCTCGAAACTGGGAAAGAAGGTGGCCTGGGCGGATCGGCCATCGAGGCGGGCGACGATCTCCTGCTGCAGAGTCGTGGCGCGCAGCGAAGCCGCCGGCACGAGGGTTTCGTTGAATCCAAAGGCCAAAGCGGAAACCGCCAGCCCGAACAGCGCCACCGGTGCGAGCATGCGAGGAAGGCTCGTGCCCGCCGCTTTCATGGCTACGACCTCGCTGTCGCCGCTGAGTCGCCCGAAACCGAGAAGGGTCGCGAGGAGCACGGCCATCGGAAATGTCTTGGCCATGATGCCGGGCAGCAGAAGGACGCTCAATTCGATCACCGTGGCCATTCCCACACCCTGAACGATGTAATCGGTGATCTTGAACAGATAGGTGCCGGCCATGATCAGAACCGTGAAGATCGCGACCCCGAAGCACCACGGGCCGATGATCTCTTGTCCGATTAGCTTATCGATTCGCCTCAAGCCTGCTCCTCGCCGGCAAACGAGGGATCACGTTCTTCCTCGACGACCAAGACTTCTGCTTCGGGAAGTACGATCGGTTCGAACGCTTCACCAAGGTAGTGCTTTCGAACGAGGGCATTTTGCGATATCGCCGCCGCATCGCCGGAGGCGACGATCGAGCCGTCGATGAGGATGAAGTTTCGGTCGGTGATTCGAAGTGTTGCGGCGACATTGTGATCGGTGATGAGGATGCCGATGCCGCGCTGCCGAAGCTTCCCTAGGATTTGCTGGATTTCCTCGATCGTGACGGGATCGATGCCGGTGAAGGGCTCGTCGAGGAGGATGAACTTCGGATCGGTGGCGAGCGCCCGGGCGATCTCGACTCGTCGCCGCTCTCCACCGGATAGGATGCCGGCCGTGGACCGCAGGATCCGCTGAATATGGAGTTCTTCGGCCAGTTCGTCGATCTTCCGGCGAATCTGTTTCTTGGTGGCCCGGTTCATTTCCATCACAAGCCGGATGTTGTCTTCGACACTCAGCCGGCGGAAGACGCTGGTCTCTTGCGGCAGGTAGCCGACACCGGCTCTGGCTCGTCGGTACATCGGCCAGTGCGTGACAACCGTCGTATCGAACAGCACGCTGCCCTTGTTGGGGCGGACGATACCGGTGATCATGTAGAAAGTTGTGGTCTTGCCGGCCCCGTTCGGCCCGAGGAGGCCTACGATCTCGCCCTGGCTAATGTCGAACGACACGCCATCGACGACCCGGCGGCCCTTGTATTGTTTCACGAGGCTATCGGCGACGATCTTCACCGACGGCCCCCGTCGCGAATCTCGCTCCGCCCTGGGCTCCCGCTGAATTCGATGTCGACGATCTCCCGCTTCTCGTTCAGCGTGATGACGACCCGATCGGCCTTTACTTCGGCGCCGATAATGCTGTCGCTCCCCTTGAGTTCGACCTTCCCGACCAAGGTGATCGTGCGAGCGGAATCGTTGAAGGTCGCCCGATTGGCTTTGCCGGTGACGCGGACCTTTCTGGGCTCTTCCTTTCCCGTCGGATCGCGCTCGAGGCTATCGAGGCGCATCGTGATAGGCCCCTCGACGGTCGCCGATCGGATCGGCCAATCCGACTTCTCCCCGATCGGTGTCAGCGTGAGGTGAGCACTGGAGCCAGAGACCTCGAGCGATTGGGACTGTGAGGGGACCTTGCTGACGATATGGACCGGTCCGGACAGGTCGGCCTTCGAGTCGGTCCCGTCGTACTGGATCGTCCGGCACCAAAGCTCGGTGGTTCGGGCAGCGCCATCGACCGTCTCCTCGATCGTCGCTGATGCGACATCACGGATCGACGCCTTCTGGAGTTGATAGGCGCCCTTTGCGTCCTTCTGGGCCGTTCCCTCCATGGACTGAGCGCGGACCGTCAGGCCCTGCTCTTTCCAAGTGGCTTCGAAAGGCGCGCCGATCCCCTTGAAGGAGATCGCCTTCTCGGAAAGACGCTTGGCCCGCCAAGAAGACAGGTTCTTGACCACCATATTGCCTGCAGCGTCCTTCCAGACGGTCACGTTCTGGGCAGTGGCAATCGCGGCCGTTCCGATCAGGGCCATGGCGAGCTTCCTCACTTGCGTTTCCTTGCTTTGAACATATCCGGAGTTCCTACGTCCTTCAGGTCCGGAGTCGCCCACAGTTTGGCAAAGGGACCGGCTTCGTAGTCCGGACTCTTTACCCGTACCGCGCCAGTCGCCTCGATGAGGCCCTCCGCTTCGATCCAACGAACCTCGTTAGCTGTTAGTTTCGCTTGCTCCTCGTCAGCGGTAAGGGTGACTTCGCCCTTGAGCTCCAGTTCTCGCTTCGCCTGATCCGCCTCACCGCCGAGCGCCTTGAAGCGGCTCACGGCCTTGTCGGCATCGAATAGTTCGCCTTCGACGTCGTCGAGCGTTCCGCTCAGCGCACCTTCCCCGTGGAAGGCCATTGTCGACGACTTCGCCCTGACCGTCCACAACCGCTCCTGCTTCTCTCCACGAGCGGTGAGTTCCAAGGGCCCACTGGCGGCGAACCTCGGCTCGATCGGCTTTTCGTCAACGACTTGCTTCTCGACCGGCTGCTTTGAGCCACAGCCGACAACAACGACGATCGCCACAACTCCGGCAAGGGAGGATCTCATCCGCTCACCGGAAGAGCGACGCTCACGCGTCGCCGGGCGAAGCGCCCCTCGTGCCGCCCGGCGAGTTGCCCACATGCCGCGGCGATGTCGTGGCCACGCTCGACTCGTTCCGTGACGTTCACTCCCCGGGCTTCCAATTCGCGACGAAAGGCCCTCATGTTCTCCCTGGTCGGACGGCGGAAGCCCTGCTCGGTGTCGACATAGTTGAAGGGGATCAGATTGACGACGTGTGGGACGCCCTTGACCAGTCGTGCGAGGAGGCGGGCTTGCTCGATCGTATCGTTTACCCCGTCGATGAGCAGATACTCGATCGTGATCTTACGCCCGGTCGTTCGCTGATATGATTTCATAGCATCGAGCACCTCTGCCACGGGCCACCGGTTATTGACCGGCATGAGACGCGAGCGCACCTCGTCGATGGGAGAATGGAGGCTCAATGCGAGGTGGATGGGGAGGCCGCTCTTCGCCAAATCGCGAATCTGCGGGACCAAGCCAACCGTGGAAACCGTCATGTGGCGATAGCTGAGCCCCACCTCGTCGTGCAGTAGCCGCAGCGAAGCGAGCAGGTTGTCGTAGTTCAGCAAAGGCTCGCCCATCCCCATGAATACGACATGGCCAATCCGACCTGCCCGAAGGTCCGGTCGGTCCGAATGCTCGTTCACGAAGCCTTGAAGCAGGAGATATTGGCCGACGATTTCGCCTGGTCCGAGATTACGGTCGAACCCTCCCAGCCCCGTGGCGCAGAAGGTACATCCCATGGGACAGCCCAACTGCGTCGATAGGCAGCAGCTAATGCGCTTGGCATAGGGCAGCAGCACACACTCGAAGACCTGCTCGTCGCCAGAATGGACCAACAGCTTCTCGACCCCGTCGCTTGAACTCAATCGGGTCGTGATCTGGAGGGGGTTAACCGTGTAGTCGGCGAGCATCTTCCGGAGCGTGGCAGGTAGGTCCCGCATCTGGTCCAGATCGGTTTCAGCGGCGCGGTAGATCCACCGGGCGAGTTGTGTCGCTCGAAACGGCTTCTCGTCCATCTCCGCCAAGAGCGATCTCAACTCCGCTCGGCCAAGGCCCACGAGGCTGGATGGGGGCGGGATCACAGGTTCGAGTGTACCAGCCGAAGGTGGCCATCCTCGGTAGAATCCGCCCATGACCTTCGTCGCCGCTTGCGCTCAGATCGCGCCTCGCAAGGCTGAAACCGCGGCCAACCTCGACCGGATCGCCGAAGTCACTCTCGAGGCATCGGCGGCCGGCGCCGACCTCGTGCTCTTCCCCGAGACGGCGACGAGCGGCTACTTCCTCGAGGGAGGCGTGTACGAGAGCGCGATCTCGTCCGCGACTCTAGCCCAAGAACTGGAATCGCGCATGCAAGGCCTGCCAAAGCCAATCGACATCGCACTAGGCTTCTATGAACTCGAAGGGGCGAGCCTCTACAACGCGGCCGCCTACCTCGAAATCGGCGCCGAAGCGCGGATCAGGCAGGTCTACCGAAAGTTCTTCCTCCCGACCTACGGAGTGTTCGACGAAGAGCGGTTCGTCTCACGCGGCAGGGAACTCGGAGTTTTCGAAACTCGATTCGGACGGATGGCTCTTCTGATCTGCGAGGACGTCTGGCACTCGATCCTGCCGACGCTCGCCGCAGTCGCAGGCGCGAGCGTTCTCCTCGTTCCGAGCGCCTCACCCGCTCGCGGCTTCGGCAGCTCCCATCCAGACAATCTGGACCGATACGAACGCCTCCTTAAGTGCGTGGCCGAAGAACACGGCGTCTTTTGCGTCAATTGCCAACTGTGCGGATTCGAGGGTGGCAAGGGCTTCACCGGCGGGAGCATGATGATCGACCCGATGGGTCAAACCATGGTTCAGGCGCCGATCGTCGAAGAGCACATCATCTACTGCACCATCGACCTGGACCTCGTTCCCCTTGCCAGAGCGCAAACCCCTCTGCTTTCCGATCTCGAATCGGCATGGGGAGATATCGCCCGCATCGCCCAGTCGAACCGACTGGCGGCCTCCGGCTAAAGACACCTCACTTTCGGCATGAGCCGGGCGGCCCAAGGCGGTCGGCGCGGCCGTTCCCTCCTTCGTCGAACTTGCATCGCTTCAAGCGAAATCTCGACAGGAAGGAAGACATGCAAAACCATACAAACAAGACTCCCCGTCCGAGCGGCCATCTCCAGGCGGTGGTCCAGTGAGGAAGCGATTGACGATCATGCTCAGCCTCTTCGCAGCACAAGCCGTGCTCGCCCAGCCGGGGATTCCCGTGTCGATGTCGACCACTCAGGGTGTGCGGGAAGCCGGCGACCTGTTCAGCTTGGCGACCCCGGATACTTTCAGCTACACGATTCGCGCTAGCAACGGCACGTTTCGCTTCGCAGAGGCCGTCTATACGGCCCAGAACAGCCTGTTTCGGCTGAGCACCGCAGTCCGACTGAATCTCTATCTGAAGCTACAGCGGTCTACGCGAGGAAACGTCTCTATCGACGTCTTCAACTGGCGGCAAAACGCGTGGGAGACGAAGGACATCCGCTACGACATCACGGGGATCGACAGCTACTATCAACTGGCCGCAGGACGGGATTTCTTCAGCAGCAGCGGGGTCGTCAGGGTCCGCATTCGTTCCCGACAGTCGATTCTCTTCCGCATGCACTTCGATGCGGTCTGGATCGTGGCGACCCCTTAGGGGTCGCCACACGGAGATCGTCAGCCTTGGAGTTCGGCCAGCAATTCTTCGAGCCGATCGTAGGACTCGCTTGCGCCGGACTCCATTCCCGATTGAAGGTGTCCGTCGCGAGCTTCCTTGGTCTTGTGGCGGACCGTTGCCGTCAAAGTAGTCCGACCACCTTCCTCGGTCAGTTCCATCGTCTCGATCGACGGATGGTCCCGAATGAACTCGACGTCGTACACGAAGGTCTGAACGATCTTCTCGGTCGGGACGATTTCTATGAACTCTCCCCTGAAGGGATGCTCCGATCCGTCGGGCATCCGCAGGACGCGGCGCCATCGCCCGCCGACGCGAAAGTCCATTTCGCATTGGGCGAGGGTCATGTCGCGAAGACCCCACCACCGAGCGTAGTGCTCGCACTTGGTAAAGGCTTCGAACACCAGATGTTTCGGGGCGTCGAAGGAACGCGTCAGAACGATCTCTAGGTCGTTCGGTAGGGTGACGGTTAGCTTGGATGTCTGCTGCATAGTCCTGTTTCTCCTATCGGTCGGTCCGGTCATGGCTCTCCTGGCTCTCCTTGGCCCTGAGTTCGCTGAGGTAGTCGTCGAGCCGATCGAAACTCACATCCCAGAATCGTCGATAGGTCTCGAGCCATTCCGCCACGTCGCGAAGCGGTTCCGCGCGGAGCCGCGCCGGCCTCAGTTGAGCATTCCTTCCCCGCTCGATGAGGTTGGCCCGCTCGAGCACTCGCAGGTGCTTCGAAATCGCGGGCTGCGAAATCGAAAACGGTTCCGCAAGCTCCTTCACCGATCGCTCACCTCCGGCGAGGCGGGCCAAGATTGCCCGTCTGGTCGGATCGGCGAGTGCGAACAAGGTTGAGCTGAGGGTGTCGGTAGGCATTACTTAATGGATCAGTTATATAACTGAATGGTTATTCTAGCGTCCTCCTTGCGGTCGTGTCAAGGGGCTGAAGGTCCCGGGTACGGCAGATCCGCGCCCATTACTCCATCTAGGTTCGCTGGTCCACCACGAACGGGACCAGGAGGAAAACGAAATGAAGTTCGATCGAGCCAGTTCTCAATGCGCGCGAATAGTGGCGCTCGGTACGCTGACCTTGAGCAGCGCGGTTGTCTCAGCACAGATTTCACACTCGCTGGTGGCGCTTCAGAGCGCCTTTCCAGGAGCGGCACAAGTCGGCCATATCAACATCACGGGGTCGATCCGGGCTGGCGGGCTTCAGCTTCCGGCCGGGGCTTCGGACGGTGCGGTGCTTCGCTCCAACTCGGACGGAATGGCTGCGTGGAGTCCGGACGGACTCGCGTTGCCCTTCTCCGGGGTTTGCACAGTTGAAGGGGATGCCTTTCGCATCCAGAGCAGCGGTCCGGCCATCAGAGGTGTTTCCGAGCAGCTCGGATTGATCGGTCTGAATTCTGCGACCGGAACCCTCGTCGAGATCGCCGCACAGAACAAAGGCCTCGCTTCCTTCAACGGCAACACGGGCGTCAGCGCCCACTTGGCACAAGAATTCGATGCCGTCTTTGGCCACAACGCAGTTTCAATGACGTTCGGTTACCTCGGCACCCGTTGGGAAGGGGTCCTCGGTGTGACGCCCAACGAGAACCAGGCAGGCGTCTTCGGAGATGCGAATCGTACATCCGGATTCGCTATGGGAGTCCTCGGCAACACGAACAGTCCGGATGGCGAGGCCGTCGTGGGAAACAACCCCTCGGTCGGCACAATCGGCATGCTCGGCACGAGATACGACGGGGTCGTGGGTCGGAACTACGGTGCCTTCGGCTCGGGAGTCTACGGCTATGCCCACGGCAACGGCTCTCAGAACTTTGGCGTCTTTGGGCGGAGCGACAGTGTGCAAGGATATGGTTTGCACGGCCAGAACAGCACTACCGGAAACTTTGGGGACGTCGGAGGGCCGAGTGTAGGCGTTTACGGCCACACGAACACCGAAGGAGCGGCTGGTGTATACGGATACACGAACACATTGTTCGGAAGTGGCGTGGTTGGCAATGGCCTTCGAGGTAACACCGGTTCACTCGGCAATTTCTACGATGGCGCAGTAGGCGTGACCGTCGTCCCGTCCGGCGCCGGAGTCTGGGGCCAAACAAACTTCAGCGACAACGGTACATTCGGCGTCATGGGAGTGGATGTTTACGGGTATGGCTACGGCGTCTACAGTATCGGCAACTTCGGCGCCAGCGGCCTCAAGTCGTTCGAGATCGACCATCCGCTCGACCCCGAGCATGCCTACCTGCGCCACTATTGTTCCGAGGGACCGGAACCGACCAACCAATACGGCGGCACGGTTCGGACCGACACGAGTGGCCATGCCTGGGTGCAACTGCCCGATTACTTCGAGGCGATCAACGCGAAGCCGCGATACAACCTGACAGTGATCGATGAAGGCGAAGACTTCGTTCAGGTGAAAGTCGCTCGCAAGATCGAGAACGGCCGATTCCTGATCCGCACGAGCCGCCCTAACGTCGAGGTGTGCTGGCAAGTTCTGGCCAAGAGAAACGATGCGCATGTTCGTCGATATGGAGCTCCTGTCGAAGTGGAGAAACAGGGAACCGACGTCGGCAAGTACCAGCGCCCCGAACTCTACGGCAAGCCGCCATCGGCGGGAATCCACTACGATCGGACGCGCGAAGCATCGGCTGCGGTCGCCAATCGGCCAGCCCCGGGTTCCGATCCTCGCTCGCCGAAGCCTCGGCAGTACCCGAAGTCAAGGTTCTGAGTCCTTCATCGGCGGGCGAGTCGAATCTGAACTCTCCCGCCGAATCTTCCACTCTCCTCGAGGATCTGCCGATGATTCTCTCAGGATGAAGCTTGCGGCAGTTCCGGCAGCCTTCTTGGCTGTGGTGTTCGCCTTCGGGCAGGACCGGCCGGTGACGGGCGTGGTGGAGCAGTTCATCAACGCCACGCCTCAGGGCGACGCATTCGTGGGTCGCAACAACGGCACGTGGGCACTCCTCTTTATCGACCTGACGCCGCGAGCACGCCTTACCTTCGGCTACTGGGAGATCAACTCGCGCAAGATCAAGATGCTCGACGAGAACTTCCTGAGTTTGAGTTTCGACAAGGCCGAAGTCTGGGTCGGACGCATCCGCACGCCCTTCGGCCATAACAATTGGGACGACGCCTGGTATTGGGGCACGACCTTCCGCCCTCTCGTGCAAACGATGGCGATCGCCGATCTGCGCTCTATCCTACGCCTCGACACGGGGGTTTCCGTTCACGCGAACCTGGGGCCAGTCTTCCTACAAGCATCCGCCGTGGACGCCACTTCGGATCGGTGGCAGGTTCTGCCAGAAAAGATCGACCATTACGTCCTGCGCACGGAGATGGCGGTCGGGGACGCTATCGTCGGCTTGAACGGTCTGGTCGGGGACAGGTGGTTCGCCAAGGATGCGCCCAAGGCCTACGGGCTCGACTTTCGCTACTCCCTGCCAAACATCGTGCTTCGAGGCGAATTGCTGGCCAACTCGAAGGGTGGCAAGACCGCGGGCGGTGGCTATCTCGATGCAGGCCTCAAGATCGTCGGCATCCCCAAGCTGACAATTCTCGGGCGCTACGACTTCAATAGGCTCCCTGGCAAGACTGAAACGCTCGAGCTGCACACCCTCGGGGCCAAGTACGCCCTTACACCCAATATCGTGCTGATGGTCGCCTACGGCTTCGGCCCAACCAACACCGCGACCGCCGACCTCAAAGGATGGTCGTCGATGGTCATGTTTCGCTATCGTTTCTGAACCGGAGTTCCACCATGCTGCTCGCCACCCTCACAGGAATCCTACTCAGCCAAGATTCGACGGTCGAAGGCACGGTCGTGCTCTCGAAGAAGCCCGCCGCGAACGCCGTGGTAACCCTCGAAGGCAATGAGCGGGCAAAGCCAATCAGCGGGGCGAAACTCTCGCAGAAAGGGAAAGTCTTTCGCCCGCACGTTCTCGTTGTCACAGTCGGATCGAAGGTCGAGTTTCCGAACGACGACACGATCTATCACAACGTCTTTGCCCATTTCAAGGCCAAGAAGTTCGATCTCGGAATGTATCCGCGAGGGTCCTCGAAGTCGGTTACCTTCGACAACCCGGGACTCGTCTCGATCCTCTGCAACGTGCATCCCGAAATGAGTGCATACATCATGGTCGTCGACACGCCCTACTATGCAACGACCGACCGCACCGGCAAGTTCAGGATCGCGAACGTCAAGCCAGGAGAGTACACCGTGAAGGTCTGGCATGAGAGCGGCAGAACGCGGGAAAACCGATTGCAGGCATCGGGAAACAAGATCATCGACATCGACCTCGGCGCCAAATGACGTTCCGGACGAAACTCGGGTTGTTCGTGTTCGGGGGCTTGGCTGCGATGGCCACCCTCATGTGGTGGACGATCAATGCAGCCGCAAAGCAGAGCGTCTTAGACCTCAGCAAGGCCAATCTCCGCAAGACTGGAGCAGCTCTCGGCAACCTGCTCGATAGTAAGCGGAGAGCGCTTTCGAGAGAAGCGAAACTCGTCGTCCAGCTACCCATCATCCGCTCCGTCGTGGAAACGCGGGACCGGGCGACCATCGAGGACGCCCTGCGCTACTACCAGAAGCAACTCGATGTTCAGGGTCTCATCGCGATCGGAGCCGAGGGCGAGTTTCTTGGAGCTGCTGGTGCTCTGGGTCCAGGTGACAGGCACTTCTTTTCGTTCGATCGCTCCGACGCCAACGGTGAGTGGTCGGCCGTGAAGCTGGTCAGTGAGCGAGCCTGTGTTCTGGTTGCGGTCTCGGTCGAGATCAACGGATACACGAAGGGCTTTCTCGGTGTCCTTTCGACCCTCGACTCGAAAGTAATGGCGGAAGCAGCAACCGGTCTCGGGGTCGGAGTCTTGCTCACCCAGGGCAACCGCACGCTTGCCTCTTCTATGTCCGAGGTGCCCGCCTCGATCCGCCTCTCATCGGAACCCTATCAAAGCCGGATCGGCAATCGAGAAGTGTATCTGGCCTGGTCACCCCTTGCGGCTGGAGAACCGGGCCTCGGGTACGCGATCTCGATGCCCGCCGCCGAAGTGGCCGCCCTGTCGAACCGCCTCGTAGGCAACAACGTCTGGCTCTTTGCCGTCCTGCTGCCGTTGGCCATCGCCGCCGCGTTCTGGCTTGCCAAGAGCGTAACTCGTCCGCTCGATGGAGTCATCGTCGCCGCAAAAGCCCTTCAGCGCGGCGAGTGGCCCAGCGCGATTGCCACAGATCGCCGAGACGAGATCGGTTTGCTCCAGCGTGTGTTCGACGAAACCTGCGACGCCCTCCGGACTTCCCGAGAGCGCCTTGCCAGCCTGGCATACCTCGATCCGCTCACCGAGGTCCTCAACTACCGGACGTTCCGCGAGAGGATGGAAGCTTCCCTGGCAGAGCAGGTTCCCGGCGGACTCGTGATTCTCGACGCCGAGGGCTTTGCAGCCTTCAACCGCGAGCACGGACACGCCCGAGGCGACGCCATGCTCGCGATGATCGCGCGGGGCGTCGAGGAGCACGCGCCCGATGATGCGCTCGTCGGGCGATGGTCCGGCGACGAGTTTGCGATTTACGTCGCGGGCGCAGAGGAGGCGATCACTTCCCTCGCCCTGCGTTTGGTCACCGATCTCTCTTCTCCAGGACTTAGCCTTCGGGCGGGCTACGCGATGTTCCCCGCCGACGCCAGCAGCGCCGAGTCGCTCGCCGTTGCCGCGGACCTGGGATGCACGCTCGCCAAGGAACAGCCAGATTCGGTCGCCAGAGGCGCCCTTGCAAGTCACGGCGGCCAGGAAGCCCTCCACCAGTTTCTAGGCGCAGGCGACATGGCAGCGATCATGGCGCTCGCCGAGGCCGTCGACGCCAAGGACCCCTACACGCATGGCCATTCCCGCCGAGTGGCCGAGTACGCTTCCAACCTCGCCCGGTGGGTGGGAATGGACGACGACTTCATCGACCTCGTCTACCGAACGGGCATTCTCCACGACGTTGGGAAGATCGGCGTTCCCGACGCCGTTCTCAAGAAGCCCGGTCGGCTAGACGAGGACGAGCGCCAGATGATGGAGCGGCATCCCGAATTGGGCGAGCGCATCGTCAGTTGGCTCCCGCATCTGGCCGATACCCTCCCCGGGGTGCGGCACCATCACGAGCGCTGGGACGGCCGCGGGTATCCCGACGGCCTGGCCGGCGAGCAGATCCCCTTCGTCGCCCGCTTCCTCGCGGTTGCCGATACCTACGACGCGATGACCAGCGACCGACCCTACCGCAAGGGCCTCGATGCGGGCATCGCCCTCGGTGAGATCGAGAAGAACGCGTCCGTTCAATTCGATCCGGACCTCGCCATCGGATTCGTCGCCCTCATGCGCGGCGAGCCACCCCTTCGCATCGCCGCCTAAGTCCCCTGCCGCAGGGGTACGCTCCTGATCATGGCGCCGGTCGTTCCCCATCTCGAAGAGGCTTGCATCGCCGTCGTGCGCGGACTGGCGGTGGACGCCGTCCAAAGGGCAAAGAGCGGGCACCCCGGCCTGCCTCTGGGAGCGGCGGCCATAGCCCACGCGCTCTGGACCCGCCATCTCCGATTCGACCCGAGCGATCCCGGCTGGCCGGACCGCGACCGCTTCATCCTCAGCGCGGGCCACGGCTCCATGCTCCTCTACGCCCTGCTCTTCCTTACCGGCTACGATCTTCCTCTCGCCGAGCTCCAGAACTTCCGCCAATGGGGGAGCCGGACGCCCGGGCACCCGGAGAACCACCTCACGCCGGGCGTCGAGATGGCGACGGGCCCCCTCGGCCAGGGCGTCGCCACTTCCGTAGGCATGGCGCTCGCCGAGAGGTTTCTGCGCGCCACCCGCGCTCGGCCCGGTTACGAGGATCTCTTCGGCCACTGGACCTACGTCCTGTGCTCGGATGGCGATCTCATGGAGGGCGTCGCCCAGGAGGCCGCTTCGCTCGCCGGGCACCAGCGCCTCGGCAGGCTCGTCTGGCTCTACGACGACAACCGGATCACCATCGACGGCGGGACCGACCTCACCTTCAGCGATGACACTCCGCGCCGGTTCGAGGCGTTGGGCTGGCACGTCCAGAGCGTCGACGGACTCGACCCCGACGCGGTCGACCGCGCCATCGCCGCCGCCAAGGCCGCGGGAGAGCGACCCAGCCTCATCGCCTGCCGGACGGTCATCGGGTACGGCAGTCCCAACAAGGCCGGGTCGAGCAAGGCGCATGGCGCTCCCCTCGGGCCGGAGGAAACGCTCCTCACCAAGCGCGCCCTCGGCTTGCCCGAGGAGCCTTTCTTCGTCCCCGACGACGTCCGCGACTTCTACCGCCGTGTGGGAGAGCGGGGGACGGAGGCCCATCGCGCCTGGAGCGAGCGCTACGACGCCTATACGCAGGCCTACCCGAGCGCCGCCGGGGACTGGAAGGGCGCCCTCCCCACCTTCGCCGAGAGCGTAGCCACCCGCAAGGCGAGCCAGGCCGTCATCGACGCCGTCGCGGCGCTCTTTCCGACCCTCGTCGGCGGAAGCGCGGACCTCGCGGAGAGCGTCTTCACCGAGATCCACGGCGGCGGCTCCATGCAGGCCGGCAGCCCAGAGGGGCGCAACATCGCCTTCGGCGTCCGCGAGCATGCGATGGCCGCCGCGTGCAACGGAATCACCCTCCACGGCGGCATGCGGGCGTTCGGCGGCACCTTCCTCATCTTCAGCGACTATTGCCGGCCCGCCCTGCGGCTGGCGGCGCTCATGCAGTGCCCCACGATCTTCCTCTTCTCCCATGATTCGATCGGCCTGGGCGAGGACGGGCCCACCCACCAGCCCATCGAGCAGCTCATGAGCCTGCGCGCGATTCCCAACTTCAACCTCATGAGGCCCGCCGACGGCAACGAGACCGCCGCGTGCTGGGCGCTCGCCCTCGAAAGCGCGGCCACGCCCTGCGCGATCGTCTTGACCCGTCAGAGCGTCCCGGCGGTTTCTCCCGCAGACGTCGTCGAGCATCCCGCGCGCAGGGGGGCCTATGTCCTCCGCGGCGAGGGGACTCCCGCGGTCGTCCTCGTCGCGACCGGAAGCGAGGTCGGGCTCGCCATCGAGGGCGCCCGGCTTTTGGCGGACGAGGGAATCGCCGCGCGGGTCGTCTCGATGCCTTCCTGGTTCCTCTTCGAGCGCCAGAGCGAGGCGTACCGCCAGAGCGTGCTGCCGCCCGGGACGCCGACGCTCGCCATCGAGGCAGGCGCGACTCTCGGGTGGGAGCGCTGGGCCGACGCCGCCCTCGGCATCGACCGTTTCGGGGCTTCCGCGCCCGGCGAGGTGCTCTTCGAGAAGTTCGGCTTCACGCCCGCGAACGTCGCGGCTCGGGCGAGGGACCTGCTCGCGGGCACTTCCGGCGCCGCGCGAGAGTAGTCACTCGTCATGAAGCATGTCGCTTTGGCGGGGCTCGCCCTCGCGCTCTTCGCCGCCGGTCCCGGCGTCATGGTCGCCCAGGCCACCCCCGTGTACGCCCAGAAGGAAAGGAAGGCGTGCAACTTCTGTCATCTCGCCGACGCCGGCGCGGGGCCGCGCGGCTTCCGCGGGCTCTTCTATGCCGCCAAGGGCCACAGTTTCAAAGGATTCGACGAGAAGAAGGAAGCCAAGGCGGCGGGGGTCAAGGCGGGCGCGGTCGGCAAGGCGGCGAAGCCCACCAAGCCGTACCCGCCGACAAAGAAGTAGCCGAGCGCCTTCGCTCGGTTCCAGTCGGGATGGGGGTTCGTCAAACCGAGCTTGCCGAGGGATTGTCGTGGGGGAGCCTTGGCCGAAGCTAGGGCTTTGGCAGGACGATCCCTCCACTCCGCTTCGCTCCGGTCGGGATGACGAGCACGAGGGGGGCGCTCGCATCGGCTATCATCGGCCCATGCTCGCCCCGCTTCTCGCGGCCGCCCTGCTCGGCTCGCCGTTCGACTTCCTCGGCTTCGGGCCCTATGATGCAGCCGTTCCGGACCCGGCGCGGATTCTCGGCTACGCGCCGGGCGAGCGGCACACGACCTACGACGCCCAGGAGCGGGTCCTGCGGGGGATCGCGGAGGCCGCGCCCGCCCGCATGCGCCTCCTGCCCTACGGCAAGAGCACCGAGGGGCGCGAGCTGCGCATCGCCGTGCTCGGCAGCCCCGAAAATATCGCCCGCCTGGACGCCATTCGCGCCGGGTGGGACTCCGTCGCGAGGGGCACGGACGCCAGCGCAGGGGCCCGCCGCGGCCTTCCCGTCGTCGTGTGGATCAACGAGTGCGTCCACGGCGACGAGACGGCTTCCTTCGAATCCGGGATGTGGCTGATCTACACGCTGGCGGCCTCGCGCAGCCCGCGAGTCGCCGAGGCGCTCGCCCACGCACTCGTGATCGTGAACCCGGTCTACAACCCGGACGGCCACGAGCGCTTCGTGGTTTGGTACAACTCGGTGGCGGTCGGCAGCCCCTCTCGCGCGGCCTTCGAGCAGCGCCCGCCGAGCGTCGTCGGAGGCCGGACGAACCACTACCGGTTCGACATGAACAGGGATCGCGTCGCGATGTCTCAGGCGGAGTCGCGGCAGGAAGCCGCCGAGGTCCTGCGCTGGAACCCGCAGGTGTATATCGACCAGCACGGAGAGGTCGACACCTATTTCTTTCCGCCCTGCTCCATGTCGCTGAATGTGAATATCGGACGGGAGCGTTACGAAAAGTGGACGGACCTCTTCGGGCGGGCGAGCGCGGCGGCCTTCGACGAGCGGGGCTGGCTCTACTTCGTGCGGCGGACGTTCGACTTCTACTATGCGGGTTACCTGGACTCGTGGAACACGCTGACGGGCGCGATCGGGATGACCCACGAGACCGACGGCGGCTCGCGGCTGGCCATCGAGCGCGGCTCGGGCGTCGTCACGACGCTGCGGGACGGCATGGCGAAGCACCTGACCACGGCGCTGGCGACCATCGAAGCCGCCGCCGCTCGCCGCGAGGCCCTCGGCGCGGAGTACGCCGCCTATAAGGCCTCCGCGAACACCGGCGCGGCTTTGGGCCGATTCCGCCGGGTGATCGTGACCGCGCCGGACCCTCGCCCGCTCCTCCGCCTCCGCGAGCAGCTGGGCCGCCACGGGATCGCGAGCGGCTGGGCGACGAAGCCCTTCAGGCAGCGAGCCACCGCCTACGCCGGAGGCAAGGCCGCGGACCACGACTTCCCCGCCGGAAGCCTCGTCGTCGACCTCGCACAACCCCAAGGCCTCCTCGCGAAGGCCCTGCTGGAGCCCGCGTCCGATTTCGAGCCGGAGTTCGTCGAGCGCCAAGCCGCCGCGTTCAAGGCCCGGAGCGCCAAGGAACAGTATCCGCCGGGGCCGGAAGCCGAGTTCTATGACATCACCGCCTGGTCGCTGGTCTACGGCCATGGGCTGACGGGCTGGTGGGCTTCGGAGACCCCGGCGCTCGTGCTCGGCGAACCGGCCGCGGTGCGCGGGACCGCTCGCCTCGGCAAGCAGGGCGCGGCGCTTCGGTATGCCGACCGGGACGACGCCCTCGCGGCCTTCGATCTGCTCGCCGCGGGCGTGCGGGTCGACGTGGCCGACGAGGCGATGACCGTCGGAGGCAAGACGCTCGCCGCGGGGACCTTCCTGGTCCTGCGCCAATACAACGCGGACGTGGCGGAAACGCTCGCAAGGGTCGCGGAAAAGCGCGGCGTGACCTTCGAGCCGCTGGAAACCGCGTACCCGGACGGCGGCGACACCGGCCCTGGAAGCGATGCCTCGCCGCTGGGCAAGCCGCGTATCGCGGTGGTCTTCGGCGGCGAGGGCGGGACCACTTCGTTCGGATCGGCGTGGTTCGCGCTGGAGCGGACGTTCGGCCTGCCCTTCACTCCCGTCACCACCGGCGCGCTTTCCGATCCCGGGGACGCCACTTGCATCGTCTGCCCTCCCGGCGCCTATCCGCCGCCCAGCCAGGCGCTGAAGGACTGGGTCCGCGCGGGCGGCTCGCTCGTGGTTCTGGGTCGGCCCGGCTGGGCGCTCGGGGAGAAAGGCTTCGCCAAGCTTCAGACGCGCGAGGCGATGAGCATCCCCGGCTCGATCTTCCGGGCCGAGCTTAACCCTCGATCCAGCTTCGCTGCCGGGTACGACGCCTCGCTTCCGCTTCCGGTCCCGATCGACGGCGGCAGCTTCCTGGTGGCCGCCCCGGAAGGAGGCGCGGTCGTCTCGTTCGCCTCGGCGAAGGACGCCAAGAGCCTCCTCAGCGGCTGGGCGTGGCCCGACAGCGAGGAGGCCCTCCGCGGCGCTGTCTGGCTCCACGACCAACCCATGGGGCGCGGCCACGTGTTCGTCTTTGCCGAAGACCCGACCGAGCGCGCGATGTGGCCCGGGCTGGATAAGCTGCTCCTGAACGCGATGCTCGCCGGGCGCCGGGAGTAAACTCCTGTCATGAAGGCGTGGTGGTTGCTCGGCTGTGTGGTGCTCCTGTTCTCGGTCGGTTGCGGCAAGTCCGGCGGCGGTTTCTCGGAGCGGGCGGCCAAGGGCAAGGCGAACGTGCTTCGCTACCCGATCCCCGACGATCCCACGACGCTCGATCCCGGCCTCGTCCGCGACGGCGACACCATCGACGCCCTGCAGCAGGTCTTCGAAGGCCTCGTCGGCTGGGGCGAGGACAACCTGCCAGAAGGCCGCCTGGCCGAGAGCTGGGACGTCGAAGACGAAGGCCGCACCTATGTCTTCCACATTCGCAAGGGCGTGAAGTTCCACAACGGCCGCGAATTGACCGCGGACGACATCAAGTGGACGATGGAACGCAATACGAGCAAGGATCTCGCCTCTCCGACGTGGCAGTACCTGTCCGACATCGTCGGCGTCAAGGAGCATCACGACGGAAAGGCCGGCGGCATCAGTGGGATCGTGGTGCGCGACCCGCATACCCTGGCGGTAACGATCGACAAGCCGCGCCCGTACTTCCTGGGAAAGCTGACGTACCTGATCTGCTGCGCCATGCCGAAGGAGGCCGTCCCCGCCAGCGGCCCGATCACCGCCGTCTCGCAGATGGTAGGCACCGGCCCCTTCAAAGCCGCCCAGTACGAACGCAACCAGCTCATCGCCATGGAGGCGAACCCCGATTACTGGGACGGCAAGCCCGCGATCGACCGCATCGAGCGCCCCGTGATCAAGGACCCCGCCACCCGGCTGAACAAATACCGCAGCGGCGAGATCGACATCGTCGCCCTAGAGAGACAGGATCTCGACGCGATCAACAAGGACGAGAAGCTCGCCAAGGACCTCAAGCCTTTCGATCGGCCGTCCATCTACTACATGGGGATGAACCAGCAGTCGTATCCGCCGTTCAAGGATCGGCGAGTGCGCCAAGCCTTCGCGACGGCGGTAGATAAGGAGCGCATCGTGCGCGACATCTTGGGCGGCGTTAACAAGGTCGCCAAAGGCATCGTGCCTCCGGGTGTCCTCGGCCACCGGGAAGACGCCAACGACATCAAGTACGATCCCGAGGGCGCCAAGAAGCTGCTGACCGATGCCGGCTACCCCGGCGGCAAGGGCCTGCCTCCGATGGAACTGAACTTCCGCGACGGCCGCCCCGACGTCCGAATCGTCGCCGAAGCGCTCCAAGGCCAGCTGCAAACCAACCTCGGCGTGACGATCAACCCCCGCATGATGGAGTGGGGCGCGTATCTGGAGAAGGAGGGCAAAGGCGAGCTTCAGCTGTTCCACATGCGGTGGGCCGCCGACTATCTCGATGCCGAGAACTTCCTTTCCTACATGCTCGCTTCGTATGGTCCCGAGAACAAGGTCGGATATAGCAATCCCGACTACGACAAGCTGTGCTCGCAGGCCGACAGCCTGCTGGACTGGGAGGCCCGCGCTCCACTCTATGCCAAGGCCGAAGACATCGTGCTTCAGGACGCGCCCTGGGTTCCGATCTACTATCAGAAGGATTTCGAGCTTATCGCTCCGCGCGTATCCGGGCTTCGCGAGTCCCTCTTCGGCCATCTACCGCATTCCAAGGTCCGCCTGGCCGCGGATTAGGGCGAGAAGAAGGGCCGCCGCAAACCGCTGTCGAGGCCGTGCACTGCCGAGAACCTACCGCTCGCCCGGAAGAACGATGCCGCGCATGATGACTCGCTGGGCTAAGAGGAAGACGACCAGTGTGGGGAGGGCGGCAAGGGTGAGCGCGGCCATCATGACGGCTTTCGGCGCGACCGCCTGAAGCTGGTAGATCCACACCATCAGCGTCCACATGCGCTGATCCTGGGCGACGAGGAACGCATACATGAACGCTCCGTAGGCGCTCATAAAGGCGAGCAGTGCCAGGTATCCGAGGACCGGCTTGCTGAGCGGGAGGGCGATCTTCCACAACAGCGTGACCTCCTTTGCTCCGTCGATCTCCCCGCTCTCGTAGAGTTCGCGCGGGAGCGAATCGAAGAAGCCCTTGAGCAAGAAGATCATGTACCCGCTCGCCGCGCTCGGCAGGACTAGCGCAGCAAACGTGTTCAACAGGCCCAAATCCTTGAGCAGCAAGAAGGACGGAATCATCGCCACTTCGGCGGGGAACGCCATCGTCGCCAGCAGAAAAAGCAGAATCTTCCCCGCTGCCGGGATCGGGTATCGCGAGAGGACATAGGCCGCCAGGGGGTTGACGATCAGCTGCGTGAGGACTGCAAGAAGGCAGAAGAGCGCTGTGTTCCAGACGGCTCGGCCGTTGATGAGGATGTAGTCGAGGATGTAGCGGTAGTTGCGCCCGGCGAACTCCCGGCGCAGCTCAGCAGCGTTTGCTTGGACGAACTGGGCTTCGTACGCGGCGATGGGCAGCACCGCGCCAGGTCGCCCGATGAAGCTCTGCCATAGGTCCTCCACGGTTTTGCCGTTGCGATACCGGGCCGGCAGTCGCTCGCGGACGAACTTCGAGGCGAGCTCGCTCTCCATCCCCCTACCCCCTTCCTCTCGCAAGCGAAAGGAAGGGGGGAGCGCTTCCTCGAGGATTTGTGCCTCGAAAGCGATCTCCTCGAACTTCTTCGCATCGCCACGGAGCAAGCCGGGCACCGCGTCGATCTGGTTCTGAAACTCGGAGCGAAGGAACTCTTGCCACATCCTTCGTCCCAGCATGGGGATGCGGAACTCGGCGGGCAGTGTGCGCTTGAACTCCTGCCACTCTTCGATCTTTTTGCCCGGCAGAGGTACCCAGTTGGCGCGCTCGAGCAGCTCGTTCGGGGGCGAGACCGTCTGAAAGGCGACGTTCTCCTCGATGTAGGCACGATTGAGCTCCTGGATCGTCCGATACTTGCTTCGGAGCCACGCTTGATACCGGAGGCTGAGGCGGCTCGTCACTTGGGTCGTAGCGGTACGAAAGCCCGCCTGCCACCACTCGTTGGGAAGGCTCATGAGAAACCGCTCGTAGGCAGCGATTTCCTCGGGTGTGGCATCGGCTCCGAGACGCGTGGCGCCGATCAGACTGATGTTGCCGGAATACTTATCGTCGAGGTATTTCTCACCCAATACGGCCGGGTCAGAGAGGTAGGCAGGCACGAGATCGAGCGTGTTCTGGTCGGTCGGCCCCTTGAGCCCGGTCGAGGCCATGATCGCGAAGGGATAGAGCGTGGTCAGCGCACCGGCTGCGAGGATGAAGTAGAGCACCACCATCGCCAGCCGTGCGCGCGGTCGCTTCCTCCCCACCCGTCCCACCAGCGGCATGCCCTAGTGTGGCACGGCGTAAACTGCCCCCATGCACGTCGACGACGCCCTTTCCAGGCTCGACCGCTTCGAAATCGAGACGCCCGCGTGGGGCTATGCCGATACCGGGACGCGCTTCGGCAAGTTTCTGCAACCCGCGGCGGCACGGACGATCGAAGAGAAGATCGAGGATGCCGCCACGGTTCACGCCTTTACCGGATGCTGTCCGCGGATGGCGACGCACGTCCTTTGGGACTTTCCCGAGGGCGTTGCGCCTGCCCAAGTGGCTGAGCTTGCGCTGCAAGAAGGCATCCGCATCGGATCGATCAACCCCAACCTCTTCCAAGACCAGATCTACAAGTACGGAAGTGCCGCGAGCCCGAACGAGAAGGCGCGCGAAGCGGCGGATGCTCACGTCGAGCGCTCCATCCAGATCGCCCGGGAGACCGGTTCCAACGTCCTAAGCCTCTGGTTTGCCGACGGCACGAATTACCCTGCACAGGACGACCTTATACGTCGCAAACGTGCGATGGCAAGCGCTCTTCACCAATGGCACGACGCGATGCCCGAGGGCATGACGCTGCTCGTCGAGTACAAGCCCTTCGAGCCCGCCTTCTACCACAGCGACATCGCGGACTGGGGAATGGCGTACACTTTCGCCCAACAGGCGGGCGCCCGGGCCAAGGTGCTGGTCGATACCGGCCACCATCTGCCCGGGGCCAACATCGAACACATCGTCGCCTTTTTGCTCGACGAGGGCATGCTCGGTGGCTTCCATTTCAACGACCGCAAGTACGGGGACGACGACCTCACCATCGGGAGCATCGACCCGTACGCGGTGTTCCGCATCTTCGCCCAGATCGTCCTCGCCGACGAAGTGCACGGCATCGATACCCGCAGCATCGCCTACATGATCGACCAATCCCACAACCTCAAGCCCAAGATCGAAGCCATGGTGCAGACCGCCGTCACGGCGCAGGAACTGTACTTAAAAGCGCTCTTGATCCCTGCGGCTCGGCTCCTCGAAGCCCAGGCCAGTACGGACATCGTCGGTGCGGAGGAGATCTACCGAGAAGCCTTCTACCGGCATGTGCGTGGACCGCTCGCCGAGTGGCGCCGACATCGAGGACACGAGGCGAGCCCGCTCGAGGCCTATCGCACCTCCGGGATCGAGAACGAGCGTGCCAAGATCCGTTCGGACCGCCGCGCCGCCGAGGGCTACACGGGCGGGGGATCGTACGCTTGATACCGGACTGGTGCGCTGCTCGAACTCCCGGGGCAGGATCGCCGCGACGTAGAAATCCAGCATCACCAAGAGGAGAGCCAGTACGGCCCACGCCCATTTGCCGATCAGCCGAACCGCTCCCGCTCCGAAGATGATGGCGATCGACGCGATCGCCGGATATAGGTACCGTGCTTGGCCCTGGAAGTATGTCGAGTTGAACTGTACGAAGAGCAACCCGACTACGGCGAGGAACCCGAGGACCACCCAATTGAAGCCGCGTCCTTCCTTGGGACCACGAATCCAACCCACGACCCACGCTGCGACCAAGACCAGCGCCGCCGCAGACGCCAGGCGATACAGGGGCACAGGCAGAAAGACATCCATATAGCCGAAAGCCCCGAAGAAGCTGCGCAGCGTCCACCAGCCGACCATTTCGACCCAATACCCCCAGAGCCCGAACGCCGAGACGAACACGCTAGCCTGCGGCGAGCCGACGAAGGCCGCATTGAAGGCTTTCATCGCCAGCGGATCTCCGTACAGCGCGTTGTTGCGCATCCACCATGGCAGGGCGAGCAGGATAAACGGGACGAAGACGAGCAACAGCGCGCGTATCTTCGGGTTGAGACCCGTCTCCGAACCCCTCTCGCTGGGCGACAGCCAGAGCGCAATCGCGATGGTGGGTAGGAGAGCGAGCGCCGAGGTCTTCGTCAGCATCGCCAGACCCGCCAAGCCCCCGACGAGCAGGGCGCGCTTTGGCGTCCATCCATCCCGCACTCCACCCAGGCAGACCGCGACCGTCCAGGTGCAGAGGAAGTAAAGCAGCGGATCGTTGCCGACCGATGCATTCAGGGCGAGAACCATCGGCATCAGCGCCGCCACTGCCGCCGCCGCGAGTCCCACTGCTTCCCCGCGTCCCGGAGGAAGCCCCCAGAGGCAGGCAAAGAACACCCCGAGCGTGGTGCCCGCACCGATCAGGATGTTCAGCAATCGCAGCCGCAGTCCGGCGCCGGGGTCGGGGGGATCGGCGCCGACCATCCGGCACCACCCGGCGGCGAGCAGGTAGTACAGCGGCGGCTGGTGGCTCTGGTACGTCTCGCCGAGATCGGGCGAGCCCGGCACGAGAACGGGGAACCCCTTCCCGTCCAAAAGGTGCGCGATGTAGTTCGCGTGCTGCCGCTCGTCCGGCGCACCGACGTCGGGGACCGGCATGGGCGCACCCTGCGAACGCTGGTGGATCAACACTCCGGCCTGCCGATACGGTGTGACCGCCGCGAACCGCACCGCAAGGATGAGGGAGGCGGCGAGCACCAATATCAGCGGCCATCGAGCCATTGCGGGGATTGTATCCGGCACTCCTTTCCTCCGAGCACCGTCAGATGGCCACCGGATTCGCCTGGCGTTGTATGATGGATATGGTTACAGCAATTCTTGGAGATTGATATGAAAGGTGTTCGACTGCCCGTCATTGCTCTTGCCTTGCTCCTGTCGCATCCCGCTCTGGCCATCGGCCGGTGGATGGGGGATGCCCTCGCCAACAATAACCCACCGGCTCGCAACTTCGAATTGCCCGCCGGGATTCGCAATTCCGTCGTGCGGGTCGAGTCCATGTACGTCGTCGACCAGGTAAGCACGACGCTGCTCGCCTCCGGCGTCGTTATCGGCGCCCGCCGCGACCGTGAAGACGGACGGCCCGCCAAGACCGGCATGCTGTGCGTGTTGACCGCCGATCACGATTCCGCCTTTCCCGACGGCGTGCGAGAGGGGATCCTCAACTTCCGGTCCATCATTTTCGCCGACCGCGGTCCCGGTCAGCGCGCTATTTTAGCGGGTCGAAACATGTTCGTCCGGGGTCCGGGGAACCAGAGGGCACGGGTAGACATCGCCCTGATGGGCATTCCCATCAGGGACTGGGATACTCAGGTTCCAAGAGATTTGACTCCGGCGCCCCTCGCTCAACATCTCGCTGACACCGACATCGTGGTCGCCGGATTCGGCCGCACGGCCACGATCGATACGGCTAACCGGCGCATGGACATCCTCATGCAGAGCCACCCTCCCGGAACCTATCGAGCGGGCACCAACCGCATCGACGGCACCGATAACGCAGCCCGCGAGGCGAGCGCCCGCCTCGGTGGCCAAGGCTACGCTTACACAGGAATCCGCAGCAGCATGGATTTCATCGGCAACGCGGGCGCCGAAACCGGTGCGGACGCCCATTTTCTCAATGCCGACTCCGGCGGTCCCACGTTCCAGCGGATCGACAATCATTGGCGCCTGATAGGAAGCCACGGTGAAAGTGAGCAAACGCGGGAGGGCCGCATCACCGAGGGCAACCGGCAATGGGACGTCCTCCTTTGGGAGCACCGCCAGTGGATCAACACCAACTGCGAAAACCTCCTGCCCGAGCCGTCTACCTTCCTGGTCCTGGGAGGTTTGTTCATCGGAACGATGAGTAGATTCCTTCGCCGCCGCGGCTGACTTTCCGCCCGTCCAGTGGGCTTCAAGGTCCGTTCCGGCCCGCTGCGAAGAGAGATGAAGGACCTTGTGTGTACGTTAGACAACCGCATGAGAAGCGGACGACGAGCGGTATACGAGCGGTAAACATCGGTATGAATACCGCTCGTTTACCGCTTCTCATCCGGTTGTCGTCCGGCTGTCTAACGTACAAACACCGCCCCCGGCAGGGCTAGGCCTGCCCCCGCTGCCGCGGCGGAACGACGGCGAGGCTTGCCGACTCCGCGGCAGGGTATCACGAGAGCGCGGCATGAAGATCCTCGGCATCGACCCCGGCCTCGAGCGAGTCGGATACGGGCTTATCGAGCAGGTTGGGTCACGCCTCACCCCGCTCGACTACGGCCTCATCATGACTCCGAGGATCGACCTGCCCGACCGCTTGCGCCTCATTCACGAGCAGGTCGAGGCGCTCGTCGAGGCCGGACATCCCGACCTTATCGCCACCGAGCGGCTTCTCTTCGCCGTGAACAAGCGCACGGCGATGGAAGTGGCGAAGGCACTCGGCGTGGTCCTGCTCGTAGCGGCCGAGCGAGGCGTGCCTTGGATGGAGCTCACCCCTCCAGAAGTGAAACTGGGCGTCGTAGGCAACGGTGCCGCGGACAAACGTCAGGTGCAGTTCATGGTCGTGAAGCTTCTCGCGCTTACCGAGACACCCAGACCGGACGACGTTGCCGATGCCCTCGCAGTCGCGATCGCGTCCGCTCTGCGTGGTCGCCTGCCGCGCGGCTAAACTCGCCGCATGCTCCTCGAACGTCGAATGACGGCTGTCCCCCTCTCGCGCATCCGGGTCACCGACCCCTTCTGGCGCGGCTGGCAGGAGACGGTGCGCCGGGTGACTCTTCCGATCGAATTCGCTCAATGCACCAAAACAGGGCGCATCGAGAACTTCGCGCGAGCCGCCCGCGGCGAACGGGGCACGCACGAGGGCTATCGGTACAACGACAGCGACGTCTACAAGTGGATCGAGGCCGCCTGCTATCTTCAGATCGCTCTTGGGCCCGATCCTGCGATCGCCGCCGACCTCGAGCAGACCGTCGAACTCATCGCGGCGGCCCAGATGCCGGACGGTTACCTCAACACCTACTTCCAGCTGCAAGAGCCCGATTTGCGCTGGCGGAACCTGAGCATGATGCACGAGATGTACTGCGGGGGGCACATGATCGAGGCCGCGGTTGCTCATCACGAGTCGACCGGCTCGACCAAGCTGCTCGATGTCGCAATGCGGTTTGCCGATCATCTCGCCTCCTTGTTCGGACCTGACCGCCGCAAGGGATACTGCGGCCACCAGGAGATCGAACTCGCCTTGCTCGCATTGGCAGCGGCGATCGAAAGGGAGCATCCCGACCGGAGTCGCCGCTACAGGGCCTTGTCGAAGTGGATGATCGAGACTCGAGGCACCCGCCCCAGCCCCTTCGAAGAAGAGTATGCCGATGCCGAGGGTATGCGGCTGGCCCCCTATGCTCGTCAAATGCTCGACCGTGAGGGGGTCTACAGCGGTGAGTACGTCCAGGACCACCTTCCTGTGCGAGAGCAGACCGAGGTGGTGGGCCACGCCGTGCGTGCGATGTACTTCTTCGCCGCCGCGACCGAGGCCTTCACCGACTCCGGCGACGAAGCGATGGGCGAGGCCCTCTGGCGGCTGTGGGACAACCTCACCCAGCGCCGGATGTATGTCACCGGCGGCATCGGCGCCTCCCGGTCCAACGAGGGATTCACCCGCGACTACGACCTGCCCAACCGCACGGCTTATGCCGAGACCTGCGCCTCGGTCGGCCTCGTCTTCTGGGCCCAGCGCCTCCTCGAAGGCACCGGCGATACCGGCTACGCGGACCTTCTCGAACTCGCGCTTTACAACGGCGCGCTCGCGGGCATCTCGCGATCCGGCGATCGGTTCTTCTACGACAACCCCCTCGACTCCCATGGCGAGGCCCATCGGAGGGAGTGGTTCGACTGCGCCTGCTGCCCCCCGAACATTGCGCGTCTAATCGCCGCCGTCGGAAGATGTTTCATCGGCGAGGCCAAGGATGCCGTGTATGTAAACCTCCCGGCGTCCTGCGAGGCACAGGTGCGCGTTGCGGGTCGCGAAGTCGGGCTCCGGATCGAGTCGGAGTATCCGTGGAAGGCGAAGATCGGTTTCGAAATCACCGTGCCCGAGCCGACCGCCTTCGCCCTGAAAGTTCGCATCCCGGGCTGGAGCGGCGACACCCGGGTCGAGTTGCCTGCCGACTTCGACGAGGCCGAGTACGACGGCAATTACATCTCGATCCATCGCGAGTGGTCGGGCGTCTCGCGAATCACGGTGGACTTCGAGGACGAGCCGACGTTCGTCGCGGCCCATCCCGCGGTGCTCGAATGCCGAGGTCGGGCCGCCCTGACGAAGGGACCCCTCGTCTATTGCATGGAGGCCGCCGATCTGGGAGGAGACGCCCCGCAAGCCTTCACCGTCGACCCCAGCGACGCCGAGGTCGGGCCCATCGAAGACGGCCTCGTGCCCATCACCGTCAGGGGTTGGATCGACCGAGACGAAGATGGACCGCTCTACCGCAGCGACGCCGAGACCCCGGAGGCCGAAGAGCGCCGCGCGAGGATGATTCCCTACTTCGCCTGGGACAATCGGACGCCCGGCCCGATGCTGGTTTGGCTCAGAAAGGCTTGATCTTGTGTTATCTTATGGGAGAGGTTGATGATGATGAGGACTTTCCATTTTTCGCTCTTGGCTGCCGCCCTTTTGCTCGCCCCGGCGATTCACGCCCAGCAATCGACGACTATTCCCCTGACCGGCGTCCAGTTTAGGAATGCCACCAACCAGAGCCGAAGCAGCGCGACGCCCATCAGTCCGGCCTTCGTCTACGACTACCAGATCGCCGGCAATGCGCGAGGCGTCGGAGGGGCCCTCGGCATTCTCTTCCCCACTCCCACTCCGATCGCGACCATCTTCGAGTTCCTCGCCCCGGGCTCCTCGGCCTTCCTCACCGGCCAAGGGCCTAACATCAACGGCACTCATCCCTTCCCGGTCGCGAACCAGCGCATCGATGGCACCACCAACGTCAGCGGAATCAACGTCACTTATGGCTTCGACTTGATGATCCAGATTGCCGCCAATGGCATCGTCTCGTTCTCTCTCACCAACGTGGTGCTCACGCCTTCGATCCTCGTCGGTTACCTGGAGTTTACGAGCGGACAGGTGACGATTCAGCGGACCCGGGGCGTGATCGGCGGGCAAATGTCGCTGCAAGACTTCATCGGCGACGCCACGACCGTTCCCATCACCATCGAACTGCGTAACCCAGGATCGACCACAGCAGTCGCGACCTATAGTGTCAACGCCACCGCGGCCAACACTTGGTTCACGGTAACCGCGCTCCGGGGCACCTACGATGTTACTGCAAAGTCATCCCATTGGTTAAGACAGAAGGTCGGCAGCGCGGTAATCACCGACGATGGCACGATGAACCTCCATTTCAGCCTGATCAACGGAGATGTCGACGGCGACAACGAAGTGACGGTCGGCGATTACAGCATCCTCTCATCCCAGTTCGGGACGACAGGACCGCAGGCCGACCTCAACGGCGACGGCGATGTGGATATCGGCGACTACAGCATCCTTTCGAGCAACTTCGGCGTGGCCGGCGACGACTAGCGGGATTTCCAGTCATGCCGGCCCGAGCGCAGCGGATTCCATTCGCTGCGCTCGGGATGTCGAAACCCAGATTTAACCCTTCAAGAACGCGTTCGGAACGACCTCGGACACGACGCGCGGCTCGGGGACGCGGCACGGGACCAGGGTCGAGACGCCGGGCTCCTGCATCGTCACGCCAAACCAGATCTCGGCGTTCTCGATCGTCACCGGGTTGTGGGTGATCAGCATGAACTGCGATGTGCCGGTGAAGTCGCGGAGTATGTCGATGAACCGTTCCACGTTGCGTCCGTCCAGCGGGGCGTCGACCTCGTCGAGGACAACGAGTGGGCTCGGCTTGACCTTGAGCAGGGCGAAGAGAAAGGCGATGGCCGACATTGACCGCTCGCCGCCGCTCAGCAATTCGAGCCGCTGACGCTTCTTGCCGGGCACCGTGACGTCCACCTCGACGCCCGTCACGAGGAGGTCGTCGGGATGGCTCAGCCGGAGGTCGCCCTCACCGCCGCCGAAGAGTCGCGCGAAGGTCTCCCCGAAGGCGACGCGGACGGCCTCGAAGGTCGACTCGAACCGGTCGCGGGTAAGGCGGTCGAGTTCGCTGATCCCGGCCTCGACCTCGGCCTTCCCTTCGACGACGTCCTCGCGCTGTGAAAACAGGTCTCCATAGCGTTCCGTCAGTCGCTCATAGGCCTCGATAGCGCCGAGGTTGACCTCTCCCATGCCACGGATCTCGCGTCGCAGACGGGAAACCGTCACGACCGCGTCGTCGGGCAGGGTGAGGTTCGGCGCTTCGCGAAGGGCGTCTTCTTGCGTGAAGCCGTACTCCTCGAGAAGGCGCTGGAGCGCCGCACTCCGACGAGCGTCGGCCTTCGCTCGGGCTAGTTCGGCCTGGTGGGCGAGGTCGGCGCAGGCAGCGGCATTGCGCTGGGCCTCCGCAGCCTGTTCGCGCAGGGTGACCGCCCTTTCGGTTAGGTCGCGCTTTCGCATGGAGGCCTGTTCCAGTTTCGAATCGAGATCGATGCCCAGGGACTCCGCGGCAGTCTTCAGGCCCTCGTGCTGAGTGATGGACGCCCGCGCCTTGGTCCGGTCCTCGTCGAGCGTTGCCAGCCGCCTTTCGCGATGGACTCCGCCCTCCCCGAGGCTCTCCAATCGCCGTTCGGCCTGTGCTCTGCGGGTGCGGGCTTGCTGAAGGCGCTGCTCGGCTTCTTGGAGGCGTTCCGCGCCTTGGGCGGAGTCAGCGAGTCGGGCCGCGAGCGCCTTGAGGGCCTCGTCCCGCCGACCCTCGACTTCTGCGACGTCGACTTTCGGAAGCGTTCCCGGGGCCTGGATGTCGAGGCTCGCCAGTTCGGCAGCAAGCTGCTCTTTGCTCTTGAGGGCCGCCCGCTGCTCCGATCTGAGCTCGCCGAGCCAGCTTTTCGCCTCGTCCAGTTCGGCGCGGACTTCATCCAGTTCGGCGCGGACGGTTCGCTCCTCGCTTCGGACAGATTCACCGCTTGCCTGAGCTTCCGCTACGCTGTCCTGGAGTCGCTCGATTTCAGCGTCGAGCTTCGTGAGGTCTTCGACGGTCCTCGTCAGTTCGGCTTGGCGCTGGACGAGGCCGACACCTTGCCTGGCCGAAGCACCGCCGGTCACTGCGCCCGCCGAGTGCACGATCTCCCCTGCCAGCGTGACGAGTCGCGACCAGCCGCCGGTCTTCGCCAGTCGCAGGCCCAGATCGAGGTCCTTCACCACGACGATCCGACTCAGGAGGCTATCCACAACCGGGCGATGCTCAAGGCGACAGTCGACCAGTTCCGACGCGATTCCAAGCACGCCATTTTCTCGCAGGAGCCCCTTGATTTCGGGCGAGGCGGCGCGCGGACGCATAAGCGGGATCGGCTGGAACGTCGCTCGCCCGAGCCGCTCGGCCTTCAGCACCTCGATTGCCCGCTTCGCGTCTTCCTCCCGCTCCACGATCAGGTCGTGGGCGGAGGCACCGAGCGCCGTTTCGATCGCGAGCGCGAGCTCCGGCTCGACGCTCAATGCCTCGGCAACCGGCACGTACCGAGCTTTCAGTCGGCCCTTGGCGGCGAGATCGACGACTGCCCGAGCACCCTGCGCGAGACCCTCGTGCGTTTCGATGGTCGCTTCGAGACCCCGTCGCCGTCCGTCGAGAGCTGCCCGCTCGGAGAGAGCCTCGCGCAGCCGGTGGCTGGCCGCGGCTTCGACTTCTTGCGACCCCAATCGACCGTGAAGGGCCGAGAGTCGTGCGTCGAACTCACGACGCTTCGCCTCGAGGTCAGCGACTTTGGCTTCAGATTCGGCGATAGCGGAGTCGAGATCGGGCATCGTCCGCTCGATCCCTTCGAGTTCGGCTCTTGCGAGGCCACGTCGCCGCTTCGCGTGGGCGATCTCGGCTTCCGATCGCAGGCGAAGACCCTCGATGCGCTTTGCCTCGGCGAGTTCGGTCTCGATTCGGTCGAGGGTTTCCTTCAGCGACCGAGCTTCTTGGTCCCCGCCACCGACTTCGGCTTCGAGCCGGGCAAGGGCCTCGGCCTCGGCGGCTTCCTCGACGCGACAGCGCTCGAGGTCGGCGCGTGCCTCGGCAAGTCGGGTCTCGGCGGCACCTGCTTCTTCGGTGAGGCTCGCTTCGAATTCGTCGAGCCCGGCCAGTTTGTGCTGAGCGAGATCGAGGGCGGACTGGGCCCGTTCCAATGCGGTGTATGCCTCGTGGCGCTGCCGCCGTAGGTCTTCGAGTTCGGTTTCGAGGGCATCGAGACGTGCCTGGACGGCCTTGCTCTCGGCATCGAGGCGTTCGGCGGTAGCCTGCTCGGCCTTTGCGTTTTCGAGCGACTTGGCGGATCGCGCTTCGAGGTCGGCCACATCCTCCACGGCCGCGGCGATCTCGGTCATGAGGAGCCCGGTCTCCAGGGAGCGGAGTTGATCCTGAAGATCCCGGTAGACGCGAGCGCGTTCGGCTTCTTCACGGAGCGGCTCGCGCTGCGTCTCGATTTCCCGCAGAATGTCGTCGATCCGGTCGAGGTGATCCTGAGCCAGATCTAGCCGCTTGAGCGATTCGATCCGCCTCGCCCGGTATCGCTGGACCCCGGCAGCTTCGTCGATCCACGCCCGTCGTTCCTCAGGAGAGGCAGCGAGGGCGGCATCGATGTCCTTTTGCCCGACGATCGCATAGCCGGCTCGCCCGAGCCCACTGTCGGCGAGGAGTTCGAAGATGTCGCGCAATCGACAGGACTTGCGGTTGATTTGGTATTCGCTGTCGCCCGATCGGGTGAGCCGCCGAGTGATCGAGACCTCGGGTGAATCGATACCCAGCGCGCCATCCTCGTTGTCGAAGAGCAGGCTGACCTCGGCAAAGCCGAGAGGCTTGCGACGGCCGCTACCGCTGAAGATGACGTCCTGGCTTGTTTGCGCGCGAAGGTTCCTCGCGTTCGGCTCCCCGAGTCCCCAGAGGATCGCGTCGACGATATTCGACTTGCCGCAACCGTTCGGACCGACGAGCGCAATGAGATCGCCTTCGAGGTCGAATTCCGTCTTGTCCGCGAAGGTCTTAAAGCCGAAGATGCGAACCCGCTTCAGCCTCACGCCGGCCCTTTCCTCCGCTCGCCGAATCTATTCACTTCCCTCTCCAGACGATTGTGGGGCGACCTTTGGACGTGCCATTTCGAAAATCTCCATCTCCGCCAGGTCCACGTATTCTCGTCCCCCCATTCGCCCGAGCCCACGAAAGTCGCCCGGCTCGAACGAGCCTTCCTTCCAGAGCCCGATATCGATGTGCATCATCTCCACCACGCCGATGACGTACACGGTCCCCGACGGCCCGTCGCCGAGTCGGATGACCTTACTCACGCGACATTCGAAGTGCACCGGGCTCTCAGCGATGCGAGGTGGCCGAACGATGCGCGAAGGGAGCGGCGTGAGGCCTGAGACTACAAACTCGTCGACGTCGGGAGCGAACTCCGACGCGGTGATGTTCATCCGCTCGGCCATGTCGCCGGTGACCATGTTGACCACGAACTCGCCGGTTGCTTCTGCGTTAGCGAGGCTGTCCTTCGGCGTGCCGTCGGGTCGGAGCACGGGGCAATAGACGACGCTCGGTGGGTTCGCGCCACCCGCCGTGAAGAAAGAGAAGGGCGCAAGGTTTGCTCTTCCCAGAGAGTCCACGGTCGAGACGAACGCGATCGGCCGCGGCTGGACGGCGCACACGAGCAGGTCGTAAACCCTCCCGATCGGCAGTTCGACCGGCGCGATACTGGCGAACCGTTCGTTCAGCGCTTCCGGGTCTCCGGACGGGTCGTACGATCGCTGGCTGAGCCGGGCTTGAAGGTTTGGATGTCGGGCTGGTCGGTCGTCGGCTTTACCTCACCGCTTTGTTCTTTACGCTTCTCGACCGCTTCGCGCATGCGCTCCATCTTCTTGTCCTTGCGTTGTCCACCCTTCTTGCGTTCGTGTGACATGTCTTATTCTACGCGTCCCGCCCCGTTTGGTGGGCTCTGTTGCAAGGCGAACCTGGACGACGCCCCGCAAGGCGTGGCTGACCTCTTCCCGGTTCGCTTCGCTCACCGACCCTCTCCTCCACCGACCCTCTCCTCCGGGGCAGGAGAGGGTGTTTGGCGTTCTTATCGGCCTAGACGGTGACGGCGGACATGTGCTCGATGATCGCGTCGCCGAACGCGCTGCACGAGATCTCGGTGGCGCCTTCCATGAGTCGAGCGAAGTCGTAGGTCACGCGCCCGCTACGGATCGCGCAGTCGACGCCGTCGAGGACGAGCTGGGCGGCTTCGGTCCAGCCCATGTAACGCAGCATCATCTCGCCGGACAAGATGACCGACGAAGGGTTCACCTTGTCGAGGCCGGCGTACTTCGGCGCGGTGCCGTGGGTGGCCTCGAAGATCGCATGGCCGGTGATGTAGTTGATGTTCCCGCCGGGGGCGATGCCGATGCCGCCCACCTGCGCGGCGAGGGCGTCGGAGAGGTAGTCGCCGTTGAGGTTCAGAGTCGCGATGACGTCGAAGTCTTCGGGGCGGGTCAGAACCTGCTGCAGCGTGATGTCGGCGATGGCGTCCTTGATGACGATTCCCGCGCCGCGCTGCCCCTCCGGAATCCGGCACCATGGCCCGCCGTCGATCTCGACCGCGCCGAAGTATTCCTTGGCGCATCGATATCCCCAATCGCGGAACGCGCCCTCGGTGAACTTCATGATGTTGCCCTTGTGGACGAGGGTGACGCTCTTGCGGTTGTTCTGGATAGCGTATTCGATCGCACTGTGGACCAGGCGCAGGGTGCCGCTGTAGCTGACAGGCTTGATGCCGATGCCGACCATCACCGCATCGTCCACCGGCGCGCCGACTCTATCCCAGAACTCGCGGGCCTTTTCGCGCGTGCCGAAACGGATCTTCTCGAAGTCCTTCGGGAACTCGCGGGCGATGAAGTCCAGGATCTTCTGGGCTTCGGCCGTACCGGCAGCGTACTCGATGCCGGCGTAGATGTCCTCGGTGTTCTCGCGGAAGATGACCATATCGACCGCGCCGGGGTTCTTCACCGGACTGGGCACGCCCTGGAACCATCGCACCGGGCGGAGGCAGACGTAGAGGTCGAGGATTTGCCGGAGGGCGACATTGAGGCTGCGGATGCCCCCGCCGACCGGCGTCGTGAGAGGTCCCTTGATGCCGACGAGGTATTGCTTGAAGGCGTCGAGGGTGGCGTCGGGAAGCCAACTGCCGGTCTCGTCGAAGGCCTTCTGCCCGGCGAGGACCTCGGTCCACGCGATCTTGCGCTCGCCTCCGTACGCCTTCTCCACGGCGGCATCGAGCACGCGGACGCTGGCGCGCCAGATGTCGGGCCCGGTGCCGTCGCCTTCGATAAAGGGGATGATGGGGTCGGCGGGAACTTGGAGACGCCCCTCGGGGCCCATGGTGATCGCGGTGGCCATGCCGAGAGGATACCGCGGCTAGGTATCGAGGCCTTCGAGTCGGTAGATGTCCACATTCACTCCATCACTAAAGATGACGTGCTCCCACGGGAAACTGGGAAGGCCGCAAGCTGCAGTGAGCGATTGGTGGCAGGAATCGAGCCGGGCGCCGCGGACGGGGTACGGTCGATGCCACACCCTGGCTTTGCAGAGCACTCCCGCGCGCAGCGCATAGAGCAGGTACCGCTCGAGCAGGAAGAAATCGAGGGAATGTCCCTCAACACAGCCGGCAGCGGGGCCGATGGTAGCGACGGTTTCAAGGGTCGCGCTCTGGTTGCCGCCCCCCTCGATGCGAGTGCTGTCGTAAACAACGGTCTCCCCGTGCCGTTTGACCCTCATGTGCGCATGCCAGTAGGCGAGGCCGAACTGGCTGCGACCGATCTTGCAAGCAATCCACCGGGCGGCATCGAGGCTGAAGAACCACACGCCGGGTTCCTTCCCTGCGCGGTGAACGTAGGTCCGGACGTTTGTCTCCGGAAAGGCAGAGAGCCAGGGCAGAGAGGAACTCCAGGAAAATCGGATGCCTTCCATCCGAAAGGGCACCACGCCGATCCACGCGCTGGGGCGGCCGCTGCTGTCTGGATAAAGGTCGAGGTCTAGGCCCTCGGGAATGAGCGGCCTTAGTTCGGCGGGGTCCATCGCGAAGTGCATGAAGAGGAGGTCGCGCCATTTCTGTTTGTAGGCTACTTTGGCGGCCGGACGCTCTCGCATTCGTTCGCGCTCCTCCCAGGCAACCTCGGGCATGGGCTATTGTAGCGCGTCCGTCGTCATCGCTTACGTAAGCCCCAGCAGCGGCAGGATCAGTCGCAGCACCCCGAAGATCACGAAGAATGCGATCGCGTCGAGGAAGAACCCGGCCCGTATCATCTTGCCCTGCGGGACGAGCCCGGACGAATAAACGATGGCGTTCGTGGCGGTGCTAAAGGGCAGCGCGAAACCCATGCTCGCGCCAAGGGCGACTCCAAGTGCGGGGGCGGCGGGCGCGACATGGGCGCTCTGTGAGAGGCCGATAGCGACGGGCAGTAGAGCGGTGGCGGTGGCGGTGTTGCTCGCGAACTCGCTCACGAGGATCGCCAAAGCGGTGCACAGCGCAGTGATGGTCCATAGGCTGTTCGCCCCGGTGGCGCTGGCCAGGCTCTCGCCTAGATTCCTCGCTAGTCCGCACTCGAAAAGCGCGGTGCCTAGCGAGAGCCCACCAGCCAGCAAGAGAATGATCCCCCAATCGATCTGGGCGGCGTCCTTCCAAGTGATCGCGTGACCTCCCGGCGCGCCCTTGGCGGGGATCGCGAACAGGAGCAGCCCCGCCAGCACCCCCGCGACATTCGCCGACAGCCGCTCGATGAGCCAGGTCGAGACCTCGGGCATCATCGGCTTGAGCATCGGCGCGGCGATCGGCGGCGCGACCCACAAGGTGAGTGCGATGAGCAGAACCCATGCCGTCGCCCGCTCGGCAGGTGAGGGAGGACCCAACGTCGCGAGCTGCTCGGCGCACTTCTCCCGAGCCTGGGTGGTGCCGGGTGCCGGCCGACCCATCATCGAGCGCATCACCAACCCATACCGCCAGCAGCATCAGGAGGGTGACCGGCATCCCGAACGCCATCCATTCGACGAAGCCGATATCGATTCGCGCGACCTGATCGATCTGATCCACGGCGATTAGGTCGGGGGGCGTCCCCACGGGCGTGCCGACAGTCACGTTTGCAGCGAAGGTCAATGAAAGCATCAGGGCCGCTGCGAATCCGTGGGATGGACCCTCGGTCTCGAGGACCTTCAATACGCTCAGGGCGATCGGGAACATCGTGGCGACGGTCGCGGTGTTCGAGAGGAAGAGCGACGCCCCCGCGGTCAGCGCGCCCAGGGCGAGCAGTAGTCGGGCGGGGCTCCGGGTCGGCCAGTCGCGAGAGAGCAGTCGAAGCGCCACTCGCTTACTCAGGCCAGTCACCTCCATCGCCTTGGCCAGGATCAAGCTCCCGATGAAGAGTGGAATCACCGGATCGCCTAACCCGGCAAAGGCGCGATCTTCCCCTACTCCGCCGAAAAGCGCGAGCATGACCATCCCGAAGAGGGCGGTGATGCCGACGGGGAACGCCTCCGTTGCCCATAAGACCACCGTCGCGGCGAAGATCGTCCCCACCGCCCGCTGATTCTCTGGAAAGCCACCTAGCAGGAGATAGACGCCGCCTGCGCCGCTGGCGGCGGCGAGCGGTTTCCAAAGGTGAAAGGAATGCCGAGGCGTCAAGCCCTCATCTTAGCCCGCTATTTCGAAGTGCGCGGGCTCGTCCGCGCTTTAGACATAATTCGAACTGGCGAGTTCCATGCCCAAGGCTCTCAGAACCAAGCACTCGCTTGCGATCCGGTGGTTCCATTGGATCAACTTCCCGGTGCTCCTCGTCATGATCTGGAGCGGGCTGCTCATCTACGGCGCGAACCGCGTCTATCGTATCGGCGTCGGGGACTGGACGCTCTACGCCTTCGACACCGCCTTCGCCGAGCGCTTCAACCTCCGCTTTCGCTTGGCGGAGGGGATGGCATGGCACTTCACGTTCGCTTGGCTCTTCGTGCTCAACGGCGCCGCCTACGTGCTCTACCTCGTCTTCAGCAAACAGTGGAGGCATCTAGCGCCCGGACGTGGCGCCCTGAAGGGAGCCTGGCGTGTGTTCCTCGACGATCTCCGCTTTCGCCGAAACGCGCCGGAAGCTGAGGGATACAATTCGGCCCAACGCTTCGCCTACTCCGGTGTGATCCTCCTCGGCGTCCTGTCGACGGTAACCGGCCTCGCGATCTACAAGCCAGTCCAGCTGAGCTGGCTGACCGCCGTCTTCGGCGGATACCAGAGTGCTCGGTGGATCCATTTCTGGATCACCGGCCTTTTCGTCCTCTTCATCGTCGTCCATGTGCTACAGGTGATCCGCGCGGGCTGGAACGCGTTTCGCGCCATCATCACCGGAAAGGAGGTCGTCGAAGAGTCATGAGTCGCGATCCGGACTTCGAGCAGGAGGTGCGCCGGGTGTCGCGCCGAAGCTTCCTGTGGGGCGGCCTCGCGCTCGGAGGAGCCGTCGGCGTTTGGCAAGCCATCCTGCGAAGTCCCAGGTCCGACGGAATGCTTGCCCCGCTCCGCGCGGTCAACGGATTCAACGGCGCGCTCTGGCAGAGAATGTTCCGCGAGGGTGCGCAGGCCCCAACATTCGAGCCGAGCCTCGCCGGAGCCCGTTTCAACGGCGATATCGGACTGCGCTCGCCCCTTAATCTCGCCGATTGGCGGCTCCGGCTCGAGGGCCTGCCCGGAGGAGAACGCCTCCTCACCCTCGACGACCTTCTCGCTCTGCCTCGCACGGAGCAGACGACCGAGCTCATGTGCGTGGAAGGCTGGAGCCAGATCATGACCTTCGCTGGGGTAAGGATGACGGACCTCCTCGACGCGCTAGGAAGCCCGACGATTCCTCCCTTCGTCGGGATGGAAACCCCCGATGGGCGCTATCAAGTGGCCCTGGACGCAGCGAGCGCGCTCCATCCGCAGACCCTTCTCGCCTACGAGATGAACGGGCGTCCGCTGGAACCCAGGCATGGCGCGCCGCTCCGCCTTGCGATGCCCGTCAAGTACGGCTTCAAGCAGATCAAGCGGATCGGAAGGATCAGGTTTACCGAACGGCCCCCGCTGGATTACTGGCACGCGCGGGGGTACGACTGGTTCGCGGGGCTGTAACACCCGTCCACAGCCGCTCCACTTCGCGGACGAACCGATCCACCGCCTCCTGTTGCTGTGCCGCAGGCGCGATCCCATGGTTCACGATGAGGCTGAGGTACAGGCGCTCGGGAGAGGAGATTGTTACTCCCTCTCCTCGCGTGGGCGGTGCCGGGCGAAGCTCCCCCTTCGTTTCGCCTGCGAGAGGAAGGGGGTAGGGGGATGGAGAGAGATCGCGCGCGCAGAGGAGATGCTGTCCGGTTCGGAATGCTCCAGCCCTCCACGCCCCGACCCCCTCCTCCCCTAGGGGAGGAGGGGGAGCGACCTGCAGCGAACCGCTCAGCGCCACCACGCCGTCGAGCGTCCCCGTCTTGCCCACGAACGACGAGCCGGCCAGGCGGGAGCGCAGCGTCCCCTTGCCCGGTGAGGCGAGGCAGGATCGAAGCGCCTCCCCCCAGGGCTGGCCATCCGCCCAGGCAAGCATCCGGCACATCGCGCGCGGCGTCACCCAGTTATGCCGGCTCAGCCCGCTTCCGTCGTCCGCCCGAATCGCCCCCGGTTCCAGTCCAACGGTCTCCGTCAGGAACTGCTTGAGAAGGTCGGTGGCTTCCGGATACGGCTTGAGGACCGAGAGGGTCGGGCGAAGCCGGGCGGCCGCAATGAGGAGGAGGTTTTCCGCATAGTGATTTGAACTCTCCACCAGGCAGGTTCGGATCAGCTCGACGAGCGGCGGCCCCTCTAAGGTCAGCGTAGGCGGCTCGGAGGGCAGCGCGGCCCCCCGCACCACCGGTGAGCCGAAGAGGCGCGCCGCAACGAGGTCGGGATCGCGCTGGGCGAGGGTCTCCAACCTCGTCTTCGCCCGGGGCAGCGTCCCCGAGACCGTCAGCCGTGCGGCGAACAGATCGTATTCCACCCGGGACGACCCCGGCGCGGCGACCGTCGTGACGCGAAGACCTAGTTCCTTCGGTAACTGGAGCAAGCGTCCACCCTCTGCCCACACTTCGAAGGCAGCGCGGTCGGCGGAAAAGGCGGTGATCGGCGCCGCGTATCGGTTGGGGAGGTCGTCGTATTCCCAGGAAGGCGGATACCCCGGCCGGTAGGGTTGCGCCAGATGCACGGGCAGGGGGCGGCGCGGCAACCCCAGTCGCGAGGCGACTTCTCGCAACTGGGCAAAGGTCAGCGAGGGATCCCCTTCCGCCGTGATCACCACCCGGTCGGCGAGGCGCCAGAATCGCGTCTTCGGGCGGTAGTCGAGCCCGAGCACGGATGCGGCGAACAGGCAGGTGCCCACTTTCTGGTTGCTCGCAGGCATCATGCGCTGGTCGGCGCTTCTTTGGTAGAGGACGGTGCCATCGGCGCGCATGACGCACGTCGCCACGACAGCTCCCCGCAGCACGGGATCGTCGAGGATGGTATCGAGATAGGCGGCCTGCGCCAGGGCCAGAATGGGCAGCATCCGCGAAGTTTACGCCCGATCGACGAGGCTCTTGCCCGCCATGAGGGTATCGAGCTCCTCGTTGGTGGCAGCGCGAAAGGATTGCGCGATCCGTTCGCGCTCGGCGAGGTGGAGGGCCCGCAGCTCGCGCCGAAGGCGACCCTCGAGGAAGGCGATCTTGTCTTCCCGGGTCTCGCACTCCAAGCGCGGTACCTCCACCGGCTTACCGTCCCTGATGGCGACCATCGTCACCCGGGCGGTGTTCGTGTGCCGACGCTCGCGCGAGTAAACGTTCTCGGCGAACACCTCCACGCTCACCTCCACGCTCGTCCGTCCCACATAGGAGACGTGGCCGATCATCGTCACGAGCTCGCCCACCTCGATCGGTTGATGGAAGTCCACGCGGTCGAAGCTGGCGGTCACGCAGATGTTCCCCGCGAAGCGGCTGGCCGTGGCGTAGGCCACCAGGTCGATCATGGAGAGGATGGTGCCGCCGAAGACCTTGCCGAGGAAGTTGGCGTCGTTGGGGGTGACGACTTGGCTCGTTTCCAGACGGGTCTCTCGAACGGGGACCGAAAGCATCGGCCTAGTTTGGCACCGCCTCCCGGCCGCGCATACGGCGCGCGATCCAGATCAGGGCGAACACCATCGCCGCGCCGTCGAGCAGAACGTCCCACCAGGATCCGCTTCGGCCGAGCGTCGCCATCTGGCGCGACTCATCGAACAGCGCATGGGCTAGCGCCCAAGCCAAGGCAGCAAGGGCGGCCGCCCGGGAACCTTCCACCGTCTCCCGCGTCACCATCCACCCGACCGCCGCCAGTCCGCCATAGAAGACGACATGGACGGTCTTGCGAAAGGCGATCACGATGCCCTCGACCACTTGTGGCGAAAGCCATCCGAGATCGAACAGCCACCCGCTCATCGGACCGGCGCTCCCCCGCGTCCCGCTGTAGTAGGCGACCAGCAGCCCCATCACGAGGAAAAGGGTTGCCAACCCCCAGGCACGCCCGAACCGCCACGCTCCTCCGACGAGGAGCCCCGCGATCCCCAAGGGCACCCAGCTTGGGGCATCGGTCTCCACCGACACGAAGAACACAGCAGCGAAGAGATCGACGTAAAGGAACAAGAAGACGAGCCGCTTCCACAGGAGAACTCGGCTCGCGGAGAGAACCCCGCCGGCGGCAAGAAGAAGAGCCGCCGCCGGCATCGCCATCGTCATGGCCTACTTGGGCGGCGCGATCAGCGGGGTCCGTCCGTGTCGAGCAAAGTACCGCCAAGCCTCGACCGGCTTGGGAATCGCCATGCCTTGGAGGTTCGGTTGGTCCCACTTGCCGGCGTTTGTCATCGCCGCCATCCCTTCGGACCCCTTGTTGGTTTCGCCGAGCGCGCAGGCGAGGGCATACCAGCCGGCGGCATACTCGGGTCCTGCCTTGACCGCGGTTTGGGCCAAGCGTAGGCCCTCGGGTTTGTTGCCTTCGACGAGAGTCAACAGCGCGATGCCGGTCAGGGCCTCGAACGACTCCGGACGGGCCTCTAGGGCGGCTTCGAAGAAGCTGCGGGCAACCTTCTGTTGATACTTGCGATCCGCCTTGCGGGCTTCATCGTCCGTCTCGGGAGTGCCACGCAGAGAAACCGCGATCGCCTCGTTGGCTCTCTCAATGTACATGTCGTAGCAGACCGGATCAGCAAGAACGCATCGTTGGAAGAGTCGTGCGGCCTCGTCGAGGTTGCCCAACTGGTAGTTGACCGTAGAAAGGTAGTAGAGGACTTCCGGACGCTGGCCCTCCGTCTGCTCAAGTTGGCCAGCGATCTTGCTCAACGCGCCGGTGGCTCCTCGCTTGAGCGCGAGGTAGGCCTGGGCGGTCCGCACGCCAAGGCTCTCGGGATCGCTCAACAGGGCTTCCTTCTCCGCATCGAGGGACTTCTGTGCATCGCCAGCCTGAAGGTTCAGAATCGCGACGAGTGCGCTACCGTAGCCGTCGACCATATTGCCCTTGAGATACTCTTGGAGGGTCACGAACGCGTCGCGCATACGGGCAGTTCGCATCTGCGCATAAAGCAGCCGGTTGGCGACGTCGGGCTGTCGAGTGTCCTTGCGAAAGAGGGGCAGCAGCTGATCGATCGCCAGACTGTAGCGTTGAGCACGGATGGCGAGATCGGCGTACTGGAGTCGGTTCGCATCGGTCACCGCACCGAATGAATCGAGTTGGGCTTCGAGGACGGCCTTCCGGTTCTTGACGGCCTCCTTGAGCGCGTCGCCAATCACCTTGAGGGTCGCGTCGCGATCACCCGTTCCGCGGCTGAACGTATTGAAGGCCTTCTGGAGGTTGATCGCCGCCAGCAGATCGCGGGCCGTGGCATTGTTCGCCTCGGAAGCCAGCACGTCTTCGGCGAACTTCTGGGCCTGATCGAGGACCGATTTGCCGAGATACGCTCGCGCCATGACGAGCCTGGCCGGGTTGAACCCCGGCTTGATCTTCAGCGCTGTCCGCGCAGACCGGATCGCATCGTCCCATTTCGATTCAGCGAGCGCCTCGCGGCCTCGGTCTACGTGCCAGTCGGCGTCCTTGCCCAAGCCGTTTTCGACCTTCAGATTCAGGGTTTTCGCAGCGCTTTCCGCTTCGGATGTATAGGCCACGAACCGAACCTTGAGGTCACCCTCCTTCTCCGCGAGTGTATCGAGTTTGAATTCGTAGGGAGTGCTGTCGTCCTCGGCGCGAAGATCGTCACCGACGTAGAACTCGACTTTGGTGACCAAGTTGTCCGAAATCACGGTCACCTTGAATGTCTTTTCGCCGGCAATCGATTCGCCGTCCTTGACATCGACATTAACCGTAATTCCGGCACTCGCCATGCCGACCAGGGTGCTCGCCCATACGCAGGCAAGGAGTTTGACAATGAAAGCCCGAATCATAACGAGATTATGACGTCCCAGCAGGCGGGGAAATTCGATCTGGCCTCTGGTCGGTCAAAATGGGCCGATGCCCCGCCGCTCCATCAGCGATTCCGAGGCCTGGAAACGGATGGTGCTGCGTTCGATGCCCCCTCCGGCCTGGCTCGGCAAAGACGCCCCCGAAGGCGACGTGGTTGTTTCTTCCCGGGTCCGATTCGCCCGGAACCTCGACGGTATCGCGGTCCCTCACCTGGCGACAGACGACGAGTTGGCGGCCGTGCGTGATCAGGTCCTTGAATCAGCGCGTCCCCTCGAACTCGAGGTGCTTAAGCACGTCTCCGAAGCCGAGCGGGATTACCTTGTGGGATGCCGCCTCGTTTCACCGGACTTCGACGCACGGGGACACGGGCGGGCGCTCATCCTCGATCGCGAGCGCTCGGTCAGCATCATGGTGAACGAAGAGGACCACCTGCGAGTGCAGGCACTCACCGCGGGCTGGTCGATCGAGACCGCCGGTCGCTTGGCCCAGCACGTTCTGAGCCGGCTGGAAGGTACGCCCGACGCCGATCCATCGCCCTTCCACAGGCCGGCCACGGCGCGCCCGACCGGTCTGCGCTTCGCCCGTTCGGACTCTGGCTTCGTCACCGCCAGCCCGACTAACCAGGGCCAAGGAAAGCGATTGTCCGCCCTCTTCCACCTTATAGGCTTGGCGCACGCCAAGCGGCTTCCTGCAGTCCTCACGGCACTCGCCGAAATGGGTCATACCGCACGCGGGATTTATGGCGAAGTGAGCCGCGGAGTGGGGGCTTTCATTCAAGTTAGCTCCACCTCCAGCCCACTGTCCCACTTCTCTGGGGCGACCGAGTATCTGCTGCGCGAAGAGCGACTGGCTCGCCGCGAGGTTCCGCGAGAGCATCTGGCGGAACAGGCCCGATCGGCCATCGACTTCGCCGTTGCTTCGAGCCAAATCACGCTCGCTGATGCCCTTCGAGTGCTGGCTTGGGCCCGGTGGGCGGCCTCCTCGGAGATCGAGGGCTTCGGGTTCGGCTACCGCGACGTCGATCTCTGGGTCTCGACTCTCGAAGTCCGCAGCACTCACGACGAGGATGCCGCGGCCCGGCACCGCGCTTCATTTCTGCGCGAGCGGCTCGGCTAACCCGATTCGAGCAGTCCTCGAACCGCTGCTGCGGTCGGAATGGAGGGCTGGGCGCCAGCCATCGACGCCGTCAATGCACCCGCAGCGGACGCCCACCTGAGCGCCTCCTGCAGTTCGTCACCCGCAGCGAGGCGAGCCGCCAAGGCTCCGTTAAATGCATCCCCTGCCGCCGTGGCGTCGATAGGGATTACTGGGCAGGGTGGCACGAGGCCTTCACCGCGGTCGTTCATCCAATAGCACCCGCGGCCACCGAGGGTGATGACCACGGTCGCCACTCCAAGCGAGCGGAATGCACTTGCCGCCGCCGCACAGCTGCCGGCGTCTAAGGGCCGAATCCCCACGAGAGCCTCCGCCTCGGTTTCGTTCGGAGTCACGACGCCAACGCGCTCCCATGGGAAGTCGGGCGGCAGATCGAGTGCTGGAGCGGGGTCGAAGATCGTCAATCCGTTGGCCGCGTTTAACCCATTCACTACGACGCCGAGAGGGATCTCGAGTTGGAAGAGCGCGACCTTCGCTTCGGCGACCGCCTCCTCGACCCGGAAGTTCTCCGCCCTTCCGTTGGCGCCCGCCACGACCACGATCTCGTTCTGTCCCGATTCCTCGACCCATATCATCGCCACGCCGGTAGGCTCGATCGGGTCGCGGATGACGAGTCCGATGTCGACCCCCTCGCTCTTGAGACCGGCAGCGAGAGTGTCGCTAAAGGCATCTGCGCCGAGTGAAGCCGCAAACGACACTCTCGCCCCCATCCGTGCCGCCGCGACCGCCTGGTTCGCTCCCTTCCCTCCCGGGATCTTCCGGAAATCCGCGCCAAGAATGGTCTCACCCGGCTTCGGCAGGCGAGCGACGCGCGTCACCAAGTCCATGTTCGCGCTGCCTACGACGGCAACTTCGATCCCTGCGGGCATCGGGAGGTGAGGGTACCCGCGGCGCCGACGAGAATTGTCGGTCGCCCTGAACCCAGATCACCGACCTAATTGCCGGTGTAGGGCGGGATCGAACAACCATCCCAGTGATCCCAGCAAGCGGCCGTCACCGAACGGCGCTGAGCCTCCCTTGCATTGATCTCACTCCTGTGTTATACTGAACCGGATGGTACAGTATCCGACAGCCACATTCGATGCTACGTTCGGCGCACTTTCAGACGCCACCCGGCGCGGCGTTTTGGAGCAGCTCGGGCGGGCGGACGCTTCGATCACAGACCTCGCCACCCGGTTCCACATGACCCTCACCGGCATGAAGAAGCACGTCGGCGTTTTGGAGCAAGCGGGGCTCGTCGTCACCGAAAAAGTTGGGCGCGTGCGGACCTGCAAGCTCGGGATTCGCGGGCTGGAAGAAGAGGCGGCATGGATCGAGACGCATCGCCAGCTTTGGGCCTCGCGCCTCGATGCGCTAGACCAGGTTGTCGAGGAACTGATACTCAAGGAGAAAACAGATGGAAGTTAGTCAAGAGAATAAGACCAATGTGGAGCGGGTATCCGACGTCGAACTCGTCGTCACCCGCACCGTCGACGCGACGGCGCGCCTCGTTTTCGAGGCGTGGACCAGGGCGGAGCTATTCAGAAGGTGGTGGGTGCCCAAATCGTATGGGCTGAACCTGGTTTCCTGCGAAATGGATGTCCGCGTTGGGGGGCAGTATCGTTTGGCGTTTCTTCACGAAGGGGCGACGATGGAGTTCTTCGGCACCTACCTGGAAGTGACACCCGACTCGCGCCTCGTTTGGACCAACGAGGAAGGCGACGCCGGCCAGACCGTCACCACGGTGACCTTCGAGGAAAACGAAGGCAAGACGCGGTTGGCGGTTTACAATCTCTATCCCTCCAAAGAAGCGCTCGATGCCGACGGATCGACGGGCGCGCTGCCCGAGTCCCTCGACCAACTCGAAGAGCTTCTCGCCAGCCTGGGAAGTTCGGAGACGGTGGTCTGACTGCTTCAGGAACGGTAGACTCGGACGATGCGAAATTGGGAGGTTGTGCAGCAGCTTGATCCTTGCCTGGCACAGGAATTCCTGGCGGACAGGGATTGGAGCAACATGATCGTCGCAGGCGAGGCGGCCGAATCCCTTCGAGCCTTCCCCCGAGAATGTATCGACTGCTGCATGACGAGTCCTCCGTACTACGGCCACCGGGAATACGCAACGCCTGGAATCGGTCAAGAACGCACGCCCGTGGAGTACATCGACGCGTTGTCCGGAATCCTCCGGGAAGTGAAGAGAGTTCTCCGGCGAACGGGCTCCCTGTGGCTAAACATTGGCGATACATATCGGAACAAGCATCTGCTCGGCATTCCTTGGCGCGTCGCGTTGAAGCTCGGGGATTCGGACGGCTGGATTCTCAGAAACGCGGTCGTCTGGAACAAGGTCAAGGGGAGCCCAGACAATTCGGTGGACAAGCTTCGAAATGTTTACGAGATGGTGTTTCACTTCGTTAAGGACACGGACTACTACTACGACGTAGACGCCATCAGATCAACGCCCAAGAAGGCCCAAGTGATCAACGGCTCCATCGTCTCCGCAACCGGAGTCAGCGGCGTGCGCTATCGCCGCCAGGTAGAGCTTTCGAGTGACCTCTCCGACGCAGAAAAATCGGAGGCATTCAAGGCGTTGGAGGCCATGCTTCAAGAGGTGCGTGAGGGACGATTGGCTGATTTTCGGATGATCATTCGCGGGCAACAACGAACAACGCATTCAGACTCCGAGAACGTGTCGGGCAGAGCAAGAGAACTCCGAGAGCGGGGGTTCTACTTCCTTCGCTACCATCCAAACGGAAGCAAACCCAGCGACCTGTGGGACATCATCCCCGAGGATACGCAAAAGCGCGAATCGCACTTCGCTCCATACCCTGCCGACCTGTGTCGAATCCCGATCTTGGCAACGTGCCCTCTCGATGGCATCATGCTCGATCCATTCTGCGGAACCGGCACGACGCTCAAGGTGGCAAACGAACTCGGCCGCCGCGCCATCGGGATCGATGTTGCTCCAGTCTACGCGGAGGCGGCATACGACCGACTGAGGACGTTGTTTTGAGTGACCGAATCTTAGAGCTGTTTGGCACGCCCGCGGGACAGCCGGGGGCCAAGTGGGCTGCAATCGTCACCGCCCAGGAATGCCCCTTTCTGCGCCGGTCGTGCATCAAAGTTCGAAAGAGCCAGCCGGAAATCTCCATAGGAACATGCACGGTTGAGTACGGGACGGCGAACGAGCCAATCCTGATCTGCCCGTATCGGCTTCTTGAGCGACAGCAAGTCTTTACTGATTGCCTACACCTTCTGACGCTGCATGAGCCAGGAAACGAAATACACTTGGTGTCCGAGCTTGCAATCCCGGGAGGAAGCGTTGACTATTTCGTCGTTTCAGCCCGCGACGGTAAGGTCGTTGACTTTGTGGGGATCGAGCTACAAACGCTCGATACGACCGGCACAGTCTGGCCAGAGCGCCAGCGCTTTCTGCATGCGATGGGAGTTCCAACCGATCAGCGAGACCGCGACTCGAAAAAGCCATATGGGATGAACTGGAAGATGACCGCGAAAACGATCCTCGTCCAGCTTCATCACAAGATCGAGACATTCGAGCATGTGAACAAGCGGCTTGTGCTCATTATCCAAGACCGTCTGCTTTCCTACATGCAGGGCGAGTTCTCACTGGCGCACCTGCGAGCCGCACGCCTCGGCGACTCCTTGCACATTCATGCTTATGCCTTGGCGAAGTCAAGCCAAAATTGGCGACTTCGCCTCGATTCACGGCTTAGCACCGATGCTGCTGGGCTCGCCAAGTGCTTGGGCCTTCAGGCCAGTCCCCAGGTTGAGCTTCAGGAGATGCTTGACATGCTTACTCAGAAGATTAGCGGCGATACCCTGCTTACGATTGGTCCGTCTGCTTGAATCCGGCTGTGGAACGGTAGAGGAGCCCGGAGAAACTTCAGATCAGCGTGCATCCGCCCCTCCTCCAACCTGATCCGGCCTTCCTCCACCTGCATCCACGACGGATTCATCTGAATCCAAGCCAGATCAGCCTGCATCCGTCGCTCCTCCAGACGGACCAGCCTTAGCTCCGCATGCATCCAAGCCAAATCCGCTTGCATCCGCCGTTCCTCCACCCGGCAGAATCGCGAAAACAGACCGCGCAAAGCCTCCTCAGAATCGTTCCGGGGCGGCAGCGCCCGAAGGAGGAACAAATGCCCACTTGGCTACCCTTACGCGAAGAGGAACGATTGACCTGGTTCCAGAATTTCGCCTTCAAGCTCGACGTGTAGGTCGGCGCAGTCGGCATCGTCGATGTCGCTCGGCGATAAACTAGGACTGGGCTACAACCAAGAGACCATGTCGGACCGAACGGCCCTTCGCCTGCTCAAGCGCATCACCGCGGACCCCACAGCCTGCGGCGGAAAGCCCTGCATTCGAGGCATGCGCACCCGGGTGAGCGACGTGTCGGACCTGTGGCATGAGAATCTGGCTGGACGTGCACCTCCCGCCTGCGCTCCTCCCATGCCTGAACGAGCGCTTTGACGTCGAAAGTGATGCGTTTCGCAACGGTGGTTGGGCAGCTCGGGCTGAGCGAGTGAACATCGGACGTACATCTCGGGAAAGGAGCCAATGAATGGCGACGTATAAAGTGGGCTACTTCGTGGGAAGCCTGGCCTCCACCTCCATCAACCGGAAGCTAGCAGATGCACTCATCAAACTGGCCCCGGCGGGTCTGGAGTTCGAGGAGATCCCGATCAAGGATCTCCCCCTCTACAGCAGCGACTACGACGGCGACTTTCCTGCCGAAGCGAAGGCCCTCAAGGATGCCGTAAGCAGGTCGCACGCCATTCTCTTCGTGACGCCGGAATACAACCGCTCCATCCCCGGCGGCTTGAAGAACGCGATCGACTGGGCGAGCCGACCCTGAGGCGCGAACTCCTTCGCCCGGAAGCCGACGGCCGTCATCGGGACTTCGCCCGGCTCGATTGGCACCGCGGTGGCCCAACAGAGTCTTCGCAGCGTCTTGAGCTTCCTCAACGCGCCCCAGATGAACTCTCCCGAAGCCTATATCACCTTCACACCGGACCTTATCGACGCCGTTGGGAACGTCACGAACCCCTCGACCGAGGCTTTTCTGCGCCAGTTCATGGAGGAGTTCCATGACTTCATCGTTCGCGTGCTCACTGTACTGCCACACGAGGAGACCGTCTGTCCCACTGATCCTTAGATGCTTGAGTTCGAGAAACGCGACAACCGAGTAAACTTTCATAATGTTGCTGGTCGCTGCGCTGACCTTCATGCTGGTTCAAGATGTGGACTTGTTCGTCGGTAGCCGAGTCGACGCATCGGCACCTTACGACACCTACCGAATCCCTGCCATCTGCCGCACTGCAAATGGGACCCTCCTTGCTTTTGCCGAAGGCAGGGCTTCCGTTTCTGACCAGGCGTCCAACGCGCTCGTCATGCGACGTCGTCTAGCGAAGTCCAACACCTGGACGGCACTTCAAGTCGTGGCCAGCGATGCGCCCCATGCGCTGAACAACCCGTGTCTTTTGCCCACAAGTTCGGGTCGGGTCTGGCTGGTCTATCAGCGTTATCCAGTAGGACTTAACGAGGCTTCTGTTAAGCCGGGAACTTCGCCCGAGACCTCTTGCCTGACCTTCATGAAGTGCAGCGACGATGAAGGGAAGTCTTGGAGCGCGCCTCGCAACGTCAGTTCGATCCTAAATGCTGCAGACTTGCGTTCCGTCGCCAGTGGGCCGGGAGTCGGGATTGAACTCCAACGAGGCTCCCACAAGGGCCGCTTGCTCTTCCCATTCAACCAGCGGGGGCCGGACGGCTGGACCTCGTTTGGCTTCTACAGCGACGACGAGGGAAAGACTTGGCTCCGGGGTGCGCCTGCGCCGAGGGAACCCGGAACCCAGCCGAACGAGGTCCAGTGCGTCGAGCTTGCCGATGGTAGCGTTCTGATGAATGCGCGCAATCAGGCGGCTGGACGATTCCGACTGCAAGGGACAAGCCGTGACGGCGGCAAGACCTGGTCCATGATGAAGCCCGTGCCGACGCTCGTCGACCCGGTCTGTATGGGCTCGATCCTAAGAGTTTCTTTCTCTCCCGACCTGCTGGCCTTCACAAACCCAAACCACGCGAGCAAGCGTGAAAACGGTGGTCTCCGATTCTCCCGGGATGGCGGCGTCACCTGGTCCGAACCAACGATCGTCATGCCCGGATCGTTTGCCTACTCTTGCCTAACCTTGGCTGGCCCTAAGAGATTAGGCCTGCTTTACGAGACTGTTCAGTGGAAGGAGCAGACGGAGGTTTATGTCATCCGCTTCCGGGAGCTCGATGTGCCCAACTGAGTTGAACGAATCAGCCCCGACTTGGGATTAAGTTCGGAGACAAAATGAAACGACCCATCCATCAAGCACTTGCTTCGGGTTTATGTTCAACAGCACGGAAGACAGCTTTCGAACTCATGGCGCCCATGATGACGGCCGCAGTTTTCGCTCTTGCTTTGCCCGGCCACGCTCAGCATCATCCTGTCTATACGGGTAGGGTCGTGCGCGTCCTCGATGGAAAGACGCTGCAAATCAAGGTGAGATCGCGCGACTTCCCGGCGGACACGATGGCCACCGCGCGGCTTTGGGGGATCGACCTTGGCAAAGACAAGAAGCATGCCCAAGCCGCCAAGGATCTGCTGAGGAAGCTGGCGCTCGACCGCAACGTTCATGTAGACGTCTACGGGAAGGGAGGTTGGGTACGGGTAGAAGGCTCGCGGACCTCGCTCAGTGCCGCACTTGTTTCTGCAGGGCTCGCGCGTCGTTGGAAGCCCTCGGGTATCCGCGACTTTGAACACCATGAAAAGGAGCTTGAACTCGCCGAAAGCGAGGCCAAGGAAAAGAAGCTTGGCATCTGGGAGACCGCGCAGCCGGAGTCAACGACGGGCTATGCGCTAGCTAATGGATTGAACATGTACTTTGATGTTCACCGCATGGGCGGCCAGGTGGTGCTACCTTCCCGATCCGCTGCGCTCACTTCCCTCCGGCGGGATCTTCGACACGGCGCGTTCATGACCATCGCCAACGACTGGGACGCCCCAAACGTGGGATCATTCCCAATAGATGAAGCTGACGGCGGCCCTGCTTTATGCCGGCATCGTGGCGTCGCTCTGGTATGCGGCGGTCAACGTCATCGTGCCTTTGCAGGACGCGAGCTATGACTGGCAATCGCAGACGGTGAGCGAACTCTCCGCCATCGACGCGCCGACGCGGGAGCTTTGGGCTTGGCTTTGTGCGCCCTACGGATTCCTCATGGGCGCGTTTGGCTGGGGAGTGCTGCGAATGCGCAGCAGAGCGCTAGCATGGGCCGGCTGGATCCTCATCGCAAGCGCGGTGGTCGGTGCGTTTTGGCCGCCGATGCACCAGCGCGAAGTTCTCGCCGCGGGCGGCGGCACGGCGACCGATATGCTCCACATTGCATTCACGATCTTCTGGGGCATGGCGTCGTTCGCCGTCATGATACTTGCGGCAGTCGACGCTAAGCGTGCGACCTTCTGCATCTTTACAGCCGCAATGGCGGTCGCAACGATCTTCTTCGGCGTCCTAACCGGCACCCAATCCCCCGACATGCAGAAAAACCTGCCGACTCCCACGATTGGCATCTACGAACGTATCGGCATGGGGGCCTATATGTTCTGGATTATTGTCTTCGCCGCAACGCTGCTCACTCGCCACCGGCGCACTTCATAGCATCGCGCTCTCTGGCCGGGGTACTCGCCGCGAAAATCGCGGTTTTCTCTCGCGAACCAACTCGGTTGCGTCGTCGTCGTGTTATGATAGAGGTACGCGATGGACGCAGTTCTGACCACTCACCTGCCGAACGAAGCCCTTGTCGAGGAGCTTCATTGGTTGCAGCGTTGCCGACAGGGCGACGAGGCGGCGCTCGCCATGGTGATCGCGCGCCATCGCGCCCGGATCATCCGAACGGCCGCGAACATCCTCCGCGATCGGCACGAGGCCGAGGACGTGGCGCAGGAATCCTTCCTCAAAGCGTTCCGCGAGCTTCACCGACTTCGGGACGATCGAGCCTTCAGTGGCTATCTCTATCGCATCTGCGTCCGCCTGTGCATGGACCGGTTGCGTTCGCGAAGGATCGAGCCTGCCGAATTCGACTCCGTCGAAGAATCGCAGGGCGCTCGAGTCGAAAACCGGTTGGTGATCCAGAAACTTCTCGGACAAATGCCCCCCGACCTACGCGCCACGCTCGTCCTTCGCGAGATCGAGCAGTTCAGCTACGAAGAGATCGCCGAGATGATGCACGTTCCGCTCGGAACGGTGCGTTCTCGGTTGCATACCGCTCGCGAGCGATTCCGCAAACTCTGGATCGACGCCACGAGGGAAACGGCGTGAGCCTCTTCGGCCGGCGAAAATACGTTGCTCTTCTCAACGAGCGGCAGGATCGAGTCTTGACCGAGCGCGAAGAGGCATTCTTAGACCGCTATCGCGCCGACCATCCCGAATGCGTTGCGGAAGAGTCACTTCACGATGAGGGGTTCGCGATGCTGCGCGGCCTCGGCCTGGACGAAGACCCCGCGGCGCCCGAGCGATTCGAGCATCGCGTCATTCGACGATGGCGAGTCCAGAGCGTCAAGGACACCGCCGCTTATTGGTCTCCCGCGATCTGCGGCGCGCTGGTCGCCGCGATCGCGCTCCTTGCGATGTTCCAACTGGTCGGTCGCTCCTCGACGATGCCGCCGATCGACGTCACCGGCAATGAGGCACGACGATTAGATCCGCCCAAGCCCGTGTTTCCGAGCCTGCCCAACCCCGGAGAGCCGATCGCTCCTCGATGAGCCCGTGGCGTAGGGCGCTCATCGGCGTCGCCCTGGGCTCGCTCCTCGTCTTGATGCTCCATCCGGCCTCGCGGCCGTTTTTCGCAGGGTATCTGCGCCTCGGGGACTCACGCTGGCTGGCCACCACCGACCTGTTGCCAGAAGGAGTCACTTTCGTCAAGGAACCGGCTTCCCTCGAGGAGGCTGCATACGTCCTTCTGGTCGCCGCGGAGGCTGAACTTCGGAACGAAAAGCTCACGGATGAAGACTTCCGCCGTTTGAGCCGGATCGCCACCTCATGGCAGCGCAAGGACCCCGACAACGCATTTTGGTTCCAGATGAACTCCTACTTCTTGGCGCGACTCCGGCAGACCGCTCTATCCGACGATTCCTGGATCGCCGCCTCGCGTGCCGCACGATGGGACGACTATCAGACGGCACGGCTGATGAAAGTGGCGGAGGGCCTACGGGCGGAGAGCGGCGCCGCGCTGGCGTGGCAATGGGCTTACTTGTATCAGCGCCGATCGAACGCCATCCCGATGCTGCTGCTTCGTCATGCGCGGGCGATTCGCGATCGCTCGCCGGTGGAATCGGCGGCCGGACTGGAGACGAGATATGCGACCCTTCTCAACGGCGTCCACATTCGCGACGGTGCCCGGTCCAACCTGACCGGCCAACTCGGGGTCGAGATGGTCGAACTCGCGAGCTACCCGGCAAAACTGGCGATCGAGGTCTCGCAGAAGAAGCTCCTCCTGGCCAGGCAGGCGCTCAGTAATCGATTTCGCGAAGAGGGACGTCCCGAAGAGGCTAATCGCGTGGACGTCGGATTTCGCGACAACGACGCCTGGGTTGCTCTTGTCCGGCCCGAGGAGGCACCTCGGCGAGCGCATCGGCTTGCCTGGATCGCGATGCTCACGGCGAGTGCGGCCGGCATCGCCCTTCTGCTGGCTGTATTCGGGGCGCTGATCGCGACTCTGGGTTGGTCGATCGAGCGTTCGCCGAGGCTCCAGGTGGTCTTCTCGAGTCCCGTAGCACCGGTCGTCGGCTTGGTGCTGGCGATCCTGACGTATCTGGGCACCGAACTCGTCTTCCCTTCCCTTTGGGCCGTCCTTTGCCTCACGTTCTTCGCGTTCGCACCTGAGCACACGCGAAAGATCGTGCCGAGTGATCTCGGTCCGCTGTTCCGGTTTACACTGCTCGTATTGGGAGCAGCATTGGCTGCGCTCCTGGGCTGGTTCTTTTTGGGCCTCGGGGCTCCGGGCGCGCGACTGCTCCCGCTACTCGGCGTTCCGCGCGAATACGGCACAGGCTCGACCCTTGTACTCGGTCTCTCGGGCATTCTCTTCGGCATGGTTCTGTTGACCGCTCCGGCGTGGGGGATCGTGCAGCGCTTCGCGCCGCCTCGCCTCGCCGGGTTCGCCCTGCGCGAGTTCGGCATTGGCATACTTGTCGCCTCCGTAGCGATCGCCATGATCGCCGGGCCGATCGCCATCACCGCCGACAGCGGCCTCGAAGGGGAACTCTCTCAGCTCGCGCAGAATGAGCCGCTCTATAGCCAAAACACGACCTTCGACCAATGACAACGGCGCTACCCGAATTCGTGACGAAACTGGCCGAGCAGCGGGTTCGGCTGCTGGCTGAACTGGAGGATGCTTCCGCCTCCGGCTCCGGACTCGACTGGGCGGCTCGACACACCGCGCTCGTGGACCGGCTGGTTCTGAGCCTTTACGAAACCTTCCGCGTCGGGGAGGACGACCGCGTGGCCGTAGTGGCGACCGGTGGGTATGGGCGGGCCGAACTCTCGCCATTCTCAGACCTCGACCTCACTCTTATCCCGGCCGACGAGGCCGATGCCCGGGCCGACGATCTGGTTCGCGCCTTTTCGCGAGCGCTGGACGCCGCCCTCCGCTCGATGGGACTGAGCGTCGCTTACTCCTATCGCCTTATCGCCGATGCCCCGGGATTGGATGCCGACAGCCGAACCGCCCTTCTCGATGCGCGGGTGGTTGCCGGCGCCCATCAGCCGTTCGAGGCGCTCATGAGCGAGTACTGGTCGACATTCCCGGTAGGCGAGTTCCTGATTGCGAAAATCGAGGAGCGGCAACGTCAGTTTGTCCGCCACCACGACACTCCGCTCGTCGTCGAACCCCAACTCAAGGAAGGGGCGGGCGGAATGCGGTGCTTCCAATGCGCGAACTGGGTTCGGCAGGCGATCGGCGAACGGGCCGCGCGGCCGAGCTCCGCTTACGATCACGTGGTCCAAGCGAGGAACCTCCTGCACTTTGTTTCCGGTAGGGCCAACGACCGCCTGACGCGGCAGAGGCAGGCCGAGATCGCCGATTTAACCAAGACCGACCCCCTCATCAGTGGCGCGAAGCTGGCGGAGAGCCTGGTCGACAATTACGAGCAGTACCAGCGCGCGCTCGAGCGACTTCATGATGCCCGCTTCGAACTCTGCCCTGGCGTCGTCGCGCTGCGCGGTGAAGCCAGGATCGAAGCCACAGCGCAGGCCGGGGAGGCCGCGGTGGGCATCGCGCTGGCAACTCGGCTCGGTATCCGAGTGTCCGACATCGCCGCATCCACTCGACCCGAGGTCGACGGGCCACGCGTCGTGGCCGCACTGGCCGGAGGAGAATCGGTCGTCCGAAACCTGGATCGCTCCGGTCTCCTCAAGGCTTTGCTGCCGGAACTGGAGCGCTGTCGAACGCTAATGCCGAACGACAGCGCCCACACCTACACGGTCTTCGAGCACACCCTCCGGACCGTTCGCGAGATCGATGCTTTGCAAGGATCGGCGACGCTCGTCGCGCAGGTCTTGAGCACCTTGCCCAACCCCGGAATCTTAGTGCTTGCCCTGCTTCTCCACGACGTCGGCAAGGCGGTGACCGGGCGGCCGCACAGCGAATCCGGGTCCGAGATTGCCGAGGGAGTCGCCCAGCGATGGGGCCTCGGTGAATCGAGTGCGTTGCTGCTGACCTGGCTCGTGCGCCACCATCTCGAGATGGCGCGCGTCATCCGCATGCGCGACGTCCACCACCCCGACACTGTTAGGGAATTTGCCGAACTGGTCGGCTCGCGCGAGAAACTGGACCTGCTGACCCTGTTGACATGGGCGGACATTCGATCGGTGGGAGAGGGAGCGTGGACTCCGGCGCAGGAAGCCTTTCTCGGTGATCTGTACACGCAGACCTTATCCGTGCTGGCAGGCGACTCCAGTTCCGATCTCGACCCCAGGATCTTTCGCCATCGGGCGAGGAAGCGGCTCGAGCGCCTCGACGTTCCCGAGCATGACCTCACCGAGTTCGTCGATAGCCTCCCGGCTCACTATCTGCTCGGGACATCCGCAGATCGGATTCACGACCACTTCGAGTTCGCTCGACGAGCGAGAGCCGGAGAGATGATTGTCGAGGCAGAACATCGGGACGACCTCGACGCGACCCAAATCACAATCTGCTGTCGTGACGCACCCGGCCTGCTGAGCAGGGTGCTCGGTGTGTTCTATGCCCTCGATGTCTCCCCTCTTGCCCTTCGAGCATGCACGACCATCGGCGCCGATGCCATTGCGCTCGACGTCTTCACCGTCAGCTTCGCCGGGAAACGGCTGCCCGTTGCCACAGCCGCAGCCCTCGTGGAAACCCTCCAGGACGTCCTTTCCGGAACTCGATCCGTGGAAGAGGTGCTCTCCCACGCTGGGAAGGAGGCCACAAGGGAACAACGCCTGCTGCAGTACTCATTCCATCCCGGTTCGCCCGGCATTCTAGAGGTTCGCGCGCCCCGAGGGCGAGGCATGGCATACCGGCTGAGCCGAATGATCACCGCCCGCGGATGGAACATCCTCGCCGCGCGAGTGGGGCAATGGGCAGGCCAAGGAGCGGCTGCGTTTTACGTCGAACGAGCCGATCACTCTTCGCTATCCACGGACGAGGTCGAGAGCGCTTTTGCAGCCTACGAAGGCGTACCCGAGTCCGGTGTTGCCTCCAGGTAAAATAGCGTCCCTGAGGCGTCGTACCCAAGTGGTTAAGGGAAGGGTCTGCAAAACCCTCATTCAGCGGTTCGAATCCGCTCGACGCCTCCAAAACCACTCGTAGAGCCGTTAGTCCGCGCCGAATAGACGTTCTATAATGAAGCGCGAGACATGAAGAGCGGCAGCCCAGAAGCGAGAGAGGTCGGCGCGCGGATCAAGGCTGCGGCACAGTCGGCGGGGCTGTCTCTCCAGGACTTGGGCCGGCATATCGGGGTCTCACGTCCCACCATCTACGCTTATGCCGCGGGAACTTTGCGAGTCTCTGCGCAGCGCCTCAAGCAGATCGCGGAAGTTACGGGACAGTCCGGCAGTTACTTTAGCCCGAAGATAGGCTCGGCCGAAACCCGTCGCCCGCTTGAGGAACTGGTCGGAGCCTTGCTGTCCAATGCCAACCTCACCCGCGCCATCGAACTTGTCTCGAAGGAAGTCGAACTCGCTGCCGCCAGCGGGCGACAATACGAACTTGCCGGGGTCCAAAAACGACTCGGCAACGCCCTCCTCCTCGACGGCGACTACCTGGAAGCAGTCGGGCATCTCCAGGCAGCTCGCAGTGGGTTCTTGGCGAGGCACCAGGCGGCGGAAGCATCGGCATGCAGCCAATCGCTCGGATATGCCTTCATCAACACGGGTCGGCTAGATCGAGCGCGTTCCTGCTTCGACGAAGCCATCGCCCATCTGGCACCGGATCAGCGCTGGAAGGGCGAGGTCTCGCTAGCCGCCCTGGCTGAGCGCACGGGTCATCTCGCCGATGCAAAGAGCCGACTGGATCGGCTGCTGGCCGACGAAATGCTCCCTCCGGCTGCACGTACATACGTCATCGCCAATCTGGCTAGCCTTCACGCCGCTGCCGGTCGCTGGCTCGAATCGGAGGCCCTCAACCGCACCGCCCTCTCCGGGACTAGTGGGACGACCGATCAGAACCTCGAGCGCTTCCTTCAGATTGGTCGCTGTCTGCTTCGGCAGGGGCGACTGGAAGAATCCAGCCTCTGGCTTGCGCGTGCCTCGGACGGCGCTCATCTCCTCGGCGATAAGGCGCGTCAAGGCTACGCCGGGCTGCTCCAGGCACGGCTGCTATTCATCGCAGGGTATCTGGCCGATGCCCGGCTACTGGCTCTGCGATGGCAGCGTGAGGCAATCCTGCACGAGCACCGGCGCTCCGAGGCAGAAGCCCGGCTGCTGCTTTCCGAGATCGCCTATTCGAAAGGCGAGGACGAGACTGCCCAAGACTACGCCGCTCAGCTGGCAGCCTTCTGTGAGGCGAATCAGTATCCCATCCTCGCAATGGTCGGGCGTGCCATGGAAACCGCTGCATCGGGCCACCTCGATCAGGATGCACCCCGTCCCGCTCGACACGATGCACTCGATCCGTCGAGCCTTGGCTCGCCGCTGGCTTGGCAGATTGCCGCGCACGCTTCAGTGCTGGGTCGGTCTGATCCGGCTTCCGCGGCCAGAGAAAGCACAAAAGCCATCGCACTCGCCGAAGCGTCTGGCGACCTTCTAATGGCTGCCGCCGAGCGCAAGCGGCTCGCCGTGTACCTGGTCGACTCCGGCGAAAGCGAGGGTGCGAAGCAACAAACTCGCGAATGCGATGAATTCTCTGAGCGCTGGAGCCGTCAAAACATACACTGCGTCAATTCAGACGGTATCGAAACGAAGCCGGTGCTCTCGCCGACTTGGACCGCTTTTGGTAATCCATGATGCTGAACCGCCTAACAACCTGCCGCCTTGCCGCCGCCTTGCTGACCTGCGCCCTGCTCCTCGGGTGCGGGGGAGTGGTTTCGGGCGGTCCTACCCGCGGTGAGGGCGACATCCCGATCGGGCGAGTCCGCATCGGCGGCGAACCCATGACGGTCTCGATCGAGCAAGGAGAGAGCACACAGCTGCTCACCACGGATGCTTCGGGCGTTTTCCGAGGGGCTGTTCCGACCCCTGGTTCGATGCGCGTGACGCTCTTGGACTCCGCTTCTACTCAACAGAGCAGTTACGACGTGGTTGTCGGTCCGAACGCGCGCTTCGTCATCAACATCGAGCCGGAACCAAAGGGCAGCACTACTGTTGTCGAGTCGATCGAACTTGAGTTGGTGGGTCAGCCCGTCGCACGAGGGGCGACTTGCGTCGTCAAGGCAACCGTCCGCGGCCAAAGAGTGGGCGGCCTCAAACCGACGATCTGGGTCGATGGGGGCATCGGTACTCTGGATACAGGCAACCGTGTCCTCTTTGTCGAATCGGGTTTCGGGACGATCCACGCCGAACTGTTCGGAGTCGAGGCGACCCTTCCGGTCGTCGTTCCGTAAGCCCATTTGCCGGCGGCTGATCTTTGACCGCTGAAGATCGCCAGGCAGCAATACCGCCGACTCGGTCTCTGTCCCAGGTAAAATGAGCGTTCGCCCCGTACGGCTGGGCTAAACTGGATCGAGTCGGATTCCAGGGAGGGAAACGGACGGATGGATGTGCTGAGAATCATCGGAGGAAACCCCCTCAGGGGCGAAGTGGACGTGCCCGGGAGCAAGAATGCCGCCCTTGCGATTCTTTCGTCGGTGCTCCTTGCCGAGGGCCCGGTGGCGCTGCATAACGTGCCCAACGTGTCCGACATTCGCGACAAGCTCGCCCTGCTCGAGCGCCTCGGCGCGCAAATCGAGTGGAGAGAGGGCAGCCTCTTTATCGACTGCACGACCATCACTTCGCACGAAGCCGACGAAGAAAGCGTCCGCCCGATCCGGACGTCGTTCTACCTGCTCGGCCCGCTCTTGGCGCGTGTGGGCCGCGCGAAGCTGCCCGCCCCTGGCGGTTGCAAGATCGGAGCCCGACCCGTCGACTACCACTTGAAGGGCCTCGCTCTGCTCGGAGCGACCGTCGATCTCATCAACGGCTCGTACCACGCGCAGGCCGGGGAATTGGTCGGCGCCGAAATCTATTTCGACTTTCCGAGCGCAGGCGCGACTCAACACCTCATGTCCACCGCTGCCCTCGCCCGCGGAGTGACGGTTATCGACAATGCCGCCGTGGAGCCCGAAGTGACCACGCTGGCCGAGTTCCTCAACCGGATGGGCGCCAGAATCGAGGGCGCCGGAACCAGCAAGATCACGATTCAGGGCGTCGAGCGATTGACCGGGTGCGAGTTCCGAGTCCCCGAAGACCGTCTTCAAGCAGGGACCTACCTCCTCGCAGGGGCCATCACCAAGGGTGACATCACGGTTCGCGGCGTCATGCCCGAGCACCAGACTTCCCTTGTGAGCAAGCTCCGCGAAGCGAACGCCGAGGCTTTCGAGGGCTCCGACTGGGTCCGGGTAAGTGCACCCGGACGACTGCGAGGCATTCGCATTAAAACGATGCCCTACCCTGGCTTTCCGACCGACATGCAGCAAGTCATGGCGGCCACCCTCGCCCTCGCCGCAGGAACGAGCGTGGTCGAGGAGACCATCTACGAAAGCCGGATCGGCCATGTGACCGAACTTAACCGAATGGGCGCTAAGATGAGCCTGGAAGGGAGATCGACGCTGATCGAGGGCGTGCCTCACCTCAAGGGCGCCGTCGTCGAGGCGAGCGATCTTCGCGCGGGTGCGGCGCTCGTCTTGGCAGGCCTCGCCGCCGAAGGCGAGACGGTCGTCCGCAACGTCCACTTCATCGACCGCGGATACGAACGATTCGAATCCATCCTCAACAGCCTAGGCGGCGACGTCGAACGGATTCCGGCCGCAGAATGGGAGCGGGCCGCTTCGCTGACCGAGCCAACCTAAATTGAGATTCGTCCCCGAAATCGGCATCGACCTCGGCACAGCCAACATCCTCGTCTACCGACGGGGCAAAGGCGTGGTGCTCGAAGAACCCACGGTCGTCGCCGTCGCCACCAACACCAAACGGGTCCTCGCGGTCGGCAACGCGGCTCGCGAGATGCTCGGGCGCACACCAGGCAACATCACGGCCATCCGGCCCATGAAGGACGGGGTCATCGCCGACTACACAACGACGCTGCGCATGATCGAACACCTGCTCGACCAGGTCTGTGGCAAGAAGCGACTCTTTAAGCCCACCGTCCTGATTTGCGTGCCGTCGGGAGTGACCAACGTCGAGCGCCGCGCGGTGCTCCAGGCGGCCAAGATGGCCGGTGCAGGGCATGCCATGACTTTCGAAGAGCCGATGGCTGCGGCCATTGGGGCCGGCCTCCCCATCGCCTCGCCGGGGGGCAACATGGTCGCCGACATCGGGGGCGGTACGACCGACATCGCCGTCATCAGTTTGGGCGGCATCGTCATTTCTCAGAGCATCCGCGTGGCCGGGAATAAGATGGACGAGGCGATCGTCCGACACATCCGCAATACCTACAACCTTCTTATCGGCGAACCTACCGCCGAGGAGGTCAAGATTAAGGTCGGCTCGGCTTATCCACTCGCCCAGGAACTTACGATGGAGGTTCGCGGGCGCGATGTCGTGGCCGGCCTGCCGAGGATCGTGGAAGTGACGAGTGACGAGATTCGCGAGGCGCTCGCCGAGCCGGTTCGCCAGATAACCGAGAAGATCTGCTCCGTGCTCGAGGAAACCCCTCCCGAACTCGCGAGCGACCTCATGCAGCGCGGCATCACGCTCACCGGAGGCGGCGCCCTCCTCCGTGGCCTCGACAAGTTCCTCCAGAGCGTCACCGACATCCCGGTCCACGTCGCGGAAAACGCCATGCACTGCGTGGCGATCGGCACCGGTCGAGCGCTCGAGGAACTCCCCGCGATTAGGGCGAGCGGGGCGGTGACCACGATATGACCTTACGTGCCCTTCTCTTCCTGTCTGCCTTCGCTTCGGCCGTCGCCTTCGGCGAAGACCTCGTGCGCACGGGCGAACTGGCAGTGACGATTCAGCGCACCGACACGATCTTCCGGACCGTGCTTAAGCTTCCGGCGCCGAGTCCACCAACCAAGCCGAAGGACGAAGTTGCGAGCCGCCTCCAGATTCTCGAAGGTTTTTGGCGTCTGTATTCGACTGCGAAGCCGAAGTTCGTCTTCACCCTCACACCCGTGAAGTTCGATGCCAAACGCCTGTCCTCCGTGTTCAAGGGCGTGGCCCGCGAGCGGCTCGTGACGCTGATCCAAGGCGGCTTCGTCGCCCCTTATGGTCCGCTCGCGACCGGCACTCGCTCCGTCCTGACCCTCGAAGAGTATGGCGATGCTCTCGGCCACCTCATCGCCCGAGCCATGGAACGAACCCACACCCCGAGCCGCCAATACAGCCCCTATCTACAAGGCTTCGGCTAGGCCGCGTGCCCCCCTTAGTCCAGGTACAATAGAAGTCATTCCGGCGCCACTTCTGGCCGCCCGCACGTCTTCAAAAAGGTTACCGTGGAAGGACAAGACCCCCGAATTCAAACCGTAAACGTCGACGAAGAACTCAGCCGCAGTTACGTCAACTACGCGATGTCGGTCATCATCGCGCGCGCACTTCCCGACGTACGCGACGGGCTCAAACCCGTGCAGCGGCGCATCCTCTATGCGATGCGGATGCTCAACCTCGGGCCGGATACCGGCCACAAAAAGTGCGCCAAGGTCTGCGGCGACACGAGCGGCGATTATCACCCCCACGGCGAGGCCGTCATTTATCCGACGTTGGTCCGCATGGCGCAGCCGTTCAGCATGCGCTATCCGCTGATCGACGGTCAGGGCAACTTCGGAAACATCGACGGCGATCCACCCGCCGCTATGCGTTATACGGAGTGTCGCCTGACGGCGCTCGCGCTCGAAATGCTCGAAGACCTCGACCGCGAAACCGTCGACTGGATGCCGAACTACTCCAATACGACGAACGAGCCGGTTTGCCTCCCTGGAAAATTCCCCAACCTCCTCTGCAACGGAGGGAGCGGCATCGCAGTGGGAATGGCGACGAACCTTCCGCCTCATAACCTGACGGAAGTCTGCAACGCAATCCTCCACCGTCTCGCGCACCCCGACTGCACTTTGGACGAAGTCATGGAGCATCTTCCGGGACCCGACTTCCCTACTTACGGGATCATCATGGGGACGCAGGGGATCAAGAACGCCTATCTCACTGGCCGCGGCTCGGTGACGATGCAGGCCAAGACCATGATCGAAACCGGCGATGCCGGCAAGTCGGTCATCGTGATCACAGAACTTCCCTACCAAGTGAACAAGGCCAACCTCGTCAAGTTGATTGCCGACATCGCGAAGAACCGCAAGTTCGACGGCATCCTTCGGGTCGACGATTTCTCCGACAAACGCGGCATGCGCGTCGAAGTCGAGGTGCGGCGCGATGTGCAGCCCAACAAGGCGCTCAACTACCTGCTCAAGCATACGCCACTAAGAACGACCTTCGGCTGTATTATGCTCTCCCTCGTCGATGGTGCTCCCCGAACTGCACCCTTGCTGACACTGCTCGATGAGTACATCAAGCACCGAAGGCTCGTCATCGACCGACGCACGCGCCATGAGCTTTACCGGGCTCTCAACGACGTCCACCTGAACGAAGGATTCCAGATCGCTCGCCGGTTCATGGACGACATCGTCGCCCTCATCCGTGCCTCCAACGACCCTGGAGAAGCCCGAAGCGAGATGGTGCGACGATTCCGAATGTCGGTGGTTCAAGCCAACGCCGTACTCAACATGGCGCTCAGGCAGCTCACCAAGCTGCAACAGTCGGAACTCGAGCAACGCTTTAAGGAAGCGGTCGGCAGAGTCCAGAACCTGATGGACATCCTCAATGACCCGATCCGCCTCACTGCGGTCCTTCGCGAGGAAGTCGAGGCATTGCGCGATAAGCACGGGGACGAGCGTCGGACCAAGCTGATCTCTCGCGAAGCCGGAGAATTCAGTGACGAGGACCTTATTCCCGAGGAAGAAGCCATTATCTCGATCTCGCGTGATGGCTACATCAAGCGGGTAAGCATCGACGCGTGGCGCGAACAGCATCGTGGCGGCAAAGGCGTGAACAACACGCTCAAGGCCGACGACGAACCGGCTCATCTGTTCCAGGTCAATACCCATCACACGATCTTCTTCTTCACCGATCGCGGCCGGGTCTACCGACTCAAGGCGTACGAGATTCCCGAAAGCGGCCGCTATGCAAAGGGCATGCCGGTCATCAATTACATCAACATTATCGGTGGCGAACGCGTTACGGCAACGGTGAGCGTCAAGGACCTGAATGCCGACGGTTATCTCACCCTGATCACGCGCGGCACAGGAGCCAACCGCTGGGCCGAGGTAAAGAGAACCCCGCTGAAGGCTTTTGCGAACATCCGGAATAACGGCCTGATCGCATTCGATATCGAGGAAGGCGACGAGCTTGGCTGGGCCCTGCGAACACGCGGAGGCGACGAGGTCATCCTTATCACGCGTTACGGTCAATCCATCCGATTCAACGAAACGACGGCAACCTCTCGATCACGCGCCGCAGGCGGCGTCAAGGCGATCACGTTCAAAGACAACAAGCCCGACGATCAGGTCATCTCCGCCGCAGTCGTGGACGACACGATGGAACTGCTCGTTGTCGGCGAAAACGGCGTTGGGAAGCGCACTTCCCTTGCCGAGTACCGAGTGCAAAATAGGGGCGGCTCGGGCATCCTCACCATGAACGTCACCGATAAGACGGGTCTCGTGGTCGGCGCCGAGATCGTCCAAGACGGCGATCGCCTCCTCATCATGACCACGCAGGGCAAGGCGATCCGCATGCCGATCAACGACGCCCTCCGCAAGGTAGGGCGAGTAACTCAAGGCGTCAAGCTCATCAACCTCGCCGCCGGCGACTCCGTCCGGTCCATCGCCCGGATCGTGCAAGGCATGGACGATGGCGATGTGGAAGAGGTCGACGCCCTGGGAGAAGACGCGGAAGAGTAATCAGGGCCGCTCTGTTACGCCAAGCACTAAGCAAAGAATCCTGCCCTTTCGGGACAGGATTCAGGTTCAAAATCTGGCTGCCGCAGTAGGACTCGAACCTACGACCCGCTGATTAACAGTCAGCTGCTCTACCGACTGAGCTATGCGGCAATGCGCAGGAAATATACCCCATTGTCGGTTGCACATCGACGGGACTAGAGGACCCCGGGGCCGGATTTGATCGAGAACGCCGGAGAGAACGGAGCCGAAGCGCTGAAGCGAACAATGACGCTAACGGCGCTTCCATTGGGCAACGCGTCCGAGTTTAGCCGTAGGTAGGGGCGCTGTGGGGCGATGAGGCTAATGTCGAGCCGGTTCGTGACCTCGACGCCGGACGGCACGGCGATCAGCAGGTGGAGAGGCCCAAGAATCGACGCGCCGCTCGTGTTGATAACCGTCACCTCGATCGCGCTCGCTCCCGCTTGGCGCGGAACCGGCATCGGGCGCGTCTTGAGCACGATGCCAGCAGAAACAGTGCTCGCGTACCGCAGGTCGTAGTTCACCGACTGGGGGAGAGTGATCGGCGCCGTTCCCCAGTCGTTGTTCACGCTCACCTGTGGGGGCACGATCTGGTTACTAAGCCACGAGGCGGGGGCAGGTCGACCTCCTAAGGCAGCGCGGTTGGGATCTGCCGCCGGAAGCGTAGACCCGGTTTCGCCCGTCGTAAGGAGCATTCCGACAAAGCCGATGCGAGCGCCGGAAGAGATTCCGGAGGAGTAGACTTGACGCAAGGGAATCGCAATCTCGGCACCGCTCGCGGGATCGGCGCGGTTGGCGCGTGGCTGATAGGCGATCGCGCATTCGCGGCCGCCGAGAACTTGGGTCACCACGTCTTCCACGCGGTAGAGCCCCGCCTGCGCCCCAACGGCAAACGGAAGCCGCGGGCCTCCCGGACGGCCGTCCTCCGGCGCAGTCCCAAGGCGCGAATGGCGGAAGACCGCCAGACCGAACTCCGCACCGAAGGCCACAGGAAGCGTGATGCGGCTATTGGAGAGCAGGCGCGGGGCAGGCCCGGAATCGTCGTTGGGTTTCGACGTATCTCGGAGGCCGGTACCCACGCCAGGATCGGTGTCCATCCAAAGGGCGAATCCGTTGGTCAGCCCCTCGGCGGTATCGACCCGACCGGCCAGCCCGAGGTAGAGATAGCGATCGTCATTCGTCACGTAGAGCGCATCCAAACGGTTCAGATTTGAACTCGGGTTGCGCGTCTGGGCCGTAAGCGGCGATCCGAAGTCGGCCAGCATGCCGTCGAGGGTCCACCCAGTCGGAAGCCCGCGCCGGAGGTAGAAAAATGCCTGAAACTCCGAGAAGACCGGCGGGCGTCCGGGGGCATGGGTGAAGACACGAGCCCGCAAGAGATGGAGGCCATCGGCAAGAATCGACGCGTCGATCCCATTGAGCCGGAACTGGCCATTGGCGATCTTGTCCATAGGGACGTAGCCATCGTAGAACCCCTCGGGGGACCCAGTCGAGGGGGTTCGACCAGCCACTGAGAGGCCATTATCGAGTCGCAGGTAAGCGCTGGCGCCGGTACTGTCGGTTCGGAGTTCGACATCGAGCCGGTCTCCGGTAACGGAGGCCGCTGCGAACGACCCCGCGGTGGCGTAGGTCCCACCCGGCAATGCGACGTTCTCGAAGGGGATCGCAACGCCGGAAGCGTCGAGCAGCCGAATCGGATCGCCGACCGGCTGAGGTGTGACCGGCGCATAGAGGACGTAGCCTCGGGCGTTGTTTTGCGAGCCGGCGTCGGAGTTCGGCGGCACTGTGATCGAGACGCGCGAATCGGAGGCAACCGTCACGTTCGGGCGCTGGCCGCTGAGGTCGGTCAGCACTTGCCCAGGCGCGAAGGAGGTCTGCACGATCTGGCTCATCGCCCCGCCGGTGTCACCCCGGATGTTGAGCCCGACGAGAAGCGTGCCCTGACCGCTGACCTGGCGTTCGTAAACGTACAGGTTCGGCGAGACGTAACGGTTGACCAGCGCGCCGCGGGCGAAGCGCTTCTTCGCATCGAGAATCCGCAGGAGGAGATCGCTACTCTGGCCGAGTGCGTCGAATCGTCCGGGCCGAGGAAAGTGCGTCCAGTTCCCCGGCTGGATGTTGTTGCCGTCGTAATACACCTTCGCACGGCCGGACCGGGTGAGTAAGAAGGCGTGCGCCATGTTGTTGGCTTGAGGGGGCCCATCATCGTGGCTCTGGACGAAGCCGACGCCCACATGTGGACCGAGCCCACCATTCTGATAAGGAAGACCAGTCGCGGGATCGATCCCGTAGCCGTTCGAGAGGGCTGCTCCCATGTCGCCGAATCCCTGCGAGTTGAAGAGGCTCCTCAGATTGAAAACGAGGGGAAAGTCGAGAAGCTGCGTGCCGGTCTTCGCATACTCACGTAGTTCGTAACCCGACGATGTATAGTCCTCGCCGAAAACATAAGCGGTCGGTGAAATGCCGTAAACGTAAGGCCAAAGGTCGCCTTGGCTCGAAGCCGAGCCGGGCTGATTCTGGAGACTATCGAAGAATGCGGGAGGGATGTGCTTCACCGCGTCGAGTCGGAAGCCGTCGAAGCCGATGACTTGGGTGAGCCACCAGCACCATCGCTTCAGATACTGGCGTACGTCTTCCGTCACCGGCGTCAGGTTCGGGTAGTACTGGGGCGTCGTGGCATTCCGAACGAACGTCGGCTTGTCCCACGAGTTGAACGAGGCATAGCCGGGCAAGGTGAAGGCGCCGGTGCGCGTGTTGTTACCGTCTTCCTGGGCGATGTCGACGAGGCCGACGAGGTCGTGGTTCAGCATCCCGTGAGAGAAGCTCGAGGCCGTGTTGAAGTCGATCTCCGAGTTGCCGGTATCGCTGCTGGCACGGATGTGAAAGTCCTCCGGGATCATGTCCGGGTAGCGATCGATCCCCGTGCTGGCTCGGTTGTCGTTATGGTTTAAGACCAGGTCGCAATAGACCTCGATGTCGAAGCGGTGGGCCGCCTGGATCAGTTCCTGAAGCTCCTGCGTCGTGCCGTATTGCGTGCGAACGGTGCCCTTCTGGAGGCGGTCGCCGAGGTCGAACCGGTCGAAGGGATTGTAGCCGGCGCTGAAGCCTCCCCCTCCGGACTTTTGGGGGCCGGGCACATAGAGAGCGCTGTATCCGGCGTGAACGACTTCGGGCAGACGCTTGAGCATCGTCCGATAGTCGGTCTGGAACCACTGCAGGATGGCGCCATCGCGTGCGGTAGGCGCCCATCGGGAGACGTATCCGAAGTTCTGCCAGCCGTTGTTGTCGTAGCGAGGTCCGCCGGTGCCCTCTGCTCTGATGTAGAAGTCGACTTCGGTCCCAGCCGGGAAGGGGCCGAGGATGCGATACCATTGGCTGTTGTTGCCGACGTGGTAGTCGAACGTGAACTCGTAGTCTTGTGTCGTCAGCCAGCGATTGGTGGTGACCACGGCGAAGACGCGCTGCCCAGGCTCGATGGGATAGGTCTGGCTCACGACGGTGAGCGTCTGCCATCGCTCGGTGTAAGCGCCTCTCGTGGGCATGGTGCGGCCGTCGAGGTAAAGGGCCGTGTTGCCGACCCAGCTGATAGCCTGGACGTGGGCGGTCGCGAGGACAAGCAGAAGCCCAAGAATCCAACGTCGCATTGCCACCATTATAGAGGAGGAATGCGTGGGACGCAACCAAAAAATACGTATTCCTGGTTCAGCGCTGGGGGGCTAGTCGCGAAGATAGTCCTTCGGACGCGCCACGCGAAGCTGGTTGCCGTCGACGCCCACGACGAGAACCTCTTCGCCGGCCTCGATCGCTCCACCGTCGTCGGCGACCGCGATCATGTCGATGATCTCCCCCTTCGCCTCGATGCGCACCTTCCCCATCGACTCCGGCCTGGCGCCGACCAGCATCTTGGCTTGCTTGCCGAGCAGATCGTGAATGCTCGCCCCGTCCGTGGTCGAGGCCGACTTGAGCCAGCGCATGATCCAGGCGACCAACATCCCCGTGATGAAGCCACCGCCGATGGCGAGCAGCGCGGTCATCGTCGCGTCGGCGGCGTTCAAGATAGTGAGCAGGAGGCCGATGATGCCGAAAGCCGCCGCAAAATAGGTCCAGAAGCGGAGACTGAAGAACGGAAGCCAGGCGCCGGAGACCACGTCGGCATCGTGGTCGCCATGCCCGGCGTCGACGTCATGCCCTCCGACATCGACATCGTGGCCGGCGTCGAAGTCGTGGTCGGTGTCGTGCCCCCCGCTGAGCGCCGAAATGAGAATCAGCGCCCCGCCGATGATCGCGGTTACGATATACAGGGTGAGCATCCCGATGGGATGATAGCCGAAACTCCTCGCCACGGGCACCCGAGAGGATGCAGACCGAAGTCAACGCGTATTCACCCACCACTGGTCGCGCGGCCGGAGCAGTCGGCGCCGGGTAGACCTACCGAAAAGCCACTCATTCAGCCAGACCGTACAGATCGCGCATGGCCCTTCCGGGCCCTGGCAGCTTGCGCCCGGAGATCGTGTCCTCATGTCGAACGAGCTATCGCCGAGCCCGTCCGGCATTACGAGTTCTCAAGCGAGGCTCAGCCGCCGACCTTGGATCCGAAGGGCAGAGCGACCGACGCCTGGCGCGTCGAAATGCATTACTGCAGGCACTCACGGTTTGCCCGATCCCATCCCGCCGTTTAAGCATAAGTCCCTTCCGTGAGCATCTTCAGTCGGATCTAGTGAAACAATGCGCATGTACCATTAGGGCACAGCGAGATCGGAGGCACTACAATGGAGTTAGTCCCGGCGCATGAGCCGGGAAAGGAGGGAGATCATGAAACCTAGTCTCCTTATGCTAGCTTCCGTCGTTCTCGGCCTATCCGCGGCGGTCGTCTTATCCACGCGCTACGCCGGGTCGCAACCGACCGCGAAGGCACTCGTTAGCCTTCAGTCGACTACTCCCGGCGCCCAGCAAATTGGGCATGGCCACATCTCTGGCACGTTCATCGCTGGGCAGTTCCAAGGAGGCGGTTCGAGCCTGATCGGCTTAAACGCCTCCAGCCTTGCTAGCGGCACCCTCGCCGACGCCCGCCTATCCTCCAACGTGGCCTTGCTGGCGGCTCCTCAGACTTTCTCAGGCGCGAAAACCTGTTCGACTGCGCCTTCCTTCACCGGCGCCGGTGTGCCGTTTAGCGTCTCGAGCTCAACGCTGGTGCCGAATCTGAATGCCGACCGCCTCGACGGGCTCGATTCGACCGCGTTCCTGCAGTCGATTCCCGTGCCGTTGGCGCTCAGCGGCAACACCCCGGCCGCTGTTATCTCGGCCAGTAACAACTCGGTGAGCCCTGGTTCAGCGGGAGTGGCCGGCGTTTCTTACGGCGCTACTGGAATCACATACGGTGGCTACTTTCAAAGTGATAGCAACGCCGGCAGGGGTGTCACCGGGTGGGCATCGTCTGCTAGCGGGGCCACCTTTGGGGGCTGGTTTCGCAGTGACAGCAACGGTGGTTTTGGTGTGTACGCCGAAGCGACGTCGACCGCGGGAACGAACTTTGGCGTGCTCGGGAAGAGTTCCGGCCCAGCAGGGGTCGGCTAAAAGGGTTGGCCCACGGCCACCAGCGGGCAGGGTTATGGCGTTGGGGCCAGTCCGACAGCGCTGACGGCTTTGGAGGCTACTTCTTAGGGCGAGGCTACTTCTCCGGAAGGCTCGGGTTGGGTACTGCTACACCTGTTGCTCGCCTGGACGTCGAGCACGATAGCAGCACCAACGATCCGACCTTACGTCTACACGAGACGCAAGCGGAGTTTGCTCGCTTAGCAATCGGAAACACCAACACCGAGCGTCAGTGGCAGATCGCGGGCTTGGTGGCTGCGACTCAAGTCGGCGATCGCCTCAATTTCTGGAACAGTGCACAAGGCGACATCTTGACCCTCTGGGGTGCGGGCGCCGCCCAAGTCTTCGGCACGTTCAGTGCTTCGGGCACCAAGTCCTTCCAGATCGACCATCCGCTGGATCCAGAGAATCACTACTTGAACCACTTCTGCACGGAAGGACCGGAGCCGTACAACGTCTATCGCGGCAACGTGATAACAGACGCTAGAGGATACGCGACGGTTGAACTGCCGGAGTATTTCGATAAGATCGACCGAAACCCGACTTACGACCTAACGGTTATCGACGGCGGTGACGACTTCGTGCTCGTGAAAGTTGTGCGCGAAGTCCAAAACAACGTGTTCACCATCCGCACCAGCGCGCCGCGCACCAAGGTGTCCTGGCGCGTGGAGGCCATCAGGAACGACCGTTGGGTGCAAAGGTACGGCTACCTTGCAACGCAAGAAAAGGAGGAAGAAAACAGAGGCAGATACGTAAGTCCAGAACTCTACGGTCAGCCGGTCGAGATGGGTATCCCCTACCACTCGGAAGGGCCGTCGGCAATTTCTGCTATGACAAAGCGGCAGTAGCTCCTAGCCCTCGGATGGATCGTGGAGGGACCCAGTCGCTGAGAGGGAGTTTATGCTGGTCGAACATTTCGGCTGGGCCGCCGTCGCGGTCCCTGCCCCATTGCCACCGGCATGAAGCGCGGCAGCGCCGCGGCGTGACCATAAAGTTCCGCAACCATAGGTGGAGCGGCTTGAATCGTGAAAACTTACAGCGATGCGACAGATCCGAAGGCCGCAAGCGGCACGAGGGGGGTTCGAGTCCCGTAGGATCCACCAGGGACCTGACCTCCTTCTCAGCACTCTCCAACCGAAGCCCGAGCAACCTCGCCTCGAGCACGATTCGCACTTTCACGCCCCCAGAAGCGCCTGCTGCAGTAGGGGCCTACTCGTCCCCGATCAGGCCGAAGTTCTGGGAGAGAAGGGCGTAGTCGCCGATCGACACTTCTCCGTCCCCGTCCAGGTCGGCGAGTTCGTTCCAGCTGGGGTCTCCGGGAGAGCTGCCGAATGCCGCCGACAAGAGGGCATAGTCTCCGATGGACACCTCGTTGTCGCCGTCGATGTCGCCGCCGGCGAGGTGGATCAGGACGTCGGTGACATTGCCCTGGCTCGTATCGACCTGCACGACCTTGCGAAGCCAGCGAGGGTGCTTGACGGCCAGATCGTAGAGGCCGTCCGGTGCAGGACCCGACATGGTGAAGTAACCCTCGGCATCGAGCAAAGCCAGCGCGCTCCATACGGACTGAGTCGTCCCGGGCTGGCGGAATTCGAATAGGCAGACGCTCGGCGTTATCGAACCAGGGGTCAATCCCCCTAACACCACTTGCCCGGATAGGCTTCGGCTGTCGGGTTGGTATTGGTGCAAGAAGATGTCTCCGGCGCCATTCGTGTCTCCCAGGACGAAGGTCGAGGCTCCGGACTCGTACGCCACGAAGCGCCCGTCCGCGCTGATCGAGGGGCCCGAGCTGTTCGCGTGTCCCTGCTGGCCACTGGAGGACACGGAGACTCGCGAGGTCTGGCTCATCTGGCGATCGTGCACGAAGACGTCCCAGTAGTTGTTCGTGTCGCCCGGCACAAGGCCGGCGGCGGGGGAGTGAAACGCGACGAAGCGACCACCGGCGCTGATGGAGGGGCTCGAACTGAAGTTGGTCCCCTGCTGGCCAGTGGAAGACACCGAAACGCGCGAGGTTTGGCCCGTCTGGCGATCATGCACAAAGACGTCTTCCCAACCGTTGCCGTCGCCCGCCACGAGGTTGCTGCCTTCGGAGCCGAACGCCACGAACCGCCCGTCCGCGCTGATCGAGGGCCACCAACTGCCGCCGTTCCCCTCCTGGCCGGTCGAAGACATGGAAACCCGCGAGGTCTGGCCGTAATAGCGGTCGTGGACGAAGACGTCGCGAGCCCCGTTCGTATCGAACGGCACGAGGTTGCCGGAGAGGGACTCGAACGCCACGAACCGCCCGTCCGCGCTCATCGAGGGGGCGTTGCTGCTGTAGTTCCCCTGCTCGCCAGTGGAGGACACCGAGACACGCGAGGTCTGGCCCGTCTGGCGATCGTGTACGAACACGTCGCGGCCTCCGTTCGTATCGCCCGGCACGAGGTTGCCGGAAAAGGATTCGAATGCGACAAACCGACCATCCGCGCTGATGGCGGGTCTCGAGCTGTAGTTGGTGGCCTCCTGGCCTGCGGAAGATACCGAGACCCTCGAGGTCTGACCGGTCTGGCGGTCGTGAACGAAGATGTCCCAGTAACCATTGGTGTCGCCGGGAACGAGGTTCGTAGCCTCGGAGCTGAACGCGATGAACCGCCCGTTCGCGCTAATGGAGGGCCACCAGCTGAGATCGTTCCCCTCCTGGCCGCCGGAAGAGACGGAAACCCGTGAGGTCTGGCCAGTCTGGCGATCGTGAACAAAGACGTCCCAGGTGCCGTTCGTATCGTCCGAAACGAGATTCGAGGCGACGGAACTGAACGCCACGAAGCGCCCGTCCACGCTGATCGAGGAGTACCTGCTGTTTGCATTCCCCTCAGCACCAAAGGAGGACACGGAGATCCGCCACGTCGTTCCCCACTGGCCCGCCGCGGGGAGGACGGGGGCCCAGAGCAAGCAACCAAGGAGCAACCAACGACCCATGCGACTAGCCTCCATCTAGCACTGTATCACATCATTGTGCGGGCTAAGCAGGCTGCCTCGGTAGGCAAGTCCGATGTCCATCGCAGCATTTGCGAGTCTGCCACCGCCTGGGGCGGAGGAGTGGAGTGGCGAGGGTGTGGCCTGGAACCGGGCGGCGGAGTCCGGGGTGCGGCCTGAGGTCGGCAGGAGATCGCTGCTTGATCTATGCCCGGTCCGTGGGCTCTGCCCAAGGATCCCCCACGGATCCCTCAAGGATCGCTCATCGATCTACGGGCGCAAACAGGGCCTCCAAACCACCTGGTTGAAACCTGGGACAAAGGAACCGAAGGACTAGTCTTCTCCGTTCGCACCGTTGCTTAGAGCCGCGATGAAGTGCTGCCTGTGGACCGATCTGCGAGTGAATTGACAATCGCCGCTGTAAACTACGAACGTGGCGCCCCTGCGCATCGAATTGTTCGGCGGGCTGCGCGTTCGGCAGGGCCCGCGCGTCATAGAGCGATTCCGAACCCAGAAGACGGCCTCGCTCCTAGCCCATCTCGCCACCTTTGGCGACCAGAGCCACTCGCGAGAAGCGCTCGCGGATCGGTTTTGGCCCGAGCAGGACCCGGATGCCGCACGCCTCAGCCTCAACAGCGCTCTCTACTCGCTGCGCAAGCAGCTGGAGCCACCCGGAACGCCACGGGGATCGGTGATCGTCGGGGACCGCCACGTGATCCACCTCAATCTGGCCGCCTACGCGAGCGACCTTCAAGAGATGCGCGAAGCGGTTCGCAAGGCCGAGGATACGAGGGAGCCGATGGGACGGGTGCCCCACCTCGAACAGGCCGCGGCAGTTCTCGACCGCCAGTTCCTCCCGGGCCATTACGACGACTGGATCGAGCAGGAGCGGAGAATCTTCGAGGAAATGCATCTGGCGTTTGCCAAGGAACTGGTCGAAACCCTCGGTCTCGCGGGCGATCCCCGGCGAGCGCTTCCCTTTGCTCGTCAGGCGGTACGCATGGATCCCTACGGCGAGGAGACGTGCCACGCGCTCCTCGAAGTGCTCGTGGAGTGCGGCGAGACCGATGCCGCCCTCGACGAGTACCGCGCCTTCGAGCGACGCCTCGCCGAGATCGGGCTGACGCCTTCCCCGGATACGGTGGCCGCGGTCGCCCAAGTTCATAAGAGTCCCCGGAGAAAGCCCGCGACGATCCCCACAGCGCCGACCATCCAATCCGGCCCAATCGTCGAGCAGCGTGCAAACGTGCCGCTTCGGCTCAATAGATTCTTCGGCCGGGAAGACGACCTCGACCGGCTGACCGCCCTAGTCCTGGCCGACGACGTACGCCTCGTCACCCTGACGGGCGCGGGTGGGAGCGGTAAGACGAGACTAGCGCTCGAACTAGCAGAGCGCCTCTCGAGTCCTTACGAAAACCGGGTCTGGTTCGCGCCGCTGGCGGACCTAATCGACGCTCGGCAGGTCGCGGAGGAGATTCGTGACGTGATCGGCTTGCCGCGAGAAGGCGAGCCGTTGCCGGCGGTTTGCCGAGCTCTCGATCAGGGTCCGACCCTGCTGGTCCTCGACAACCTTGAACATCTGGTCGTCGAGGCCGTCGGAGTCGTCCATGCAATCCTCGCCAAGGCTCGTAACGTCACCTGTGCCGTCACCTCTCGGCGCAAACTCAGCCTGCCGGGAGAGCACGAGTTCCACGTTCGTCCCCTTCCCGTCCCGAACGCCGACGGCCTCGATCCCGAGCGCCTGCAGGCCTTTCCTAGCGTCCAACTGTTCGTTGACCGAGCTCAAGCGGCCAAGCCAGATTTCCAGGTCACTCCCCGAACCGCCGAAGCGGTGGCCGCTCTCTGCCGACGCCTGGAAGGCATCCCCTTAGCCCTCGAACTGGCCGCGGCGCGAGCCCAGGTCTTCACGCCTGGCCAGATGCTCGAGCAGCTGACCCACGGATTCGACGTCCTCGCTCAACCGCACGGGGGGAAGGAGAGACGGCACCAGTCTTTGCTGGCGACAATCGACTGGAGCTACGATCTGCTCGGCCCCGAACTTCAGGCCCTCTTCAACCAACTTTCCTGCTTCCGTGGCGGGTGGACGCTGGAGACCGCCAAGCGGGTCTGCGCCACTGAGGGCTCGATTCACGACGCGATGGCTCAACTAACGACCCACTCGCTCGTCCAGTCGGAAGCCGCCGAAACGGGCATGCGTTTTCGGATGCTCGAGACCCTGCGCGAGGTGGCCGATTCGAGGCTGAGTCCTCGCGAGCGAACGGACCTGAGGACTCGGCATGCCGAGCACTTCGCCGACCTGACTTCAGAAAGCTTCGAGCACCTTGATCGGCCCGAACTCGGCGAATGGACCCGGCGATTGGAGGAAGAGCACGACAACATCCGCGCTGCCCTACAATGGGCGATCGAATCGGGCCAGGCCAGAACCGCCATGCGGCTCGCCATGATTTGGAGATTCTGGCTCGCCCGAGGGTACATGGCGGAGGGCCTGCGCTGGTCCTTGGACAGTTTGGCTCTGCCTGGAGCACAGGAGCGAACCGCCCTGCGAGCACATGTCCTCAACGGAGCCGCAGGCCTCGCCTATCGCATCGGGGACTTCACGACGTCCAAGCGAGCCTTCCAGGAAGCCCGAGACATCCGGAATGAGATCGGCGACGAACCTGGCGCGCTCCGCATCCTCAGCAACATCGCCCACCTTCACGTACTCGAGGGCGACCTGGACCAAGCCGAGTCGCTCTATCGGCAATCGTTGGAGGGGCAGGAACGCTTTGGAGAAACTGATCGCACCTCGGTGACGCTCAACAACCTCGCGCGGGTGGCCATGTTCGCCGGAGACTTCGATCGTGCCGTGGGGCTGTTCGACGAGGCTCTCGCCCTGGACGTCGCCGCAGGCCACGCAGCCTGGCAAGCATTCGATCTCTGCGGCCTCGGCCTGGCCAAGATGTATCAAGGGAACTGGGAGCAAGCAAGGTCACACTTCTTCCAAAGCCTAGACCTCTTCGAAGGTACCGGCAACAAATCGATCGCCGTGCTAAGCCTGCAGGGCCTTGCAGTAGTCGAGGCGCACGCCGGCAGTTTGGAGGTAGGGATTCGCAGACTGACCGAGTGCCTGCAGATGTGCCTCGACTCTGCGACCCAGCAGGTCGCCATCCAGGGCCTGGAGCGCGCTGCCGAGCTGCTCGCCATGGCCTCGGCCTGGTCCGCGGTTGCCGAGCTGCTCGGGGCTGCCGAGGCCCATCGCTCACGCACGGGCTTCATGCGACCGCCCTGCGATCGCGCGTATGTCGAACTCGCCCGCCAGGGGGCCTTGGGAAGCCTGGGCTCGGAGGCCTACGAGGCGTCGCTAGCCGCCGGTGTCGTGTGGGAACTGTACGAGGCCGTCGAACGCGCCGTGCGAGCACTTCAGGACGCGCTCGCCGACTTGTCATAGATCTGTCATAGACGTCGGCTAACGTGATGCCATCGATGATCCTTGCGCTCGGAGAGTGCTGGATCGAGGAGACACATCATGAATCGTCGACTATTCATCTGCTCAATCTCGGTCGCTGCAGTCGGTGGTGCGATCGGTTTTCTAATGGCGATGTCGCCGGACGCCCGCGCGCAAATCGTCACCCTAAAGTTCCTTCGGCTACAGGCCTTGACTCCCGGTACTCCTGACAACGGTCACGCCAACCTCTCGGGAATGATGATCGCCGAGCGGTTCGTCGGGGGCGGATCCATGCTCACCGACCTCGACGCCTCCAACTTGATGACCGGCACCGTGCCGGGTGCCCGCCTGCCAGTACCAATGAGCCTCTTCCTCAACAGCGCGTCCGACGTCACGCTGACCGTCGAGAACGCCGCCGCCTCGGGCACCGCCCTCACCGTACTCGGCAACTTTAACGTAGGGCCCGGCGGCAAGTTCCGCGTCGACAACGCGACCGGTAACGCCCTCTCGCAGGGCACCGTCACGGCGAACGGCCTTTTTTCGGCAGACGACACCGAGGTCGGAGGAGTGTTGCGAGTCATCGGACTGGCCGACCTGATGGGCGACGCCAAGGTCGGCGGCAACCTCGACATGACCGGCGGGGGAATCGCCAACATCGGCAGTAACGGCTCCTCGTTCAATTCAACCGGTGACCTTGACGTCAGAGGTTTCTTCTCCGCGGTCTCACCCGGATTCGGCTCCTCGGTCGTGTTGGGAACCGGCACCGCACGGCTCCATGGCGTGGTCGGTGTCGATCTCCTCTCACCCGCCATCATCGGGGTAGCCGCCCCTCTGATCACCCTGACAAATGGCGTGACGGAGGCGACGTTCGATGCGAATGGCCTGTCACTCACCGGCGACTTGCACCTGGCACAGCGCTTCCACGACGGAAGCGATTCGCCCGGAGCCAATGGTGACCTGCTCATGTCTACCGGCACCCAAACCCGCTGGGTAAACCTCGTCGGTGCCGACGGCGAGTCACTGATCGTGCGGGGTGACGCCTCCATCGGCGGAGCCAACGCCCCCCGCATCTTTACCTTGGAGCGACTGCCGAGCCCGAAAGTGACCATTCGAGGCCTATTCGACGTCATGGGAGCCGTTTGTACGGACAACTCCTTCGCCTTCAAGACCTCCACAGGTACGCCTCCGACTTCTACCCACATTAAGTCGCCCGCCAACGACACCATGACCTTCCACACGATGGGCGCCGAGCGCTTCCGCATCGCCCCCAATGGGAGCGTCAACATCGGCACTCTCTCCGGACCCGGGCGCGTGAACATCAACGGGAACCTCATCATGCAGGGCACCGGCAGCATCTTCGCCGTTGACTCGACCCTCGCCTCCACCGCTGGTGCGGGGCGTGCGTATGCCTTCGTCAACGGCGGATGGGGCGAACAGCGATCGCGTAACAACCTCGGCCAGGACGTCTTCCTCGTAACCGGACCGGCGACCGGCTTCAGCGACGGCTTCGTCGGCGCATCCATCAACAATGCAGGCACCGCGCTTAACGCAGGCTTTCAGCGAGTCCAGAGCACCAACCTGACCCACCTCTTCGCCAATGGCACCAAGTCGTTCGTCGAGCCCAACCCGAACGATCCCGCCACCGATATCTACTATGCCGCCCTGGAGGGACCCGAAGCTGGAATGTACGTACGCGGGACCGGGAGGCTCGTCGGGGGCCGAGCCCTCATCACCCTGCCCGACCACTTCGTCGCCCTCGCTGACGAGAACAGCATCACCGTGCAGCTCACGCCGCTCTCGTTCGACTCGGAAGGCCTCGCCGTCGGCGCCAAGTCTCTTGCTGGAATCCAGGTCGGCGAGTTGCGCGGCGGCAAAGGCTCGTATGACTTCGACTGGGAAGTGAAGTCCGTTCGCCGCAAGTTCCGCGACTTCAGGGTTTTGCGTCCTTGGGACGATCTCGTCCTGCCTAGCGCTGACCGACAGCAAGCCTGGGAGGCCCGCATGCAGCAGATGCGTAGCCACTAGTATCCCCGCGATGCCCTCGCCGCGTTCGCTCATCCGGGTCGGCCGGCGGGGGCTTCCGAATATGTCACCATTGCGGCGGCATGCCGACCTCGACTATCGACCCCGCCCTCACCTACTTCCCCCCGATGGGCGTCTACGAGACGCTCTTCAAGTTCCTCGACGCCACCGGCCGCTACATGGGTACCGAGGGGACCCACCCTTGGGCGCAGGGCTTTCCGCTCACCACTCCCGTGCCGGGCGGCCCCGATATCCCGACGAGCATCGAGTTCACCCATGCCGACCTGAAGTATCCGCCCGCGACCGGCGGCATGGAGCTGCTGACCGCCATCCGCGACTACTACGCCCGCTTCTATGGCGCGAACCTCACCACCGACAACATCGCCATCTTCGCCGGCGGGCGGCCCGGCATCTACGCGACCCTCGCCTTCCTCAAGCCCGAGTACCGCGTGCTCATCGAGGAAACCGAGTACACGCCGTACTACGACGCGCTCCACATCCTCCGCCGCGAGCCCATCATCGTGCCCAGCAACCCCGAGAACCGCTTCCGGCCCACCCTCGACGACTACCGCGCTCTCGCCCCGGAGCGCTCGTTCGTCGTGAAAAGCAACCCCTGTAACCCCACGGGCGTCGTCTGGACCGACGACGCCCTCCGGGCCCTCGTCGAGTTCTGCCAGGAGGACGGGCGCGGCGGACTGATCGACGAGGCGTACGAGTACTTCCACCTCCCCGAGCCGGTCAGCGCGATGCGCTACGTCCAGGACATCGACCAAACCAACCTCTTCGTGGTCAGCGCGGCGACGAAGGGCCTCCAGGCGCCCGGCCTGCGCATCGGCTGGGTGGTCGCCTCCAAGGCGAACATCGAACTCTTCCGGAACTTCTCGAGCATCGCGATGGGCGGTGTCGCGCGCCCCTCCCAGATCTGCGCCGCGGGTCTCCTCGAAGGCGAGCGGGTCGCCCAGGCCCGTCGCGCGATCGGCGCCTTCTTCGGCTCCCAGCGCGAGCGCTACGCGGTCGGGCTCTCGGAGCTAGGGTTCGAGTTGTTCACCGGCGAGGGCGGTTTCTACCACTGGGCGCGCCTCCCCGGCGGCCTGACCGCCGAGGAGTTCAACGAGCGCCTCTTCCGCCACCACGCCGCCATCCTCCCCGGCCCCCTCACCGACATGCTCCGCCGCGGCCCCGCGTCTCCGTTGGCCCGCTTCGTCCGCTTCTCCTTCGGGCCGCTGAAGGCGGAGTCTTACGAGGGGGATTTGGCGATTCTGCGGAAAGCACTAGCGGGCTAGCGTTTCGCCTTGAGCATCTTCTCGATCTCGGCCAGCCGCCTCTCGAGCGAACTCCGCGCGGCCCTCTCTCTAGCAAGCTCAGTCTTGAGCGATTCGATCTGGCTCTGCTGCTCGCGAATCGCCTCAACGGACAGCGCGTCGAACTCCGAAGTGCCGAGGGCGCGATACTCCCCTTGTTGGCTGACCCATTGCGGCAGAACTCCCTCGACCTCTTGGGCGATGAAACCGTATCGAGTACCCGATGGGAAGTCATACCCGAGATTTTTTCGGTACTCGTAGCTGTGTCCTCTTAGGAGAAGCAAGGTTTCGAGCGGGCTCTTGATACTGCCTATTCTTTGCTTCACACGCTCATCGCACCAAGTGTTCCATATTCCGGTTCCTCCAGCGGCGCCGTAAACCATGAGAGATCGACCGGTTACAGACGGACCGCCTATCGTTACGCTTGATGTCGTGTCTATTTGGCCCTCGCAGATGATTCCCCCTTTGACAGTTAATCCAGGAGCGGAGTTTAGGCCGATTTGTACAGGGCCGTTGCTGTTCGGATTCAAGTACAGCGGCTGGGCCCACAAGGATTGAAGGCTCAACATCCCTTCTCCCTGAATGGATCGCGACGCTCCAACGAACACATCGCCGCTAGTCCGAAGGGTTCCGTTTACGTCTAAGGCATACGCCGGGGACCGTCGAACTCCGACATTACCGCGGAAGATACTGTCTTCCTCGACGTTGAGAGTCCCGGCCACATCAAGCTTATAGAGAGGGTTAGGCGTTCCAATACCAACTCGACCCGCTTGACTAACAACCATCGGTGCGCTCCCATCTTGGCCTAGATAGAGATCCTTGCCAGGAGTGACCGCTAGCTGCCCGTATGCGTTCGTTGAAAGGAGGTAAGTCCGCACCGCGGATGATGTGTTGTGCACGCCCATCGCGACGGGCCCCGCTTCCAAAACCTCGAATTTCCAGTTTGGAGAGCCCCCTATGCCTATGGCGTTGTTGCTGGCCCCGTATACGCCCATGAGCCCGTTCGTTACTTTGGCCAGGCTCGCATGATCGCTAGCCAAGTGGGTGCTAGCGATCGCTCCAGCGGGCACGGTTCCCGCGATGAATGCCCACGGCGAACTCGTGACGATTTGACGTGGCGACAGATCGGTCCAAGTTGTGCCTTGCTTGACGCTGATCTGGAAGTAACGCAAGCCTGGGATAAACTGGGCGCTCGAGAGAGACGGCGTGCCGCCTTGCAGGAGCACGCTGAACACGCCATCACGCACTTGGACTATCTGGATGCCGCTGTCCCAAACCTGCGTTCCCCCGGCGGCGGCGTCGAACAGCAGCAACCGTATCTCCGCAGGCCCATTGGGAAACAATGCTCCGCTGATTTGGCTCAAACGACCCTGGTAGTTGATCATGAGGGGCTGCGCGCCGGCAATGCCAAACGTCAGGCCTAGCAATGTGGCTAGCAACAACTTGTGAGCCCCGTTTATTATTCCCATCTTCTTCACCTCTTCTTCCGATCCATCAGCAGCTGCTCCAAGCGTGCTATTCGCTGGTCGAGTGCATTCATTCGCGACACTTCCGCGCGCAGCTTCCGGTTTTCTGTTCGGAGCGCATCGATCTGGCTCTGCTGCTCGCGGATTGCTTCGGTCGCGAGAGCGTCGAACTCGGACGTTGCGAGACCCTTGTACTTCGGCTTTAGATCCGTAACCCAATTGGGAAGCGTCAATTCCACTTCCTGTGCGATAAAGCCCATTCGCTCTCCTTCCGGGAGTCCAGCGAGCAGATCGTGGCGATACTCGAAGGTGTGTCCGCGGAGCGATAGAAGCGTTGCAAGCGGGTTCGTTATGTCGCCGATTCGAGTTTTTAGCCGCCGGTCCGACGGACCTTGCCAGGCAGTCGTACCGGATGCCGGCCCGTACACGAACAGACCAGGTTGGCTAAAGCCACCGACAATCACCTGTCCCGAATTGAACGGCTGAATCCGCACTTCCCCGTTCTGCTCGAGCCTGCCGAAGAACGATATGCCACTGACCAACCCAGCTGACTCTATATCACCGTCTACGCGCGCTAGACCATTTACATGCAGTTTAGCGGATGGAGACACGGTGCCGATACCCAAGTTACCCGTGCTGGCCTGAAGTGTCAACGCAATTCCCTGGTCCCCTCCTCCGTAACGACGATGAACCTTCAAGTCAAATGGACTGCCACCGTAATCTGTAAGTTGGCCAAGAATCCAAGTATTCCCTCCGTTTGCGCTACGATTGAAAAACACACCGTGATTATCTCCAGAACTTTCAAAGTAACCAGACGAGGTAATGGTGCCGCTAGCCGCGGCAGTACCGTTTACATGGAGTGTGTAAGCTGGATTTGGAATCTGAATTCCAACTCTTCCAAGCTGGCTGATAATGACTGGTGCAGATCCATCTTGCCCTAAGTAGAGATCCTTGCCAGGAGTGACCGCTAGCTGCCCGTATGCGTTCGTCGAAGAGATAAATGTACGCACTGAAGATGACGTATTGTGCACACCCATCGCCACTGGTCCTGCTTCTAAAACCTCGAACTTCCAGTTTGGAGCGCCCCCTATGCCTATGGCATTGTTGCTGGCACCGTATACCCCCATGAGCCCGTTCGTTACCTTGGCCAGGCTCGCATGATCGCTAGCCAAGTGGGTGCTAGCGATCGCTCCAGCGGGCACGGTTCCCGCGACGAGTGCCCAGGGAGCGCTCGTCACCACCTGTCGTGGCGAGAGGGTCGTCCAGTTCGCGCCCTGTCGAACGCTGATCTCGAAGTAGCGCAGACCAGAGATGAATTGCGCGCTCGTAAGCGAGGGCGTGCCCCCTTGCAGGAGCAGGCTGAATACGCCATCCCGCACCTGGACGGTCTGGATGCCGCTGTCCCAGACCTGCGTCCCCCCGGTCGCGGCGTCGAAGAGCCGGATGCGTACGTCGGCAGGACCATTCGGGAAGAGCGCGCCGGTCAGCTGGCTCAAGCGGCCTTGGTAGTTGACCATCAGCGGCTGGGCACGGGCAAAGGCCGTGGTGAGCCCTACGGCCAAGAGTGTCGAAGCGATGCATTTCAGTTTCATCTTCTTTCCTCGGTGATTGATCAGAACCAGCGCAACCGCTTAATCAGCGGCCCCACTGTCCTCCAAAAGGCATTCGAGACCCGAAGAACCGAGTCTTCTTGCGAGTCGGGCACTCCGACGATGGGTTCACCGAAGGTGCCCTGAAGCGTCCATTGACCCGCGCCGCCGATCGGAACGCTGTCGTACGTCACCGCGGCCGACGCGCCGATGATGTAGTTCTCGAGCTTGAGTCCCTTGCTACCTACCTGGATGCGCCCGGTTCCTTCCGAGGCCGTGTACTGCGGATTCGGGCCGCCATCGCCCTCGAAGCGCACGAGCAGCTCTAGCGGGCCGACGAAGGGGATCGGGCCTCCGGCCGGGACGGTATAGAGGATCGTCGCCATGCCGTTGACGTTGGTCGTCGCCCGTCCGATCTCGACCAGGCTAGGAAGCCTGAGGAAGACGAGCTCTCGACCGCCGACCGGGACGCCCGTCGGCGCCTCGCTCAGCATCGCCCGAACCGGAACGGTCTCCCCGGGCAATGCCGAGACCTCCGGCACCGCCACGCGAGTGTCCGAGTAGATGTCGAGCGGCTGGCTGGCGACGACGAGGTCGTAGTAGGGGTACACGTCCCCGCTGGTCCGGCCGAGCAGCGTGATCTCCGCGCGAACGGGATTCCCGGGCTGACTGACGCCAATGCCGGTGGGAACGACGCCGCTGAACGTCGCTTGTCCGGAACCGTTGGCCACCTTGTAGTTCCCGGGCAGCGAATCGAAGTAGGCGCGGGCGCCGGTGGCGGGGTTTACCAACTCGCAGAGCAGTTGCCCGCCGGCGATTCCTTGGTTGAAGATCGTGTCCTTGGCGGTGACGGTCAGCATCATCGAGGCGCCGAGCTTATGCCTCGGCAGTCCGCCCGGCAAGGTTAACGTCGTGGGCAACGCCGGGATCGTTAGGTCGGCGGACAATGTTTCCTCGCGGTAAGCGAGAACGATCTTCGAGCGCACCTGCACGCGCTTGCCGGCGTCGTTTCTCGCCACCGTCAGGTTGTTTGGAGGGTTGGTTGGGGAGGTGGGATCCGGGGGTATTCGGTCCTTCCCAACGGAGATCGTGAGGTCGAGTCCGGTGTTGCCGCCAAGCGAGATGGGGGTGAACGTCGAAGGACTCCGCGCATCGAAGAACTCGAGCCGACCGGGAATCGGTTCGGCCTGATGGTCACCGAGATTCAGCGCGCTCAACGGAGGGCAGTAGCTCGTCGTTAGCTGAAGTAAGACACCGTCCCCTGGGGTAATGCGGTTCCCTTCGCCGGCTCGATAAACTGCGACCCCTCCAATGGCGCGCCCGGTATTCCCTCGATCGATCTTGGGCCGCGCAATCACCGCATGGATGCCTCCACCGTTCTTCCGAGCATGCATCGCGACGGCGGGAATGTAGGGGTTTCGCGCGTTGGGGTCAACGTTACAGACCGAGTAGGCGGTATCGAGGAGTCCCGAGCGATAACCAAAGAGCGGCTCGTCGGGGGAGATCGGCACCAGCGCAGGCGTTCCTCCGTTATCGTCGGCGTAGAATGCCACGCCGAGTCCACCCACCGCCGAGGTGCCGACGATGCGGCCGTCATCGTTGATGTCGTACGCTCTGGTGGGGCCACCGACGAAGTGCCCCAGGAGACGTACGCTTCCGCTTGTCCGCACGAACCCTCGCGTAACGCCACCGGAGGTCCACTCTCCGACGACGTGCCCGTGCCGGCTTACGCCGTAAGCGAACCCGTTATTGCCATCGGTCAGGACAGTGAGCGAGAAGACGCCTCCGGGGATCAATCTGGTCCAGAGCGCCGCCCGCCAGATCGTCAGAGCGCTATCGTAGACCGCACCCGCAACGTAAGTGGCGCCGGAAAGACTGGTCGCGACTGCGAATGCCCGGCTCTGCTGATATCCTCCCGGCAAGTCGGTTACCGTTCCCTCGGCCGAACGGATGAAAGCCGTGTCGAGCAGGGGGAGTCCGGTCGTCTGCCACCCCACCACGTTTCCGAAGTCGTCCACTCCTCGAGCCGTGCTCTGCGTCGTCAAGAACGGAGTCGCTTGATACCCTGTCCCTGAAGGCGTCCAGACGGTGGCGCGGGCTGCCGGCTCGCTGGGGTTCTGCTCCCCTACGATCAGGTACTGCCCGATCTGAGGAAATCGGTTGGAAATCGCATAAGCCCGTCCCCCGATCATCCCTCCGGCTAGGGGCAGGTTGGTGACTCCGCCCTCGCTTGAGGCCACATCCCAGACGAACGGCTGCGGTACGCCCGACACTTCGTGCCAGCCGACCGTATAGAAGTCGTCGTTTATTCCCCGCGAGATCGAATTGACCCCGCCGAGATAGCGGAGGTTGTACTCTTCCGGGTTAGCGGTGGCGAGCGCTGCGAGCGCTGCAATCGCCGTCAAGAGTCCTGCGCGCAATTTGGTTGTAAGGCGATTTGCTACCATGAGGTCAGTCCAGTATACGAAACTGTCTCCTGAAACCGAGGGAGGAGTCAAAGAAACTCGAGGTCGAAAAGGAAGGTTCCAAAGTCGCCTTCCTCGGCGGCCGATTCTGACGGCACTACTTCTAGACCGAATTCCTCGCAGACTGCTCCCAGCTCCGACTGTCGAATCCGTGCCAAATGACCGCAGGCGTCTCGCGCCACTCGCAGCTTGCCCAGCACGATCAGGTTCGGGATGAGGGCCTCCAGCGTTTCGAGCAAGACGTGTTCATAGCGATGTTCAGAAGCGAGGTCCATGGCGCGCCGACATTGACCGACCGCGGCCGCCGCTTCGCCCCGGGCCGACTCGACGTGGGCTTTGAGCAAGGCTGCATGGGCGATGCCGACTTCGTCACCGATGTCTTCGTAGATGGCTTCGGAGTCCTCTGCGAGTGACCAGGCTCGGTCGAGGTCGCCTGACTTCCAGGCCAAATCTCCCAAGTTGTGAAGGCAGGTCGCGGCATCCGCACGGTTGCCGACCTGAACGAAAAGCTCATAGGCCCTGTCGTTGAGTTTCCTTGCCGAATCGAGTTCGCCTTCGTCCGTGAGCACGAGCGCCATGTTCACGTAGGTCGCGGCAATGGGCGCCTTGTCACCGATCTGCTCGCGTACTTTCAGGGCTTCGCGCAGCCATTTCTTCGCCTCCGGCAGATTTCCGGCCCGCCAGTTCAAGATCCCTAGGTTGTTGAGGACGTTTCCCTGGCCGACGGAATCTCCGAGGCCGTCATGGAGGCTCAGCGCTTGTTGAAAGCGCCGCCTCGCCTCGTCTAACCGAAGCTCCTGCCATTCGACCAGGCCGAGGTTGCTCAGCGCACGAGCCTTCCCTAGTCGATTTTCAGTCGCTTCGAACAAGTCGAGCGCCCTACCATAGTAGGAGCGGGCATCCTGCAACCTGCCGAGCTGCCACGACAGCACGCCGCGGCCGTTCCAGATCTTGCCGCGAAGGTCGTCGTCGACCTCCAGGTCGACGGCTTGCTCGAACCAGCGGAGCCCTTCACCCAGTTCGCCATAGTGTCGCCAGAACGGCTCGAGAGCAACGATGATCCGCGCCGCATCTGTTCGGGATTCCGGGCGGCCCATGAGGCTCTTCAGGGCGCGGAGGACGTTGTCCTGGTCGCGGTAGAGGGCCGCGAGACAAGCCTCGGACGTCTGCCCGGACGCCGGCAAGCCGCCGACGAGGGCGGCGTAATGCCTGGCGTGCCGCGTCCGCACCGAGTCGGCCTCCGAGTGTTCCCGTGAGAGTCGAGCGGCAAACGAACGCAAGGTTTCCAGCATCCGATAGCGAGGCAGATCGCCTTCTTCTCGGACCAGGAGCGACCGATCGACCAGTTCGGCCAAGCAATCGGAGAAGTCCACTCCCTCTTCGTCCGTCAGGCGACAAACCTCCTCGGCTGCCTCCGGCTGAAATCCGCCCTCGAAGACGAAGAGCCGGCGCCAGACGCTCGCCTCTTCGCCGCGAAGCATCTCATAAGACCACCACAGGGCTTCCTCGAGCCTGCGATGGCCTGGCAACTCCTCTTCCAGTCCCTGCGAATCCAGGTGAGCCTCGATCTTGCGGGCGACCTCGACCACCCCGAGGCCGGGCACGCGGGCCGCGGCGAGTTCGATCGCCAGCGGTATCCCATCCAGTCGGTGACAGATCTCCGCCACCGCCTTGATTTCAGCCCCACTCGGACGGAACCTGGTATCCGCTTGCAGGGCCCGCTCGAGGAACAAAGCCGTAGCGTCGAACGCGAGCAGGTCGTCCAGCGTCCGGACCTTCGCCGGGTCGGGATGAGGAAGCGGGTGCACCCGATGGGTCGTCTCTCCCGAGACTTTGAGGGGTACTTGCGACGTCGTGAGAACGGATAGCCCCTCGTGCTGACGCAAGGCCTCTTCGATGAACTCGCCGCAGGGTTCGAGCAAATGCTCGCAATCGTCGATGAGCAAGAGAGTTCGGCGCGACCTGAAGTAGTCGGCGATGAGGTCCGGCAGCTCGCTTCCTTGCCCCTCGCGCAGGCCGCATGCCGCACCCACTCGAGCCATGATCCGCTCCGCATCACGGCAATCACCGAGCTCTACGAGGCGGACGCCGTCTGGATAGAGGTCGGTCGTTCGCCTCGCCGCTTCTTCCATCAGCCGCGTCTTGCCGCAACCGGCAACGCCGACGAGCGAGACCAGCCGGCGAGATTCGAGTTTCTCTCTGAGGTTCCGCAAATCCTCGGAGCGCCCGATAAAGCTGCTCAGCCGTTCCGGCAGGTTGTGTGTGGGTTGGCCAGAGTCGAGTGGCCCAAAGACAAAGGCCGGATCGTCCGGCTCGAAGAGGGTCTGCAGGCCAAAGTCGCGAATCCGCACGTCACCGAGCGGACGCCACTCGCAGGGCGGATCGACCGATTGGTCGCACATCACCTTCATCGCTTCCGACACGACGATCTGGCCCGGATGGGCGATGGCTCGCAGGCGCGCCGTAAAGTTGACGGCGGTGCCGAAGTAGTCCCCTTCGCGTGGATCGACCTCGCCTCCGTGGATGCCCATGCGGAGCGCGATGGGCGTTCTTTCGGGCCAAGTTTCGACCGCCAGAACCCGGCGGACTTCGATCGCGCCACGAACAGCGTCTCCGGCTCGATCGAAAACCGCGAACACGCTGTCCCCCTCACCTTTCGTTCGCACGACCCGCCCCCCGCACCGCTCGACGACCTCCGTCAGAAGGGCATCGTGTCGAACTAGCGCCCGGCTCATATCCTGCGGGAAGTCGCGCCACATCCCAGTGCTGCCCACGATATCGGTGAGCAGAAAGACCTTCAAAACCAGATCTGGAGGACGGGACTCCATGGCTTGCGACCATGATACGGCATTGCAACCAGGCGGGAATGTGGCTGACGAACCATCGAACCCAACGCTCGCGCACCACGGGGTAGCGATGCGGGAATATCCCTAGGGTCTGGCTCGACGAGTGGGCCGACCGCCCGGCGAAGGTCCGAAGCAGGTCTCAGTGGCTCATGCGTGGCTTCGGCGCGATTCGTACGTGGGTTATCCAGGGGGATGAGCCACGGATGCCCAGCGGATCTGCAGCGGTCGAATCGTTGAGATCTGCATTGCAGCCGCAACGAACCATGCTCCCATCCGCTGAAGATAGGCGCTTGCCTCCAGGAGAAGCGCGTCTTCCCCAATGCGATAGCACCATGCTGCCCGCCACTTGACAAGCCCGCAACCGATCGCGGTACTATTTGAGTGAGCACTCAACCAAGACCGCCATGGAAGCTAATACTCGAGACCGGCTCGTCGTGGCCGCCCGCGATCTCTTCCTTGCCAAGGGCTACAACGCCACCGGCATCAATGAGATCGTGCGGACCGCGGGGGTTCACCCAGGAAGCCTCTATCACTACTTCCCCACCAAGGAGGACCTGCTCGTCGCGGTCCTCGAATGGTATCGGGACCATCTCTACGATGGCCTGCTCCAGCCCGTCTGGGAACGCATCGACGACCCCGTCGAGCGCGTCTTCGGACTCCTCGATGGGTACCGGCAGCTGCTGGAGATGACGAACTTCGACCTCGGGTGCCCCATCGGCAACCTCGCGCTGGAACTTGCCAACTCCCATCCCAAGGCGCGGGCCCTGATGCAAGTGAACTTCGTTCAGTGGACCGGCGCGATCCGCGAATGCCTCGATGCCGCCGCAGACCGACTGCCAGAGGGCATCGACACCGATAGCCTGGCCACCCACGTGCTCACCGTCATGGAAGGAGCCGTGATGCTCGCCAGGACCCAGCGCAGTTTCGAGCCCTTCGACCGCGCCATTCTGCACCTGCGCGATTATTTTGATCGCTTGCTCGCCGATGGCACCACTTGGTCCGCACCGGTCGGATGTCGACCGCTATCCCACCTGAGAGGTGACGAATGAAAGTTCAACTGAAGGCCGACCACGTCATCGGCGAGGACACCTGCGCTACGGCTACCGGCAAGCCCCTGTCGCACTGGATTGAGCAGATCGCGGCCAGTCCCGAGCTGGCATCCTCCCGGCGTGAAGCCATCAACTGGCTCTACGCGCAGATGAACAAGGACGCGTGGTGGGCGACCACCGCGTGGGTCGAGTACGAAGCCAGTCGGGGCATTATCAAGAAGGACGGGCGGCCCGAAGGCTACAACATCTGCGTCACCAAGACGATCGCCGCTCCCCTGCACAAGGTCTTTGCTTCTTTCGATGCGGCGGGGCTCGCAGACTGGTTTGGTTCAATCCGGGCAGAAGGCGACACCATCTCGGATGAATCCGGGAATCGCCTGACCGTCCTCCGCGTTCGCGACGGCAAAGATCATCGCTGGAAGTGGCAAACCGCCGGCGTCGAGAGCGAAACCGATATCGATATCCTCTTCAACGAAAAGGCCGGCAAGACCGGCATCGTCCTCAACCACAACCGCATCCCCTCCCGTGAGGAGGCCGACGGCCTTCGCGTTGCCTGGGGGGAAGCCCTGGCCCGCCTCAAGTCCCTGCTGGAGTCCCAATGAACCTGATCACCGCTAGTCTCACCCTCTTCGTCTCGCTAACCGTTTCCCAGGATCCGGTTGCCAAGCCAGCACTGCGCGGCCTCGACCCCGTCGCCTTGTGCGAGGGTAAAGAGGTCCCCGGATCGGAGCGCTGGACGGCCGGCGCCGCGGGCCTGGTGTACCGCTTCTCCAGCGAGGAGAACCGGACGAAGTTCCTGAAGGACCCCGAGCGGTGGGGCATCCAGTTCGACGGCGCGTGCATGAAGATGGGGCCGACCAGCGGCAAGGGGAGCTCGGATCGGTTCGCGGTTCACGAAGGGCGAATCTACGTCTTCGCCTCCGATGCCTGCTACCAGTGGTTCGTTCTCGACCCGGAGCGCTTCATCGACCGTCCGGATCGGTGGGAAGAACCGACGGCGGACCAAGTTCGTCGGGCCAAAGGGCTGCTCGATTCGGCGGTCGCGCGGATCGGTGGCGCCGATCGCTTGCGCCGCGCCAGCATCCTGCAGTTCCGCTACGATGTCGTCGAGGCGGCACGCCGCGGCGAGATTCGGCATTCCGTGATCACCACGTACCGCGATCCTGGCGCAATCCGGCGGGATTACGTGTACCCAGGGTACGCGTGGAGCCTGCTCAGCTTGCCCAAGGCAGGCTACGTCCTCATGAAGGAAGTCGAAAAGACCGGGCGCGATACCCAGGCATACATGCTCCGCTCGGTCAGCCACGAGCCGCTGTACCTCCTGCGCGAAGCGGTCCTGGGCCGGGCCAAGTTCGCCTGGCAAGGAACATCGATCGATCGCGAAGGGGCCTTCGGTCGTGTTCGGCTCTATAGCGGGGGGGCGGTAACGGTACTCTCGATCGATCAGGTGAGCGGCATCATCCGAAGCGCGGAATACGTCGGCCGTTCGGGCCCGGGCATCGCGAGGGTGGTGAATCGTTACTCGGCGGAAGGAGACCTGGCGGGCCTTCGAGTGCCCCGAGAAGTCCGGACGGTGTTCGGCGGACTGCCAGAGAAGGAGACCATTACGCTTTTGGCCGACCTTCGCCTCGATCCGTCGCTTCCGGCGGGTTTCTTCGAGCCGCGCCCGCTGCAGTAGCGTGTTCAGACGTTGGAGAGTCGTTAAGGTTGTCCTGGTTCAAGACCCCATGAGCACTATCAGGCGAGTGGTCCGTCGAAACGAGCAGCCGGCTTCCGTTTACCCAACCCGGTTCATCATAAGCGTGTTCAAGATCGGTGAACGTCCTTCCCCGCTCCTGGTCACACCGGCGAGGGGCGAAGGGGGCGGCGCATAATTCGCGCATGATCCTCGATGGAAAGAAGGGCCTCGTCCTCAACGTCGTCAACAAGAACTCGATCGGATGGGGGATCGCCGAGGCGGCGGCAGCGCATGGAGCCCTGGTCGGGGTCGGCGCCCAAAATGAGCGCATGCTGGAGGGAGTCGCTAAGCTGATCGACGGCGACGATCGGTACCGATCGTTCATGGTCGACTTCCAAGACGATGCCCAACTCGAACGCCTCGCGGCGACGGTGAGAGAGGCGTATGGGTCGATCGACTTCCTGGTCCATTCAGCGGCATTCGCCAAGCGAGAGGACCTTGCCGGGCGATTCATCGAGACCTCGCGCGACGGTTTCGCCCTCGCGCTGGACGTGAGCGCCTACTCGCTGGTGGCGCTGTGCCGAGCCTTGGAGGGCGTTTTGGCCGACGATGCGAGCGTCATGGCATTGAGTTACCTCGGAAGCGTCCGCGCGGTGGGCAACTATAACGTGATGGGCGTAGCCAAGGCGGCCCTCGAATCAGCGGTGCGCTACCTCGCGCAGGACCTTGGCGTGCGCGGCATCCGGGTGAACACACTCTCTCCGGGGCCGATCAACACGGTGGCCGCGCGCGGCGTGAAAGACCTGGTGAAGATGATCGACTACGTCCACGAGAAGGCGCCGCTCAAGCGACCCTTCGCGCAAGCCGAAGTGGCCGGATCTGCCGTCTATCTGATGAGCGATCTTTCTCGGGGAGTAACGGGACAAGTGATATACATCGACAGCGGCTACAACATCGTCGGGATGTAGGTGGAGATTCTCGCCTCTCCCCAGTGGTCTTTTGGGCGTGACCGGGCATTGCTGCGCGAGTTCGCGGAGATCATCGACCTCTTTGGCCTGCATTGCCACTACCTCAGTGCCGAGCCGGATCATAACCGCACGTTCACCGCTTTCTCGGGGGATGCCGTGCCGGTTTTCGAGGCAATGGAGCGATTGTGCGTTGCGGCGTTCCCCCGCATCGATCTCCAGCGTCAAGCGGCCGGCTTCCCCCGGCTGGGTGCGCTCGATGTTTGTCCTTTCGTCCTCTTAGAGGAGGACTCGGAGCGGTCGCTGCTCGTGCTCAATCGCTTTATCGATCAGTTCTCATGGACGCTCGGTGATTTCTATGCTTTGCCCGTGTTCTACTGTGAGCGCTCGGAACGGGGACGGCCGGAGTCGGAACTCGCCTCGATGCGGCGAGGTGGCTTCGGCGCGCTACTCGACCGGGAGCTTCGGCCCGACTACGGTCCTGCTGCGGCCAACCCGTCGCTCGGCGTGACCTCGATCGGGCGTCGGGACTTCTTCCTGACCGTGAACGTGAACCTAAGGACGGAGGACATCGGAGTGGCGAAAGCGCTCACCGCGAAGCTGCGAGAGGAGCGATCCGAGGGTGACGAGCGCTTTCTCGGCGTGAGCGCCCTGGCGTTGAGGCTGCCCACCAAGGAGCAGACCCAAGTCCACCTGACGCTGGCGCTGCCCGACCTCACGCCAGTGGACGCGATCGTGAAGTGGGCACGGAAGGAAGCTTCGCGCCATGGGGCACTCGTAGGGACGACATCGTTCGTCGGGGCGGTACGACCGCAGGACCTGGATGGTGGCGCATTGGCGCGGCATCGCCCCGAACAGGTCCTTGCTGCCAACGAACGTCCGCCGGGCTAGGGTGGGCTTGAGCGCGGCCCTCCGGGGGCAAGAACCCTGCCCCGGCTACCGACCGTCGGCGAATCGCTCCTGACATGAGCGAGGACGCCGATCTATTCGCTACGGGTCATGTCGAGGGGTACGACCCAACGATCGAACTCTTCCCCGGTGACGTGGCCGAGTTCGAGGGCGGCCTCACGCAGAGACTTCCCCTCCTTGTGAGCCTTCTTGGCAATGGCGGCGGCCTTGTCATAGCCGATATGCCGGTTGAGCGCGGTGACCTGCATCAGATTCGTGCCCAGGTTTTCCGCGATGCGGGCGAGGTTCGGCTGGATCCCTTCGGCGCAATGTTCCTCGAAGGCGAAACAAGCATCGCCGAGCAGTTGGATGCTGGTCAGGACGTTGTGGACCATGACGGGCTTGAAGACGTTCAGTTGGAAGTTGCCTTGAGTGCCGGCAAAGGCAACGGTGGCGTCACACCCGAAGACCTGCGCGACCACCATCGTCAGCGCCTCCGATTGGGTGGGATTGACTTTGCCGGGCATGATGGAGCTGCCGGGCTCGTTCTCGGGAATCGTGATCTCACCGATGCCGTTGCGGGGGCCTGAGGCAAGCCAGCGCACATCATTCGCCATCTTCATGAGTCCACCGGCGAGCGTCCGGAGCGATGCGCTCGTGGCGACGAGGGCATCGTGTGCGGCAAGGGCGGCGAACTTGTTCTTTGCGCTGACAAAGGGAAACCCGGTTTCCTTGGCGAAGTAGGCAGCGGCTCGGTCGCCGAAATCCCTGTGCGCGTTGAGGCCTGTGCCTACCGCGGTGCCCCCGATCGCTAGCTCGTAAAGCCCTTTCTCGGCGAAGCGAACCTGATCGACCCCAAAATCGATCTGCGCGACCCATGAGCCGATCTCTTGACCGAGGGTGATCGGGGTGGCGTCTTGGAGGTGGGTCCGGCCGACCTTGACGATGGACTCGAACTCCTTGGCCTTGCGGGCGAGTGTGCCCCGGAGCCTTTCGACGTTCGGATAGAGATGGCGATGGAGTTCTTCGACGACCGCGATATGCATGGCCGTCGGGAAGGTGTCGTTGCTGCTTTGGCCTCGGTTGACGTGGTCGTTGGGATGAATAGGGTCCTTCGAACCCATCACTCCTTCGGCGAGTTCGATGGCGCGGTTCGAGATCACCTCGTTGGCATTCATATTGGACTGGGTGCCCGAACCGGTCTGGAAGACGACGAGGGGAAAGTGCTCGTTCAGCTGACCGTCCATGACCTCTTGGGCGGCACGAACGATGAGGTCGGCCTTGTCCCGAGGCAGTTCACCGAGATCGGCATTCGCGAGCGCGGCCCCCTTCTTGAGGATTCCCATCGCACGCACGATGGCCGGGCTCATCTTATGGCGGTCGACTCCGATCGGGAAGTTCTGGATCGAGCGCTGAGTTTGAGCCCCCCAGTAACGGTCTGCGGGAACGGCGATTTCGCCCATGCTGTCGGTTTCGATTCGTTGGCTCATTCTTTCCCGCTAGGTTACCGAAGCGGAGACTCGGCCCGAATCCAGTACAATGAGGGAGCGGTCTCGGGCACTCTAGGCCTTGGATTCGCTGTTGAAGAATAATTGGAAGTCACACGATGAAACGAACGATCCTGCTCTTGGGCCTGCTTTCCGTGCTCTTCGGCTGCTCGGGGGATGCCGCGAAAACCGCCGACGCCGGCAAGTCCGATTCTTCAGCCACGACCGCTGACGGAAAGAAGGACGCACCGAAGAAGCCTGAGGTCGTTCGCACCGTTGATCCAAAGACCGGGATGGTCACCGAGAAGACCAAAGACGGCACCAGCGAATCGACCATCGACCCCAAGACAGGCTTGGGCGTGATCAAGTCGGTCGACAAGTATAAGAAGCCCTTTACGCTCGACCGCACGGGCAATGTTCCCCTGAGCGAGGTTGGCCTTCCTGAGTATCCGGGCGGCCAGATTCCCCCCAAGCAGCCCAAGGTGATGAAGATCACCGCCTATGGCGGTTGGGAATGGGGCATGGTACGGACGACGAGCGACACCCCAGAAAAGGTCATCGCATTCTATAAGAGCAAGATCCAAAAGCCCGAAGAAGAAAAGAGCGATGGCAGGATAATGATCAAGGGTGCGAAGCCCAACGGAGATAAGGTCACCGTCATCGCTTCCAGGAACCCGAAGAACGACAAAGAGACCATGATCTCGGTTCAGGTGCGGCGTCGCGACCCCAACGTCAAGGCCCCGCCGAAGGAAGAAGGGGATAAGCCAGCCAAAGATCAGAGCGGGATCGCCAAGAAGCCACCGGTCACCGGCCCAGTGACGCCGCCGAAGATGCCCGCTGGTCCGCCCAAAGTCGTCACCGACACCGATCCGGGCTCAAAGTCGCCAACGACGAAAGTCGACACCGGCGGCAACTAGCCGGCTCGGCCAGTCCTCGCCAAGAACTTAATCGTGCCTTAATGGTGCCGTAAACGGACCTTAACGACCTCCTCGCAGACTGGGCCATCTGTGAAAGGAGGGACGACATGAACAGAGTATTCCTGACCGGGTCGATGCTGGCCCTTGCGGCGGCTGCCCCTGCTGCGATTATCACTCAATGGGACTTCAACTTCGGTGGCGACAACAGCTTCGCCACCGGAACCACGAACCCGGCCATCGGTGCCGGAACGGCTATGCTCATTGGCGGGGTGACCTCGACTTGGGCTTCCGGGGACGTGAACGGTGGTTCGAGCGATCCCAACGTGGGAGACGACAGTGCGTGGAATCTCACGACTTGGGCTCCCCAGGGCACCGAGAGCGGGCTTCGCGGAGCGCAGTTCGCCGCATCCACGGCCGGGTACGAGAACGTGGTGGTCACGTGGGACAACCGCCACAGCAACACCAGTTCGCGGTACTTGCAGTTCCAGTACTCGACCGACGGCACGAACTTCTCGAGTGCCGGCTTGGCTGGAAACGGGCTTTTTTTCGCCACCGCCGGGGACACCTGGTACAACCAGCGGTCAGTCGATCTAAGCTCCATCTCGGGTGTCGCGAACAACCCCAACTTCGCCTTTCGCGTCGTGACGGTGTTCGATCCCGCGGTAGGCACCGCCTACTCGGCGTCTAATTCCAGTTCAACGTACGGTACTGCCGGCACGATCAGGTTCGATATGGTCACCATCCAGGGAACTGCCTTGGCGACCGCCTCGATCGCTGGTCAGGTGAGCTTTGGCGACCGTTTCGGCAACTTCCCGACAAGCGTGAACATCGATTTCGAGAACCTGGACAACACCATCGCGTTTACGGCAGTGAACGTAGCGGTCGACTCGATGGGCAATTTCAGCACGAGCGACCTGCCTCCGGTCGCAGGAACCTACCTTGTCTCGATCAAGCGCGCTCCTTGGCTGCGCAGAACGATCGGTCCCTACAACACCGGATCGAGCCACTCCGGCTTGCTTTTCTCCTTGGTCAATGGAGACATCGACGGCGACAACGAGGTTGCGATCGGCGACTATGCTCAACTCTCCACCGCCTTCGGCGCGGAGCCCGGAGACCCGAACTGGAACGAGAGCGCCGATCTTAACGGAGACGACGCCGTCGACATTGGCGACTTCGCAGTTCTCTCGGCGAACTTCGGCATCGAAGGCGACAACTAGAGGTCAAGCTCGTCGAGTGGTCGAGCCCGACGCGGTCCGGTCCGCGACGGGCTCGACCACAGTTTACAATGGGAATCTCGCGACTTCGACCCGCATGGGACCCCGGAACGAAATGGGTCCATGGACTCGTAGCGATCAGCGATGAAGACCCTCTGCTTCCTGAAGAAGTGGCCGGCGCTGATTGTGCTGTTGCTCTCGGCGTCCCTCGTACGGGCCCAAGAAGGTCCACCGATGGAGGAAATCCTCCTCGGACGGCCGATCTTCCTGGTCTTCCGCGACCACGTGAAGGTCGAGTTGAAGCTGACCGATACGAGTTTAAGGAAGATCGAGGATGCCTTCGAAGGTGCCGTACAGGCTCGGGGTGCGATGGTCAGCATCCGTCTCGAAGGAGATATGGACCTCGATGCGATGGAAAAGAAGGCTTTCGGCCACTTAACCCCAGCCCAGCGGGACCGGCTCTACGAGATTTGGCTGCAGAAAGTCGGCGCAATGTCGATCCTGAAGCCCGAGTTCGCCAAGAAGCTCGGCGCATCTGAATCCCAAGTCGAGCAAGCTCGCAGGATCGGCCAAGCCTGCGTGGACGAGATGATGGAACTCATGGCGTCAGGGCCCGACCCGGCGAAGGCAAAGGAGATAGATAGGCTGCGTGAGGCAGCCGAGCAGAAGATCACGTCCGTTCTCAAGGCCGAGCAACGCAAGAAGTTAGAAACGCTCCGAGGCAAGCCGTTCAAGCTCTGATCGGTCTCATCGAACGTCGGCGAGCCCCATCGCCGGGAGGATGAGCCTGAGCGAAAGCCAAGTCAGGGCAAAGCCGAGAAGATCGAAGATCAACCCCGTTCGCATCATCACGCCGGGCTTGACCAGTCCGCTCGAGTAGATAATCGCGTTAGGCGGTGTGCTGATCGGAAGCATGAAGCCGAGATTGCAGCCGATGGTCGCCCCGAGCGCGGGCGGGATGGGGTTGGCGCCCGAGCCGATCGCCAGCGCGATGGCGACGGGCACGACGATGTTGGCCGCCGCGGTGTTACTGGCGAGTTCGCTCACCACGATGCCCATTCCTATCGCGATCGCGGTGATCGCCCACACGTCGGTTGCCCCGAAGAAGCCAGCGATCGAGTGGCCGACGGTCGCCGCCAGGCCGCTGGCTTGGGTCGCCTCGCCGAGGGCGAGGCCGCCCGCGAAGAGCAAGATGGTGCCCCATTCGATGCCAGAGGCCTGGCGCCATGAGATCGCGCGGCCCGACTCGGTGTCTGCGCACGGGATCACGAAGAGGAGAGCAGCCCCGATGAGAGCCGCAACCGCCTCGGGAATTCGGCTCGCCAGGGTCTTCGTCAAAGCCGTGTCCGACCCGAGGACGTACTCGGCGAGTCCCGGCACGATCCAGAGAGCGAGGGCGACCGAGAAGGCAAGCATCGTTGCTCGTTCGGAAGGCTTCATCGGTCCCAACCGCTCGTACTCTTCGATAGCGACCACCCGGGCTTCCTGGGTCGACGGAACCTCGCTCCTCCAGCGCCCGAGCAACAGCCATGCAAGGAGAAGCAGGGCGATCGTAATTGGCATGGCGAAGATCGCCCAATCGACGAAGTTGATCGAATGCCCGGTGGCTTGGCGTATGAGACCGACTCCGAGCACGTTCGGCGGGGTACCCACGATCGTTCCGACAGCGACGCTCGACCCCCAGGTGAGCATCAGAAGGTAGGAATTCGAAACCGGATGGTCGCGCCGCTGGACGTTCATTGCCCGGAGAATCGTCAAGCCGATCGGCAGCAGCATCGCGGTCGTAGCGGTGTTGCTCACGAAAAGGCTAATCACGCAAGCGACGACACCGAGGGTCAATAGCATGGAGGAGGCCGTCCGGGTCGCCCAGGGCTTCCGGAGCAGCCAGTAGGCAAGCCGGCGATCGAGGCCACACTCGTGCATCGCCTGGGCGAGGATGAAGCTCCCGACGAACAGGAGGACGATCGGATCGCCATACGCGGCGAAGGCCTGCCGGGCGGGCAGTGCTCCCGTTACCACCAGCGCAACCGTCGCCAGCAGCGCGGTGATCGCTAGGGGCAGGGCTTCCGTCACCCAGAGCACGACCGCTGCGGCGAAGACGGCCGCTACGGTGCGCGGACCCTGCTCAAGGCCGCCCGCGAGGAGATACACGCCTAGCCCCAACCCCATCGCCGACCAAAGCCCGATCGAAATCGGCCTCGGCTCGGATGCCCTCGCTTCCATGCCTCCAGCAGGTTACCGCTCCTGTGACATCGCGTCTCGCATGGTGCTTATCGGCACCCCACCTAGACTAGTGCATCCCGCGGGGAGAGTACTGCCGCGGGCTGCATGCGCTACCGAGGAGCGATCGCGGGGCTGGCAGGGGAGAGGTCGGGGGCGTCTTTCAGGCTCGTGCCGGCGGCGATGCCGTCGGCGGGAAGGCCGACTTGGAAGGGCAGCAGGACGGTCACCCGCCGGTTTTCCCCATTGTAGGGATCGTCGGGCCAGCGGAGGCGCCTGTCGGCGTTGCCGCGAACCTGAAGAAACTGCCTCTCGCCCACCCCGACGCTTTGGAAGGCGCGGCGGACCGAGGCGGCGCGGTCGGTGCTGAGATCCCAGTTGTTGTATGAGGGCCGGTCGAGAGGGCGGGCGTCGGTGTGCCCGTCGATCACCATCGGTCTATGAGTGCGTTCAAGCAGCCTTCCGATGCTGTGGACGATCGGCAGGGCCTCGGGGCGGATAGTGGCGCTTCCGATCTCGAAGAACGTACGGTGCCGCTCGATGAACTCGATCTCGACCCCTTCGTCGGTGACTTCGATCTCGACGCCTTCGAGGAGCGCCTTCAGCGCGTCGTCGCCCACCGCGGCTTCCCGAGCCACCTCGTCTTGAAGCTTCCTGGCGAGGTTCTTGGCCTGCTGCTCGACGCCCTGCTTCTCGTCCCCGTTCTTCTTGGTCGGACCAGGCTTCGACTTCGGAAGCCCGCTGGAGATGATGTTGGTCGATCGCGGGTGGTTCTTCATGAAGCCGAGGGGGTCGTTGAAGTAGCCCTGGATCTGGGCACGCGTCTCGTCGGAGAGCCCCATGATCCACATGACCATGAAGAACGCCATCATCGCGGTGACGAAGTCGGCATAGGCGACCTTCCACGAGCCGCCGTGATGGGCATGGCCGTGCCCCTTGACTTTCTTGACGATGATGGGCTGGTCGTGGTTGGCCATCGCTTAGGCGGCCTCCTTCTCCTTGACGGCCTTCTCCATCTCGACGAATCCGGGCCGGACGGCGGGTTCGATGTTTCGGCGGGCGAACTCGACGCAGGTGATCGGCGATTCACCGCGGGCAAAGCTGAAGAGCGCGTAGCGAATGCAGTTCATGTATGCCCCCTCGCTGGCGAGGCGCAGCTCCATGGCGCGGGCCATCGGCCCGAAGACCCCATAGGCGAGGAGGATGCCGATAAACGTCCCGACGAGAGCGGCGGCGACCGACTGGCCGATGGCGGCGGCGTCGCCTCCGATCTTTCCCATCGTGATGATGACGCCGAGAACGGCGGCCACGATGCCGAAGCCGGGCATGGCGTCCCCGACAGTCTGGACGGCTTCCTGGGGTACTTTGGCCTCGCGGTGGGCGACTTCGAGGTCGAGTTCCATCATCTCGGAGAGATCGTGAGGACCGACAGCTCCGGTGAGGATGACCTTGAGGGTGTCGCAGAAAAACGCGCAGGCATGGTGGTTGGCCAGGAAGGCCGGGTACTTCTTGAAGATCTCGCTCTCCTCGGGGTTTTCGATGTGCTTTTCGAGTCCCAGCAGCCCTTCCTTGCGGGCGACGTTGAAGAGCTGGAACATCATCTTGAGCAGATCGAGATAGACCGGCTTTGTGTAAGGGTCGGGCTTGAGCAGCCCCATTACGCTCTTCATCGCGGCCTTGAAGTTATTCATGCCGTTGGCGGCGAGGAACGAGCCGAGACCGGCGCCCCCGATCACGACGAATTCGTTGATCTGAATGAGCACGGCCACGCTGCCGCCATGCATCGTGTACCCGACGATCGTCGCCACCAGCACGACCACGATTCCGATGATTACGAACATCCGCCAAGCGAAAGTATCGGCTTGCCGGTGACGAACCTGGAGGAGGGCAAGCGGGGGAAATCTGTGCTCGAGCGCGCCGAGCATGCCTGGCGAGGCGTCTAAACTCTTAGGAACGAGCAATGGATAACTGTGCACCGAGTGCCTTCCCCGGGGCAGATCAACGTGGCCGGAGGGCGGATTGAGCCTCCTGATCGATCCCGCTGCCGGCCCCGGCGGTCCCGCCCGCCGAGTTCGGCAGCTCGACTCTCATACGGTCAACCAGATCGCGGCAGGTGAGGTCGTCGAACGGCCAGCCTCGGTGGTGAAAGAACTCGTCGAGAACGCCCTGGATGCAGGAGCGCGCCGGATCGAAATCGACTTGGAGGACTACGGTCGCCGGCTCATTCGGGTTGCCGACGATGGACATGGGATGCCCGAGCCTGACGTCCGAGTCGCACTCGAGCGCCACGCCACGTCGAAGATCACCCGGGTCGAAGACCTCGCCCACGCGGTTTCCCTGGGCTTTCGTGGGGAGGCGCTTCCTTCGATCGCATCGGTTTCCAGGATGACCCTCTCCTCCGGGGACTCCGACGGAGTCCGCCTGGTACTGCGGCTCGATGGAGGGCGTCTCGAGCGCGAGGAGCGCACGGCGGGACCGCGGGGCACCACCGTCGCTGTCGAAGACCTCTTCTTCAACACGCCAGCCCGTCTTCGCTTCCTGAAATCGGACCCGACCGAGCTTTCCGCCGCCATCGATGTCGTATCTCGGTATGCCGTTGCGTATCCGGACGTCTCTTTCCTCCTCAGGCATGGCAGCTCCTTACTCCTGACTTCGTCGGGCAGCGGCGACCTCCTCACGTCGATTGCCGAAGTTTGGGGGCGAGATCTCGCCCGGAGCCTCGTCGAAATCGACCTCGCTCTGGGAGGTCTCCGAGTTCGCGGGTTCGTCAGCCCCCCCCAGGTCACCAAGCCGACTCGCACCTACCAGTGGATTTTCGTCAACGGGCGGCCGATCCGTTCGCGCTCACTCGGAGCGGCTATCGACCAGGCTTACCGCTCGCTCACTCCGGAGCGCCGCCATCCGATCGCGGTGCTTCTCGTCGATGCCGATCCCGCGCGGATCGACGCCAACGTCTCGCCGACGAAATCCGAAGTGAAGTTCCAAAGCGAGGGCCAAGCGTTCGACGCGGTCCGACATGCCATCAAGTCTGGTCTGATGGCGCAGGGAATGGTGCCGAGCGCTGCCGACGTCTTCCACGCCAACGCTGCCCTTGCGGCAGTACGGGAGGCTTCCGCTCCGCCGCTGTACGCCGATACCGGTGCTTCCGGCAATGCGGGGTCTTCGGAACTGCCGGTGGACGGCAGCGCCACAATGGCAGCGCTCGGACGTCTGTTCGGCGAAGTTTCGGCGGCTCCGCCGGCGAGCGGTTCCCAGACTTTGATCGGGGGAGGCATGACCGCCGGCGATCTGCTCGACGGCCTTCGCATTCTCGGCCAGTTGTTCGAGACGTTCATCGTCGCCGAAAACCGGCGGGGCCTCCTTCTCATCGATCAGCACGTCGCTCACGAGCGGATCCTCTACGAACGGCTACGGGACACACGCGGCGCGGTGCCGATCGAGAAACAGGGCTTGCTCGCTCCTCTCACCCTCCACCTCGACCGCCGGTCTGCGGGGCTCTTCGCGGAACAGATCGAGGAGGTTCGCGCCCTCGGTTTCGACCTCGAGCCTTTTGGCGGGACGAGTTTTCTGGTACGTTCGGCGCCCGCCGCGCTCAGAGGCCGCGACCCGCTTCAGGTCCTCAAAGACCTTGCCGTCGAACTCGTCGACGGATACGGGGCGGGCCGTCTCACTCCGACTCGCGACGCCATCCTCGTGATGTGCTCTTGCAAGATGGCGGTGAAGGCCGGCGATCCCTTGAGCGTCGCCGAAATGGAGAAGCTAGTCCAGGACTTGGCGGCCTCTGATAATCCCTATTTCTGCCCTCACGGGCGGCCGATCACTATTGTCTTATCGCGGGAGGACCTTCTTCGCAAGTTCAAGAGAGCCTGAGAAGCGAGTTATGGTGCAAATCGGCCTGGTGGTCGGCACCTTCGGCCTCGACGGGTGGCTCAAAGTGGAGCCGCTCACCGATTTTCCCGAGCGATTCGATCCCGGCAGCCGGATCTGGCTCGGAGAAAGCGAGTACCGCGTCCAGGCGAGTCGATGGCATCGGAGTCAAGTGCGCATCAACCTGCGCGGGATCGACCACATCGACCAGGCCGAAGCGCTTCGGGGCCGCTATCTCGAAATCGAGGAATCGGCTCGCCCGCGCTTGGGAGAGCGAGAGTTTTATGTGACCGATCTTCTCGGTCTTCTCGTGCTCGACGAGAGCGGCAAGGAACTCGGCCCGCTGGAAGCGGTGATCGATTCGCCTGCCCATGATCTGCTCCAGGTCGGAGACATTCTCATCCCATTCGTGGGCGAGTTCGTTCGCGAAGTCGACCGACAAGCCGGCCGGATCACCGTGCGTCTTTTGCCGGGAATGCTCGAGGATTAGAAGTAAGGAGGAAGCCAATGGCCTCCTCCTCGTCGCTGCACTGCGGCTTACTTCTTGCCGCGCTTTCGGGTTTTTACGAGCCGAGGCGCGCCCTTGGCATCGTAGCCGAGTTTGTATCCGGCAGGAATCTTCTTGAGCACTGCCGCCAAGTCCGAGGGCATTTCGACACTTTTCGCCGCCGGCCGTGATCCTCTCTTCCTTTTTTGACGGAACGAGGCTGCCGCATTCTGTGCCTCGTCCATTTTGCCTACCGGCGTGAGGCCTTTATCTGTTACTTTCAGAATTCCCGCAGTAGGTGGGATGTGGACGAAAACGTAGTCGTTCGACGAAAGTAACCGTATTTCGAAGGGCAGGGTCAGCTTTTTAGTGCCGAGGCGGAGGGTCAAGGCCTGATTCTTCGGCTCAGCCTTAAGCTTCAGGGCTCGTTCGATGTCTTGAACAGTCTTTGCCATATGGGTTTCTCCTAGAGACGAGACGTATCGTACCGCGAACGAGTCTCGCTCCTCCACGTTTATCGGGTACTCGCTGAGAAATTCCGCACAATCGGAGAACCTGCCTACGAAACTTTCGCATTGGCGCCGGGTTCGATTCCCACGTTGTCGAGCAGTCGAACCCCATCCAAACGTGCAGCAACGACCAGGCGACAGCCCGGAGATAGTCGATCGAGCGGGTTCATCGTTATCGGATCGACAAGAGACAGATACTCGACAGCAATACCGCGCTCCGTGAGTGCGGCAACGGCTCTTCCGATCGCGAGGTCGACGTCCTGCTGCTCTCCGATGGCTTGTGCGGCAAGGACGATGCTACGAAAGATCTGGGGGGCGATCGCTCGTGCCTGTGGACTCAGGTAGGCGTTACGGCTCGAGAGGGCCAAGCCGTCCGAATCGCGAACCGTTTCCAGGAACCGGAGGGAGATCGGAACGTCGAGGTCTTCCACCATTCGGCGAACGACAGCGCACTGTTGGAGGTCCTTGAGCCCGAAGTAGGCAACGTCCGGGCGGACGATGTTGAAGAGCTTGAGCACGACCGTCGCGACGCCCTCGAAATGTCCGGGACGGAGCGGACCTTCCCAACGGGACGACACTTCCTCGACGCACACCTTCGTCGTTCGTCGGGGAAAGATCTCCTCCGAAGACGGAGCGAACAGCAGATCGACACCCGCCGATTCGGCTAGGTGCGCGTCCACTTTTTCTTGCCGGGGGTAACGGCTAAGGTCCTCGCTAGGGCCGAACTGCGTAGGATTCACGAAGAGTGTCACCACGACCGAGGCGCACTCCTTTCTCGCTTGGCGCATGAGCTCGAGGTGTCCTTCGTGGAAGGCGCCCATCGTCGGCACGCAGCCTATCGGGGACGGAAGGTCCGCCGCCCTCAGGGCAGATATCGTTCGGATGACCTTCAAAAGCTGTGCTCTTCGGTGGGAAAGGCCGCCTCACGTACGTCTGTCGCATAGCGGGTGAGGAAGGCAACCATGTCGCTACGCGCCTCGCCATAGCGCCGAGCATGCCGAAACGTCTCCGCGCTAAGCCCCACCAGGTCGTGGAAGACCTGGATTTGTCCGTCGCAGCTTGGACCAGCGCCGATACCGATCGTCGGGCAGCCCACCGCAGCCGTTACCTCGGCGGCGAGAGCGGCGGGAATCAATTCCAGCACGATGCCGAAGACGCCGGCTTCGTCCAGCCGCTTGGCCTGATCGACAACCACGGGCCCTTCGGAACCGCGGCCCTGCACTCGAAAGCCTCCGAAGCGATGGACCGACTGAGGAGTCATGCCGACGTGCCCCAAGACCGGAATACCCGCTCGGACGAATGCCTCTACCACCTCTGGATAATCGCCCTCGAGTTTCACCGCCTCGGCCCCCGCCTTCATTAGCGCCACCGCGCTCGCCACCGCCTGAGGGACGGACTCTTGATAGGTTCCGAAGGGCATGTCGGCCACGAGGAGTGGACGGCGGCAGACGCGGGCCACCGCGCGCACGTGGTGCAGCATTTCATCCAAGGTCACCGGGACCGTCGTTTCGTAGCCCAAGACGACATTGCCCACCGAATCGCCGACCAAGACGACATCGACTCCGGCCTCCTCGGCGATCGCTCCCGACGAGGCGTCATAAGCGGTAACGCACACGATGGGCTGGCGTCCCCTCATGGCACGGACCTTCGGCGCAGTGACCTTATCGCCCATCGTGGCCGAGTTTACCGGCACCCGTGAGCCGTAAGAGTTCGTCGGCCCACTCCCAGGGGCGTTCCGCGTCCTCGTGCTTGCAAAAGACGTAGGCGTCCTTGCCGAGCCCAGAGAGGTAGCGCGCCCAGTCGGCCAGTTGTTCGGCCGAGTATTCCGTCTTCCGGAGCCGGGCATAGCCAATCGAGCCGGTGTCGCGTCGCTGGGCGTCGGTATCGTCGGTATCGGCAGCGACCCAGGCGATCTCGGCCTCGCAAAGCAACGCCTCGACCTCCGGCGTGTGCCAGGTCTCGTTCCGAAACTCGATCGCATATCGAAGCGGCACGCGGGCCCCCGGACCGGCGGGCAGTTCTTCACCGGCCGATATGGCCGAGTCGGCCATGGTGCGAGGGAGCAGCCTTAAAAACTCGATGAGCCGCTCGTCGTTTCGCTTCATGTTGGGGGGCAACTGAATGAGAATCGGGCCGAGTTTGTCGGCGTCGGCCATCGGACGGAGCCGCTTGAGGAAGAAGCGAACAGAGTCGAGAGTGTCTGGCTTCAAGCGGCCGACGTGAGTCACGTTACGATGCATCTTGGGGGCAAACCGAAACAGGTCCGGTGTTGCGGCGATCCAGCCCTCGACGCCTTTCTCGGTCGGCATCCGATACCACGTGCCGTCGGCCTCGACCGACGGATAGCGCTCGGCATAGAATCGCAAGAAGTCCTTCGCCTTAATCTCGGGCGGATAGAACAGACCCTCGCCTTGCCACTCCTTGTAAGAAAAGCCGGAAAGGCCGACGAAGACGCGAGCCATGGCTCCGGCCTAACGAGCGTAGAACTCGACGACCGCGCTCTCTTTGAAGAACGAGGGGAAGTCCTCGCGCTCGGGGAGAGCGACGATCTTGCCGCTCATTCCAGGGACGTCGACATCCATGTAAGCCGGAACCGCGGCCCCTTCGTAGTGGTTCATTCGGGCGATCTTCTTGCTCACATCGCGATCCCGAACCGAGATGACATCTTGAAGGCGAAGCGTGTAGCTGGGGATGTCTACTACGTGGCCGTTCACGCAAATGTGGCCGTGGACGACCATCTGGCGGGCTTGGAATATCGTCTTGGCGTAGCCCAGCCGCCAAACGGCGGTAGCAAGGCGCAGTTCGAGGAGCCGGAGAAAGTTGAGGCTGCTGTTGCCGTGCATCCGCTGAGCCTTCTCGAACGTGTTACGAAACTGCCGCTCGAGCATATGGTAGTAGCGGCGGATCACCTGCTTGGCCAATAGCTGCTCGCCATATTCGGAAGTGCGGCGATCCTTCAGGTTCGGACCGTGCTGTCCAGTCGGGTAGGCCCGTTTGTTGCTCGGGCACTTGGCCTGGCCCCAGATGTTGAAGCCGACCTTGCGGCAGATGTCCGTTTTCCGTCCTCGATAAGTCGCCATAGTCGCTGGTAAAACGGCCCGGGCACGCCAACGGCGGCCTCTTACGAGCCGGAGGGCTAATATACCCCAGGAAAGCTCAGTTCAACAGCGCTTCCATCTCGTCGAGGCGGCGGGTGATGTCCTCAGCGAGGTCGTCGGCGTCCTCCTCCCGCCATTCGCGGATGCGCAATGCCGCTAGCGTCCCGAAGATGCCCGCGACCAATCCAGCGAAAAACCAACCCACACCGCTCCTCACGCCTCGAATGTACCCAACGGGCTCCCATGGTCCCTCTGGCGTGAAACTCTTTCGCGCCGCGCTCCATAGAACAGCGGGTAGCCGTCCCAATCTTTCGGCACACGATATGATTCGCATGAACAAGATGGAAGGCCGCTCGATCAGAACGGGGTACTGCGTGCGGGATACGTTCGGCGACGGCGATCGAGGGGTGATCGTGCGGTGATGGTCTGGGCAAGCGCATTGACACTGATCGGGTTGGCGACGCAAGGACCGCCGACCCTCTCGCTCGCCCAAGCCGAACGCCTGGCGGTCGAACATGCGTTCGCCGTTCGGATCGCCAAGTCGAACGTCGAAAAGGCCCTCCAGCAGCGGCGCCAAGCCGAGGGAGGCCTTGGTCCACGCTTGGACCTCGCGGCGACCTACACCCGACTCGACGAGCGGGCCACCGTCTTCCCGGGATCGGAGACTCAGGATCCGATTCTGGGGCCAATCGACACGAAGGTGACCCGGCTGTCGCTCGTCTTCCCTATCGATCTCTTCGGCGTGCTCCGAAAGTCGGTCCAAGCCGCAGAACTGAACCGACGAGCGACTGCCGATTTGCTGGCCGACCAAGTCAACGCTGTGAAAAACCTCGTCCGCGACGCCTACTACGAAATCCTGCGAGCGGATCAGGTCTTGGAAGTTCAGAAGGAGGCTCTTGCCAGCGCCGAGGAGCGCCTCGATAAGGCGCGAAAGCGTCTCGACGCAGGAGCGATCGCGAAGTTCGACGTCCTTCGGTTCGAGACTGAAGTCAGTCGGGCGCAGGCCGCAGTCATCGCGGCGACCAACCGCCGCAAGCAGGCCAAGAACAACCTCAACAGCGTTCTGGGACGTCCCATCGAGACCGCCTTCGAGACAGAACCCGTGGTGGCGTCAGCAGCACTCTTGCCGGCAGCCGACCGCTACGTGGAAGCAGCGCTCCGCAATCGGCCCGATCTGCGGTCGGCGCAGAACATCGTTCTCGCCTACGAGCGCATTCTCAAGACCGCGATGGGAGGGAACCTCCCTACGCTGAGCCTCGGCGCCACGCACACCTGGACGATCGATCCTGGCTTCGGGGGACGCGAGAATCAGACGGTCGCCACGGCCCAGTTGACCTTCAACGTCTTCGACAGCGGGATCACTCGGGCGAAGGTCGCCTCCGCCAGGGAGGAACTCGAGCAAGCCCGCATCCGGCTCGAACAGCTTCGCCTGGCGGCTTCCCTCGAAGTGCGGCAGGCCCTTATTCGAGCCGAAAACGCTCTGCAAACGCTCGAAGTCGCTGAGCGAACGGTCGTCCAGCAGCGTGAGGCCCTTCGGGTCGCGCAGTTGAAATTCGACGTCGGCGAGGGAATTCTCCTCGATGTCACCGACGCCCAAGTCGAACTCACTCGCGCCCAAGAAGCGGTGATCGCCGCTCGATTCGACTACCTGAGCGCCTATGCGGCGCTCCAACGAGCGGTCGGCGTCGACGAACTGGGCTCCGCGCTCTCGGGAGCACCCACACCATGAGAAGATTAGTCCCCTTGTTCCTGTTGGTTCTTCCGCTCGTCGCGGGATGCGTGAACCGCGAGGCTCAAAAGCAAGCCAAGCGCACGGAAGCTCTCGTCAGCGACCCCACGGTGCCAGTGTCGGTCGCCAAAGCGGTAACCCGCGAGATGACCGAGACCTTCGAGATCACCGGCGCCATGACGACGAGCGAGGACTCCGTGATCGGGGCAAAGATCGCCGGTCGGCTCGTTCGCGTGATGGTCCGCGACGGGGACTCGGTCAAAGCCGGACAAGTCATCGCCCAGCAGGAGACCACCGATCAGGCAACGCGGGTGCGGCAGCAGCGGGCGCTCGTCGATGCGGCTCGCGCACAACTCGAGCAGGCCAGGACGGAGGCGAAAGTCGGCCCATCGCGATCGTCGGCGGCCGTTCGAGGGTCGGAAGCCAGGCTCAAGCAGGCCGAAGCAGCGCTGGAGAAACTGCGCAAAGGCGCTCGTGAAGAAGAACGAGTGCAGGCCGACTGGGCCGTAGAGAATGCGAAAAAGAACCTCGAAGTCGCGAAGGCTGCCCTCGATCGAGCGCGACGGCTCTTCGACGAAGGCGCCATCGCCAAGTCCGAAGTCGAGCGAGCGGAAAACGCGCACATGTCGGCCCTCGCCGCCTACAATGGCGCCCTCGAAAGCCGCCGAATCATCGAGAACGGGGCACGCCCCGAGGATGTTGCCGCCGCGGAGCAACAGGTTGCCGCCGCGCGCGAGCAGCTAAATTCCGATCGTGCCGCTCAACGGCTCGATAGCCAATACCAAGACCGCATTCGTGCTGCTGAAGCCAATCTGAGATCGGCTCAGGAAGCCCTGGTCTTGGCGCAACAGTCGCTATCGGACGCGACGATCAGGGCGCCCTATGCCGGTCGTATCTCAGGGCAGCCCACCCAGGCGGGGTCCTACGTGGGACCCGGTTCTCCCGTGGCTCGACTCGTCGACACGGGCGGCATCTACTTCGAAGGCGACGTCCCCGAGCGCCGAGTGGGTGAGATGCAAGCCGGTCGAAGAGTGACCGTCACGATCGAAGCACTAGATCGGACCCTGAACGGTACGGTTGCCACCGTCGATCCCATTGGTACCGACGTCGGCCGTCTGTTCAAGGTCAGGATTCAGCTGGACGGGGATACGTCCGGAATCAGGCCCGGTATGTTCGGGCGAGGGGCGGTCGAACTGAGACGGGTTCCCAACGCGGTGGTGATTCCCGCTATCGCCGTCGTCGGTCAAGGCAAAGAGAGGCGCGTCTTCGTGGTAGAAGGCAAGAAGGTGAAGGAAGTCGTCGTGACGACCGGCTTGACCGACGACGGACTGGTCCAGGTTCAAGGCTTGGAGCCGGGCCAAGAGGTCGTGATATCAGGTCAGTCGAAGTTGGCCGATGGGATGGGAATCGAAATCAAGAAGGAGAGCTCCGCCAATCCGAGCTAAAGGCTCGAAGGGAACGCGGAAGAGAATCGAATGGGCCTGACGCGAATCGCCATTACCCGGCCGGTCTTCATCCTCATGCTGATGTTGCTGGCCTTCATGATGGGCACGATCGGCTACCGCAGCATGCGGGTCGAGCAGAATCCCGAAGTACAGTTCGGCGTCGTGACGATCACGACGATCTACCCGGGTGCTTCCCCCGACGAAGTCAACACCCTCATTTCGCGCAAGGTCGAAGAAGCGGTTTCCGGTGTCAACGGCCTGCTCGAAGTCTTGAGCACGTCCCAAGAGGGCGTGTCGGTCGTGACCGCACAGTTCAATGTCGGGACCGACATGAACGTCGCCCTGAACGACGTCCGCTCGAAGGTCGACGCCATCGTGGGGCAGCTTCCGAGGGAAATCGAAAAACCCGTCATCAACAAGTTCGACTCGGCGGGCGATCCGGTCATGGTCCTCGCACTCAAGAGCGAGAAGTACGACAACCAGCAACTGCGCGATCTGGCCGACGACAAGCTCAAGGACAAGTTCGCTCGAATCGATGGCGTCGCGAACGTGACGGTCGGCGGCGGCGACATCCGGGAGATTCAGGTCCAAGTCAAGAAGGACCGACTGCTCAAATACAAAGTCGGCATTCTCGACGTCCAGCGGGCAATCCAGGCCGCTTCGATGAACGTTCCCAGCGGACGAATCGTGGAGGGCGAGCGAGAGTTCAGCGTCCGCGTCCCGGGCGACTTCCAGACGATCGCGGACATCGAGCAGGTCCGTATCCAGATTCAAGACCCGAACCGCATGGGGGCGAAACCCACCCCCGTGCAGTTAACGGACGTCGCCGTCGTCACCGACGCCAGCGCGGAGCGGCGTTCGCTCAGCCGTCTGAACGGCTCCGACTCGGTGTCGATGTCGATCCAGAAGTCGCGCGAAGGCAACGCGATCGAGATCGCCAAAGCGGCCAAGGCGATGATCCCGGCCCTCGAGAAGCAGTTCGGCATTCAGATGGTCGTGACGCGTGATCAGTCGACGATCATTCAAGAGTCGCTGAGCGACCTCAACTTCACGCTCTTGTTCGGCATCTTCCTCGTCACCGTCATCGTCTTCATTTTCCTTCACAACCTGCGCGGCACGTTCATCGTGGGGCTGGCGATTCCACTCTGCATCTTCGCGACCTTCACCGTGCTCTGGGCAGCGGGCTTTACGATCAACAACATGACGATGCTCGCGCTCTCGCTGGCCATCGGCGTTCTCGTCGACGATGCGATCGTCGTCCTGGAGAACATCTATCGCCACCTCAAGATGGGAGAGGATCCGCGGACTGCCGCCATCAACGGGCGAGGAGAGATCGGGCTCGCTGCCATCGCGATCACTCTGGCCGACGTGGTCGTGTTCGTCCCGATCGCCTTCATGGGAGGCATCGTAGGGCAGTTCTTCCGACCGATGGCACTCGCCTTTGTCGTCGCGGTGATCTTTTCCCTGTTCGTCTCGTTCACGGTCACGCCGATGCTCGCCTCGCGCTGGTACCGCAAGGGCGAGGACATGGAGCACCCCACTGGCCGCTTCGCGAGGGCCTTCGAACGGGGCTTCGGTCGGTTCGAGCGGGGCTACCGCAGATCTCTTGAGTGGTCCCTGAAGCATCGCTACTTCGTTTTCTGCTCGGGCTTCGTTGCGCTTTTCTCGGTGTTCATGATGATCGGTGGCAGCTTCGCGGCCGACATCGCCGGCGCGATCACAGTCGGCTCCGGACCCATGAACGTCGCGATCGGGATTGGCGTCATCGCCTTCGTAGTGAGCCTCCTCCGTCGCCGTGTGACCTTCAAGCCGATTCTGGGCGGCGTTCTTTTCGGCCTTTGCTTTCCGGTCGCCGCCGTTATCGGATTCCAGTGGGCTCAGTGGAAGGACGCCCCGATCTTCAATTTCCAGTTCATGCCGCAAAGCGACGGAGGGCGCGTCGAAGTCAAGCTCGAACTCGCACCTGGCGCCTCGCTCGAGGAAACCAAGAAGGCGGTCGAGCGGATCGAAGCGATTGTGGCTAGGAACCCGAACGCTAAGTACGTTCTCTCGAACGTCGGCACGCGGAGCGCAGGGTGGACCGCCGCAGACCAAGGAACGAACCTCGGCGTCGTCGGCATTACTCTCAATGATCGAGCCGCCTTCATGGACGACCTCCTCTTCTGGGTCAAGCACGACGAGAAGCTGAGGCGCCGATCAGACTCATCGATCGCGGCAGACATGCTCGAAGCGCTCGGCCGGATTCCTGGCGTACTGATGACGGTCAGCGCGACCCAGGCGCAAGGGTTCGGCGCACCGATTCAAATGTCCTTCGCATCCGACGATCGCGATCTTCTGCTGAAGACCGTTTCCAACATTCGCAATCGACTCGCGCAAGGTGAGATCAAGTACGTCATCTCACCTCAGATCTCATCGAACCCCGGTAAGCCCGAGATTCGAGCGATCCCGGACCGAGTACGTTTGGCGGATTCGGACATGACGACCGCGGACGTGGCCGCGGCTCTCCGGGCGATGTACGAAGGCGATAACCAGACCAAGTTCAGGGTGAAGGGCCGCGAGTACGACGTTCGCGTCATGCTGGACCTCCAAGATCGCAACGACCCCAAGATCGTCGAGCAACTTCCGGTCGCCTTTCGGAACGGCAACCCGATTCTGCTCGACCAGGTCACCCGCTTGGAGCCCGGGATCGGCGTGGACAAGATCGAACGGCGAAACCGAGAAGAGGAGATTCGCGTCACCGCCGACCTCCTTCCCGGGGGCGCCGCCGGCACCGTCCAGCAGCAGATCAACGACTGGCTCGTCAAGGAGAACATGATTCCCGAGGGAGTGGTGAAGAAGGACCTCGGCCAGGCCGATGCGCAGAATCGGGAAAGCACCTATCTGTTCAGCGCTCTCCTCATCGGCCTCGTGCTCGTTTACATGCTTCTCGCTTCGCTGTACGACAACCTGCTGTATCCGCTGATCATCCAGCTCGCCCAACCGCAAGCCTTCGTCGGCGCATTGCTGGCGCTGATGATTACCGATAAGGCCCTCAATATCGTTGGCTTCGTCGGCATTATTGCGCTGGTCGGTTTGGTAGGCAAGAACGCGATCCTTCTCGTGGACTATGCAAACACGCTGCGAGCACGCGGCCGCTCGCGTCACGAGGCCTTGGTCGAGGCCGGACCGGTTCGCTTGCGGCCGATCATGATGACCACGCTGGCGATCATCCTCGGAATGCTGCCGGTCGCGCTCGCCATCGGGCGGGGGTCGGAGTTCCGCGAGACGATCGGTATCACCATCATCGGCGGTGTGACCCTCTCGACCCTGCTGACGCTCCTCGTGATTCCCTGCTCCTATACGATCTTCGACGATTTGTCGCTGGCGATCGGAAGGCTGTTCCACCGACACACCGAGCCTGAAATCACTGAGGGTGAGGAACCTACGGCCGAAGAGGTCGAACCCGCCCAGCTTTAGGCCCTCTGCGGTCTGGACGCCCGTTCACCCCACTTGACAAACTGCGGTGCTTGGGCTACAGTTCAAGCCGGTTTGGACGACCGCCGCTCAGACAACGAATCCGGGCTTGTGTCCGGATTCGATCCATCTGCGAGTCGCGCAAGCTTCCATGGAGAGGGGGCCGATTCGCCATCCGGCGAAGAGGGCTCAATTACTTTTTCGTACAGATTCGATCTCCTAGGGAGGGGGCGTTGAAGAGTCCGATCGCCAAGTGGGCGTGGGGGCTCTTGCTCTACACGCTGGTCGTGATCGTCTGGGGGGCCTTCGTGCGAGCGAGCAACTCGGGTGACGGCTGCGGCGCGCACTGGCCCCTCTGCAACGGCGTCGTAATCCCGGGTGACGTCGAGCATAAGACTTGGATCGAGTTCGCCCATCGAGCCTCGAGTGGCTTGCTCGGCATTCTGATCCTCGGGCTCGTGGTCGCCGTTTATCGAACCCAGCCTGGTAAGAGCCTGGCTCGAAAAGCGGCTTTCTGGACCCTGGTCTTCACGATTACCGAAGCACTGGTCGGGATGATCCTGGTGAAGAAAGGTCTGGTCGCGGACAACGACTCGATCCACCGGGCGATCTGGATGTCGATCCACTTGGTCAATACTTTCCTGCTCTTGGCGTCCCAGACGATGCTTGCTTGGACGGTCGCCGGCGGGGCGCCTCTCCGGCTTCGTGGTCAGGGCAGCGTTGCTTGGGCTATCGGGATCGGGCTGTTCGGCCTGCTCTTCCTCGGCGTGAGCGGGGCGGTGACCGCTTTGGGGGATACGCTCTTCCCTTCCAAGTCGCTTATCGAGGGCATCAAGCAGGATTTCTCGCCGACCGCCCACTTCTTGATCCGGCTCCGGTTGTTCCACCCGATGATCGCCATTTCGGTGGGTCTCTACTTGGTGCTCGCTTCGTCCCTCGTCGCCAATCTCCGCCCCTCGCCAATGGTGAAGAAGGCGGCGGGATGGGTCGTGACGCTCTTTTGCGCGCAGATGCTGATCGGCCTCATCAACCTTGGGCTACATGCGCCGATACCGATGCAGCTGGTTCATCTCCTGGCTGCCGACCTGCTCTGGATCGCTCTCGTAATCGCAGCTGCTGCGGCGATGGGAGACGGCGTTCCGCGGCGAGTTCTCCAATCCGACCGTGCCAAGAACGAGACTGCACCTTCGCTCCACGGAGCCGAGCCCGTCACATGGAAGGCCTATCTCGCCCTGACGAAGCCGCGGGTCATTAGCCTTCTGCTTTTCACGACGCTGGCCGCGATGTTCATCGCCGGCGGCGGCTGGCCGGGCGGCTGGCTGCTCTTCTGGGTGGCGTTGGGAGGCTACGCCGCCGCTGGTGCGGCCAACGCGATCAACATGATCATCGATCGCGACATCGACGGCCGCATGAAGCGGACGGCGAACCGGCCGACGGTCACGCAGGCGATCCCCACGTCCCGCGCCACAGCGTTCGCTGTTGCGCTGGCCGTGTTCTCGTTCGTGTCCCTCACATGGGCCGCGAACCTGCTGAGCGCTATGCTCGCGATGGCGGGGCTGGCGTTCTACGTGATCGTGTACACGCTCATGCTAAAGCGACGAACGTGGCACAACATCGTGATCGGAGGCGCGGCGGGGTGCTTTCCTCCACTGGTCGGGTACGCGGCGGTCGCCGACAGTTTGAGCCCGCTCGCTTGGTGCCTTTTCGCCATCATTTTCGTCTGGACCCCTGTGCACTTCTGGGCGCTCGCTCTGCTGATCAAGGACGACTACGCCGAGGCGGGCATTCCGATGCTTCCGGTCGTGCACGGCGAGCGTGTCACCGTGATCCAGATCGCCCTTTACGCGGTGGTGACCGCGCTCGTCTCGGCCATCCCGTTCGTCCAGCGGGAAGTCGGCTGGCTTTACCTGGCGCCGGCTGTGGTTCTCAACGCGGTCCTCGTTCTCCAAAGCCTTCAGCTACTGAAGAATCCCGAGCGGCCCCGCGCCGTGAGGCTCTTCCACTACTCGATGGTCTATCTCGCTTTGCTATTCTTGATGATCGCAATCGATCGGAGCGTCACCCTATGATGCGCACGGAGCCCAAGCATGCCTAACGTCTTCAAGCCTCAAGCCAACACGCTAGCCAAAGCGAGCGTGGCCATGAGCCTGATCCTGCCAGTGGCGGTTCTTTACGCCGGCGTGACCTTCAGCCGGTCTCCTGCCAATACGAAGGTCCATGTTCCCCTCGACCAGCCGATCCCGTTCAGTCACAAGCACCACGCATGGGAACTGGGTATCGACTGCCGCTTCTGCCACATCTCCGTGGAGAAGGGCGCGGTGGCGAGTGTGCCGCCGACCGAGACCTGCATGACCTGTCATAGCCAAATCTGGACCAACAGCCCTCTGCTCGAGCCGGTGCGAAAGAGTTGGGAGACCGGAGCCCCGATCAAGTTCGTGAACGGCGATGTGGGCTGGAACAAGGTCAACACGGTTCCCGACTTCGTGTACTTCAACCACAGCATCCACATCGATCGTGGAATCTCGTGCAGCATCTGTCACGGTGCGATCACCGATCAGCAGATAACCGAGAAGGCCAATCCGTTCCAGATGCGGTGGTGCCTGGATTGCCACCGCAATACCGAGCGGTTCCTCTACAAGGACCCCGAGCAACCCAATCTGAGCCCTCGACAGCAGGTCTTCAATCTCTACCTGAAGCTACAGGAGGGAGCCACACTCACCCGGCGCGAGCAAGAGATCCTCGATGGCCGCGGCGACACTTACAAGCCGACCGAATTCGAGATCAAGGAAGGTCTTGCCCTCGTGAAGGAATACGGCGTGATCAAGGCTCAAAACTCGGACTGCTCGACCTGCCACCACTAGCACTCACGGACGAACCATGCCCAACGAACCAACCGAACCCATAGAGACGGCGAGCGAGACCCTCGTCGAGATCGCGCGGCGCAAGCTGGCCGACAGCCGCGGGCAACACTACTGGCGAAGCCTCGAAGAACTTGCCGAGACCAAGGAGTTCCAAGACTGGGTCGAAGACGAGTTCCCGAATCGGCAGTCGCTCCTCGGGGTAGACCGACGCGATTTCCTCAAGTTCATGGGCGCCTCGATGCTGCTCGCCGGACTCGGCGGGTGCCGTGGCTACTTCCTGCCACAGCAGAAAATCGTTCCGCACGTGAACGCCCTCGAGGAACGGGTTGCCGGCGGCATTCTCGAATACGCGACAGCCGCTAGTTCGATGGGCTACACGGTCGGTGTCCTTGCCAAAAGCTACGAAGGTCGCCCCATCAAACTCGATGGAAATCCCGACCACCCAGCGATCGATGGACATGCCGACCCAGCCAAGCGAACCAAGGGCCTCGATAGCATCACTCAATCGACCTTGCTCCAACTCTACGACCCCGAGCGAATCAAGGAGGTCAGCCTCCTCGCCGGCGATCAGACGAACATCGCCGACTGGAACACCTTCTTCCAGCAGGTTCGCAAGGACTTCGACGCCCAACGTGGCAACGGGGAGGGCCTGCATATCCTCACCCTTCCTTCATCGTCGCCGACTCTGGCGGCCCAGATGAAGCAGCTTCGCGGGATGTTCCCCAAGATGCAGTGGCACCAGTACGAGCCGATCAATCGCGATTCGGTCCTCGAAGGCGCCCTCATGGCATTCGGCGAGCCAGTGGACGCTATCTACCGCTTCGATCTCGCCGACGTCGTCCTTTCGCTCGACTCCGAGTTTCTCACCCAGCTTCCCGGAAGCACCCGGTACGCAAAGGACTTCATGAACCGCCGCCGGGCTGAAGACAACGGCGGAACCATGAATCGTCTCTATGCCGTCGAGAGCGTGCCGACGGTCGCGGGAGCGAACGCCGACCACCGGCTGGCGATGAAGGCATCGGAAGTCCTCGACTTTACGGCGTCGCTCGCCGAGAGCTTGGGGGTACCCGGTGCGAGCGGGGTCAAACCGAAATCCGTGCCCGACAAGTGGATGCAGGCTCTCATCGCCGATCTCCTGGCCCACTCGGGAAGATGCATCGTCGTCCCCGGGGACCAGCAGCCGGCCGAGGTCCATGCGCTAGCCCATGCGATCAACGCGAAACTCGGCAACGTCGGCCAAACCGTTCGGTACATCGAGCCCGTTCTTTCCCCGGAGAACCGGATGGGCTCGCTCCGCAGCTTGGTCAAGGACATGACCGAGGAACGGGTCAAGATTCTGCTCGTCGTCGGCGCGAACCCAGTCTACGACGCCCCAAAGGACGTCAATTTCGCCGCATCCCTCGCCAAAGTCCCCTTGACCATGTATCTGGGCACGCAGCACAACGAAACGGCCAACGCGTGTGCATGGCGTTTGCCGCAGAGCCACTTCCTGGAGGAGTGGAGCGACGGACGCGCCTTCGATGGGACCGCGTCGATCGTCCAACCGCTTGTCTCGCCTCTTTACGAGAACCGGTCGTTGCACGACGTGCTCGCAGGCCTCATGGGCAAGCCCGACACCGCTTACGACCTTGTGCGAGCAACTTGGCGACAGCATGCCGGCGGCGACTTCGAGAAGAACTGGCAGGACTGGCTGAACAAGGGTGTGATCCCCGGCACGGAGGCGGTGACCAAGAACCCGACCCTCGCAGGCAACTTCGCCGCGGGAATCGCCTCGGCCACGAAATCCGGGCTCGAGATCGTGTTCCGGCCCGACGCCTGCGTCTGGGACGGGCGTTATGCCAACGTGGGGTGGCTTCAAGAACTCCCGAGGCCGCTGACGACCCTGACCTGGGATGGGGTCGCGCTCCTCAGCCCGAAGACTGCCGGGCAACTCGGAGTCGCCAACGAAGACCTCGTCACGATCACCTATAAGGGTGTGACCGTCGACGCGCCGGTCTGGGTCCTCCCCGGACATCCAGACGACGTGGTCGGGCTACAAACCGGATACGCACGGAAGGCGGGAGGCATTGTCGGAACCGATGTGGGCCTCTACAACGCGTTCGCGATGCGGTCCACCGCCAACCTTTGGTCCGACTACGGTGTAGAAATCTCGAAGGCGAACCAGCTCTACGCGCTCTCCGCATGCCAGACCCACCACTCGATGGAGGGAAGAGACCTCTTCCAGTCCGAGAACCTCGCAGACCTCGGCAAGGAGAAGGAGCACGACGAAAGTCATTCGCACCACGAAGGACCGTCGATGTATCCGGACCAGGTGTTCCCCGAACCTTGGGACGGCGCGAAGTGGGGGATGACCATCGACCTCAACACCTGTATCGGCTGCAACGCCTGCATCACGGCCTGCCAGGCAGAAAACAACATCGCGGTGGTAGGGAAAGTTCAGGTCAAGCGAGGCCGCGAAATGCACTGGATCCGCGTGGACCGGTACTACCGGGTTCGCGAAAATGGAACGGTCGAAGATGCGACCCAAAACAACTCGCAGTTGGCCGACCCCCAGAAAAACGACCCGGATTTGCTCGATTCGAACGCAATCGAGACGGTGTTCATGCCCGTCAACTGTATGCACTGTGAACTGGCCCCCTGCGAGCCGGTCTGTCCGGTGGCGGCAACCACTCACAGCCACGAAGGGCTCAACATGATGGTGTACAACCGGTGCGTCGGTACCCGGTACTGCTCGAACAACTGCCCCTACAAGGTTCGTAGGTTCAACTACTTCAACTTCCTGGATCGCAAAGACTATCCGAACTGGAAACAGCCTTGGGATCGCATCCAGGCGGACTCGCTCCTCCTCGTAAACAACCCGAACGTGACGGTTCGTGGACGAGGCGTCATGGAGAAGTGCACTTACTGCGTCCAGCGGATCAACGCGGCGAGGATCACCGCCAAGAAGGAGCGCCGCAAGATTCGTGACGGCGAGATTACGACCGCCTGCCAAGACGCCTGCCCTACCGGGGCCATCGTCTTCGGCGACATCGGCGACCCCGAAAGCCGAGTTAGCCACACTGCCCACAGTCAGCGGAACTACACTCTGCTGCCCGAAGTCAACACGAAACCGCGAACGACCTACCTGAAGCGGCTTCGCAATCCCAACCCGGAGATCGAGAAGGCCTGATGGCACTAGTCACCCGAGAACCCGAAAAGGACATCCTCCTCACTGGCGACCAGAGTTATCAGTCGCTCGATGCCCAGATCGGCGACGTTGTTCTGAACCAGAAAATCCACCAGCGGCGCTGGATGATGATCGTGGGAGTTGCCTTCCTGTTCGTCAACATTCTGCTCGTCTCGATCGCCTACCTGGTCTACCAGGGCATCGGCATCTGGGGCAACAACCAGCCGGTCGCATGGGCCTTCGACATCATCAACTTCGTGTGGTGGATCGGTATCGGCCACGCGGGCACCCTCATCTCGGCGATTCTCCTTCTCTTGCGGCAACAGTGGCGGAACTCGATCAATCGGTTCGCCGAGGCGATGACGCTCTTCGCCGTCATGTGCGCGGGTCTCTTCCCACTTCTGCATACGGGTCGACCTTGGGTGGCTTATTGGCTGTTCCCTTACCCGAACATCCTCGGAATGTGGCCTCAGTTCCGCAGCCCGCTGATCTGGGACGTCTTCGCGGTCACGACGTACATCACGGTCTCGGCGCTCTTCTGGTTCGTGGGGCTCATCCCCGACTTTGCAACCCTTCGCGACCGGGTCAAGAAGGTGTGGCTGAAGAAGCTGTTCGGAGTGCTCGCCATGGGCTGGACGGGATCGGTCAAGCACTGGCACCGATACGAAGCGGCCTATCTCATTCTCGCCGGCCTCTCGACCCCGCTCGTCTTGTCGGTTCACTCGATCGTGTCCCTCGACTTTGCGGTTTCGATCGTCCCCGGTTGGAACGTCACGATCTTCCCGCCCTACTTCGTCGCCGGTGCGGTGTTTGCCGGCTTCGCAATGGTGCTGACCCTCGCGATTCCGATCCGGAAGTGGTATCACCTCGAAGATCTCATCACGGACAAGCATCTCGACTGGTGCGCCAAGATCATGCTCGCCACCGGCCTGATCGTCTTCTATGGCTACATCATGGAAGTGTTCTACGCCTGGTATAGCGGGAATCCGTACGAGCTGTACTTGATCTCCAACCGGTTCGCCGGACCTTACGCCCTGCTCTTCTGGTCGCTCTGGATCTGCAACGGCCTCGCCGTTCAGCCTCTCTGGAGCAAGAAGGTTCGCAACAACACGACCGCTCTGCTGATCATCTCGGGTTTCGTCAGCGTGGGGATGTGGCTCGAACGGTTCGTGATCATCCCGATGAGCCTCCACCGAGACTATATGCCGAGCGCTTGGGGAATGTACTACCCAACCTGGTGGGACTTCGGGATGTTTGCCGGCACCATCGGCTTCTTCGTCTTCATGATGTTCCTCTTCATCCGCTTCGTCCCGATGATCAACATCTTCGAAATGAAAGACCTGCTCCATCGAACGGGGGACGTCGACCATCGCAACGGCAAGGCCAAGGTAAAGGTCGGCTCACCCGCTCCCAGCATGGGCGGCAAAGGAGGAGAATAGATGGCGGCCGTCGCACACGAATCGGCTCACGGCACCGGAGGCGGCAAACCCACGCTGTACGGGATCGTCGCGGAGTTTCTCTCCCCCGAGGAGATCCTCGATGCCGCCGAGCGAGCGCGCGAGGCGGGCTACACCCGCCTCGACGCCTACACACCGTTCCCCGTCCACGGCCTCGACGATGCGATCAAGTTCTTCGACCCTCGCATCAAGTGGATGATCTTCTTCGCCGGACTCTTCGGTGGTGCGGCGGGGCTAGCCTTCATCTACTTCACCGCGGTCATCGACTACCCGCTGAACGTCGGTGGCCGACCGCTGTTCAGTTGGCCCTCGTTCGTGCCCGTAACGTTCGAGTGCACGATCCTCTTCGCCTCGCTCACCGCGTTCTTCGGGATGCTCGCCTTGAACGGCCTCCCCAAGCCTTTCCACCCGATTTTCGACGCGGAGCGCTTCGAATTGGCCTCCCAGACGAGCTTCTTCCTCTGCGTAGAGAGCCAGGACCCGATGTTCGATCCAGGCAAAACGAAAGACTTCTTGCAAAGCTTGGGAGCCCACAACGTCTGCGAAGTCGCCGAACCGAAGGAGGACTACTGATGCGTTACATCCGCCGTCTTCGCCTGGCTGCCCTCGGACTCGTCGTCCTTGCGGCCGGCTGCCACACCGACATGTGGGTACAGCCAAAGGCCAAGTCGCAGGCGCTGTCCGGCTTCAGTTCGTGGGAGGGTCAATCGGCTTCGCGAACCCCAGTCTCTGGCACTGTGGCCCGAGGACAGGTTCGGCTCGACGACGCCTACTTCACCGGTTTCGAGAACGGGAAGATGATCGATCGGTTCCCGATCAAAGTTACTAAGGAGGTCCTCGAGAGGGGACAGGAGCGGTTCAACATCTACTGCTCGCATTGCCACGGCCGCATCGGCGACGGCAAAGGCATGATCGCCCAGCGAGGCCTGGTTCTCGCTCGTCCGCCCGCGAGCTACCACACGGATCGGCTTCGAGAGATGCCAGTGGGCCACTTCTACGATGTGATCACCAACGGATACGGGGTGATGTATCGGCAGGCACCCAACGTCGACCCGGCGGACCGCTGGGCGATCGTGGCTTGGCTTCGCGTGCTCCAGACGAGCCAGAACGGACGTATCCAGGACGTTCCGAACGACCAGCTTTCCCAACTGGAGACACCGCCGACCGGAGAGGGCAACTAGACCTATGGAAGCCAAGAACACCGTCCACCTCGGCATGGCCCGCTCGATCGGCATCGGACTCGCTATCTTGGGCGGCATCGGGATTGCCGCCGGAATGAGCGACCAGAGCGCGATGTTCCACTCCTATCTGTTCGCGTGGGTGATGGTGATGGCTCTTACGCTCGGCTGTTTCGGCGTGACCCTGCTCTATCACACGACCCGCGGCAGTTGGGGGACGGCCGTCGTTCGCCTCTATGAGGCGGGTGGCGGTCCCTGGATGTTCGTCTGGATGTTTATCGCCTGGATACCGATCGCCCTCAACCTGGGCAAGATCTACCACTGGGCCCATCCCGGAGAACTGGCCAAACTCGCGGTCGAAAAGCAGTACTACCTGAACGAGACCTGGTTCCTGGTTCGAACCGTCCTGTATTTCTTCGTCTGGTTCGGTCTCGCCTGGATTCTGCGGGCGTCCTCCTTGGCCGATGACAAGAGCCCCGATCCCAAGCGGGCGATTTTCCGCACCAACCTTTCCGCTCCTGGAATCGTGGTCTTCGTCGTCAGCGTCACCTTCGCAATCACCGACTGGGTGATGTCCATCGACCCCCATTGGGGCAGCACGATTTACGGGTTCTGGTACGTCACCAGTGGCGCTTTGGCGGCACTCAGCCTCGGCACCATCATCCTTTGCTGGAACCGGGCGAAGAAGCCCTACAGCGAGATCATCTCGCCGCAACTGACCAAGGACTTGGGCAACCTTTGTTTCGCCTTCACGATGTTCTGGTGCTACGTGACGCTGTCCCAGTTCATCATCACTTGGTCCGGCAACCTGCCGGAATACACCCGATACTATGTCGATCGCCGGATCAGCCAAGTCGGCGAGTTTTGGAACGTGCTCGGTGCGATCAACGTGGTCTTCGGGTTCTTTGTCCCTTGGACGCTGCTCTTGGCTCCGAGAACCAAGAGCAACCCCCGCATCCTCCTCGGCGTGGTCGTGCTGATCTTTCTCATGCGGATCGTGGACATGTATTGGAACGTGATCCCGGGCATGAGACAAACTGGCTTCGACCCGCGCGACCTCGCCGCGCTCGCCCTGGTCGGCGGGCTCTGGCTCATCGTTTTCGGCTCGGTGATTCGCACCGGCTCCGTCATTCCTACCTACGACACTCGGCTCCTGGAGGCCGAACCGCACCATGCATAAACCCGACCCGGAACAAGCAAACGCCCAAATCGAGGAGATGCAGAAGCTCGGCTACGACACGCGCGACGTGGACGTGCCGCTCATCAGCAAGGCGGCCATAGGCTTCTTCGTCTTCACGACGTTCAGCGTGCTTATCGGCATCGGCGTCGTTTGGGCCTTCGGTCTGTTGGGCTCGAAGCCTCACCCCCCTGTTCGTACCTCCCCATTGGCCGCCAAGGACTCCCCGCAGCTGCAGACCAATGTGACCGCCGTAAAGGACATTGCGACCCTGAGGCGCGAGGAGAACGTTCGGCTGACCACGTACGGTTGGGTCGACAAAGACAAGGGCGTCGTTCGCATTCCAGTGGAGGTCGCCATGGAAATGGCCCTCCAGAAAGGCTTCGCGGAGCGAGGCGTTCCTCAGCCTGAACCGGCGATGCCCGGAGTGGCCCCGTCCGGGGAGCCTGCTCCATCGACCGAGGGCGGCGTCGAAACCACTCCGACATCCCCCGAAGGAGCGACTCATGGTGGCTAAGACTCTCATTACGATGGCATTTGCGTTGGTCTGCTCGAGCCTGTGGGCTCAGGCTCCAGGTCAAAGCCCGCCCACTCCGCCCGATCGTGACATTGGCATCGACCAGAACCTCGATACCCTCTTGCCGCTGAACACCGAGTGGACCGACGAGCATGGTAAGACCGTCAAGCTGGGCAACTACTTCAAGGACAAGCCCGTCATTGTTGTTCCGGTGTTCTACGGTTGCAAGGGCATCTGCCTGATGACCCTCGACGGCGTGATCGGCGCGGTTAAAGGGATGAAGAACTTCGAGCCGGGCCGAGACTACGAGATCGTCACCTTCAGCGTCCACCCCAAGGAAACCCCGGAAATGGCGGCGGGCGTCGAAAAGGAAACGCTCGCTAAGTTCAATCGCCCTGGCCTCGAGGATGGCTGGCACTTTCTCGTCGGCAAGCAGGAATCGATCCAGCCGCTCACGAAGGCCCTAGGCTTTCGTTACACCTACGACCCCGATACCGGGCTGATCGACCACCCGGCCGCAATCATGATCGCCACGCCGGATGGTCACCTCTCGAAGTACTTCATAGACGTCGTTTATGTGCCCAAGATGGTGCTGAACTCGCTCAAGGACGCTGGTCAGCAGAAGATCGGCGCCGTTACCACGGAGGCCAAGTGGTTCGGGTGCCTCAACCGCGACCTCCGAACCGGTGAGATCACCCTCAACGTCATGCGAATCAGCCAGATCGCTGGCGGCCTCACCCTTGCCATCGTGGCCTTTTCCATCGTTCGAATGGCCCTCAAAAATCGTCGGGCCGCCTTGCCCCGGCCCACCAAGCCCGAGGGGAGTCCACAAGTATGAACTTTCCGATTCGACCCGAAGCCGCCAGCGAACATGCCGGGAAGCACGACGCCCTGTTCTACACGATTACGGCGCTCACGATCTTCTTTACAATCGGCGTCTATGTCGCAGTGTTGTTCCTAGCGCTCAAGTACAACCACAAGAACAAGGCGGACCGGAGCAACGCCCCCCACGGCAACACGAAGCTCGAAATCGCCTGGTCGGTGATCCCCCTCGGAATGGCGATAGCAATCTTCGCGTGGAGCACTCAGCAGTTCGTGGACCTCTATAAGGTGCCGAAGGACGCGATGCAGGTCTTCGTCATCGGAAAGCAGTGGATGTGGCAGATCCAACACACCAACGGGATACGGGAGAACAACGAACTCCATGTCCCGCTGGGGGAACCCGTTCAGCTGACGATGATCTCGCAGGACGTGATTCACGCCTTCTACATCCCCGAGTTTCGCCTCCAGTGGCACGTCGTCCCGGGCAGATACACGTCCTTCTGGTTCACCCCAACGAAGCCGGGCAAGTTCCACATCCTCTGCGCGATGCACTGCGGCACACAGCACTCCGAAATGGGCGGCTACGTCTACGTCCTCCCAAAGAAGGAATACCAGGAGTGGGTCGCCAAGGGTGGCAACCGCTTCATCGCCACTCCGACCTCTATGGCCCAAGCCGGCAAACAGCTTTACGAACGCCTCGCCTGCGGCACCTGCCACGGCGACAAGGACAACGAACGAGGCACGACCCTGTACGGGCTGTTCGGCTCCCAGCGAAAGCTTAAGGACGGCAGCATGGTCGTCGCCGACAACGCCTACATTCGCGATGCGATCTACGATCCGTACCGTCATTTGGTGACCGGCTACGACAAGACGATGCCGGTTTACGAGAAGAGCCAGGTCTCGGAAGAGCAGATCTTGCAGCTGACCGAGTACATCAAGACCCTCGGGCAGGCCCCGGCGACGGACGTCGTGGCTAGCCCGCCGATCCCCGCTAGCCCCACCCCAGGAGCCGAACGATGAGCGCCGTTCTCGAACCGACCAGCGCACCCGAAGAACCGAGAGAGAACTATCTCAACGTCAAGCACACGATCGCCTCGTGGCTGCTGACCGGTGACCACAAGCGCATCGCGGTGCTGTACCTCATCAGCATCTCGTTCTTCTTCTTCCTCGGCAGTGTCGCTGCGGGCCTTATCCGCCTCGAACTCACCTCTCCGCAGGGCACCCTGATGACCTCGGAGACCTACAACAAGATGTTCTCGGCCCACGGGATCATCATGATCTTCTTCTTCCTGATCCCCTCTGTGCCGGCGGTGCTGGGCAACTTCGCCTTGCCGATCATGATCGGCGCGAGAGACCTCGCCTTCCCCCGACTCAATCTCTTGAGTTGGTACCTCTACATGATCGGTGGAGCCTGCATGATGGCCGGCCTCCTGATGGGTGGCGTCGACACGGGCTGGACCTTCTACACGCCCTACAGTTCGCTCTACAGTAACTCCCAGGTCACGATCACCATTGTCGGAGCATTCATCGCGGGATTCTCGTCGATCGCAACCGGCCTCAACTTCATCGTCACCGTCCACAAGATGCGGGCACCTGGGCTCACGTGGTTCCGGCTACCCCTCTTCGTGTGGGCACAGTACGCAACGAGCGTCATCATCATGCTGGGTACGCCGGTCGTCGCGATCACCCTTGCTCTCGTGGTGGTCGAGCGAGCGTTCGGGGTGGGTGTCTTCAGTCCAGAGCTCGGCGGTGACCCGGTGCTCTTCCAGCACATGTTCTGGTTCTACTCGCACCCAGCGGTCTACATCATGCTCCTGCCGGGCATGGGCGTCATATCCGAAATCATCGCCTGCTTTAGTCGAAGGCGCATCTTCGGCTACGAGTTCGTCGCGATGTCGAGTTTGGCGATCGCGGGCCTTGGCTTCATCGTCTGGGGACACCACATGTTCGTCTCCAGTCAATCGATGTACCAGGGCATCGTCTTCTCCTTCGTTTCCTTCCTCGTAGCGGTCCCCTCCGCCGTCAAGGTCTTCAACTGGACCTCGACGATGTACAAGGGCTCGATCCACTTCAACACCCCGATGATCTACGCCCTGGGCTTCATCGGGCTCTTCGTCATCGGCGGCCTCACCGGCCTGTACCTCGCTTCCCTTTCCACCGACGTCCACCTCACGGGGACCTACTTCGTCGTCGCGCACTTCCATTACGTCATGGTCGGCGGAACGCTCATGGCCTTCCTCGGAGGGCTGCACTTCTGGTGGCCGAAAATGTTCGGCCGGATGTACAGCGACGCTTGGGGCAAGGTTAACGCCGTCATCGTCTTCCTCGGTTTCAACCTCACCTTCTTCCCGCAGTTCATCCTGGGCTTTCTCGGGATGCCCCGGCGATGGCATTACTATTACTTCGAGCCCGACTGGCAGATCTGGCACATCCTGTCGACCGCGGGCGCGTCGTTCCTCGCGATCGGCCTCATCATCCCCGCCTTCTATCTCACCTCTTCCCTGCGAAGTGGTCCCAAAGCCGGACCCAACCCGTGGGGAGCCAAAGGCCTCGAATGGGAGACAGACTCCCCGCCGCCGACCTACAATTTCTATGAGACGCCCGTCGTCACCGAGGAGGCGTACGACTACGACCCCGAGGCCGACGCCGCCGAATCTGCCCACCATCACGACACCACCCACGTCGCGCATCAGGAGGACCTCTAACCCATGGAAATCACCGCGCAGGACAAACTCGGGCCCGTCGAACACGAGCACGGGCACGGCCACGATCCACTGCTGAAGCACCAGTACGAGGACATGGACCAGCAGAGCGAAAGCTACGTGGTCGGGATGTGGACCTTCCTGGTGACCGAGATCATGTTCTTCGGCGTGCTGTTCGTGATGTACAGTATCTACCGCTGGAAGTATCAGAACGAGTTCTATCAGGTCCATCGCCTGCTGGACGTCGTTCCCGGCGGCATCAACACGACCATCCTACTGATCAGCAGCTTCTGCATGGCGGTCGCCGTCCACTACGCCCAGAAGAAGGACCACCGCCGCGTACTGATGAACCTAGCCGCTGTGCAGGTCTGCGCCGTCGCCTTCCTCGTCATCAAGTGGATATGGGAATGGCAGCCCAAGATCAGCCACGGTCTTCTCCCGACCACCAACTTCACCTGGAACCTAGAGAGTGCTCACAACGACCCCGCTATCGCCGCAGTGCCCGAGAACATCGCCCAACTGTTTCTCAGCCTCTACTTCACCCTCACCGGGCTCCACGCCCTCCACGTCATCGTCGGCATCATCGTCATCGGGGCGCTGATGTACCTCCACTGGAAGAAGACGCATTCCGCGCAAGACTACGTCAACACCGAAATGGTCGGCCTCTACTGGCACTTCGTCGACCTCGTCTGGATCTTCCTCTTCCCGCTGTTCTATCTGATCCCGAGATAAGCCATGAGCGAGAACCACTCTCACCACATCGTCCCGATCAAGACGTACTTCGGCGTCCTCGTCATCCTCTTCGTGCTGATGGGCCTGACGATCTTCGTCTACGAAGTCCACTTCACCGACAACAGCTACATCAACAACGCCATCGCCATGACGATCGCCATTATTAAGGCGAGCCTCGTCATCGCCGTCTTCATGGGTGTCAAGTACGGGACGAAGCTTACGAAGATGTGGGCGATCACCGGCTTCGTCTGGTTCCTCCTCATGTTCCTCATGTACTGCGACTACATGACCCGCTCGTGGGAGCCTGTCGCGGGTTGGGAGGCGGGCGCCGAGACCGCTCTGCCTCGAGGCCCTTACGTACCGCCAGCCGCCGACAGCCGCCTCATGACCACGGAAAGCGCCTCTCCTGCAATCGGCCACTAGGGTCTTACTTCGGCGGCGAGAAGACCTTCTCGTCGATCGTCGGGTTTAGTTCGAGCTTGACGATCCGGGCATCCATGAACGGCTGTTTGTCGCCGATCATCGTCGCCACGGTGCGCCAGATGAACTTCGTATCGGGGTCCACGAAGTAGCGGACCTCCACCTTCTGCTCGGGGGCATGCTCTTCCAGGACGAGCCAGGACTCTCCGTTCCAGTCCTCCTTGACGATCTTCAACTTGCTCTTTTGCATGTTGCCGCCCTGTTCGGTCGAGAGCTGGCGCTTCCAGTCGAAGAAACACAGCGTCTCGAGGTTGGCAAACAGCGAGCGCCCGAGGCTGTCGAGCGAGTAGTCCATACTCCGTACGACTTTCCCTTCGATCGCGACCGAGACCTTCGCCCCGTCGCAGTAGAGCGTCACCGCCCCGCTCGGCACCCCAGTGAAGCTCACCTTCATCTTGTTGGGTGACATGAACTGCCCGTCGAGCACGACAGTGAGCTCCTGACCGGCTTCCCGGATTTCCGACTTCGTCTGGAAGTTCGCCGTCTTCGTTTCGCGGTAGGCCTTGCGCATGCCGGACAGAAGCTCCTCGACGGTAGGATCGGAGGGACACGCGAAAGCGGCGAGGCCGAAGGCGGCCCCGAGGGCAAGAAGTCGATTCATGCCTTACACTATGGCCCAACTCGCCGCGAAGGTTCCCGCGTTCTCGCTAGACAACCCGGTCCGTCGTGCGCGGAGGAGGTGGCGGAGTCGCCGGAAGTTCGCCCCCTCGACTCAGGCCGTCCATCGCGATGATCTGGGTCTGAAGCAACTGCTTCAACTCGTGGACCTCGGCCCGTAAAGCCACGACCTCGCGCGCTGCAGTATCGTCGACGCCCCGCTGGTGAATCAGCTCAGCCATCTTGCGCTGGTGATGGGTCAGAATCGCCACGATCGGGATCATCAGGGCGAAGATGGGGATGCTTATGGCGAACAGTTCGACGAGTTGCATGGCCGTTACTCGATTGTACGCGTCCTCCGGCTCTTGGGATGCGCCTTCAAGACGGCTTCCCGAAGTCGCTCAACGCTGACGTGGGTATAGATCTGCGTGGTCGCTAGGCTTTCGTGACCCAGAAGCTGCTGGACCGACTTGAGGTCCGCGCCCCCGTCCAGAAGATGGGTGGCGAAACTGTGCCGAAGCGTGTGCGGAGTGGTCTCGGGAGGCAAGCCCGCCGCTCGCGCCCAACGCGCGACCACGTTCTGCACCGTCCGAGTCGAAAGACGCCTTCCCTGGCGGTTCGTGAAAAGGGGACGCTCCGGCCCTCCGCTCGGCTGCTCTCGCTCGCCCTGGAGGTAGGCATCGAGGGCGCCGGCGCAGGTCTCGCCGAACACGACGATCCGCTCCTTGTTGCCCTTGCCATACACGCGGAGCGTTCGCGAGGTGAAGTCGAAGTGCTCGAGATCGACCCCCACGACTTCGCTCGCCCGCAGGCCGGCCGCATACATCAGTTCGAGCAGCGCGCGGTCCCGTTGGGGAGTCCGACCGACGTCGTTCTGGTCTAGCAATTCGACGGCCTGATGCTGGCTGAGCGATTTCGGCAACCGTCTTCGACGGATCGGGGCCTCGAGCGCCTCGGTCGGGTCTGACTCCAGATGTCCCAAGGTCTTGAGGAAGCGGACGAATCCCCGCAGAGATGCCAGTTTTCGGGCGCGAGTCACCGGCGTCTTGCCGAAGCGGCGCAGGTAGGCCCGGAGGACCTCCGGCTCGAGCCAATCCGGCATGGCGCCCTCCCGCACCGTCGACGCCAACTGGGCGAGGTCGGATCCGTAGCTGCGAAGCGTATGAGGCGACCGGGTCGCGCGCAGATGGTCGATATAGCGCTGGATGAGCGTATCGAGGGTCTCGCTCACGCGTGAATTATGCATGTGGCCGTGGCCCCTGGAGCCCCGAAGCAGTAGAATTGACGAGAAAGGAACCTAAACAATATGCGCGCACTCTATGCCCTCGCCCTCGCCCCGCTCGCCATAGGCTTGTATTCGCCGGCCGACCCCATCGTCGACAAGCATGTCGCCACCCTTACCAAGGCTCCAGCCGTCACGTTGAAGCTGGCCATCACTCAGGTCGGAGGAGCCACCGAAGAAGGGACTCTCGTGCTCTCCAAGCCGAACTTCTTCAAGTGGGAAACTCCCCGCACACTTGCGGTATCCGACGGGAAGGACCTGTTCGAGTACGACAAGGCAAAGAAGACCTACGTTAAGAAACCGGCGAGCCCGGAGAACCTGCGCAAAGTGCTCGGGAGCGACGCGACCTGGGCATGGTCGGCCTTCCTCGACGAGGACTTCGCCAAGTCGATCACGGGTGTTCGAAAGGGCGCCGGCCGAAAGGTGCGGAACGTCCAGGTGACGGACGTCGCCATCAGCCGCAAGGACCGGAGCGACCTGACCCTCTTCATCGAGGACGCCACCGGAATGGCGCGCGGCGTTTCGTTCATTACGGCGGGCGCTGCAGCCGCCGAGGAGTCCGCGGGAAGCGAGACCATCGTGTTTGCCAAAGAAGTGACCTTCGCCGAGGCTCCGTTGGCCGGCGAAACCTTCGCCTGGACTCCTCCGGCAGACGCGAAAGAGGCCGCAGAGGCAGCAGCTCCGAGTGCCGATGCCACGACGTTCGCTGCGGTCAAGTCGATCTTCGACATGAACTGCGCGGGCTGCCACATGGGACCCGGTGCGAAGAAGGGCGTCGATCTCACCTCCTATGCCGGGGTGCGGAAGAACGTGACCCCAGGGAACCCGTCCGGAAGCCGCATAATGCGAGAAATCAACCGTGGAAGCATGCCGCCCACCGGCCGCTTGCCCAAGGAGCAGATCGACCTTCTCGCCAAGTGGATCGCCGACGGCGCCCACGAGTAGACGCTGGCCAAACTTGATCTTGTGCCGAAAAGCAAAAAAAGTCGCCCCAATCGGGCGGGACTAGATATATACTGAGTTAGGCGCAGGTCTTTCGCCGTGCGCTCAATCTATTCGAATGGGAGAGGAGGAATTCATGCTCCGATTGAACCGAATCGTCTGTCTCTCGTTGCTGGCTGGTGTCGCCGTTTCAGCGTCGGCCCAGTGGAATCTTTACAGCAACCAGTCTAACAACCCAAACGTGCCGCAGCTCAATGCGCAGCTGCTCACCGATAGCGGTGTCGGCGCTCCGGCTGGCGCCTTCTGGTCCGAAGTCGAGGACAACCCGGCATTTCCGGGGGTCTCCAACACGGTCGCCGGCTTCTCCGTGACGTCGAACACCGGCACCGCCGGAACGTTCTTCCGACTCGCGGACGACTTCGTCGTGCCGAAGTGCGGCTGGACGCTGTCCGGCGTAAAGGTCTACGGCTACCGAACCGGACTGCCTGGCCAAATCACCGGGGGTAACCTCAAGATCTGGGATCGCAGCCCGCGCGATGCCGTGACGGGCGGACAGGACCCCAACGCCGTCCTTCTTTATGATAGCGGCGCTCAGGGATCCGCGATCACCGACCAGATTCAGGCAACGCCGGCTGCGGTCGGGATCATCTATAGGATCTTCAACACTCAGGTTCCTGTCGGAACCGCTCCTGGCACGACTCGCAAGCTCGAGCAGGTGACCCTTCCGGTCAACCCGCCGCTCGTGATGGGCCCCGGGACCTATTGGATCGATTACACGCTCGATCCCGCCGCCGCCGGCGCGGTCTTCAATCCCAGCACGACCTTCGATAATCTGCGAGGCATCGCCGGATCGAATGGATTGCAATGGCAGAACGCGGTCAACCTCTGGGTCTTCGCAGAGGACACCGGTAACCCGGCGACCCCGCCGAACGTCCCTCAGGACCTTCCGTTCATCCTCGTTGGCCGGCCTGGCTTCTGTGGCGTGGTCACCCTCGAGGGCTGCGACTTGCCTGGCGGAGTCCAAGTGACGGTAGAAATCCGCAACGTCGGCAGCACGAGCCCGCTCCAAACGGCGGTCACGACGCTCGACAGCGCCGGCAAGTTCTGCGTCGACGTGGCGGCGAACATCGCCCAGGGCGTCTACGACGTGGCGGTCAAGGCCGACACTCGCTGGATGCGCAAGGTGACGAGTTCCGTCGATCTTCGCAACCGCGCGACCTTCACCCTGTTGACCGGTGACTGCAACGGCGACAACGAAGTCGACATCGGCGACTTCGCGATCCTCAGCGCGGCTTTCGGTTCCCAGCCTGGCGATCCCAACTGGGACGAGAACGCGGACCTCGACTGCGACATGGAGATCACCATCGGTGACTTCGCTCTGCTGAGCAATAACTTCGGCCAGAGCGGCGACAACTAAGTTCCGCGCCTCCCTACCCCCACCTGGGGATGAGCGCACAACAATTCCCCCTCGCGATCGCGAGGGGGTTTCTCTTTGCAGACCGCCATCCGCAGCGCCGTTGGCAGCCGGGGGCATGGTTCGTGCCCCCGGATGTCTGCCGTCTTCCCGCGCCACAATTCATCCTGGGCTGCCGGCCAGGAAGAGGAAGCCGGGGGATGGCTCGTGCCCCCGGATGTCTACCGTCTTACCACGGCATGACCATCCGCGGGCTGCCGGAGGTTGCCGGGCGGACCGGGAGACGACCCCCGAGGGGTCGAAAACCTCCTAGCCCCGGGTCGAAGAACCGGGGAGGCAAGGTCGTGCCGATTGTGGCACCCCGCAGGGGTGCCACAATCCGTCATGCGTTCGCCGGATTCTGCGACCCCTTCGGGGTCGAACTGATTCGCGCGTTCATTCCCGGGGTCTGCGACCCCGGGCTACCGAATCTTCGACGCCTCCGGCGTCGCCCCCCAATGACCGCAATTCCGACCCGTTGCCAAGGGCGCCTCACGAGATTCAGACGGCGCGGCCTCCTTCACGACCCCCTCCCGCCGCACAGCCCAGCCGGGGGAAGGCTCGTGCCCCCGAGAGAGGGTAGGCTACCCTCGATGATCGAGAACGCCTTTTTCGTCCCGATTCTCCCCGGCAAAACCGAGGATGCCCGCGCCTTTGCAGAGACGATTTCCGGTCCAAGACGGAGAGAACTCGATGCTGCGCAAACGACCGTGGTCAAGGAAAGCTGGTTCTTGCAGGAGACCCCGCACGGCGACTTCCTGATCGTTTACTACGTCTCGCCCGATCCGGATCGGGTGCATGCAGCCCTTGCCGTTTCTGAAGACCCCTTCGATATCTGGTTCCGGGCGCAAGTCCTGGACGTCACAGGCATCGACATCTCGACCCCACTCGGCAACCTGCCCAAGCAAATTCTCGCTTGGTCGCGAGCATAGGGAGGCTGGCCGCACCGATGGGCGCACCCGTAGTCCTGCGGGTTCTGCGACCCCTTCAGGGTCGGACCGAATCGCGGGTTGATCCTCCCGGGGTCTTCGACCCCGGGCTACCGCATCTTCGACGCTTCCGGCGTCGCCCCCCGGGAACCGCATTCCCAGACCCTTTCGCTATTGTCCGGTCTTCGCAGCGCCGTACGCGTTCTTCATCGCCGTGAAGTTCGGCTTCTCGACATAGTTGTCGAGGGGATACGTCCAGCCGTTCTTAGCGAAAGTTCCCTGCCTCCCGGACGGAGCGCCTAGGCTGTAAACCCCGAAGGTCGCCTCTGTACCCCCCTTATAGGCTTCGTTGACGAACGAGAACACACACTGCCCGAGGTACAGCGACGAAGAATCCTTGGCGAAGGGAGTGACGGCAGAGAGCTGGGCCGCGTAGAAGGCCCCTTGCTGCTGTTCGTCATGGACGTCGCCGTAGTCGGGGCTGTCGACCCCGTCGCGAACACCACCGATCTCCTTACCCACCTCGAAGAGGCAGAAGGGAATGCCGACCGCCTGCTGGAACTGGGGTATCCACCGAGCAAGGTCCGAGCCCGGATTGAACGAGTTCACCGAAGCGATCCAGCGACCCGACCATAACTTGGAGAGCCCCGCCGCGTCGAACGCGCTTTTGAGTGCTTGAGTTTTCACGAGCCCTTCGATGGAACTGCCATGAAGGCCGAAGGTCACTGGGGACGTCATAGCAGGCCGCTCGGATTCGAGAATGCCGAGTTGGTCCTCGACGTCGGCGATCTGCTTTGCAGTCCTGGCGATCACGGCGGGGTCGAAGTTGTTGCCATCGTACTCGTTGCCCACCTGCCACATCACCAGGCCAGGCCATCGCTGGGATCCGTTGTACAGTTCGCGAACGATGTTGCCCACGATGTCGGACCGATTATTGGAGATCGCATAGTTGCTGATCGGCACCGCGTACGTCATACCGTTGTCCGAGCAGTGCTGCAGGAAGTTCCTATGATGCCTATCGAAGTTGTTGGGGCCGCTCGTGAAGTTAGGGTCGTTCCAATCGTAGAAGTGGAGGAAGTTCACCCCCGCTGCCTTGAGCTGCGCGATGTCGTTGCGGCCAGTGGGCCCCCAGGAGTCCTTAAAGTCCTCGCAGCAGAAATCGGAATCTTCGTAGGGCGATCCCTGCCCCGTTCCTTTCTGGGCGAAGTCGGAGGGTGTCGGCTTATAGATCGCGCCGAGCAGAGGCCGGAGTGCAACCACACGATCGACCGACGCGCTGTAAGAACTCTTCGCATAGAGCCCTTCTCTAAAGTTGGCTCGCGAGGCCTGACCCGTCTGCCAGCCCACCCGAACAAAAAGATGCTCTGAGCCTCGGTTGACGAGCTCCACTCGATATCGACCAGAAGACAGCGGAACGATGGCCGCCGGATCGCCGGATCGAGCTTGCGCCACTTCCGCGCCTCCCGGTGAGAGGAGGCGGAGTTGGACGTTCGGAACGTCGAGAACTCCGAAGCCGATCGTGCGCGGCCGATCGACGTCGATGTCCCAATGATCGGTTCCCGAGGCGCCGGTGTCGTTTCTTTCCGCTATGGAGCCGACAACCTCGAGTGAAGCGAGGAGTTGGTCCACCAACTTGACCGAACCCGAAAGACGATCTTCGTGCACCAGGCGCGTTACCGGCGTGGTGACGATCGGCGCGCCGCTTCCGCCTCCACAGCCGGACAAAGCAATACAGACACCGGCTGTCACCGGCAGAACTACCGAAAACTTCATAAGACTTCCAGGCTCAAGACGCCTCAACCGTTCTCAATGTAGCACTTTGTAAAGGAGCCAATCAGCAGCAACTGCGGCGTGTCGGTAGACTTCGGCGATGCACATGCGCTCGGTAGCCTTCCGCCTTTTCCTCGGGTTCTCCGCGCTGTGGTCGACCGTGGGCGCACACGGTTCCGAAGCCAAGCAGATTCTCTCCCTCCTCGACACTCAAAAGAGCGTGCGCGGGCTCAACGCACTGATCTGCGGAGTCTGGCGCGACGGCAAGCCGATCGTCGAAGTCGCCTTGGGGAATTCGATGGTGAATGTGCCCGCAACCAGACAGATGAACTACCGAGTCGGCGGCGTAACCTACACCTGCGTCGCCACCCTGCTCCTCATGTTCGCCGACCAGGGCAGGCTGAGCCTGAGCGATCCCGTGTCGAAGTGGTTCCCCGATTTGCCAGATGCCGAGAAGGTCACCCTCGCGATGCTCGCCAACTGCACGTCGGGATACGCGGACTACGTGCTCTACAAGCCCTTCGTCGACGACTACGTGAGGGACCCGTTCCAGCAGTTCTCGTCCGCGGACCTGCTGCGCTACGCCTTCGCGACGCCGAAGCACTATGAGCCGGGCAAGGGCTGGAACTACTCCCACACGAACTTCGTGATCCTCGGCGATATCCTCGCCAAGGTCGGCAAACAACCCTTGAGGCTCCTGCTCGACCAGTACATCTTCAAGCCCCTCAAGCTGCGCAACACCTACGTTCCTACCAATTCGCTGATCCGCGAGCCGGCTCTTCACGCCTATACGCACGACCGCGGCGTTTATGAAGACAGCACGGCCTGGAACCCCTCTTGGACGAGGGAGGCGGGGATGCTCGTCTCCAACGTCCGCGACCTCGGCGTGCTCGCTCAAGCGCTCGGGACGGGACGCTTCCTCTCCCGTATGTCGTTCGAAACCCAGATCGCGCCGACCAGCGTCGGGCTTGGAGGCAACCGCGCCAGCATGTACTACGGTTACGGCGTGATCCTGCTCAATGGCTGGTTCGCTCAGAACCCCAACCTCTGCGGCTACTCCACGATGTTCGGCTACCTGCCCTCGAAGAAGATCGCTATTACGATCACCACGACCAAGGGACCGAAGAGCGACCCGGACGGGGGTGCCGACTCCCCTCCGATCTTCAGGGAGATCGCCAAGTTGCTAGCGCCGGGCAACCCCATTCCGGATAGCTTGAAGTAGCACTCGGGCGTAATGACCGTGCCGCGCCGGAGTTCGATCACCAGGTAGCGTCTTGGAATGGAGTCCAGGCCAGTCTTTCTGGGAATTGCCGGAGGTTCCGGCTCAGGCAAGACGCACCTCGCGCAGCGGGTCCGCGAGCTTGCCGGGCCGCAGGTGGCGGCCCTGATCTCGATGGATCAGTACTTCCGGACAAGCTCAGAGGTCGATACGGCAGATCTGAACTTCGACCATCCCAACCACCTCGATCTCGAACTCCTCACCCACCATTTGGCAGAGCTTTCCGAGGGTCGCGGGGTGAGAACGCCGGCCTACGACTTCGCCAAGCGGGAGCAGAAGCCGGACGTGATCGAGATTCAGCCGGTGCCGGTCGTGATCGTCGAGGGGCTCTTCGTGCTCTCCGCACCCGTCTTGAGCTTCCTCGATATGACTTGCTTCCTCGACGTTGCCGACGATCAGCGCTTGCTCGGCCGGATTCTGCGCGATCTCAAGGAGCGCCAGGATCGCATCGAGAACATCATCGCTCGGTACCAGCGGTTCGTCCGGCCCAGCTATCACGTCTTCGTCGCTCCCTCGCGTCAGAACGCAGACGTGGTGGTCGACTTCACCTATCGGCGCGCTCTGTTTACCCGCTTGCTTGCTCACATCGTCACGGACTACGCCCGCGGCTACGTCGACCTCGTGGCGTTATTGGCCGATCTCAAGAGCGAGAACTACACGCTCGGCTACCGCGCCGACGAGAGCATCATGCCCATCGGCATCGATATCCGTCGGCTCGCTAAGGCTTACCCGGAACACGCCTTCCCCGAGGCCAGCCAAGACGACCAGGTGGAACCGCGCTTGCACCTGTCGCGCGGGCGTCAGGAGGAGCGAACATGATGTACTGTGTTCCAGGCAGGCCCTCGCGCCTCTTCAGTCCCAACGAGAGGTCCATCTCGCAAATGACGCGCCCCACCGATTCCTCCCCGGAGGAATCAGCATGATAACCTCACTCTGGCTTGCGGCCCTTCTCGTCTCCACGGAGTTCGCAGGACGCGTGGACATCGGCGGCGGACGCCACATCTACATGCGGTCCGCCGGCAAAGGCAGCCCGACGGTCGTCCTGGTCGCCGGACTGCGCAATACGGGCGACATCTGGAGCGTGCAGGCGGACGACGGGACAACACGGACGATGGTCTTCGCGGGAGTGGCGAAGCTCGCCCGCGTCATCGCCTACGATCGTCCGGGAACGACCCTCGGAGCCGACCAGTTCAGCCGCAGCGACCCAGTTGGTCAGCCGCGTACGGCCAGCGATGCGGTGACCGAACTCCGTGCTCTGCTGAGGGCCGCGAAGGTCCCCGGCCCTTACGTCCTCGTGGGCCACTCGACAGGCGGCCTCATCGTCCGCCTCTACGCCAGCACTTACCCCAAGGATGTCGCGGGTATGGTGCTCGTCGACGCGATCCCGGAGACGATGCAGACTCTGCTGAGCCCCGAGAACTGGAAGATCTACGATCGCCTCATAACCGAAGTCCCCACCCCCCTCGCCAATTACAAGGACCTCGAGACCATCGACTTCAAGACGAGCTTCGAGCAGATGCGGAAGGCCAAGCCAAGTTCCAAGATGCCCCTCGTCGTCCTCTCGCGTGATAAACCGTCCGAGATCGGAGCCGACTTCCCCGCAGGTTTCACGGACACCGTCGAAAAAGCATGGCGGGACGGACAGAGCGGCCTCGCGAAACTCGTGCCCGGTGCGCGACACATCATGAAGTCACAGAGCGGCCACTACATCCAGCTGGAGCAGCCCCAATTGGTGATCGAGGCGATTCGGCAGGTCGTGGAAGCAGTCCGACATCCCAGCCGGTGGAAGGAACGGCCTTGAGCATGAGAGGTCTTGCCGCTGTTTCTTACGATCAGCGGCGGCGCCCCCGGCAAGCGGGTCTCGTGGCGAGTGGAGGCTGTTCGGAACGACCGATGGGTCCAAAAGCACGGGGCGCCGGTCGAGGTCGAGAAGGAAGGCTTCGAACGGGGCAAGTACCAGCACCCCGAGTTGTACGGTTTGCCTGAGGCGCGAGGCATGAACGACCAGCCGGTCATGGTCCGAGAGCGGGGCCGCTAGTGGCAGCCGCGACTCGCAGCGCGCCGGGCCGAATGGCAAAGCGGATGGGGGTCCGAAGACAGACCTCACCGTCGACGGTTACCCTGCGGACCGGTCGGGTGCTGATATGACCGCTTTGAGCAGCGTATGAGCGCACCTGATCCATCTCGACGTGGCGGCCGCCGCGCAGGTGCATGGCCATGCGCAGCAAGTCGCTCTTGCGACGGCTCGCCAACGCATACACCGCGAGCCAGCCTCCGGTGAGGCTGGCTTCCGGCAAGACCGGAAAGGGTCCTGCGTGGAACCGGCCGTTGCCGACAACCACCTGCATGGAATCGAACTCGTGCAGGACTCCATCGAGCTCGAGATCCACGCGAAATGGACGCACTAGCGCCAGCGCGCGAACGAGTGCCGCAAGATAAGCGAGGCGGCCGAGATATCGCTTCGCGCCGGAATCGAGGTTCAGCGCGATCAGCGTGCTCAAACCCACGGTCGCGACGTTGACGAAAGCCCGATCCTCGATAAGGCCCAAGTCGACTTTGGCGACCTGACCCCGCGCGAGCACCTCGCACGCCCCCGCAATCGAGATCGGGATGCCTAAGTCGCGGGCGAAGGCGTTGCCGGTGCCGAACGGTAAGACACCGAGCACCGACTCGCGATCCGCGAACAGTCTCGCCACGGCTCCCACCGTGCCATCGCCCCCGCCGACGATGACGTAGGGCCGGTTCTCGGACATATACTTTGCAACCGATCGTGCGAGCGTCTGAGGATTGGGGAAGAGAGTCGCGCCCTCGATCTCCAGACCGTAGCCACGGAGCACCGCCGTGGCTTCCTCGAGCAGGTGAGCCCCGCGCCGGGATTTGGCGTTGGCAACAAGCACGGCGCGACGAGGGAGCTCCACTTGCTTCGCGTTTTACCTGCGACGGCTCACCGCATCTCCCGGCTCACCACGGCTCACACGAAATGGCCCGTGTCCTCCGCGCGGCAACGAGGATTCGGAACAGTAAGCGCTAACGACGACATACGAAAATCCTCCCGCGCGCAACACCATATCTCCTCCAGACACCCTTCCAACAGCGCGAGAACGATCGCGATTTGGAGGAATGTCATGAAACTCAGTCTTAAGCTTGCCTTTTCGTTAGTAGCCGTTATCTTCGCCATCCCGACCTTTGCCGCACATGCTGGCGAGCAGCGCGGCGGTGGCTCGAACGTGGCTGGAATCGGACAGCTGTACTTCGCACTCGTCGGTGGCGCGCACTGGGTCGAAGCATTTGCCAGCGCAGGGCCGGTCGACGTCGACTACGTGCCCGGTGTGTACGCAGCAGCGGGTGGTTCGACCGTGACCCGAACTGTTCGAAGTTCCACCCCCACCATCCGAGCCGCCGCATGGTCAGGGTTGTCCTGGGCCCCCATCCCGGGTGGAGGGATCTTGGCGACCGCCGAAGGTTCATGGGCCCAAGTTAATCCTCCCACGACCCCTATCGGACGAGCACGCGCCTATTGGGATGTGGCCGATCCACAGCTCTTTCAATCATTGGGGTCGAGCACAAATGTCTTTTCAGGGGAAGTGAGCCTGACTGCGGGATTCCGCATGCAGGCGCTCGGCACGGCCGATGTCTCCTATTCCCTATCGCTTGGTGTCGACCAGCCCGGATTCGACTTCCTCTGCCAAGTCAATGCACGGTTGACCGGCTCGACTCCTCTTGAACTTCGTATCCATACCAACCCCTTCTTCGGCGTTAGCGACAGCCAACTCGAAGCCATGGTGCGCGGCGCCTTGCGTTACGATTCGAGCGACAATAGCTACACTCTCGATGAAGAGTTGCCGCTCCTGTCGTATGCGATCCAGCTCGACCATCCTGGACAGCAAGTGGTCCTCACCTTCGATCAGCATGGAGAAGCGAACCTGGTAGGAGCCGTACCGGAGCCGACCACTCTTGCCGCGCTCGGCACCTCGCTCCTCGCTTTGCGACTTCGCCGCCGCCGAAGCCGATCGTAGGCTCGAGGTCAAAACACGCCAGTCCTTCGCCGCGAAGTGCGGTGAAAGACTGGCGTGCTCTTCAATGCTCGATTCTTCTCCGTCCTAAGAGAAGGTCACCGACACCTCGTCGAATCGGTGGACGAACGGCTGCAAAGAGAACGCGAAGAGGTGAAGCTTCACGACGCCTCCAGAAGAGATGAAGCTTCGCACGTTGCTGGTAAGCGTAAAGCTGTAGCGCTGATCGAATGTCGCCATACTTTGAATCGCAACCAGCTGTGTGGTTCCCGTGGGTCGAATGGCCAGGATTCGCAGGGGAATCTCGGTTCGGTCGGTCCGCCCGACGATTTTTACAATCATGCGCCGGAACAGCCCCGTTGCGAGAAGCGGATTGTGGAGTGTGATGGTCGTCCGGTAATCGTAGAGACTGCTGGTCGAGCGGGTCGCCCTAAATGAAACGCGGCGCCCATCCGTCGACTGGAGGTCGAACGGAGTTCCGACCGACAGTTCGCCGGCGGTCGTCGAGATGTCGATGCAGCGCGCGGTAACCGACGCTTGCGAGGCCGCCGCGGCGGCGAGGATGACGAGACTGAGTGTTGCATTCTTCATTTGTTTTTCCTGTGCGCCCTTACGGCGCGTAATCCAGTAGACCGCTCTGTCGGAGACCGGAAAACGGCTATGAGTCCCCGGTCTCATATCCTGAGATATGGGCCTTTCGGGGGTGAGCGATTGCTTGATTCCAGTCGTATGGGCGCCACGAACCCGGCTACAGCGTGACGGACGAGAATCGGTCTCCGCGATTACCAGGGTTACACTAGATGTATGGGTCGCCGAACGAAGGCTCCGCGCTTGAACCCCGAGATGACGGTGCTGGATGCTGCGCGCGTGGCGATCGGCACGAATATGGATCGAGTCCTGAAGTTCCTGCCCCTTGCGACACACCACACTGACGACGACCTCGAAGACGTTCACCAAATCCGGGTCGCCATCCGGCGCACCGCCGTCTGCCTCGCAATTTTTTCTCCTTGCATGCCCAAGCGGCGTCGATCGGCTCTGAAGTCAGCCCTCGGCCGCCTGCGAGATGGGGCAGGAAGAGCGAGGGATTGGGATGTCTTTCTCGAGACCCTCACCGCCTGGCGCGAGACCGCTCCGATCGACCACCTTCCCGCAGCGGACTGCCTGCTCGGGTTCGCACTGGGCAGTCGGGCCGCCTGCGATCACGAACTCGCCCGGCTGCAGGCCGATCTCGGCACGGACCGCGTGGAGAAGCTTTGGAAGAGCGCCAAGGAGTCCATGCGAATCAAGGGCGACATCGCCGACATGACCCTGCGGGAGTTTGCCCAGCAAGTGGTCGCACGCCGACTCACTCCCTTCGAGGCCGGCCTCGCCGGCACCCTCACGCAAGAGAGCCTCCACCGCTTCCGCATCCACACGAAGCGGCTCCGATACACGCTCGAGGCCCTGGGCGACTTGTTCGACAAAGGCTCACTCGAAGACCTTCTCTCTTACGTGGAGGCATTGCAGGAGATCCTCGGTCGCTTACACGACAATCAAATCGCCAATCAGCGTATCGATACCGCAACTTCTCTCACGTCTCGGTTCGATCGAACCACCCCGACCCCCATCGATCCGGGCATCGAGGGGTTCCGTCGGCATCTTTCCGAGAAGAACGGCCTGTTGATGATCGAGTTCGAGCATTGCCGAATGCGAAGCTTCGACCGAAATCTCTCCCTCGCGCAGTAAGGTGACCCTCGCTTGCGAAGCTGCCTGATCCTGAGCGAGTTCTCGAATTCGCGTCCATCGCTCCTAGCTCGCCATTCACCGCGGCAAGGAATGGATGCCTCGCGATGTTTGGGGCGATCTTCGATCGCGCGAGTCCGTTCCGAGGGAGTGGTTCCCGTGTACCACCCACTTTGCGCGTACCGCCCGAGTCGCCACCGGGTCACGACCGAGTCATTACCGAGTCATGAGTGACTCGGTAGTGAGGGGCGCGCTCCGCGCGTGCCTCAAGATCGCACGTCGAATGGCCGATGTTTAGTAGGTATGGCCAAGGCAGTCGGATCGGTTTTGCTCGGCGGGCTGAGTGGTACTTCGGGCAGCGTCGTCTTCGTACGCAGCGCGAGTGGCGAGATCATCGTCCGCGAGCGAGTCACGCCCCGCGACCCCTGGACTCCCGCCCAGGCCTCCGCCCGCGCCATCATGACCCGCGCCGGACACTTCTTCGCCCAGCTAACGGATGCCGAGGTCGACGAGTGGGAGCGATACGCGCGCGGGCTGCAGCGTGACGCGCATCTCAACGGCACGCAGACGAGGGTCCGGCCCTACAACGCCTACATGAGTTTGGCGACGAGGTTCCTGGCCCTGCACCCAGGATCGAACCCTCCACGCACGCCGCCGACGAGCCCCTTCTTCGGCGATCGGATCGAGATCGAGGCGATCGCCCTCCCCGATGCCGTGCGCTTCGCGGCGTCCTCGGGGAACGCGGCGGAAGTCACGACCGAACTCCTACTCCAGGAGTTGCGCTACGCCCACGGCAATCCGCAGAGGGATAAGTATCGACGCCAAGCGTTCGTCGCTTTCGAGCCGGGCTCGCTGCACGCCGACATCCCCGCCAGCCCCGGCCGCTGGGCGCCCGCGGTGCGCTTCTTGCGCCTTACTACCGGCCAATCCTCCCCCTTGATCCCCCTCCCGACCCTGCGCATCGGGTGAGACGGGCCAGCAAGAACCAGAACCGCCACGCCGGGCGTCCTAGGGACATGAGCGGTAGATCAATAGGCATCTTGGCCTTCGGCTTAGCGGCTTCGCTCGGACAAGGTTGTTGCATCACCTTCGACGATCAGTCCATGCAACTCGCCCTAGAAACCGCCATCGTCGTATGGGATGCGGAGCGAAAGGTCGAGCATTTCATCCGTAGGGCGGACTTCATCGGCAAGGCCAAGGACTTCGGGTTCATCTTCCCGAGCCCGACCCAGCCTTTTCGTATCGCGGTTGCCAATGAAGGAGCGTTCGTCGCCCTCGAGCAGTTTCGCCCCAGGGCGCCCGGCATCGGATGCAGTAAGGAGGAACCTGCGGGCGCGACCGACGCCGTCGAAGTGCTCGAGGAAAAGAGGGTCGGTGACTTCAAAGCGACGGTCTTTCGAGCGAAAGACGGCGCCGCGATCACGAACTGGCTCAAGGCGCAAGGTCACCGAACACGACCGGCAATGACGCCGTGGTTCGACCACTATGCCAAAAAGGACTGGGTCTTCACCGCCCTCAAGTACCAAGGCAAGAACGGCCCGACGCCGACGAAGGCTCTTTGCATCAGCTTCAAGGCTAACGAGCCGTTCTATCCGTTCAAGATGCCATCGGACACCTTCGCCCCAGAGGCCTATCGGCGGATCGATCTGTACGTATTGAGCCAAACCGAGATGGACGCCAGCCTGACCGGTGGTTCGGGTTGGAAAGGCGAGAGGGTCTGGTCGACCGACTTGCCCCACTATGCGGCAGTCTCTCTCAACAAAGGTCTTCTTAGTGACAGCTCGGCCCTGGAGATACCGAACCGGCTCGCCCTTACGCGTTTCCGAAATACGCCAGAAGCCCATGTCTTCGACGAAGACATCGTCTTTCGCCCGAGCCAAAGCTACGCGCCGTTCTGGATTGGCGGCGCAGTCGTTGCCGTCGTGCTTCTTGTATGGCGCAGTCGCCGGCGTAAGTTGGCTTCTTAAGCGCCCTCGTCGACCCTGGAGACCCGCGCCGACAAAGCTCGAAAACCGTGCCGGGAACATCCCGAACCGCACGTCCCGGCTGAATCGGCGGTAGAAAGAGGTATGTCTTGGCTTCGAAGGGCGACGATCGGCATCGGCTGGGCCTTCTGCTCGGCCGTCGCTTGGGCGCAGGGGGATCTGATCGTGTACGGCGAGGCCCTGCAGAATGGATGGCAGGACTGGTCCTGGTGCACGCGCGACCTCGCCTCGACCGACTATGCCCACGCGGGAAGCCGCAGCGTGAAGGTCACCATGGCCGCCGGCTGGCAGGGCTTCTACCTCAGCCACGGCTCGATGTCGACGGTCGGCTTCACGACCCTGGAGTTCTATGTTCACGGCGGGACGGTCAGCAACCGGACTCTGCGCGTCGCCGGTGTCCTCGCGGGCAGTGCCGGGCCAACGGTCGACCTGAACCCCTTCATCGCAGGCGGATCGATCGCCGCTGGTCAGTGGCGGCGGGTGAGCATTCCTCTGTCGGCCCTCGGCGCCGCTGGCGCCTCGAACTTCACCGGCTTTTGGATTCAGGAGTCCGCCGGCGTGAGCCAGCCTGCCTTCTACCTCGACGACATCGTGCTCAAGGCGACCGCGCCCCCTTCGTCGGTGAACCTGACGGTCGATCTGGGCCATGTCCTTCAGATCGCGGACCCACGGATGTTCGCCTTGAACGGCACGATGTGGGACGCTCAATTCAACACCGCGACCACTCGCAGCCTATTGCTCGGCATCCAGAACCGGGCTCTGCGCATCCCCGGCGGTTCGCTCTCCAACGAGTACCACTGGGCGACCAATACGACCCTCGACAACACGTGGACCTGGGCAACGGACTTCAATTCCTTCGCTTCAGTCGCCCGCGACACCGGCTCGCAGCTTATGGTGACGACGAACTACGGTACCGGCACCCCCCAAGAAGCCGCCGCATGGGTGCATTACGCCAACGTCGTCCGGGCTTACGGCGTTCGGTTCTGGGAGATCGGCAACGAATGCTATGGGCAGTGGGAAACCGACCACCGCCCCCGGCCGCACGACCCCTACTCCTACGCCCTCGCCGCCCGCGACTACATCCAGCAAATGAAGGCGGTCGACCCGTCCGTCAAGGTCGGTGTGGTGACGCCGCTCGGCGAGGAGGCCTACGCCAATTACACGGATCACCCGGCGATCAACCCCCGAACGCTCCAGGTGCACAACGGCTGGGGCCCGGTCATGCTCTCGACTCTGCGGTCGCTCGGTGTCACCCCCGACTTCCTGATCTACCACAAGTACCACCAGGAGCCGGGTCAGGAGAGCGATGCCGGATTGCTCCAGTCCTCGACGTCCTGGGCCGACGATATTGCCTCGCTACGCCTCATGCTCGATGACTATCTCGGCTCCATTGCCGCGAATGTCGAGATCGTCTGCACGGAGAACAACTCGGTCTCCCATAGCCCCGGCAAGCAGACCACGAGTCTCGTCAATGGGCTCTTCTGGGCCGACAGCGTCGGCCAGGCCCTGAAGACCGAACTCCGCGGCCTTTACTGGTGGGACGTGCGCAACAGCCCCCATACCGGCAACAACAACTCGCCCTCGCTTTACGGATGGCGCGGCTACGGCGATTACGGCATCATCTCGATCAGCAACGGCGATCTGCACCCGGCCTATTACTCGGCCAAGCTGGTCAAGGAGTTCGCTCGGGGCGGCGAGCAAGTCCTCGCGACGACCAGCGACTATGCTCTGCTCTCGATCTATGCCGCTCGACAGCCGAACGGGACCACCCGGCTCCTGATCATCAACAAGAGCCCTACCCTCGGCCTCCCCGGGAACATCGTGTTCTCCGGCCCCGGCACGTTCAGCCCGGCGGCAACCGTGCACCGCTACGGCATCCCGCAGGACGAGGCAGCGCGAACCGGCATCGGGAGTCGCGACGTCTCGAAGGCGACCGCAAGGACTACTGGCCGCAACTTCAGCATGCTCTTTCCGCCTTACTCGATGTCCGTGATCGTGCTCCCTCCCAAGGGTGTGCTTCCGCCACCCTGATAGGCTGGAGCGCGTTTCCCCGTGCGCCTTAGCTGGCCTAGAGATTCCTGCACAAGAGACTTCTTGCCTCGATGCTCGCAGGGTCGAGGCTACTTCAGCCTAGGGAGTATCCTCAACACCGTACCGCAGCAGCACTTTAAGAACCATGGCGTGGCGTGTCAGGCGGTCTTCTGGGGACGAGTTTGCCTTGCCGAGCGACCTGCGCACCGTTTTCGACTGTCGGCGGCCCTGGCCTCAGTAAGAAAGCCTCAACCCTGCTTAGGGTTGAGGCAAACAGAGGACTCCGCTGCATTTAGGGCCTTAAGACGCATCGCATCTCACAGTGAGCTACCCGCAAGGGGCAGGCCAGGGCCGACATCGTCAGGGAGCAGAGGGTGTAACGATGCCGGCATGCGAGGCCTGGTCGGCCTATGAAGCGCGAGTTCTTTCCTCGATCACATTGGACCAGCTGATCCCCTCGGCGTTCCTGGCACCAACTCGAATCCAGTATCTTCTGTTGGGCTGAAGGTCGGAGATTCGGCCACCCGTAGAATTGACCGGACGCCAGGTCTTCGGCGTCCATGGGCCACCGCTGCCGGCCGTACTGATCTGGATCTCGAACTCGACCTCATTATCTGAGTTGTCGTTCCAGTTGACATCGATGGTTCGCGCCCAAACATTGGCACGATGCAGATTTGAAGGTGCTCTTGGAGGGGCCTGACGTGTGGTGACCGCGATGATGTCGCAGTACTCTGAGTAGCCATACGGATTGCCAGCCCGCACTTTGAACCAATACGTTGTGTTGGGCTGCAGTCCATCGATTCGAGCATTCGTGCGGTTCGCTTCGACTACAGCAGCGTTGTTCCAACTGGCACCGCCGTTGGTGCTAATCGCCACCCGAAACTCGGTCTCGTCGTTGGAGTTATCGCGCCAATTCAGATCGATCCGCTCCGACCAAACATTTGCGGGTGTGAGGTGTGATGGCGCCGAAGGAGGACCGGGGGGCGGACTACCAGTTCGTACCTGAACGACGTTCGAGTAACCCGAGTATCCGACGTCGTTCTTGAATGCTCGGACTCTAAACCAGTAGTCGGTATTGACCTGCAAACCCGTCACGCGGAATGAAGGATCATTGGCTGAAGACCATCCGATATAGACCCAATCAGATTGCGTTGTCTTCATTTCGATTCGAAACGTACTCTCGTCCGAAGAGTTATCTCGCCACCTGAGATCAAGCTGGGTCGCCCAGATGTTGACGGCCTCAAGATGTGATGGATCTGCTGGGTAGGTGTTCGGAGTTACTTCTAGGATGTTGGAAGGTGCTGAATAGCCTCCTATGTTTCTCGCAAGTACCCTAATGCGATAGCTTGCCCCGGGCTGCATCCCTCCGAGGGCTGAGGTAGTTTGGTTTGCACCTACGGTCCAGGCCCATCCCCATGGACCGCCGTTCATGCTCCATTCGATTACGAATTCAGACTCATTGATCGAGTTATCATCCCATGCAATGTCTACGCGATTTGAGGTGAGGCTTATTCTGCGAAGCCGTGATGGTGCTGCCGGAGGCGTAGCTAGCAAGAGTGACCGCCTGGCGTTGACGCGGCCGGTCCGAATCCATGGCCCGATCGAGTCGCAGCCTGCTTCGAGTGCGGCACGGATAGGCTGTGGCGGTAGGCCCCGCCCGGTTCCATAGACAAGAAGCGCCCCAATGCCCGCGACCAGAGGACAAGCCATGCTCGTCCCACTCTTGAACTGATAGGTACTTCCTAGATAGGTTGAAAGAATCTGAGCGCTTTGGGGAGTTCCTGGACCAGCTCCGCCAGGAGCCGCAACATCAACCCAACTTCCATGGGAAGAGTACGACGCTCTTTGGTCCATTCGATCCGTTGCAGCCACGGCAACGACGGTCGGAATGGCAGCTGGGTAGCGAGGCTCAATGGAGTTGCTGTTGCCAGCAGCAGCTACAACAAGCGCTCCAGCTGACTCGGCGACTTGTGCGGCATCTCGAAGGACCTGCGAGTCGAAAGCGCTGCCGAGGGAAAGAGACAGGACGTTGGCACCGTTCTGTACCGCCCAGATCATCCCAGCGGCCACGTCGGCATTGTATCCAACTCCCGTTTGACTAAGGACCTTAACTGGCATTATGTTGCATCTCATGGCGACACCAGCGATGCCAGTTCGATTGTCGGTGGATGCGGCTGCAATACCCGCGCAGTGGGTACCATGTCCGTTATCGTCATTCGCACTGCTGTCGAGATTGACGAAATCGTAACCCGGAACGATTTTCGCGCTCAAATCTGGATGATTGAGCTGCACGCCGGTATCGATGATGGCTATGGTAACATTGTTGGAGCCTCTTGTGATGTCCCATGCAGCCGGAGCAGCCACCTTTGGCAGGTACCACTGGCTTGAATATCGCGTGTCGTTTGGCGTATGAAACGCATCACAGCGATAGTTGGGTTCGACGTACTCTACGGCTGGATGCCAAGCAAGAATCGACCCCAGTGTTCCTTCGTCGGAAGTGTGCACGACGACAAACTCAGAGCCCGGGAACTCCTGGATTCTGTCGCTTTGATGACCAAGTACCGCCATCATTTCGAGCCTGGTGCCTGGTTTGAACTTGACGATCAGGCCGTTGGCTTCTGGTGCAGCGATTCTGGCATCAATTTGAGCATGCGCTGTCTCCGCAAGCAAGAGCAACGAAATTGTTCCAATTGCCAACGGGAGCGCGGCTTTGCGAGTGGAGAGTTTGTACATAGATTTCTTCTGCCTCCTGGTCCATTTGGGTTTTTGGAAATGGACCTTCAGTGTGTTAGGAGGCAAGAAGGGGTGCTCAGATGCGCAACAGTAGGACCAGGGCCGTCCCGTACTCTGCTCGCTCCCGGAGCACCGCAACTCGAATAGCACGCACACATGTTCAAAGCATGGGAAGGTCTGCTTCCAATAGGAATGCGGTGTACGCGTCGGCTCTGCTCGTTTCGAGCGGCGGGGTTGCTCACGTGGGCTGGACGAAGGCCGGATCGAGAGGGGTGAGCTGGTGAGGATGGCGGGCAGGCCGCGCACTCCCACATCCTGACGCGTTTCGACAATCATCTCCGATCTCGCCGAAGTTGACCCAAGAGGGCAGCCGCCGATGTCGACGCTCAGGTCGTGGTTGCAGGTCGACCAAGCGCGGTGGGTGGGCGAGCCGGCGGCGCCCCAGAGCATTGATTGTCGGCCCTGGGCGGGGCGCCAGGCAACCGATGTCCGAGACGGACATGCCAGAGGTGTCGTGAGTAAACTGCGTAAGGGTCGCCGTCATGCACACTCTCGCTCTCTTCGCTTCGCTGGTCGGCTCTGGTTCGCAACAACCGATCGACCTCCTGCCGGGCAAGGACCTGGCGGGATGGATCAGGCGAGGGGGGGTGGCGACCTACGGGGTGGAGGGCAACGAACTGGTCGGCACCTGCGTACTGAACACGCCCAACACCTTCCTCTGCACCGAGAGAACCTTCGGCGACTTCGTCCTCGAGTACGAGTTCAAGGTCGATCCGCGCCTGAACTCGGGGGTGCAGGTCCGCAGCGAGTGCTTCGATCTCCCGAAGAAGACCCTTTGGCAAGGCAAGGAGATCGACATTCCGTCGGGGCGCGTCCACGGCTACCAGATCGAGATCGACCCCGACCCTGCGCAGGACCGCTGGTGGACGGCCGGGATCTACGACGAAGGGCGGCGCGGCTGGCTGTACCCCGGCCCGCTCGGCGGGGACGGCAAGACGTTCACCGGGCAGGGCCGGGCGCTCTTCAAACGAGGCGACTGGAACCACGTTCGCGTCGAGGCAAAGGGCGAATCGATCAAGACTTGGCTCAACGGCAAGCCCTGCGCAGAGGTCCGAGACGCGATGACCCTGCGCGGGTTCATCGGCCTCCAAGTGCATGGGATCGGAAACGACGAGCAGAAGAAGGGGGCTCAGGTGCGATGGCGAAACATGAAGCTTGCCGACCTCACCCCGCCGCCGAACACCCTGGCGCGGCACGAGGAAGCGGCGGGCTGGCGGCTGCTCTGGGATGGCAAGACCACGAAAGGCTGGCGCGGGGCGAAGAGCGACGCTTTCCCGGCCAAGGGCTGGCAGATCGAGAACGGGGAGCTCACGGTCCTCGCGAGCGGGGGCGGCGAATCCGTGGCGGGGGGCGACATCGTCACGACCGAGCGCTTCGGCCAGTTCGAGCTCATGCTCGAGTTCAGGATCGCGCCGGGGGCCAACAGCGGCATCAAGTACTACTGCCAGCCGAATCTTGACCCCATCACCGGCACCGGCGCGAAAGCGGCGACCGGCTCGGCGATCGGGCTGGAGTATCAAATCCTCGACGACGAGCGCCACCCCGACGCCAAGCAAGGCCGCGACGGCAACCGAACCGTCGCCTCGCTCTACGATCTGATCCCCGCCCTTTCGACCAAACAGCCTAGCCCGATCGGCGAGTGGAACTGTGCGCGGATCGCCTGCGTCGGTTCGCAGGTGACCCATTGGCTCAACGGTCAGAAGGTACTGGAGTACGAGCGGGGGTCCTCGGCCTTCCGCGGCCTCATCGCACAGAGCAAATACCGAACGATCCCGAGCTTCGGTGATTGGGCCGACGGCCACATATTGCTGCAGGATCACGGCGACCGAGTGTCGTTTCGGAGCATCAAGATTCGGACCGCCACCTCCGCTGGGGAAGGTGAGTTTGGAGCGCGCGGGCAGGCCCGCGCTTTCCCGCCCGGGCTCTGCGCCGATGCAAACCCTCTCCCCGGTTCGCGACCTCTCCCCGGTTCGCTTCGCTCACCGACCCTCTCCTCCGGGGCAGGAGAGGGTGTTCAGAAACCATGAACGACGATAAGACACTTCAAACGGCTATCGATCGACGTGCCTTCTTGAAAGGCGCCCTTGCCGCCGGCGGGTACGCGATATTGCCTTCGTCCATCCTGCGTGGATTTTCACCCAATCGGAAGGTCGATATGGCATTCGTCGGCATCGGCAATCGTGGCGCGGACATCGTCCGGGCGATGCATCGGACCAGCCAAGTCAACGTCGTTGCGCTATGCGATACGCAGATGGGTGCGCCGCACACTACGACAATCCTCAAGGAGTTTCCGGCTCTTCCGCAGTTCTATGACTTCCGCTCGATGTTCGACAAGATGGGTAAGCGCTTCGATGCGGTATGCGTATGCACGCCGGATCACTCGCACTTTGCCGTTTCGATGCTCGCCATGTCGCAGGGAAAGCACCTCTTCGTCGAGAAGCCTTTAGCCCATACCTTCCGGCAGATGGACCTGATGATGGCCGCCGAACAGAAGTACAAGGTGGCCTGCCAAATGGGCAATCAAGGGCATTCGGAAGCTAACTTTTTCCAGTTCAAGACCTGGGTCGAAGCCGGGATCATTGAGAACGTGACGAAGATCACCGCCTTTATGAACAGCGCACGGCGCTGGCATGGGATGACGGTAAACGACTACCCACCCGAGGAGCCACTACCCGAGTCCTTGGACTGGGACTGCTGGCTGGCGACTGCCCAGGCGCATCCGTTTAACAAACAGTACCTCAATGGCGACTGGCGCGGATGGCACGATTACGGAGCAGGCGCGCTCGGCGATTGGGGCGCGCATATCCTCGATACGGCTCATGAATTCCTCGATCTGGGGTTGCCGGAGGAGGTCGACCCGGTTCTCGTCGAAGGGCATAGCGCGATCATCTTCCCGCAGGCGTCGACGATCGCCTTCCGCTTCCCGGCTCGGGGCCTGATGCCCCCGCTCGAACTGACTTGGTATGACGGCCAGAAAAACCTACCGCCTCTGCCACCGGGATTCGACGGAGGCGTGGTGGACCCCAACATTCCGCCGCCCTCTAGAGGAACTATCGACACCAAGGTCTACCCGCCGGGCAAAGTGATCTATGGGGGACGCTTAACGTTTAAGGGAGGCTCGCACGGCTCGACCCTCCAAATCATCCCTGCCGCAGCGGCCAAAGACATGAACCTGCCCGAAACTCCCAAGAGCCCGTCCAATCACTTTGAAAACTTCGTCCGCGCCTGCCGCGGTGAGGAGCGGTGCCGATCGCACTTCGGCGTCGCCGGACCGCTGTGTCAAGCAATGGCCATCGGCGTCATAGCTCAGCGGGTGGACGCCAAACTGCGATTCGACCGAACAACGAAGCGAATCACCAACCACAAGTTCGCCGACCAACTTCTCGACGGCCCACCGCCCCGAACAGGCTGGGAGCAGTTCTACAGGATGTAGCGGACAAGGGTTCAAGGTACGGAGCCCCAATCTAGCGCTTGCCAAGATCGGAGCGAAGTACCCTGAGGCGATGGAGCGCCGCAATCAAGACTCCCGTCCTGAGTTCGCTGTCGACGTGTCCATCGCAGAAGCGCTCGCCCCGCCGGCACCAGGCGAGGTATCGGCGCACTTGATCGAAGCTAGCCGTTCGAAGGGTATCGATCGTCTCGCGGCGGGCCATGGGGTCGAATCCGTCGGATGAGCGAGGGGCGTCCTCCGGTAGATCGGCATACGGATGGAAGGCGAACGTCGCCGAGCTTTCGAGCTCGAAGAATTGCTCCACTGAAGGGTGGTAGTCGGGTAAGGCAGGCACATGACGGTCTCTCCACTGGGGAGCGTGGTTCGTCGTTCTGGCCAGACCGCCGGCACGAAGTCGGGATCTTCGAAGATGGGCAACAGTTCGAGCATGGCATCGATATCTCCGATCGACCAGGAAGATTGGCCCATGGCAGCAGTTTCCCACAATCTGACGGACACGCTTAGGAAGAAGCCCGCTCCGACCCCCGGCCGGAGGGGCTCAGCGAGAACGTAATCGCTGCGTGTGGCCCTCGATTCCCTGTCCGTCCACCCCAGAACACCCCCGCAGCTCTTTGTTCAAACGGCACTGTTCGCCATGACCGGGCACGATCGAATTGGTAGTTTGTGGGGGGATCTACAGTAGAATGTAGCCTGTCTTGGAATCCCTTCTGAACCGGAGGTTCGAAAATGAGAGTCCTTGTTTCCAGCTTTCTTCTCGCTGCTTGCGCTGGAGCTTCCGTCGCCGATACCCTCAGCGTTGTGCTGACCGTCGACGATGCGTTCGATGCGTACATCTCGACTGACCCGGCGGTACAGGGCGCCCACTTCCTGAGTAGCCCCGGGCTTTGGTACACGAACGGCGTCGCCACGGTCGGCCTCAACCCAGGCGTCATCAACTACCTTCAGATCAAGGGCCGTGACATCTACGGTAATCCTCAAATGTTTATCGGTCAATTCACGATTAACGGAGTTAACTTTCGTTTCGAGAACCAGACGGGTTACCTTCTGACGAACACGACGAACTGGCTTATGACGGTCGACGGCTTCGGAGGTACACCCGAAGTCATCCGCGATATCGGACCCAACGGCACGGGCCCGTGGGGTATGCGCAGTGGGATCGATCCTAATGCTCGGTTCATTTGGACTCAGGCATTCTCGTCCGGCAACCGATACTTCACCGCCCGTATCGTTCCCGTCAGCGCGTTTCCTGTCATTGACGGGCGAGTCCAATTACTTGAGTTCGACGGCCTCGTCGCCGGACGAACTATCGATTTGACGATCTCCAACGGCGTCAACAGTGAGAGCGGGTCCGCAGTACTCGATGCAGGCGGACATTTTAACTATTCGACAACCTTGCCAGCTGGTAGTTACGTTGTCGGTATCAAGTCCAGTCATTGGCTGCGGAAGAACACTCAGGTTGCCCTAACCGTGGCTGGGCCGAACCAAGTCAATACTGCGCTGGTCAACGGAGACGTCGATGGCGACAACGAGGTGTCCATCGGGGACTACAGCCAATTGTCATTCGCATTCAACTCCGAGCCTGGCGATACGAACTGGAATGCTGAAGCAGATCTGAACGGAGACGACGGAGTCGATATTGGCGACTACGCCATCCTCAGTGCTCACTTCGGCGAATTCGGAGACGAGTAAGCAGTTTCACCCCAACCGGCGGTCCTTCCGAGGGGCTAGAATCCCAGCGTGGAATCCCTGTTCGAATCGGCCGCACGGGCAGGTAGGACTCCGCGCGAGACTCTCCGAAGCGTATTCGGCTACCCGGACTTTAGGGGCGAACAGGAAGCGATTGTCGACCAGGTCTTGGCCGGGCACGACGCGCTCGTGCTGATGCCGACCGGAGGCGGCAAGTCACTTTGCTACCAGATCCCCGCGCTGCATCGGGAAGGCGTTGGGATCGTCGTCTCCCCGCTGATCTCCCTCATGAAAGATCAGGTCGACGCCCTCACCCAGAACGGCGTTCGTGCCGCATTCTTCAATTCTTCGATGGCGGCCGAGAGTGCCCGCCAAGTGCTTCGCAACCTCGAATGTGGAGCCCTTGATCTGCTTTATGTCGCTCCCGAGAGACTAATGAGCCCAGATTTTCTTGCGCGTCTTCAGACCGTGAAGATCGCGCTCTTTGCTATCGACGAAGCCCACTGCATCTCCCAGTGGGGCCATGAGTTTCGGCCTCATTACACCCAACTAAGCGCGCTTCGTGCGACCTTTCCAGGCGTTCCGATCCTCGCATTGACCGCCACCGCAGATCCACAGACTCGGAATGATATTCTGCACAACCTAAGCCTTTCCGACCCTAAGGTCTTCATCGCCAGTTTCGATCGTCCTAACATCCGTTATCTCATCGAACAAAAGGCGAAGCCTCTCAATCAGCTCCTTTCGTTTCTCGATCGGTGGGAGCAAGAATCCGTCATCGTCTATTGCCTCGCAAGGAAGACGACCGAATCGGTGGCGACTCACCTCATGGACAAGGGTTTTTCTGTAGCCGCCTACCACGCAGGCCTTGCCACCGCCGAGCGATCACGGGTCCAAGAAGCATTCCTTCGCGACGATCTGAAGATCGTGGTCGCCACGATCGCCTTCGGCATGGGTATCGACAAGCCGAATGTTCGCGGAGTGGTGCACTACAATCTGCCAAAGAGCGTCGAGGGATATTATCAAGAAACGGGGCGAGCCGGACGCGACGGCCTGCCGAGCGAAGCGCTCCTCCTTTATGGCCTGGGAGACGTCGTGAACGCGCGGAGAATGATCGCCGAGCAGAGCAACGAAGACCAGAAGCGCATCGAGCTTCACAAGCTGAACGCGATGACCGGCTACGCGGAGGCTTCCACCTGCCGGCGGCAGGTGTTGCTTTCTTACTTCGGCGAGTACTCTCCAGGCGATTGCGGCAACTGCGACGTCTGCCTCGATCCGCCCGCGACCGTCGACGCGACCGATGACGTCGTCAAGGCCCTCCTGTGCGTCTATCAGGTGAAGCAGCGATTTGCCGCCGGTCATGTGATCGACGTACTGCGGGGGGCCAACAACGAGCGCGTGCGCCGGTTCGGGCACCAGGAACTTCCCTGCTTCGGTTCCGGCGAGGGCAAGCCAACCTGGTACTGGGAGAGCCTGCTGCGGCAACTGGTCCATCGCGGCTTCCTTGCCCAAGACATTGCCCAGTTTTCTGCACTTAAACTCACGCCACAGACTCGAGGACCCCTTCGAGAGGCGAAGGGGTCGCCATCACACCCCCTCGTGAAGTCGAGCGTCCGAGCCGGAAGCGAACTCGCGACCGCGGCTCGCGCCGAAGCCCACTTTTCGAGGCGCTGCGTCGACTGCGAAAGGAGCTGGCCGATCGCCAGGACATCCCTCCCTACGCCGTGTTCTCCGACGCCACTCTCGAGCAGATTGCCGAACGACGCCCGACTTCGCGAGAGCAGTTTCTCGCCGTCTCCGGAGTAGGTTTGGTCAAGCTGGAAAAGTACGGAAACCAGTTCCTCGAGGTCGTGCGCGCCCATCGAGACGAGGAGTAACCAAGCGAACGAAACGGCGCTTGTTCCCCGACGTTATACTTGGTGAGGCCGCCAAGGAATGGGGCCAGGAGGAGCGACGCCATGGAAGGTCGGAGCCGAATTTCCGCAAAGGGGTCCCGATTTCGTTCAAATCGGGGTGAATCTGAACTCAATTCCGCGATAATAACAAGTGGAGTGATTGGGTACAGGCCCTGTTCGTTGCGTTTGCTTGCTTTGAGTCTCGTTTTTACGATGGCTCTCGAGGTTCGCGCACAGACTCCCTTCAACCTCGACAACAAGCCCGAAGGCATTGCGGGAGCCCCTGTCGGCGGCAAAACCACGATCGACCTCATCATCGTCGACACGATTCCCAGCGTTCCCCTGCGCAACGGTGGCGTCGTGCCCCAGTCCGAGCTCATCCAACTCGACGGCAAGGCGCTCACTCGTGGCTCCGACTACGCGATGGACTATGCGAGTGGCACCGTGTACCTCAAGGTTCCATTCCATAAGGGCCAATCCCTGCGAGCACAGTACCGGTACGATCCGAGCAAGGCAGGGGTCGCCGCCAACGGGACCTCTTTCGGCGCGCCAGGCAACGTCTTCAGCCTCAACTTCACTCCCTCGACTGGCGTGGTCCTCGGCTTCGGCATGACCGAGCGGCGCAGTGACGGGGCGCTCATCAGCTCGAACGTCTACGGCCTCAAGAACAACTTCACACTCCAGGGCGGTGCGCTCAAGGGCCTCTTCGTCGTTTCCGAGCGCAAGGAAGTCCGGTCGCAGTCGCTGTACGACTTCCAGGGGCAAAGCGGCCCAGTCGACGAAGGAAAGTCGCAGGCCCTCATCCAGGACCTCTCCTCCGAAGTCGCCGGCGGCAAGATTCACGCTGGAGTCCAGGACGTGGGAGAGAAGTTTGCCGGATTCCAGGCCTTCAAGGAAGCGGGCTTCGACGACAAGGCGGTGGGACGGCTGCAGAAGGAGAAGGGCCTGAAGCGCTATGGCTTCGGCTTCGACAAGATCGGCCTCGGCGAAGTCAAGTTTTCGAACGACTACCGCCAAGTCAAGGACAACCAGGGCTCCATCGAATGGCGAAGCTACGGCATCCAGGCCGGGCCGCTCAGTCTTTCGTGGAACAGCCAGCGGGTCGATCCTCAGTTCGGCCGATTCCAAGACCTCGCCGAGGGCGATCGGGAGTGGTTGGCAAAGGAAAAGGGCCTCGACCGTGAGCACATCGAAGGCGCACTTCAACTCAAGGGTGGCAAGGCCGAGTTCAAGAGCCGCGCCGTCGAAGACACCGAGGGCAAAGGCGTCGTGCACCGGTCCGCGAATCTCGATTGGTCGGGCTTTAAGCTCGGATACTTCGATCAGCACATCGAGAATGGCTTTACGCGGTTCGCCTCGCTTCGAGACGCCGAAGCGGGCCAGTGGGCGCGAGAAGCCGGCCTGCGCAGACAAGGGCAGTCGGCAGAGATTGGCCCGTTCTTCGGCATGAAGTACGCCGGCTCGACGATCCGCACCGATGCTGGCGACTACAAGGCAACCGACCTGAGCCTTGGCGGCAAGAATTGGTCGATTCAGCATGCATCGCGCGCCGCCGACGCGGGTTTCGCCTCGGTCGGCTCCATGTCGGAGCCAGAAGTCCAGGGCAACATGCAGGCGATCGGCAGGATGTACGACGGAGCGGGCGTCCAGCTTCGTCCAGAAGATCGTAACTGGTTCCTCCAGACCGCCGGCATCGAGCGCTCGGCTTGGCGGCTTACCGCTTCGCCGTTCGCCGGCAACAACTTCGCGGTAGAACGGCTTGCTCTACGGGGCGCCGAGGGTGGCGGCTCCGTCGAGTCCTATCGCTGGAGCGGTAAGAACTTTAACCTCGGCTATCGTCACCAAGGCCTCGACGAGAAGTTTGGCGAACTGGGCAAGGTCATGGAGTTCGAAAGGGCACGACTCGGCACGATCGTCGGACTCGAGCGTTCCGACTTCACCTTCGACGCCAATCTCGGCTCGGGTCGAGCGATCGCCGCCTCGCAGATGAAGGCCGACGGTCCCACCGGTGAAGCATCGCGCCAAGCCCTCTCGTACACGGATAAGAGCCTTCAAGTGGGCTATTCCCGCCGCGATGTGGACCTCGGTTTCGAAAACGTGAACCAGCTGGTCGACCCCGAAAAGGACCTCTTCGCCATGCTCCGCGGATTCGCCCAAACCGACTTCCTGCTGAAGTGGAAGCCATCCGACTCGCTCAGCCTCGACCTCGATTGGAAGGACGGACAGAGCGACGAACTCGACCAACAGCGAGGCTTCCGCAACAGTTCCGCGCTTTGGAAGCCCGACCGGTTTACCCAAATCACCTACAACCGGCTCGACCAGCGCAACGACGACCCAACCCAGCTTCTCTACGGCCACCGTCTGCAGCGCATCGCTGTTTCCCGAGCGTTCGGTAAGACCGCCCTCTTCCAGTTCGCCCACGAATCCAAGAACTTCGATGGCACCCAGACCAACCTCCCGGATTCCGAGAGTCATACCGTTGCCTTCGAGACCAAGCTGACCGACAAGACCGCGTTCCGCACCGAACAGACCCGGACTCGGTATGACACCGGCGAGCAAGAGAAGATCAGCCAGAACACCCTCAGCGCCGAACTGACGGGCAGAACCGGAGTTAGCGTCACCGAAACCAAGATCGACCGCGATGGCGACAAGCCGGACGAGACGAAGCGCAACTACGGCTTCTGGTGGGACTTCGGCAAGGGCATGCGCTTCTCCTACGGCTACGCGCGACAGCTTGACAGCACCCGAGCGGGTGTCATGCAATCCGGCGTATCTCTCACGCCCGGCACGATCGGTGGCGTCAAGGTCGATCAAGCTCAATACAACACCACGCGCTGGGATGCTGCTCGCAACCAGTCGACCGGCGCGGTAACCCTCGGAACGGTCAAGCCGGTGCAACTCGGCTTCCTTAAGGATTTCACATTCAATCTGAGCGCGAACACCCAGCGCGATAACAACGCGTGGCTTCAAGAAAACGACAGGTTCGGGGTCGGCTGGCGGATAGGAAGCAATACCTTCGGCTACCAATACTCCAGCCAAATCACTCCGACGGGCGATCGAGCGGTCGATCGCTTGTTCAGCTTCGCCACCGACCAGTCAGACAACCGTTGGCTCAAGGCGAGCCTCTCTTACAAATTGCGAACTCTTCCCGGCGACCAGCAGGTGATGGTCCGCAATTACAGCATCACCGCCAAGCCCAGCAAGGGCCTGGAACTGACTCACCAACTCCAGACCAATCCCGAGCAGGCCAAAGGGGACGTGATTCTCGGCAGTCTTACGCAGCCCACTCGGTCGAACAAGTGGAAGCTGGACTATACGGGTTCCGACTCATTCAAGGCCGGGCTCTCGTGGGAAGAACTGATCAATGAGCAAAACCACACGCTGACACGCATCGGCGGCGTGAACTTCACCCTGTTCGCGAACAATCCTTCGCCGCTTTCCCTGTTCTACGGCGTCGAGCAGGGCGATCTGAATGGCCAGCGCCGAACCGCCCACCGGTACAGCCTTCGCTTCGATCAGCGCCCCGGGCCCAACCAACTGCTCAGCCTGTTCGCCGGGAACCTGAGCTGGCAACATAGCCGTGCGGAAGACCAGAAACTCCAGAACTGGAACATCCGGATCGAGTATCAACTGCGGTTCTAGTCGCGATACTTTTCGACTGCCTGTGCACGTATCTACAGAGTAGGGCCATGAACCGCAAGATCATCTGTGCGCTCGACACGGGAGACATCCACGAAGCGCTTCGAGTCGTGGGTCGGTTATCGGGCCACGTGGGCGCTTTCAAGATCGGCCACGGGCTAACGCTGCCTTACGGCCTTGACGTAATTCGAAAGCTGCAGGATGCCGGAGCGACCCGGATCTTCCTCGACCTCAAATTCCACGACATCCCGAATTCGGTCGCTCTCGCCGTCCGAGAGGCCGCCCGTCAGCACGTTTGGATGCTCACACTCCACATCGCCGGAGGGCCGGCCATGATGACAGCGGCCGTCGAGGAGGCTCGCAGTTTCGGTGACACGGACGCGCCGCTGCTGATGGGGGTCAGCGTATTGACGTCGCTGGACCAGCATTGCCTCACCGATTTCCTCGGGGTTCAACGACCGCTCAGCGAGCACATGCTCCAACTCTCCAAACTCGCGATTGAAACAGGCCTCGATGGAGTTGTGTGCCCAGCGCCCGAGCTCGCCTCGATTCGTCCAGCGGTTGGCCACTCGGCTATCCTCGTCACTCCCGGCATCCGCATGCCCCACGAGGATCACGGCGACCAGAAGCAGATCGGTACTCCGCGCCAAGCTCTCGAAGACGGAGCGGACTACCTTGTCATAGGCCGGTCCCTCCTCAACGCAGACGACGTCGAGGCGACTCTGGCTGGGTTCAACCTGGCGGAGACTTCGCATTAGGCCCTCGTGGCCAGAACGGCTCGTCGCCTGGTACCGAGCCAATGCCCGCGCGCTGCCGTGGCGCGAGACCTCCGACCCCTATGCGATCTGGGTCAGCGAGATCATGCTGCAGCAAACCCAGGTGACAACAGTCCTGCCCTACTACGAACGGTGGATGGCTCGATTTCCAACTCTCAAGGCCTTAGCCGCCGCGGACGAACAAGAACTTCTCTCCTACTGGCAAGGGCTCGGCTACTACTCGCGATGCCGGAACCTCCACGAGGCGGCCAAGAGAGTCGTTGAAAGCGGGCTCCCTACGAGATCGGACGATTGGAGAGTGTTGCCTGGAATCGGCGCCTACACCGCCGCGGCGATCGCCTCGATCTCTGCCGGGGAGCCTGTTGCGGCCGTCGATGGCAACGTCGAGCGCGTCTATGCTCGCTTCGCTGCCTCGCAGGAGCCGAAAGCCCGCCTCAGCACAGCGGCCCGAAAATGGTCCGAGAGCCACATGAGGTTGTCGACCTGCGAGCCCGCGCAGTGGAACCAGGCTCTGATGGAGCTTGGGGCGAGGATCTGCTCGCCTAGGAACCCTGACTGCCGAGCATGCCCGCTCGCGAACGCCTGTCAGGGAAAGGGGGACCCGCACCGCTTTCCGGCGAAGAAGCCGTCCCGAACGGTCGTCGAGATCAGCTACACCGTCTGGGTCCCCGCTCGGGAAGGTCGATGGGGCGTTCGGCGCGTTCCTCCGGGCGGTTGGTGGGCCGGACTCTGGGAGTTTCCACGTCGAGCCGAAGAATCGGCCCTCCACCAGGAATTCGTCGGCGCATCCCCTCGCGGCTTGGGTGAGGTCCGCCACCAAGTAACTCACCATCGTCTCACGCTTCGGGCGTTTCTGGTGGAGGAGGCCCTTTGGCCAAACGACCTCGACTGGCTCGACACCGATGAGTTGAAGCGGCGTGCGATGCCGGCGCCTCAGCGCAAGATCGCCAACCTTGCATTGAGAAAAGTGGTAGCGGCGAACGGACTCGAACCGTTGACCTAGCGGGTATGAACCGCTCGCTCTAACCAACTGAGCTACGCCGCCGCGAGCCTCCTATTATGGCCGATCATCGCGGACCTACCGGGGCTGAAGTCTTGCCGGCGCCTGAATCTCTTTCCATGCGACCGGCACCTTGAATGTCCCCGCTGAATAGGGCCCGCAGACGTAGGGCTCGAAAAGGAAGGTCAGGCCGCTCTTGGTCGCCGCGAACGGTGTCTTGCCCGCATCGATCTTGCTGGACCCGTCGGCGATGAACGCCGCATCCTTGTTCGCCAGCAGCTTCTGCGTCAAGACCTGCGTGAGATCGCCGGCGGCACTCACTTTGTTGGCGAACAGATCGCCGAGTCCTGCGTTCTTGGGCTTGCCTCCGACCTGTCCGTAGTTGAAAGACCGGAAGGTCGTCATCCCATGAGCGCCGCCCATGAACTCATAGACCGTCCAGTAGCCACAGACCCAGTTCGGGTTCAGGAGCGTAAAGGTCGGCTCCAGATAGAGCTCGAGCGTCCCCGCCATGTCCTTTGGCAGATCCTTGAACGACTCCTGCGCTGCCTGCTTGAAGGAAGCAAGGACCGAATTCGCGTCCTTCTTCAGCTGCGCGTTCGCGAACTGGATGACGGCCGATCGTCCACTCACGCTCGGCATCACGACCGTCGTTTTCCACTTGCCCTTGACGGTCGATGTCTGCTTGGCGGTGGTCGTCTTGACGGATTGAGCGTGCCCCAAACCAGCGCAGGCGACCAACGATACGAAAACCAGGAGCCCCCTCATCATGGACCGAGCGTACCTTCTCGGCTGAATTTCCTTTGTCATCGGTAGCGCGGACCAGCCGCCAATCGGTAAAACACGCGCATCCGGCGACTTCGCCGGCATGAGGAGGAATTATGCGTTTCAAGGGATGGATTCTAGGCCTGGGATGTATCGCCCTAAGCTTTGCCGGCACCACTTCCGTGTTCGCCGACGAATTGGTACTCAAATCGGGCGAGAAACTGACCGGCTCGATCGTCGGCATACAGGGCGGCAAGGTCAAGTTCAAGTCCGCCAGCCTCGGCCTCTTGGAGATCGAGCGCGCGAAAGTCGACACCTTCACGACCGATGGAGAAGTCAAAGTCATCGACGAGAGAGGACGGCAGTGGCGAGGTCGAGCGGTTGCCGACAAGGAGGGGCAAGTCAAGTTCGAGGCCGTCATCGTAGGGCAGGACGGCGGGTCCAGCAAGAGCCCGGCCACTCCATACGCGGCCGGAGAGGTCATCGAAGTCATCGATATTCGCGAACTGAACTGGGTGGCGGACGACCATCGGGGCATGTGGCACGGCAAAGTCCACGCCGCCCTCACGGGCACTCGATCGAACACGAACACGAACGATGTGGATGTCAACGCGCAGGCAGAGTACGAGACCGATACGAGCCGAATCAAAGCTTGGGGCTGGTACGAGTACGGCATCCACGACAAGGAAGGCATAGATGAAATCAAGCGCAACAACTACGGCGCCGGAGTCAAGTACGACCTGAAGCTTCAGGACCTCTGGTACATCTTCGCCAAAGCGCAGGTGTCTCACGACTCCATCCGCGAGATCGACCGGGAGTGGATTCTTGCAGCTGGTGTCGGCAAAACTCTCTATCAAGCCGATGGCAAGATCTTCCGAGCCGAACTCGGTCTCTCTCACATCGACACGCGGTACATGGACTTCACCCCGAGCCGCTCGGACATGGCGGGCTACGTCGGCTACACCCTGTCCTGGCGATTGAACGACCGAGTCGACCTCGAGCACGGAGTCACCTGGTACCCCGGGTTCGACGGTGTCCGGGATAACTACATCGACGCCTACTTGCAGCTGAACTACGAGTTGAACAAGAGCCTCACCCTCGGCTTCCGGCTTACCGATATCTATCACTCCAAACCGGCCGAAAACGGGGTCAAGAACAAGTTCACATACGGGATTTACCTAGGCTATAAGTTCTAGAACCGCCTCGATTGGGGGGCCGATGCGTCAAACTAGCGGTATGACACGCCTCGTCCGCTGGTTGATCGTCGGCCTCTGCCTGGCCACCGTGCTTCCCTCACTCGCTGCCGGTCCCGAGAAGAAACTCAAGATGCGGATCGCTGTCGCTCCTCTCGATTGGGGCGACCGGTATTGGATCAATGACTGGCAGATTCCGATCGAATTCCGAAATGCCATCTACGAGAAGCTCGTCAAGAAGCTCCTCGACACCGGTCGGTTCGTCGTCCTCGAGCGCGAGGCGCTGGAAGCACTCCTGACCGAGAAGGGCATCAAAGAGGAGAACACCGGACAAAGCCAGCGCGGCAAGATCGTCCCCGCCCAGGCTCTCGTCAAGGGCGTGGTCTCCGATTTCTCGCTCAACACCCGGGGCGCCGGCGGCGGCATCGACCTCGGGCCGGTGCGGGTGGGTGCGAGCGGCAGCGAGGCCCGGATGAAGATCAACGTGCGAATCTTCGACGTCGATACGAGCGAGATGCTCGCCAGCGAAGAGGCCTCGGGTTCCGCCCAGGCCGGCAGCTTCCGAATCGGAGCCAACATCGGCAGCACCTTCACCGACTTCGGCGCGTTCGAAAAGAGCCCGCTCGGCAAGGCGACGACCACAGCGATCGACAAGGCCGTCGAGAAGATTCTCGAGAAGCTCGGCAAGTCGCCTTGGCAAGCGATGGTCGCGGACTATGACGCCGGCAGCAAGGAAGTCACCATCAATGCAGGTCAAGAACTCGGGGTAGCCGACGGCGACTTCTTCGAAGTCCACCGCGTCACTCGCGTGATCAAAGATCCCGAAACAGGAGCAGTCCTCGGCAAGCGCACCGAAAAGGTGGGGACGATCAAGATCATGAGCGTCGAAAAGAAGTTCGCCATCGGCCTCACCGTCACCGGCGAGGGATTCCAACCCGGCGACATCGTGCGAGAAGTCAAAAGCGGTTCATGAGCCCCGAGCAGCGAGTGGCCGAATACGCGGCCACTCTTCCCTACTCCGAGCTGACGCATCCGGCCGTTCACTCCGCCAAGGCGCGCGTGCTCGAGATGCTGGCCAGACAGACTTCGAATTGGCTTGGCGAGGCCTCGAAGATCGCCCGCGACTACGCCTATCTCAACGAGAGCCATGGTGGCTCTACCATCGTCGGAACGAGGTCGCGGGTCGCTCCCGAGGTCGCCGCGTTTGTCAACACTCTTCAGGCAGCCGGTGACGACGAGGAGCCAGGATCACTCGAGATCATGCCTGCGCTTTTCGCGCTCGCCGAGCTGGCCGGTAAAGGGGGTCAAGACCTCATCCTCGGCGTCGTCGTCGCTCACGACGTGGCCGCCGAGACTCAGAGTCTCTTCGCCGCCGGCGCGGCGGGCTCGGGGGCCATGCTCGGAATGGACGAAGACACCATCGAACTCGCCCTCCGATTCGGCGCCAACCCGGCGACTGGCGGATTCGAGGCCGCCTCGATTGCGCGCGACGTCGTCACGGCGTGCTGTCTCGCGCAAATGGGAATCGGCGGAGCCGCGATTCCGGACCTGCCTGCTGGCGCAGATTTCCCGACACCCCGCGTAACTCATTCAATCGAGACGGCGTTCGACGATGCGGCAGGTGAGCATTTTGCCGAAGCCGCGGAGCAGGTGCTTCGGCCCGTTCAAATCGAGTCCGTGCTCCACCTCGTCGAGACACTCGACGAACTCGATTCGTTGAGCGACCTCTTCGATTGCCTAGTCGTTTGAGGCCGGTCCGGTCTCTGCCAAAGCCTGTTCGAGCAGCTGGCGCATGTCGCCCTCGATCGTCCGGCGATTTTCGTCATCGACGTCGTCCAGCTTCGCCCAGAGGTGGCAGGTGAGACGATATCCGAAGCGCTCGGCGTCGGCTTGGTAGGTCACCTGCGGCTCTTTCCAATGGTGGGCCGGATGGATCGCGCGCATCGCCCAAAGTCCCTTATGCCCCAAGCCGTTCATCTGGATCCAATAGAGCATGCGGGGCACGATCACCAGCGGTACCTCCATCCTCCAAACCCAATGCCGCTTCCACTCGAACTCCCATCCGTCCTTCGGCAGGACGGCCATGCATGTCTCCACCAGTTGGGCGACGGCATCCTCGGGAATGTCCAACATCTCTGAAACGCGGCTTTCATCGCAGGCGAAGACGAGGACCTTCCACGGGCCCCAGGGCATTTCCATCTTCTCCCACTCGTGCACGCGGGGGAGTTGGAGGGGCGCGTCGGGGGCCGGCGGCTTCATAAACACCGCCACGTGCCGGGCGTTGCTGCCGGTGGGCAGCATCTCGCGAAACGGCTCCAGGTACCACGCCGCCCACTCCTGGATTGGATGGAGCGAGGTCACGTCGCTCATCATGCGGTGGTACTGGTTGGCATCCGCCGCGAAGGCCTCGCTCCCGTCCGGGGCGAACTGCCGCCATTTGAACCCGTTGTGAATGGAGAACTCCCCGTACTTGGGCAGGCCTTCGAAGAACTTCTTTCCTCGCTCCGACAAAGCCTCGATCGGCTCCGTTTCCCAAGGAAGGTCACGGAAGGGGATCTCCTCGCCCGGCTGGAACTTCTCGGCGGCCTTCTCGATCCGCGCCAGGGTCTGCATGCGATCCTGGTGCCAGAGCGCCATCGGGAGTGCGCGGTAGGTCCAGGTGGCTTTGCCTTCTTCGTCCACTTGCGGCTGAATCTCCGCGCAGAAGCCGAAGCCGATGCTCAGGTTGATCGTCAGGGTTTGCTTGCCGTCCGAGTCCGGTTCGGTCATCTCGGGGGGAATGATACTGGATTCCCCGGCGGGCTCATCGATCCCTCCGGTACAGTCGTCCGAATGCTGCTCAAGTGCATCAACTACTGGTCCTTCCCCGGTGGGCTCGAAGGCGCCCTCGATCCGATCGAGTGCCTTCGCCTCGCCAAAGAGCACCGGTTCCCCGCCGTCGAGTTGGCGATCTCGGAGTCCGGCGCACTAGGATTCGGCATCACGGAAGCCGAATGCCAGAAGATCCTCGCCGAGGCCGAGGGGCTCGGCGTGAAGGTCGCCAGCATGGCGAGCGGGCAGTATTGGTCTCGCGCTTTGGGCGACAAGTCTGAATCCGCGCGTCGCGCTGCCGCGGCCGACCTCGAAAAGATGCTCCAGATCACGGCTTGGCTCGGCTGCCGCACTCTCCTCACCATCCCCGGCGCGGTCGAGGTCTTTTTCATGCCCGAGCGCGAGGTCCTCGAATACGATTTCGTCCATCGACATGCCACCGAGGGCTTGCGAGCCGTCCTCCCCACCGCCGAGCGTCTGGGCATTCGTATGGGGATCGAGAACGTCTGGAATAAGTTCCTCCTCAGCCCGATCGAGCTCGCCGCCTTCATCGACCAATTCGCGTCGCCGAGCATCGGGGCCTATGTGGACGTCGGCAACGTTCTCCTCTACGGCTTCCCCCAGCATTGGCTTCGAACTCTGAGCCACCGCGTGGTTGGGATCCACTTCAAGGACTATCGCCGCGCCGTCGGCACCGTCCACGGATTCGTCGACCTCCTCGAAGGCGACGTGGACTGGCCGGAGGTCATGGAGGCGATCGCGGAGATCGGCTACCAAGGCCCGCTCGTCGCCGAGATGATCCCGGGCTATCGCTTCCATCCGATGGTACGCATCGCGAACACGTCGAACGCCATGGACGCGATTCTCGGCACCTGATCGCTGCGTGGGGCATCGTGATCGCCCGAGGGGCCCTTCCACCCAGGCGAAGTCCCCAATCACTTACCGGACTGCCCTGTTTGCTTTCCGAATGGCGCCAAGCATTTACCGGAGTGCGCCGTTTTCTTTCTGAATGGCGCCAAACATCACGCGGAGTGCCCCGTTTCTTTTGTGAATGGCGCCAAACATCACGCGGAGTGCCCCGTTTTTTCTCTGAATGGGCCTAATCATCGGCCGGATTGCTCTCTCCGATTTTCCGATGGGGCGCCCCCTAAAGAATTCGGCCCGGCGGTCCGATGAAATTACTACGAGCCCGTGCAGAGCGGGCGAGGAGGAAAACTCTATGCCTTGGATTACAGAAATCGTCGCCGATGGGCAACTCAACGGCGCACTTGCGAACTTCGCCACGGTCTGCGATAACAACGCCGGACCGCTCGGACTGACGGGGCCGATGGTCGCCGAGATAGAAGGTGCGGCCACGAACTTCAGCGCGGAACTGGCAGCCTCGACGGCCGCGAAAGCCGCCAGGGCTGCGGCCGTTCAGTCCAAGAGCACGCAGAAAACGACCAGTAAAGCGATCGTCTCGAAGTATGCGAAGATCTTTAGGGCGAATAGCGCCGTAAGCGACGAACTCCTGGCGCAGCTGATGCTGCCGCCCCACAGCACCCCCGGCAGCGAAAGCTCGCCCACGACCCCTCTCGACCTCACCGCCAGCGCGAATGGCGAGGGAGTGACGACCCTAAAGTGGAACCGAAACGGCAACATCCGGGGAACGATCTTCCAAATCGAGAAACGCACGAGCCCGTCTGGAGCCTGGTCGATTCTCGACACCACGACGCGCCGAACCTTCGTGACGGCCTCCGCTCCCGGCCAGTATGTGGCTTACCGAGTGCGGGCGACGCGTAGCGGCCAGTCGAGCGCGCCGTCGACGCCGGTCGTTCTCTGGGACGGCTCGGGTTCGAACGCGCAGACGCTCGAGATCGCAGCCTAGTCTGGCGAGAGGCCAGCCCCTTCCCCCCTCGTAGTTCACGAAGGGGGAAGGCTTTTGTTTTCGCCCCGAAAGGCCTTGGTCGAACCCTCGGCTCAGTGGCCGATCCCCGACAGGTCGATCGATTCGAGGCGCGGTCCGAGCTTGCTCACGACGAGCGAGGCGCCGTAGGCTCCGATGCGACCCGCCCGTTCGAGGTCGCTGCCGTTCGTCAATCCATAGAGCAGCCCCGCGGCATACATGTCTCCGGCTCCGGTGGCATCGACCGCCTCGGCGGGAAAGGCCGGGATCTCGGTGGTAGTTCCCGCATGGCGGATAAGGGAGCCGCGTTCGCTCATGGTGACGGCGGCAATCTCCGACCATTCCCCGAGCCTCGCCGCCGCCTCGGTGGCCGACCCCGCGTCGGTCAGGGCCATCGCCTCGTCTTCGTTGCCGAAGACGACATCCACATGGCGCTGAATAAGGGCGAGGAAGTCGTCTTTATGGCGCCCGACGCAGAAGGGATCGGACAGGCTGAGGGCGACCTTGACACCGGCGCGGTTCGCCTCCGTCATCGCCAGAGAGACGGCTTCTTTCTGGTTGTCGGTGTCCCATAAGTAGCCGGTGACATAGAGATACCGGCTCTGGCGGAGGGATTCGAGATCGACGTCGTCCCGGGTGAGGGCTCTCGCCTCGCCGAGGAAGGTGAGCATCGTCCTCTCGGCGTCGGGCGTGATGAGGATGAGGGAGATGCCGGTGTCGCCGCTGCCGATGGCGAGGTTGGGACGAACTCCCTTGGAGGCCAGGGACTCGTGATAGAGGCGGCCGTGGTCGTCCGGCCCGACTCTGCTCGTGTAGCAAGCGCTCCCGCCGAGGAGGCCGATCCCGAGCATCGTGTTCGCGCCCGATCCACCCGCCTCGCTGTGGACGATGTGGGTGTAGACGTGGGCGACGATGTCGCGCTGGCGTTCCTCGTCGATGAGGAACATGCCGCCCTTGGCGAAGCCGACCTCCTCGAGGAGACCCTCGTCGATCTCCGCCTGGATGTCGTACAAGGCGTTGCACATGCCGAAGACGTCGAAAGGCATCTGCGGCTAGTTGGTTTCGACCATCTTGGTCTTGAGCGCCTTCATCGCGGCCTCGGTTCGGCTGTTCACCTGAAGGGCCTTGAGAATGTTGCTGACGTGGTTCTTGACGGTTTTCTCGGCGATGCAGAGTTGGGCGGCGATCTCCTTGTTGCGAAGCCCTTTGGCAATGAGGTCGAGGATTTCGGACTCCCTGTCGCTCAGGACGTACAGTTCGCTGTCGTCCGTCTCTTCGTCCTCCTTGATGCGGCCGAAGTCGCCGAGAATCTTGGCGGCGATCTTGGGAGTGATCTTCGCTTCACCGCGGTCGGCGAGCCGGATCGCTTCGATGACGTCCTGAGGCGTGGAAGTCTTGAGCAGATAGCCCATCGCGCCGGCGCGTACGGCGTCGAAGACGGTGTCCTCGTCCTCGTTGACCGTCAGCACGACGACCATGATGCCTTTCTCCTGCTTCAGAACGCGACGGACGAGCTCGATGCCGTTCATGCGTGGCATGTTGATGTCGGTGAGCAGGACGTCGGGCGGATCGGCAAGGCAAGCCTCGAGCGCTTCCTGACCGTCTTTGCATACCGCGATCAACTCGCACTCGGGCATGAGGGTGAGTGTTCGCTGGATGGCGTTCCGGTACGCAGGCTCGTCCTCGGCCACCACGACTCGAATCAGGGAAGACATGGGCGTGAGTATACACGCCCATGTCTGGCGCCAAACGGCGGGTTCTTAGTTGTCGCCGATCATCCCGAAATTGTTCGAGAGGATCGCGTAATCACCGATCGTGACCTCGTCGTCGCCGTCGAGGTCCGCCTCGGGATCCCAGTTCGGATCGCCGGGTCCTGAGCCGAACGCGGTGCTCAGCAAGGAGTAGTCCCCGATCGTCACTTCGTTGTCGCCGTCGATGTCGCCGTTGGCCAGCGAGAAATTGACGGTCGGTCCGGTTCCCGTGACGGATACGCCCGTAACCTGCTGTCTGAGCCAATGTGAGCCCTTGGCGGCAATGTCGTAAGTCCCCGGAGTGACAGTCGCGGTGAAGGAGTACGATCCGCCAGCTCCTAGCGTGACGTTCTCGGTCTGGACCGCAATGCCGCCGCTGCGAATCTCCATCAGAACGGTACGGCCTGCAACTGTCCCGAAGAAATCCTGGAGGATAACGGTCCCCCACACGATCGGCGAGGTGTTGACGAGGTCGTAGTTGACGTTCCCGGAAAAGCAGCGATTGGCGAAGCGCGTGCCGGTGAATGCGACCGTAGCCACCCGGGAGACGTCGCTGAACAGCGACAGTTCGCCATTCGACCAGTTGGTGACAGGCGGGACCGCAGCCGTCCCCGTGTATCGGATGCCGCCGGAAGCCGTTGCCTGCAGGCAGATCCCTAAGGTCTGCCCAGCCGAGATCGCCAGAGGAGTTGTCAGCACGATCGGAGCGTTGACAAGAGTGCCCGCTCGGGTTGCCAGGATCGTTTGGGTCAGCGTCCAACCGGCTGAACTCGCATCGAAGCCAACGTAGCTCCCGGGCCGGGTCCAGACTTCGACATTGACCGTCGTTCCAGAGGTTCCGGTAAATGGCGAATCGAACGAGGTGATGCTGACATCGTTCGCTCCGGCCGTCAGATCGAGAAAGATGCCGCCCGAACCATTATTCGAAGCAGCGGTCGAAAGCGTGTTAGCCAAGCAGAATGCCGGCAACAAGATGGCGAAGAAGAAGACGAGCCCTCTCATGGGAATCCCTCCAAAACATGTGATGTGCGGAATGCACCGCTGATCACAGTATACAGTAGTCTCCCCAGGCGCCCTCGCAGTCTAGGGGGGCGCTATGGCTCGAAGTATGCCCTCGGTTTGAACGTCTGCCAACGCGAGCAGTCCTTGGCGTAGGTCTCCGACTGAGTGAGTTGCTTGACGTGCCCGTCGGCGAAGCTCCAAGTCACTTTTTCGGCCTTGGCGAGCGTTCCGGTGGGTGCAAACGGATAAGCCGAACATCGACCGTTCTCCGGAGCCACGACCGGCGAACTGTCGGCGTTGATGCCAAAGAGGAACGTGTCGGACGGAATCTGGAAGCTGGAGAGCGAGAGAGAATCCTCCCCGCGGCTCGCCCAGAAGACCTGAGCCCCATAGTTGCCGACGTAGCGGATCGCGGACCCGGCGGGACAAAGCGTGCCAGGAGTATTGGGAGCCGTCGGGCTCACGAACAGCCGTCGTGTCGTGAGATACGGCAGGAGGCGCTGGCGCCAAGTGGCATCCTCCGAACAGAGGTCCGACCGATTATGTGGGTCGAATGCCAGAGGAAGGCGGTCGTTGGAATCGAGCGCGTAAACCTCGGTGGCCAGACTGAGTTGTCGAAGGTTCGACATATCGGTTGTCGTCTTCCCCCTCAGCTTCGCCATGCCCAGGATCGGAGCGAGCACGGCAACGAGCAGCGCGAGCACGGCCGCACTCCCGAAGATCTCGATGAGTCGGGGGGCGGGCCGGCGTGTTCGGTTGGAATGGGTCATCGTTGGATTACCTGCCTCCAGCGTATACAGTTCGGATCACTCCTGAAGTGGCGTCGGGACCAAAGAATGGGACCGTCGGGCCAAATCGGGACCTGTGCCGTGGGTCTAAGGTCCCGTTATCGGGCGATTTGGTCGATCAAGGCGAACGCAAAGAGCCCGATGGAAACGAAGCCGTTGAGCGTGAAGAAGGCGAGGTTCACCTTGCTGAGGTCATCCGGTCTCACTAGGCTCTGCTCGTAAACCAGCAGTGCTGCGGCGGTCCCGACACCCAACCAATACCACGCCCCGGCTCCCACCAGCCAACCTGCCCAACCCAGGAACAACGGGGCGAGGACGTGACAGATGCGACTGATCGTCAGCGCCCGACCCTTACCGAGCCGACGTGGAAGCGAACGCAGGCCGTGCTCTCGATCGAACTCCTCGTCCTGGAGACTGTAGATGATGTCGAACCCTGCGGTCCAGAGAAGCACTCCGGCGACCAGAGGAAGAATCGCAAAGTCGAGCCGGCCGGTCACCGCAATCCATGCTGCCGCCGGCGCGATCCCCAGGCTAAGGCCGAGCACGAAGTGGCTCAGAGAAGTGAAGCGCTTGGTGCGCGAGTAGAACAGCGTCACACCCAGCGCGACCGGGCTCAGAGCGAGCGTGAGTGGATTGAGCAGCGCCGCGCTTGTAAGGAAGACCGCGCAACTGAAAAAGAAGTAGAGGCTCGCCTGGCGAAGCGAGAGGAGCCCGGCGGGAATCGCCCGCATCCGCGTCCTCGGATTCTCGGCATCCACGTCTCGGTCGGCGATGCGGTTGTAGGCCATCGCGGCACTCCGACAGGAAACCATGGCCGTCACGATCAGGCCGAACGTGATCCAGCCGGGCCAGGCGGTTCCCAGGCTCGCTCGCGCCGCCCACATCATTCCGATCATGGCAAAGGGGAGTGCAAAGATCGAATGCTCGATCTTGATCATTTCCAGATACACCCGTAGCGCCCGAACACCGGTCGCGGCAGTGGCCATTGGTCCTGAGTGTACACTTGGCCGATCGTAAAGCTTGTCCTATGCAAACCGCATCAGATTTCAGCCAAGAACTTGCTCAACTCGCCCAAGTAGTGACCGGAACCGTCTACGCCTGCGACTCGCCGGGCTACGAAGATAGCTGCGCCGCCTGGAACCGCGCCATCGATCATCGACCCTCTGTCGTCGTCGAAGCGGAAAGCGCCGAAGATGTCCAGAAAGCCGTCCGATTCGCCACTCGACACCGACTCCCCATCACGACGCAAACGACCGGGCATGGTCAGCCGCAGATTGCGGCTGGAGGCCTCCTCGTTCAGATGAAGAGGCTGAACCGTGTCGTTGTCGATTCGGCAAACCAGACGGCGAGCGTCGGCGGCGGAGCTCAGTGGAGTGATGTGATCGCCGCGGCGTATCCGGCTGGGCTCGCCCCGCTCTCGGGCTCGTCGCCAGGCGTGGGGGTCGTGGGCTATCTCTTGGGCGGTGGTTACGGGTTGATGCTCAGAACTTACGGGCTCACGGTCGATCAGCTGCGCCGCGCGAAGGTCGTCCTCGCCGACGGATCGCTCGTCGTGGCAAGCGAATCGGAGAATCCAGACCTGTTCTATGCCTTGCGCGGTGGCGGCGGCGCATTCGGCATCGTCGTCGAACTGGAGATCGGCCTCGTTCCGCATGCAGAAGTGTTTGCCGGGAGTGTCGCCTTCGATGCGAGCAACGGTGCGGAGATCTTCAAGACCTGGATGGCTTGGACGAAGACCCTGCCTGACGAGATCACGAGCGGGATCTTTGTCATCACTTTCCCGCCGGTTCCCTTCGTCCCCGAGTTCCTCCACGGGCGATCACTCGTGTTCGTGACGGCCTGTTCGACCCTTTCGCCGGAAGAGTCGGAACTTCTGCTCGCTCCAATCCGATCGCGGCCCGGCGCCGAACTGGATTCGTTCCGCATGATGCCCTACACCGAATCGGGCTCCATTTACAACGAGCCGGTCGATCCGTTGCCGCTCGTCGGCCGTGGGGCAATGCTCACAGACCTGGATGAAGCCGCGGTCGAGGCCTTGTTCCACGCCATCGGACCGATCCCCCAGTCGCCCAACCTCATGATCCAGATTCGCCATTTGGATGGCGCGTCGGCGAGGATCCCTGCTGGGGCGACTCCGATTGGAGACCGGCGCAACGGTGGTTACCTTCTGTACGCTCTCGGCGTTCCGATGGGACCCCACTCGCCGCAGAGTATCGCCGCGCATGGGGAAGGCATCCTCGACGCTCTGGAACCCTGGATTCATGCTCGCGCGCCGCTCAATTGGATCGGCGAAGCCTCGATCACGGCCGAACAGATTCGCGGTGTCTACGACGATGCATCCTTCGAGCGGCTGATCCGGGTGAAGAAGCAGGTCGATCCCGACAACCGCTTCGACAAAGCGGGGGTGGGCATCTGGATGGCGGCCCAACCGGGCTAGATACGGGACCGTCCTTGCGGGTCGGGGCGGCGATCGGTCACACTCTGGGTGTCAACGGCCCGGTCGTCTAGTGGTTAGGATGCCGCCCTTTCAAGGCGGAGGTCGCGGGTTCAAGTCCCGTCCGGGCTACCA